>Ga0308158_10005717_pt1 | contig 10142 bp, 8 predicted proteins | sample PhyBR2_FD_201038 | JGI IMG/M metagenome (GOLD analysis project Ga0308158, IMG submission 201038) | Phyllosphere microbial communities from UC Gill Tract Community Farm, Albany, California, United States - DLSLB.R2 | ecosystem: Host-associated > Plants > Phyllosphere > Unclassified | place: USA... | reverse complement strand
TCTGCCACACCGACCTCTCCCTTCGGAGAGAGCAGGACCTGGTTCTCGCAGCCGGCGAGAAACGCCGTGAGGGCCAAGACGGCGAACGAAACGATCGTCCGGGGGGTGCCGTGTTTCATTTGTCTTTCCATCCTGCGCGCAGAGCTTTTGCTCTGGTGCATTCGTCATTTCCTAGATTTCGGTAAGTTCTGAAAATTTCAAAAGTACCGTTATAACGAATAATTCCGTTTGTCACGCGTCAGACCAAAAATGTATTGGATCGAAATGTCGCGGCTGCATACGCGATGTGAGTCATAATCGCCCCACCCGGAATCAAACTGGATAAAACCAGTTCCCGCTGGGGGCTCCCTACAAGTTCAGCTCTGAAATTTCAAGACGAAATTCGATGTTGAACTGAAAGTGATTAAACATTACGCCGAAACAACACCTATAGAATTCATCAAGTCTAAATAATACTGATAGAAACTATCCATATTTACGAATATGAATCAAATAAACATATATCAGCTTCATAATTGCACTTCACATAGTGAAAAAATAACTCTTTGCATTTCGGTTTGCATTGGACTCCAGCGCGCATTTCAATCTGATTGAATCAGATCGGCGCGTCTCAAACCCTTTTATTTTAAGCATAATCTTATCGATCCTCGTTTCACTCCGGTCGGATTATGCTCTAATGCTATAGGTTACGCTTGCAGGAATACGATCTAACGGAACGCTTATGATTTTTGGTAACTGGCCGATTGAAGTCACGGAAGGGGCGATACTTGCTTATGCAGTGGCTGCAGGTTCCCACAGCTTTCGGAAAGGCACCCTGCTCACACGCGATCATATTGAGACATTGGGACGCCAAGGTATCACGCATGTTTTTGCCGCGCGCCTTGAAGAATACGACATCGGCGAAGACGAAGCAGCTCTTGATATCGGAAAGTTGCTCATTTCAGACAGTATAGAGCCGGGCGACCCCATCACTGGTCGTATCAATCTATTCGCCCGTCATGACGGACTGTTCCACGCCGATGCGACAGCCATAGACAAGATCAATATGTTCGATTCACGCATCTCGGTCGCAACCTTGCGCAATGATTGCCGTGTTAAACGCCGACAGATGGTTGCAACGGTTAAAATCATTCCCTTTGCCATTCCAGCTCAGCTAATTGAAAGCCTCCGAACTTTACAAGATGGACAGGAGGCTCTTGACGTCAGAGCGTTTCAGGCGACCAGGATCGGAGTCATACAATCTCAATTGCCTACCATACGGGACACTGTTCTCAATAAGACGACTGAGCTGATTGCCAAACGCGTGGAGCGCAATCGCGGCTCAGTTATAGAAGAGCGTCGTGTTGTTCATGATCAAGACGCGATAGCAACAGCAATCAATGAACTTGTGCAGTCCTGCGATGTGGTTTTGATCTTCAGCGCCTCTTCAATCGCCGATGAAGCCGATACCGTTCTCCGCTCTATCGTAGCATCCGGCGGGGAGATTTTACGCATCGGTATGCCGGTCGATCCAGGCAATCTGCTTGTTCTGGCAAAATGCTTCGAAAAATTTGTGGTAATCGCTCCCGGATCAGCGCGCAGTGCTCGTGAGAACAGCCTCGACTGGGTCTTGGATCGCCTGATGGCCGGTATGGACCTTACTGCGAATGATCTTGGGAAAATGGGCGTTGGAGGGCTTCTGCTGTAACGCTTCTACCAAAAAGACCTCGAAGGTTTTCAGAACAGGCTTTAAAAGCTGTAATCGAACACCAGAATACCTTCGATGCCTTTTTCGGCAAGTTCGACAAGCCTTGTGCCAACAACGACATGATCAGGGTGAGGAAGATAGGCATCGCGCGCTGCAGCATCCGCAAAATCGACGACAAACCCGTGCCGGAATCCTTTCTCCAAGGCTTCGGGACTGACATTGCCACCTGTACTGACGGCAACAATGCCATCAATCTTATCCTGCAGCGCGACAACCTGATTAAGCGCATCCTCAATATCATCGGTCCCGATATCAGACCTGAACCGAATAAGAACGATGTGACGTATCATTCATTGCCTCCCCATGAAATATCGCGTCACATTAGGACGCATCGCTGAAACTGTGAAACGATTTTCAGAAAAATATTTACGAAATCAAAAAGCCTTTAGCGTAAGGGCGGTTTTCATCCTAAATTTCATCGAACAGACCGCATCTCACTCTTTTTCGTCATGCAATTGGAGACTTCTAAAAACCTCGCATTTGGGGTGGAAATTTGATTCAATCCCCGTGCTGATTTGCGGAGGATTTAAATGCGGGGACAGGCAGGTTTCTGGGACATTGATGAGCGCTATGCGCGGTTGAGCGAAGCCGGTGATCCATTGGAGAAGCTGAACAACGTCGTGCCGTGGGATCTGTTTCGCAAACCGTTGTCCAAGGCGTTGAAGCGCTCGGACGGCTCAAAAGGTGGTCGGCCTGCCTACGACCCGGTGCTGATGTTTAAAGTTCTGATGCTTCAAGCACTTTACAGTTTGTCGGATGATCAAGCTGAGTTTCAGATTCAGGATCGTCTTTCCTTCATGCGCTTCCTGAACCTGGGGCTGGGCGACAAGGTACCGGACGCCAAGACGATCTGGCTGTTTCGCGAACATCTCGTGCAGGCAGGCGCTATTGAGAACCTGTTTGCTCGCTTTGATCGTCATCTCTCAAAGGCCGGATATCTGGCGATGGGCGGACAGATTGTGGATGCCACGGTTGTCGCCGCACCAAGACAGCGCAATACCGATGCTGAGAAAGCCGACCTCAAGGCGGGCAAAACACCAGACGACTGGAAGACCAAACCCGCGAAGTTGAGGCAGAAGGATCGGGATGCACGATGGACGGTGAAGTTCTCGAAGGCCAAAGTGGATGATGAAGGCAAGGAGCACAAACGCGACATCGCCATTCCCGTCTTCGGTTACAAAAACCACGCTTCGATTGATCAGCGGCATGGCTTCATTCGCGGTTGGACAGTGACACATGCTGCCGCCTATGACGGCGCACAACTGCGCAATATAGTCAGGCGACCGAACACCGGTTCAACGGTATGGGCTGACACGGCCTATCGGTCAAAAAAGAACGAGGCCTGGCTCGAAAAGAATGGCTTCGTCTCCGACATCCATCACAAAAAGCCGAAGGGACGGCCGATGAGCGAGGCGACAGCGCGGGCCAACGGCAGACGTTCAAAGATCCGATCCCGGGTCGAGCACATCTTTGCCCACCAAAAATCCAGAATGGGAATGTTTGTCAGAACTATCGGCATTGCACGGGCAACCATGAAAATCGGCATGATCAATCTCGCCTACAACATCAGCCGATACGTCTGGCACGAGAAAAAAGCAGCTATTGCATGAGGGGACGTCTGCCGGGCTGCGATGAGCCCGGCAAAATCTGGTGTCAGATCCACAAATCCGCACGATCAACACGCCAAAATTCAGCATTCAGCGCGGAGTTGACCGGTAATTCGAACCGTCCAATTGCGAACAAAATCGATCTTCCCTCTTCCAGAACCGCCAATGCGTTCAAAATCCGGATCGCCGTCCCAAAAACGAAAAAGGCCGGGGTGGACCCGACCTTCCGCTTTCATTCCGGTTACGCCAGTACATCCGTGGTCGCATTCCCGAATGAATTCCCGATACATGGAAAGATTTAGCATCCCTCCATTTCAAGATTGTGACAATCCCAAACAATCCGACGGATTGCCCAAAGGCTATTTCGAGCCAAAAACAATTAGCCAGACTGACGGATCAGTCCTCAACAGATTGCTCCCTGTTTCACTCCCCATAAAAGAGAGCGATGGTCCAATTGCTCGCGTTTTCGCGCATCTTGTCCGAAAACCGTTTCACATTTTTCGGGCGGCGCTTAAATCAAACTATTTCCGATCAGGCCGCCATTGGCGCGTGATGCATCGGCTCCTGATGGTTGTATTCCCAAACCTCGATCAGGCACTGCCTCATCAGATCAAGATCCACCGGACCAATCCGGCTTAGAACCAGATCAAGCTCGTCAGGCTCCACACCTCTGTTTAGAAGCTCAACGATTGCTTCAGTCAGAACTCTTTTGTCGTCAAATCTATAGCGCTGCATAAAACCTGCTCCGCTAATTGCCCCATTATGATACAGACAGACTAAACCAGTATGGTTAACCGAAGCTTACCTTTTGATAACCATAACAGGTAAAATCTCCCCCGCTCGCTGGTTCAATTTTCTAGTGATTTAGTTATTCTGAATTTAAAATATTACTACTCTAGGAAATAAAAATATATTCTTATCGCAACAACATTGCGCCTTAATCTTACTACATAAATTACACAATCCAAGAAAAAAACAGTTTCAGCCTTCATTTAACCATGTGCTTTTAAATGAAAACCATAAATTTCTTCAAAAAACATACGCTGTGGTCTTTGAACCGCACGCGATTGCCTGGCCTCCTGATCCTTATCGGAGCAGGTTTTCTGGGAGGCTATCTTGTTACGATTCAATACAAGGGCAACGTCCATACAATCATTGCGGGGCAAGCCTATCGTTCCAACCAGCCAGACCCTGGACGCATTGCTTCCCTGCACAAGCTTTATGGCATCAAGACGATCATAAACCTGCGCGGTGCCGAGCCTGGCGCAAAATGGTATGATGAAGAGGTTGCAGCTTCCAAGACCCTTGGCATTCAACACACTGACTACGCAATGTCATCCAGTCGACAATTGACCGCAGAGCGAAGCCGCGAACTCATCGCGCTCATGCAAAATGCTGAAAAGCCGATCCTTATTCATTGCAAAGCGGGATCTGACCGAACGGGTCTGGCGGCAGCGCTCTATGTCGCGGCCATCGCCAAAGGCGGAGAGCGAAAGGCCGAAGGCCAGATGTCAATCGCTTACGGTCATTTCGGAATTCCCTTCAGTCCGACTTATGCAATGGAGCAGAGCTTTGAAGCTATCGAGGCGGAACTTGGCTTTGCCGGCTCTTGAAGAAGATAGAAAAATTCAATGCATACAAAAACAAAAACGCCGGGGACAAACCCCGGCGTTTTCTGTTGTTTCAAATCAAGATCAGTCGAGACCGACGATCTTGCCACCATCCCACTTGAAGATGTCGAAGCTCGGCGAGCTGAGGTCGCCGTTTGCGCCATAGGTCAGCGTGCCGATAGCGGTTTCGATCGGCTTGCCGTCATGCAGCGCCTTGGCAACAGCAGCGGAATCGTCAGCCGAACCAGCGCTCTCGATACCAGCCTTGATGACTTCCACAGCAGCATAAGCGTTCATGGTGAAGGCTTCAGCCGGGATGTTCTTGGCCTTGAGCGCTTCGATAGCATCCTTGGAAGCCGGGTTCCTGGTGGCATCCTTAGCGTTGGTGAAGAGCGTGCCCTGTGCGTTGGTGCCGCCGATTGCCCAATATTCGGTGTTGGACAGGCCTTCGCCGCCGAGAACCAGGGCCTGGAGGCCGGCGTCGTGCAGCTGGCGCGACAGGAGACCGCCTTCGGCATGGTAGCCGCCGAAATAGACCACTTCGGCACCGGCAGACTTCAGCTTGGTGACGAGCGCGGAGAAATCCTTGTCGCCCGGCGTGACGGAATCATAATGCACTTCCGTGACGCCGCCCTTGTTGATCGCCGCCTTGAAAGCGTCGGCCAGACCCTTGCCATAGGCGCCCTTGTCGTGGATCACGGCAACCTTCTTGTCCTTCATGTTCTTCAGGACGTAATCGGCCATGACTTCGGCCTGCTGGTCGTCGCGGCCGCAGGTGCGGAACACGTTTTCCAGATTGCGCGCGGTCAGGTCCGGGCCGGTGGCGGTCGGGGTGACCATCAGGACGTTGTTTTCCGAGAAAACGTCGGAAACCGGAATGGCGACGCCGGTCGTGACCGGGCCGACAACGAACTTGATGCCGTCGCCGACGATCTGGTTGGCGGCGGAAACGCCCTGCTTCGGTTCACCGGCATCGTCGGCAAACTTCAGAACGACTTTCTCGCCCTTGATGCCGCCAGCCTTGTTGATGACTTCGACGGCGGTTTCCGCGCCCTTCTTCACCTGGTCACCGAAAGCGGCGACAGGACCCGTCAGCGGCGCAACGACGCCGATGGTGATGTCTGCATAGGCGGCGCTGGCAAAGCCGAGTGTAGCTGCGAAAGCCACGCTGGACAGAAGTTTCAAGTTCATTCTTTTTCTCCTTTGGTGGGGCGGCGTCCTCCGACGGCCCCGAGACAACCCATGCCGGCCAAATCTAAGCGCATCCGCGCTGCCGAATTGCCGGGCCCTCCCTTTTGTTCATCGCATGATCTCAAAGGGTCAATTTAGAGCGCCACGCGCTCTAAACCATTTGCATCAACGCGCATCTTGCCCGAAAACCGTTTCACACTTTTCGGGATGCGCTTCAAAACACGCTACCCCGCCTCGAAGAGGCCAGAGCCATAATATTATCCGAAATTGCATCCGCCCTTTCGGAATCATGCTCCAGAATGGGAGCGAGCTTTCATGATGTAATAAGAATGCATTTCCGGCTTCCGATTGCAAGTGGCCAAGTACCCGCAACTACAACGAAAAACCGCCTCCTCCTAACTGGTTCCTCCCTCCTTCTTCCATGATGGTGATCTCTTCGCAAAAAAGGCCGCGATCCCTTCCGCGGCCTCCAGTGTCTCCCATGTATCGGCAAGGCGGGTAAGCGTCATGTCGATCACCGCCTCGTCGATCGGCGCGCCCAGCGCATGGACCAGCCGCTTGGATGCGGCAACGGCTGCGGGCGCGGTGGCGAAATAGGGTTTGATCTCCGCCTCCACCGCCGCATCGAGACGCTCCGCCTCGACCACGTCGTGCAACAGCCCGATGCGCCGCCCCTCCTCGGCATCGAACAGCCGCGCCGAGGTGAATGTGCGCAGCGCATTCGCCTGCCCGATACGCGCCACCACATAGGGGCTGATGGTGGCCGGTATCAGGCCAAGCTTTGTCTCCGTCAGCCCGAAGCGCGCGCCGGAAATACTGATCGCTGCATCGCACACGCTGATGAAGCCGACGCCACCGCCATAGGCCTGCCCGTTGATGCGTCCGATCAACGGCTTCGGAAGGTCGCGCAGCGCTTTCAGCATGAGGGCAAGCTTGCGCGCCTCCTCGATGCGCTGCGTGCGTGTCGCCTTCACCTGTTCCTGCATCCAGCCAAGGTCGCCGCCCGCGCAAAAGCTCGTGCCCGCGCCGGTCAGGATCACGATGCGCACGGCTTCATTATCCGCCAGATGCAGCGCTGCCGTCGTCAGCTCATCGATCATCAGGCCGGACAAGGCATTATGCTGGTCGGGCCGGTTGAGCGTCAGCGTCGCGACGCCGCGCTGATCGACAGCGATTTGAAGCGTCTCGAATTCCTTCATGCGGCTTTATCCTGACGCAGGCTTTGCGCGAACAAGGAAGCCTGCTTCAGCTTGTCCAGATCAAGGCCGGTTTCAAACCCTGATCCATGCAGCATTTCGACAACGGCAACCGTATCGACATTGCCCCTCGCGCCCGGCGCAAAGGGACAGCCGCCAAGACCGCCAACCGATGCATCGAACACGCGCAGGCCTTTTTCCAGGCTGACGCGGATATTGTCGAGCGCCCGCCCGCCAGTGTCGTGATAATGACCGGCAAGGCTGTGCGCCGGTGCGATGGCCAGCACCGCATCGAGCATGGCGGCCACCTTGTCCGGCGTGCCGCGCCCAATGGTGTCGCCAAGACTCACCTCGTGACAGCCGAGCGAAAAGAGCTGCTCGGTTACATCAGCAACTGCCTGCGGGGCCACCGGCCCGTCATAGGGGCATTCGACCACGCAGCTCACATAGCCGCGAATGGCCAGACCGTCATTGATGGCGGCACCGATGACCGGAGAGAGGCGCTCGATGCTCTCCGCAATCGTGCAGTTGATATTGGCCTTTGAAAAACCTTCCGAGGCGGAAATGAAAACCGCAATCTCATCGACATTGGCGGCAGCAGCACCCTCATAGCCCTTCATATTGGGCACCAGCGCCGAATAACGCACGCTGTCGGCGCGCCTGATCCCGGCCATCACCTCAGTGCTGTCGGCCAGTTGCGGCACCCATTTGGGGCTGACGAAGCTCGTCGCCTCGATGCGCGAATAGCCGCAATCGGACAGGCGGTCGATCAGCGCGATCTTGTCGGCTGTCGGCACAAACCGCTTCTCATTCTGCAGGCCATCACGCGCAGCCATTTCAACGATTTCCACGTGTTCAGCCATGTTGTTCCTCCAGCTCGATCAGCAATGCACCTTCACTGACCTGATCGCCCGCCGCAACGGTTACGGATGCAACCTTGCCGTCGCGCGGCGCAGTCAGTGAAAGTTCCATCTTCATCGCCTCCATCGTCACCAGCGGATCGCCCTTGGCGACACTTGCACCTTCCACGACGGAGACCAGCGCTACCCGTCCCGGCATCGGCGACAGGATGCGGCTTTCGCTCGAAACATCCTCTTCCGCGCCTATCGACTGCACATGATGAAATATGGTGTCCCGGCCCTCGAATTGCACCGTCACATCATGCCTGATGCGCGAGACCGATGCCTCCCTCATGCGGCCATCGACAGCAAAACGAACCAGCCCGTTTTCATGGGCGCGGATTTCCAGTTCGCCGAAGGCAAAGCCGAAATGCCCGCCGCCTCTGGCCGTAAAGCTGATCATGCGGCGCTCGCCGTGATGATCGAGCAGAACCGAGCGCGATGCCTCGCCCCAAAGCCGGAACCCGCGCAGGCTAATCCATGGATCGTCATTAACTTGAGGGTCGCTTTTTTCCGGGGCATCCAGAAGGTCGAGCGCACCAAGCGCGGCCAGCGCAAAGGCAATATCCGAAGGCGGCTCAGCGGTGAAAAGCGCCGCCGCCTCGCGCCCGATCAGGCCCGTATCGACATCGCCGGTGCGGAAAGCTTCGAGCTTGCAAAGCGCCGAGAGGAACTGGCGATTGGTGACGAGGCCGGCAATACGGGTCCTGCCAAGCGCCGCATCGAGCCGGTTCAGCGCCTCATCGCGTGTCGCGCCATGGGCGATGATCTTTGCGATCATCGGGTCATAGAACGGCGTGATCGTATCGCCGGTTCTCACACCCGAATCGACACGGGCATTTTCAGGCTGTGCGAACAGAGCGAGCTTGCCGGTGGCAGGCAGAAAATCACGCGCCGGGTCTTCCGCATACAGCCGCGCTTCGAAGGCCCAGCCGTTTATGGAAAGTTCGTCCTGACGTTTCGGCAGCGCCTCGCCGGAAGCCACACGCAATTGCCATTCGACCAGATCAAGCCCGGTGATGGCTTCCGTCACCGGATGCTCCACTTGCAGGCGCGTGTTCATTTCCATGAAGAAGAAGCGGTCCGGTCGCAGCCCTTCCGATACATCGGCGATGAACTCCACCGTGCCCGCGCCGCAATAACCGATGGCGAGCGCGGCCTTCACCGCCGCCTCGCCCATGGTGGCGCGCATTTCTGGCGTCATGCCGGGAGCAGGCGCCTCCTCGATCACCTTTTGATGGCGGCGTTGCAGCGAGCAATCGCGCTCGAACAGATGCACGGCATTGCCGTGACTATCGCCAAAGACCTGCACCTCGATATGGCGCGGCTTCGCCATGTATTTTTCGACCAGCACGGCGCCGTCGCCAAACGAGGCTTCCGCCTCGCGCCGCGCGCTGTCGAGTGCTGCCGCAAAATCGTCTGGGCGATCGACACGGCGCATGCCCTTGCCGCCGCCGCCCGCGCGCGCCTTGATGAGCACCGGATAGGTGATGCGATCCGCCTCGCTTTTGAGGAAGGCGCCATCCTGATTATCGCCGTGATAGCCCGGAACGACCGGCACGCCTGCCTTTTCCATCAGCGCCTTGGCGGCATCCTTCAGCCCCATGGCGCGAATGGCTTTGGGCGAAGGGCCGATGAAAGTGAGGCCCGCCGCCTCGACCGCATCCACGAAGCGCGCATTTTCGGACAGGAAACCATAGCCCGGATGGATAGCCTCCGCGCCGGTTTGCCTTGCGGCCTTGATGATCGCCTCGACATTCAGATAACTCTGCGCGGAAATGGCAGGGCCGACCCGCACCGCCTCGTCGGCCATCTCGACATGCAGTGCACCGGCATCCGCATCGGAATAGATCGCGACCGTTGCAATGCCCAGTTTGCGCGCCGTGCGGATG
>Ga0308158_10005716_pt1 | contig 10142 bp, 11 predicted proteins | sample PhyBR2_FD_201038 | JGI IMG/M metagenome (GOLD analysis project Ga0308158, IMG submission 201038) | Phyllosphere microbial communities from UC Gill Tract Community Farm, Albany, California, United States - DLSLB.R2 | ecosystem: Host-associated > Plants > Phyllosphere > Unclassified | place: USA... | reverse complement strand
TTTCGCGCGCCAGGAAGTGCGCACGCCGGTGTACATCGCGGTCGGTACGCTGGTCGCGACCCAGCTGATGAACCTGGTCTTCGTGCCGCTGCTGGGCGTGGCCGGACTGGCGCTGTCGATCGGCGTCGCCGCCTGCCTGAACGCCGCCCTGCTCTTCCGCGGCCTGCGCAAGCGCGGCATCTACGTGCCGCTGCCGGGCTGGGGCGCCTTCTTCATCAAACTGATGGTGGCGGTGTCGGTGATGGGGGCCGTGGCCTGGTTCGGCCAGGTGCAGTTCGACTGGATCGCGCTGCGCGCCCATCCGCTGCTGCGCGCTGGCGCCCTGCTCGGCATCATCGCCCTGTGCGGGATCACCTACTTCGGCGTGCTGGGTGTGCTGGGCTTTCGTCCGCGCGACTTCAAGCGCCGCGCCAAGTAATCAGCGCTCGACCGGCTGCGGCGGTTCGGCCGGCGCCGGGTCGGTGGGCGGCGGGTTCGATTCCGGCTCTTCCGGCGGCTCCGGTTGCGCTGGCGGCTCTTCGGGTTCTGCAGGCGGTTCGGCCTCGGGTTCCGGCTGGGCCGGCTGCGCGGGTGGTGGTGCCGGCGGCGCATCGGGTGCCGTGCCTGGCGCCGGGAACAAGGGCGCTGGCGTGCCCGGCGTACCCGGCGGCGCGATATTGTTCGGCGCCGTCACACTGACACCTTGCCCGGTCGCCGTGAACTTCCACTCCGACAGGTGTTCCTTGTTCTCGAAGTTCAGGAAGCGCGCGTCAAAGTTCGCCAGCTTCAGCGGCTGCGCCTGCGACAGGCTGTACACGGCCAGCACGCCCACCTTGTCGCCCTGGTAGACGATGCCCCACTCGTCCTTGCCCGTGACCGGGTCGACGAAGATTTTCCGCAAATGCCGCCGCGTGCCGGGAAAGCGCGGGTCTTTCAGCAGGTCCTGCAGGGTCGGCGGCGCGGTCGGGTAACCGCGCGGCGTGGCGGCGGCATAGCTGCGCAGGGCCTCGCTAAATGCGGCGCCGATCTCGAGCAGGTCCTGCTCGGCGGCGGCGCGGCGCAGCAGCGTATCGACCTTCAGGGTCGCGGCGCCGACCAGGCCCAGCATGGCGACAAAAAACACCATGCCGACGTAGGTGAAGCCGGCTTCCCTTGACCCTGCGGGTGAGGGCCGCGCTACCATTCGGCGTAGGGCCGGCCGTCGCGGCCATTGCCGGGCGCGCCGCTGCGGATGTCATACACGGCGCCCTGCTCGCCGTCGGCTTCGGGCGCCACGACCACCCAGGTGGTGTCGCTCTCGGTGACCGGATCGACCGGCACCCGTGCCAGGTATTTTTTCTCGACCAGCTGTTCGAGCGAATCGGGATAGCGGCCGGTGTCGGCGTGGTACTGGTCGATCACGGCGCGCGTGTTGCGCAGGTTGTCGAGCAGGATGGTCTCTTTCGTCTTGTCGACGCTCGGGAAGAAGCGCGGCACGGCCAGCGTCAGCAACAAGGCGACGATGCCGAGCACCACCAGCAGTTCGATCAGGGTGAAGCCGCGCTTGCGGTGCATTCTCGTCATGGGTTCACCAGCGCCTGTAGGGGATGCCGTTCAGGCCGGTCTTGCCCGAAGTCGAATACACGTCGTAGACGTCGTCGCCTTCCTTCGGCTCCTCGGCTTCGCTGGCGTAGCTGCGCTTGCCCCAGGTCTGGGCGTCGCTCAGTTCGGGATCGGCGTTGAACGGGTCGCGCAGCAGGCGGCGCAGGAAGTAGATTTTGGCCTGCTTCGGGCTGCGCAGGTCGGTCACGCCTTCGACCAGCAGCTCCAGTTTCGCCGGATAACCCGTGGCACCGGCGTTCTTCTTGACGCGGCCTTCGTCGCTGGCGCGCTTGTAGGCATCGATGGCGGAGCGGATCTCGCGCAGGGACTGGCGCAACTGGGCTTCGTTGCGGCGCTGGACGACGGTCTGGCCGACCGGGATCACCAGCGTGGCGAGCAGGGCCAGGATGGTGAGGGTGACCAGGAGTTCGATCAGGGTGAAGCCGCGCATGACGCGTCGGTCGCGTCGACATGGGCGTGGATTGGACGCGTGGACGGGGAACCCGTCCACCCTACGATTTGCCGTCATTGGTTGGGGAGCGGCGTCGTGGCCGGCGCGGGGATCGGCGTTACCTGCGGCGTCGCGGCGGGCGGCGTGGTGCCGACCGGTTGCGATAGCGGGATACCGCTGACCGGCGGCGGCACGCCTGGCGCGGTGGCGGGCTGGCCGAGCGGCGGCGCGGTCGGCTGGCTGTTTGCCGGCTGCGCAGGCGGCGGCAGTGCGCGCGTGCCGGGAACAGGCGCCACGGCCGGCAGGCGCACCGTGGTGTCCGGACGGCGCCGGAAGCTGGCCTCGGTGCCGGCGCCGAATTCGGACGCTCCGGCCGGCGGACGCTGGATGGTGCGCACCAGGTGCGGCGTGATCGACAGCACGATTTCCGTCTTGTCGTTCGAGTCGCGCGTGCTGCCGAACAGGCGCCCCAGCACCGGCAGGCTGCCGACGCCCGGCACTTTGCTGCCGCTGGTGCGGTCTTCGCTGCTGATCAGCCCCGCCAGCACCTGGTTCTCGCCATCCTTCAGTTGCAGCATGGTCTGGGCCGAACGCGTGCCGATGCGGTAGGCCACGGAACCGTCGTTGGTCGTCATCGAGTCGATCAGGTTACTGACTTCGAGCGAGATGCGGATGCCGACTTCATTGTTCAGGTAGATGGTCGGCTCGACGTTCAGGGTCAGGCCGACGTCGACATAGGTGATCGACTGGGAAGCGAAGCCGCCCACGCCGGTCGAGACCGTGGTGGTGATGTTCGGCACCCGGTCGCCGATCACGACCTTGGCCTTTTCCTTGTTGCGCACGCGGATGCGCGGATTGGCCAGGGTGTTCGAATCGGTGTCGGTCTTGTTGGCGTTCAGGGTGGCGCTGATGCCGGTGACGCCGATGCTGTCGCTGTTCAGGCCACGCAGTTCGTTGATCGTGATCGGCGCGCCCTGCGCGGCGATCAGCGGCGTGAAACCGAGGCTGGGCGGCCAGCTCAGGCCCAGGTCCATCAGGCGGCTGCGCTTGATTTCCAGGACCTCGACGTCGAGCATGACTTCCGGCTCCGGCACATCCTGCAGGGCCACCAACTGGGTGGCCAGCTTGATCGCTTCCGGGCTGTCGCGCAGGATCACCAGGTTCAGCTTTTCGTCGATCACCACGTCGCGCGACTTCAGGATGGTCTTGAAGGTGTTGGCGATGGTCTTGGCTTCGGCATTCGCCAGGTAGAAGGTTTTCACCGTCATCTCCTGGTATTCCTTGAGCTTCACGGCCACGTTCGGGTAGACCAGGATGGTATTGCCGTCCATGACCTGGCGCTCGAGCTGGTTGGTCACCAGCAGGAAGTGGACGGCCGCCTCCACCGTGCTGTTCTTCAGGAAGATCGAGGTGCGCTGGTCGGAACGCACGTCCTTGTCGAACACGAAGTTCAGGCCCGAGTGGCGCGCGATGATCTCGAAGACCTGGCGCAGCGGCGCGTCGCGGAACTCCAGGCTGATGGGTTTGCGGAAGGCGGCCGATAGCGTGGCCTCGGAGGTCGGCACCGCCGCCGCCTCGTTGACGTCGTTCAGCATCAGGCGCGCGCGCTCGTGCAGCGGGCGTTCGGTGAGAATGGCCGACAGCTTCTGGCGCGCGGCCTCGTAGTCCTTCTTCTCCACGTCAAGCGTGGCGGCATCGATCAGCGCGCTGTGGCGCGCATCGGCTTCCAGCTGGCGCATGCCGGCGCGGCCACGCTCGTTGGCCGGGTCGATCTCGAGCACGCGCGCAAAGGCGCTGCGCGCTTCCTCGGCGCGGCCGGCGGCCAAATCGCGCTCGGCGCCGTCGATCAGGCGCACGGTGGCGCCGTCGCGGGCGCGCAGGTAGGCGGCGCGGTACAGCGGGTTGCCGGGGTCGGCGGCCACCGCCTCGCGGTACTTGGCCAGGCCGGCGCCCACCTCTTCCCGGGCGACCAGCGCATTGCCCTCCTGGTAGGCGCGCTGGGCCGCGCAGCCCGCGAGCAGCGTGCACGCCAGGCCTGCCGCCACAGCCAGCGGCGCGGAACGGATGCGGGAACGAACCATTAGTCGAATGCTCCAATATTGAGCTGCTGAACCTGGTTCAGCGGCAGGTAAGTCAGGGTCATCAGCGGCGGCGCGATGCGCTCGACACGCCAGGCGCCGTCGAGCGTGCCGCCTTCGAACGCGATATAGGTGCGCTCGCCGCTCGCCAGGTAGACCTCCCACCGGCCCTCTTCCAGCGACTTGCCGATGAAGGTGAAAGGCAGCGGCGGCGCCATTGGCGGCGGTGGCGGACCGGCTTGTGCCGCGGGCGGCGGTGGCGCCGGCGGCGTCCAGTCCTGGCTGCCGAACAGGTCGTCGCCGCTGGCGGACAAATCGCCGATCAGGTCCGCGCGCGGCTGCAGGCGCAGGATGGTGGCCGACGCGGCCAATGCCGCCGATGTGCGCTGCGTGGCCGGGGCGCGTGCCGGCTGCGCCGGGCGCTCGACCGCTTCGGCCACGTCTTCCTGCGGGGTCGTGTCGCCAAACGCGGCCAGGCCCGCGGCAATCGCCAGCGCCGCGCCCATCAGGATGTGACGCGGCTTCATCGCGGCACCTCCTGCGCATCCGCCAGGTAGAGCGTCAGGCGCAGGCGCGCATCCACCCTGGCCTGGCCGATGCTGTCGCGCTTGAAGCTGATGTCGTCCAGCGAGGCAAACGGAATCGCACGCAAGGCCAGCAGCGCGAAGCGCCACACCTGGCCATAGCTGCCCTGCACCGGCAGGTTGATCTGGTAGGTGTGCAGCTTGCCGTTGCGGTCGTAGCCGCTCTTGTACTCGCCCTGGCGCAGGGTCAGGCCGGTTTTGGCGGCGATGTCGAACAGCGTCCTGACCTGCCGCTCGGCGACGCGTTTCTCGCCCAGCGAGGCGTAGAACAGGGCCAGGTTGGCGTCGGCACTGGCGACCGGTTCGACGCGCGGCGCGGGCGGCGGAGCGGCGGCCGCGCGGCGCGCCAGTTCGCGTTCCGCTTCGAGCGCTTCGCGTGCCGGCACCAGCCAGGCCAGCGCCGCGATGCCGCTCGCACCCAGCAGCAGCGCCGCCAGCAGCACCGGGCTGGTGGCGCGCAGGGCCAGGCGCAGGCGCAGCGCCAGCGAAGACGCCTCCAGCGGCTTCATGGCGTACCCCACTGGGCATCGATCTGGAAGCGGATCGGCCGGTTCGGGTCCTGCTCGCCGATCTCGTGGCGCACCAGGGTGACGGCGCCGAACCATTCCTGCGTTTGCAGTTTTTCCACGTAAGCGATCATGTCGTCGCTGCCGCGCGCTTCGGCGGTGATGCGCAGCACGCGCTTGCGCGCATCGGGTTCCAGCGCCAGCAGCGCCACCGTGGCCGGCGTCGCCTCGCGCACGGCGTCGTGCAGCGCGCGCCAGGGCAGGTTCAACTGCATCACGGCGGCATTCACGGCCGTGGCCTGCTGCTCGCTCACCGGCGTATGCGTTCTCCCGGTGCGCTGGGCCGCCGGCTGCACGGGCGGCGTGCCGGCGCGGGCGCGCAGGGCCGCCTGCAGCGCGTCGACTTCCTCGCGCGCCTCGCGGTAATCGAGCGCATGCACCAGCGCCACGCCGCACACGACCAGGGCGGCGAGCAGCGGCCCCCACACGGCGGGCGGCGCCAGGAACAGGGTGCGGCGCAGGCCGGGCCGGGCGAAATCGAGACGCACGCGCTTCATGCCGGGCTCCCGGTACGGGCCAGGCGCACGGCGGCCGGCTGGCCGCTGCTGCCCTCGTCGTCGAGCAAGGTGCAGCCGAACTTCAGGCGGCCCTCGTGGCTGGCCCAGCTGCGCGGCGCCGGCCCGCACACCTGCACCCGCTCGGGCCGCCCCACGCCCACCCGCAGCGCCTCGCGCGCCACATGGCTTTCCAGCCACTCGCGGTCGGCGCCGGGCGGCACCACCGCCGTGCGCAGCGCGGCCAGGGCGCGGCCATCGTAGGCGGCCAGGGTCAGGACCTGGCCATGCACCAGGCCGAACCAGGCGCCGGGGCGGTGCTGGCGGCGCCAGGCGTTCATGGCGGCGACGAATTGCGGTACGATCTCGACCAGGTGGCAGCGCGCCTCGCGCGCCGCTTCCTCGAGCACCCCGATCAGCGCCAGCGGCAGCGCGGCGGCCAGGAAGGGCCGCGTGGCCTGCCAGTCGGCGGCGATCTTCCAGCCGCCCGACGGCGCGCCGAACAGGGCCTGGTAGCGCATGCTTGCAGCCGCCTCCAGGTCGGCTGGCCGGGCCGCGTTCGGCGGCGGCGCCACCTGCCACATGCGCACCAGTTCGTCGGCCAGCACCACGCTTAGCGGCCAGCCGGTAACTCTCACCTCGGCCAGCAGCGCGCGCAGCCCTTGCCGCAGCGACGCCGAATCGTGCGCATCGGCCAAGCGCGCTTCGGCCAGCACTGTCGCGCCGCGCCCGAACACGCGGCCGACGCGGACCAGGGCCAGGCTGTCGTGGCCCAGCCCGAGGCGCAGCGATTGTCCGGGCAGTCTAGGCATGCTGGGTCACCCGCTTGATTTCGTCGAGCGTGGTGGCGCCGCGCCGCACCAGGTCGAGCGCGGCCATGCGCAGGCTGCGCGTGCCGTTGGCGTGGGCGGCGGCCTTGATGCGCCGGATCGGCTGCTTGTCGACGATCAGCTCGCGGATCTCGTCGTTCAGGGTCAGGATCTCGGCGATCGAGCGGCGGCCCTTGTAGCCGGTGCCGCGGCAGTCGCCGCAGCCCTTGCCGCGCATGAAGAGGTATTCTTCGGCGGCCTCGCGCTCCAGGCGCGCCGCTACCAGCTCGTGGTCGGTGGGCGTGTAGCGCACCGCGCAGTGCGGGCAGTTCATGCGCACCAGGCGCTGGGCCCAGATGCCGTTCAGGGCCGAGACAAAGGCGTAGGGGTCGATGCCCATGTGGGTGAAGCGGCCGAACACGTCGAACACGTTGTTGGCATGGACGGTCGTCAGCACCAGGTGGCCGGTGAGCGCCGACTGCACCGCGATCTCGGCGGTCTCGCGGTCGCGGATCTCGCCGACCATGATCTTGTCGGGGTCGTGGCGCAGGATAGACCGCAGGCCTTTCGCGAACGTGAGGCCCTTCTTCTCGTTCACCGGAATCTGCAGGATGCCGGGCAGCTGGTATTCGACCGGGTCTTCGATGGTGATGATCTTTTCGCGGCCGTTGTGGATTTCGGTAAGCGCCGCGTACAGGGTGGTGGTCTTGCCCGAGCCGGTGGGCCCGGTCACCAGCAGCATGCCGTAGGCTTCCTGGGCCAGCATGCGCAGCGTGGCAAGCGAGGGCGCGTCGAAGCCCAGGGCTTCCAGCGTCAGCGCGCCATAGGCCTCGATCATGGCGCGCTTGTCGAGGATACGGATGACCGCGTCCTCGCCGTGGATGCTGGGCATGATCGAGACGCGCAAATCGATCTCGCGCCCGCCGGACTCGACGCGAAAGCTCCCGTCCTGCGGGATGCGGCGCTCGGCGATGTCGAGTTCCGCCAGCACCTTCAACCGCGAGATGATGTGCTCGGCCAGCTCGATGCCGCCGACCGAGGCCGCATGATCGAGCACGCCGTCCACGCGGTACTTCACGGCGATGCCGCTGGCCGTGCTTTCCAGGTGGATGTCGGAGGCGCCGGCTTTCAGGGCGTCGTAGAGCGTGGAGTTGACCAGCTTGACGGCCGGGCTGCCCGCTTCCGACACCGAGGCGAACGACAGCACGGCGGCGGTCTTGCCGTCGCGCCGGGCATCGTTGCCGCTGGGCGCGAGGGTGTCGACCGCGCGCGCCGAGGCTTCCTGGCGCGACAAATAGGCCTGGATGTCGGACTGCAGCGCCAAACGCAGGTGCAGCGGGGCGCGCGGCGTGGCGCCGGCCATGCTTGACAGCCAGGTCTGCTGGTCGAGGTCGAAGGGATCGGCGATCACGCCGGTGACCTGGCCGCCCGCGCCGCGCAGCAGCACGCAGTGGCGCGCCATGGCCTGGGCCAGCGGCAGCAAATCAAAGGCCGGCTCCTGGATCAGCATCTCGGCCGTTTCCATCACCGTCAAGCCGAAGGGTTCGGCCAGCGCGCTCACGAGCTGGCGCGGCTCCAGGCCGCTGATGGCTTCGAGCTCGGCCACGGGCGAACGGTGGGAGAGGCGGCTTTGCGAGCGCGCGCGTGCCAGCATGGCTGCATCGAGGGAGACCGCCGTACCGGACGCACTCACGACATATCCCCTGCGAGATCGAAGATCGGCATGTAGAGCAGCACCACGATGGCGCCCACCACCAGGCCGATGGCCGCCATCAGGAGCGGCTCGAAGGTGCGGGTAAAACGGTCGATCCAGCGGCTGATCTCGCCGTCGTAGAAGGCGGCCGATTGCGTGAGCATCGGGCCCATGTCGCCGGTGCGTTCGCCCACACGCAGCATGCGCAGCGAGATCGGCGTGGTCAGGCCATGGGCTTCGAAGGCGTCCGACAGCGGCCGCCCCGATTCGATGGCCGCGCGCGCGTTCGCCAGCGACTGGCGCAGCGCTGGCGAGACCATCGACTGCACGGTCTCGATGGCGTTGACGATGGTGATGCCGCCCTCGCTCAGCATGCCGAGCGTGAGATACAGGCGCGAGAGTTCGTAGATGCGGGCGCGCTCGCCGATGCCGGGCAGGCGCGCCAGCAGGCGTGCAATGCCGCCGCTCCTGAGCACGCGGCGCGCACCCGCGATGGCCAGCGCCAGCAGCGCCAGCGCGCCCAGCAGGATCGGCACGCCGTGGCTGGACGCGAACTGCCCCCATTCGAGCAGCAGCTGCGACATCCACGGCAGGTTGCGCCCGGCGCCCTGGTAGACCTCGGCGAAGCGCGGCACCACGTAGCCGATCAAAAAGGCGCTGACGCCGCCGCCCACGCACAGCAGGATCACCGGGTAGATCGAGGCGCTGACGATCTTCGCGCGCACGGTGTCGATGCGCTGCTGGTAGTCGATGTAGCGCGCCAGCGCGCGCGGCAAATCGCTGGTGCCTTCGGCGGCGCGCACGATGCCGACGTACAGCGGCGAGAACAGCGCCGGCTGGGCGGCGAGCACGCTGGAAAAGCGCTTGCCTTCGCGCAGGCCGGCGAGCAGGCGTTCGAGCACCACGCGCGCGGCCGGATTGGCCTCCTTTTCCAGCAGCGCTTCCAGGCCTTCGACGATGCCCAGGCCCGCATTCAGCAGCGCCAGCAACTCCTGGCTGAACAGGACGATGGAGAGCTTGCCGCCACGCGCGCGCTGCAGGCCACCGCCGCCAGCCGGCTCGACCGCGCTGACATGCAGGCCGCGCATTTCAACCTGGCGGCGCGCGTCGGCTTCGTCGAGTGCGTCGACGACGACGCTGGCGATCGACAGGTCGGGCGCGAGGGTGCGTACTGCAAACTGCATGAAGACCTGCCCGGGTGAGTGAGATAGGAAAACGCGGGACGGCGAACGCTCAGAGCGAGGAGATGTCGGCGTTGTCGCCGCTGCCGCCTGGCTGGCCGTCCTTGCCGAACGAGACAATCTCGTATTCTCCCTTGGCGCCGGGCGAACGGTATTGATATGGATGGCCCCACGGGTCTTGCGGCACGCCCTTCTTCAGGTAGGGACCGTTCCACTTGGCGCCGGCGCTGGCCGGGGCGGTCATCAGCGCGGCCAGGCCTTCCTCGCCGCTCGGGTAGCGGCCGACGTCGAGGCGGTAGGTGTCGAGCGACTTTTCAAAGGCGTCGATCTGGGCCCTGGCGATCGTCACTTCCGACTTGCCGAGCTGGGAGAAGTATTTCGGGCCGACGTAGGCCGCGAGCAGGCCGATGATCACGATCACCACCAGCAATTCGAGCAGGGTAAAGCCCGCTACGCGCTTGCGGCGGGTTCCAGCGAAGCTTGCTTCCGACATCCAGAACACTCCTGATTTGGCCCGGCGGCCGTACCTGTCCAGACTACCATGGCGCTATTTGCCAAGCAATTAAAAAGCGCGCCCGGCAGGCGCCACGCGTGCGACTTTTTTTGCGTTCCTGTCACACGCCTGACACTTGCCTGAGGCAGGCAAGCCGGAGGGAAAACCTCAGGCCGCCGCTGCCGGACTCCAGCCGGGCGAATGGGCCTGCCCGAGCAGGGCGCACACCAGTT
>Ga0308158_10005715_pt1 | contig 10143 bp, 7 predicted proteins | sample PhyBR2_FD_201038 | JGI IMG/M metagenome (GOLD analysis project Ga0308158, IMG submission 201038) | Phyllosphere microbial communities from UC Gill Tract Community Farm, Albany, California, United States - DLSLB.R2 | ecosystem: Host-associated > Plants > Phyllosphere > Unclassified | place: USA... | reverse complement strand
CGGAAGCCATCTACGATGAGGCCAGCAGCGACTACCTCGTCTACTGGGCGACCATCTCGCCAGCCGACGGCGTCACCAAGCCACGCATCTATTCGTCCCGCACGCGCGACTTCGTCAGCTTCACCCCGGCCGCGCTCTATATCGACCGGCCCGGCACGACGGGGCTGATCGACACCCAGATCGTCAAGGTCGACGATCCCAAGGCGCGCTACCGCTACGTGCGCGCCTCGGGCGACGGCCAGCTGACGGTCGAAGGCGCGACGACGCTGATGGGCAAGTGGGACATCCTGGGCGACCTGCAACCGCTGGGCCTGACCGGCAAGGATGTCGAAGGACCCATCCTTTTCAAGATCGCGCAGACGGGCGAATGGGGGATGTGGGTCGACCAGTATGCCCGCAAAGGTGGCTACCTGGCCTTGGTCAGCGATGACCTGTCACGGCCCGAGCGCTTTCGCCGTGTCGATGCCGCGAACGTCGATTATGGGCAGAGCAAGAAGCGCCACGGGTCCATCCTGAATATCACGACTGACGAATACCGGCGTCTGCAGGCACGGTGGGCGGCCGGCTCGACCATCAGCACGAGTCCCCTGTAACGTGATGCTAGCGCCATGTGGCTGTTCTGCGGCCCATTGGCTTAGGCCGGTGCAGGCGCAGGGGGTGGTCGAACGCAACGTATCTCACAACGTTCTTCATGAGGCAAGACGATTTTGGCAGGTGCCCGCGCAAATAATGTATCCCACAACCTGTCGGCCGTTTGCATTGCCTGACAATGTGCTTTCAAGACGCAGCAGACGGTCGTATCCTCATTGGAACAGGACACCATATTCGCCTCGTGACAATTCGGCAAAGCGGGCAAGTCCTTGGTCGATTGCCGGACTCCAGGGCACGGGAACAATGACTATTCGCTCTACTTTCAGCCGCCGCTTGCCTTCCATATTCAGATCGATTTCGATGCAATCACCATTCCGCCTTATTGACTCTACCCCGTGGTGGCACCCGAACGCTTGATCATCTCGTTCGATGTACAGACCGTTCAGACGAAGACGTCTGTCTTGCTCGTCCGTTTGCAAAGGAAACTGAAGCATCAGGTATTGAAAAGACTGCCCTTCTTCAGCGCAGAATGCGAGAACCGCCACGGCATCGTCTTCCTCGAATGACACGATGTTTGCCACAAGTTCGTCGTTCATCTGTTTGGCTCTTTCGTAATTCATCGGAAGGGCCGCTCTTGGCCGAAATCGGCCGGCAACTGCCAAGCAGGTTTTCACTGACAGTTGACCGCCGACCAAGGCCGACGACGGCACTCCCTATGCCTCGGTTTGCTCAGCTATCTCAAGTGCATCATCGACTTCGATGCCCAGATATCGTACTGTGCTTTCCAACTTCGTATGTCCCAAAAGTAGCTGAAGCGCACGAAGATTCTTGGTCCTTCGATAGATCAGCGTCGCTTTCGTTCGGCGCATCGTATGTGTGCTATAGGCTACGACATCAAGACCGATCGAGGCCTCTCATCGTCTGACGATGCGCGCGTACTGTCGCGTTGACAAATGTAGCGAGGCCGCAAACCCTGCTCGGAAAAAGAAACGCATTGCTTGCAAGCTTCGCATGATCAATCCATGCCAGCACGGCCTGCCTTGTTACGTCAGTGACTTCGAACTGTACTGGGCGATGCGTTTTACGTTGCATCACGATCGCATGATCGCACGGTGCATGATGCTACGCCCTTGTGCGATGTCGCTAACTTTCAAACTCAGCATGTCGCAGCCGCGGAGCTTACTATCGATTGCCAAGTTGAACAGGGCAAGATTCCTGACTTTTTCCGTCATCTGGAGGCGGGTCCGTATCGCCAATATCTCCTTCAACTTCAGCGGTGTCTTCTGGCCGACCAGTTTGCCCTTGTTCTAACCCGTACGGTGTAGCGGCATCTGCGCGTTCGGTTTCATGAGGGCCTCCTTTGGAATCGGACCTCATCCTGGCGTACTCATCCTGTGAGGACAGACGGCAGCGCCCGACCCATTGCAGCCCTTCACAATCCTGAAATGCCGGCGAAGCTCATTTTCTTAGGAAAACAGCAATATAATGCTGAGCTATGGACCAGAAAATTCCCTTTACTACATTCGATTTTTGGGCGTACCTGTCGGCTGGGTTCCTCTTTCTGTTTGCGGCAGATCAAGTAGTGGGGACAAACCTGCTATCCCGCGAAAAGTGGACTGTCTTGCAAGGCATCATTGCGGTATCTGCTGCGTACTCAGTCGGACAGCTAGCTTCGAGCGTCGCCTCTAACCTCCTTGAGCGGCTTCTAGTCGGTAAGCTCTTGGGCTACCCCAGAGAGGTACTATTCGGATATCCCAAAGCCTGGAAATGGGTGCGTCCGTTCGTACCTGGCTACTTCACCTACCTGCCCGCGCGCACTAGACAACTCGCTCTTTAAACAGGTCAGGCTGTCGGAATACACGCGCCTGGAGATGACTTATTTCTTGCGGCTTACAGCCATGCCCGTTCTGTGCCTGTGGTGCTAGCCAAGCTCGAAAATTTCCTCAATCAGTACGTGTTCTGCAGAAACACAGCGCTAGTGGCTTTTGCGGATGCAGCGCTTTTCTACTGGTCATACCGCTGGGGCCACGGCACCGCGAACTTCCTGGAATGGTCTTGGGCGGCTACTGCCATAGGCATTGGTATGACCTTCCGATACCTGAAGTACTATCGCAATTTTTCAGTTGAGGTTTTTACCTCTTATGCTTACAGTAAAGCCAAGGAACAATGATGGCACTTCCATCGTTGCATGACGGGACGTTGCAGATATTTAATGTCGAGCATGGTGGCTGTGCACTGCTAACGATGCCGACTCCGTGGGGCGGGGTCTACAGAATCCTCATCGACTGCGGTCACAATGCCACTACCAAGTGGTATCCGGGTGAGCATCTACGCAGGCTTGGCGTCGACCGGCTCCAGTTGCTTGTCGTCACCAACTACGACGAGGACCATGTCTCGGGTTTCCGAAACCTCGTAGAGCAAGGCGTTTACATTGAGCAAGTGTTACGTAACCCTGCCGTCACACCATTGACCATCCAGCACCTGAAGACGGAAGATGGCATGGGCATCGGTATCGAAACTCTCGTACGACTACTAACTATCCAACCAAATTTGGACGTCGTCGAAGGGCGCATTCCAGTACCTGCAGGCGTAAATATGCAGTGGTTTTGGAACCCATACCCGTACTTCGATGACGAAAATAACCTTAGCTTGGTTCTCTTGCTAGCGGTGCATGGGTTCAAGTTCATGTTCTCAGGTGACATGGAAAAAGCAGGTTTCAAGAACATGCTGAACACTAATCAGGCTTTTAGAACAGCCGTGAGCCAAGTTCACATCTTAATGGCGGCACACCATGGGCGCCAAAATGGCATCTGTGAGGACATGTTTGACACTTGGGGTTGCCGTCCCGCCCTCGTCGTAATTTCTGATGACTACAAGCAGTACAGTACACAATAAACCTCGGCCTTCTATGGCCGAAAGGCAAGCGGAATCACTGGCTTTCGAAACGACCAAGGGCCGCGTAAGGTGTTGACTACTCGCCGCGATGGTGAGCTCTGGTTCTCGTTTCAGAACGGATATTGCATCGTCGGCTAGCTGCGAGGGCTGTGACAGGTAGGCGAAAAAAGCCGTGCTCTTGGGTCAACTGATCTGGCGTAATCTGTACTTGCAATTCAACTGCGCCGAGGGGCGACCCCTTCAGTGTGACTGGGATTTCAGGCTCCAAGCATTCCAGTCTCGCTTCGCCTACTAAATTTTCGGCCAACTCCTGCACAGCCCGCTGCCAAGCAAGAATTTCGGTGGTACGAATGAATGCTCCTTCAACGAGCACAGTTGCGCCCTTTTCGGCGCAGATTGCTGTGGCGTTCAGCCAGTTTGCATCGTCGTAGTCATCGGCGTTCCGATACTGATAGCTGTGCACCCAGAGCTTCAGTCCCGCTAGTTCGATCTGCGGCTTACCAAGTTCGTTAAGGTAGCGCTTCAATGTCGATCTCCAGTGTGCTCATACATGCACTTGTGTGTCCGCTTCTGGCCGAACCCGGCCGTTCAGGGCAGCTTAGCAGGATGCCCGGTTGAAAATCCAGCGGTTGTCGCGACAGGCCGAGTGCGCATGCCTGTGGCGTGTTCGGTGCGGATGCCATCGTCTGCATTAGTGGGTAGGCGGGGGCTGAAGGCAGTCTGAGGTCGACGCGCTGCTGGTGACCCCATGTCCACATCTAGCGCTCTCACACACTGTCGTTTGAGGGCGTTCCGGCCTTTCTAACGATAATTTGCCACTCCGTAGACTCTTCGGTCCAGTTGAGCGCCAGAGTTAGGCTCACATATCTTCATGGTTAAGCTCTAACTTTAATGATATGTAAGCCTAACTTTGACGAGATGCAATCCCGACCTGGGCGGGGGTGGAATTTCACCCTATTCGAGGATGGACAACCTGCAGGGGGAGGGATTTTCCCTCTCCCTCAGGAAGAGTTTAGTGTCGGAATGACTTGGTGGAATTCGATGATGAAAGACGCTCGGACCAACTGGCTGGTGATGACAGCGTCAGCTGCCCCCAGCTGCTGCCCGTCACGCATTCCGCTCGGCGAAAGCGTGTGAGGAGGCGCAGGCCGAAGGAAACAAATGGATGAACATCAAAAGGTAATGGGCACGTTAGGACTTGTAGCCATTCACAGATCCGCACTAACGCTCCAGTACGGTTCTCCACAACATTTCCCTACAGGGGTTCAAAGTCGAGGAGGAAAAGCTCGGGGTTTCACCAAACCAAGTGCGATCAAAAGCTCGGGGTTTCACACACACACACGTGACAAAAACCTCCAGCCATTTCAGTGTTGAATTTCAGAAACTAAGACTGATTTTGTCAAATTTACATTCTAAAAACAGCCCTCAAGATTGTTAACATGCAACAAGTCTCGGGGTTTCACACATACTCTAAGCATTCGGGGTTTCACACACGAATCGGGGTATCACACACAGAGCTTCGGGTATGACACACAAGGAGCTCGGGATTTCAAACACGGTCTTAAAAATTTTTATGTTTAAAATCAATGGCATACAAACGTTATACGAGGGCAGAAAACTGGCTTTAACGATATCATATATATAACTCTTAGCAACCCTTGCGCTAAAATCAAGCCGAATCAACACTGACCAGTATTGATTTCTGAAATCCGCCAAGTATAGCCAGACGAAACGAACTTAGCATACGTACGAAAAAGCTAAAGCCAACAACCATATTAATAGAAACTGCTATTTTTATAATCGCGAAAACCTTGATTAATCACCTTGAACCAAAGATAGAAAACAGATAAATTTCAAGTTAAAAAAATACCAAATAATCAATAAAACAATTAACAAATGTCCACGCAAAAGAGACGACTTTTGTAAAACGAACGATACAGCCATTTTGCGACCCCTCTAGACTAACATCACGTCCAAGTACATAGTGCCCCCTAGACAATCACTAAAACGGCCTTATGGGCCTCCTATTGAAAGTAGCCTCTATGAAAAAATTTATGAGTTTTTTGAAAAATATCCAAAAGAATGCGTCGCGTGAGTTTCCAGAAGCGACTTTAACGGTAATAAAAAAAGTCTATGGAGGCAAGAACTTCGCATCACCAAGTCCAGATATAACGGAATCAATTCATGATTCTCACGGTAACCTTGTTGGTCAAATCGCGTATACAATTTCTCCTCTAAAAGATCGCATGTATATTTTTGAAATAGAAATTGATCCTCTTTTTAGACGACGTGGTTTCGGCCTAGCATCATTGGTCACACTTGCTAAAAAACATGACTTAACAATGACGGTCGTGCATCCTATAAGTCCCGCCCTGCTTTTCTGGGAAACGGCGCGAAAAGAGCTTGTGAATAAGGTGCCTATGACACAATCTCTATCATCAAGCGAAATGGATAAAGAGAAAATCCGCTGGAGTCATTTTCAGCCAGAAATTGATAAACTTGAAAAAGCAATCGTAGAGCGATTTATACGTGGGGAACCATACGAACAAGCAGTAGGCCGTGGAGTTGACGAATAGGTGCATTTATCAACGATCAGAACATTTACGCCTCTGCTGTCACTTTGAAGACTACTGCACCAGTTCACGGGGCTGGCTGCCGGTGTGCAGCCGGCAGATGTTGTGGGTGGGTGCCCCAACGCTGTTCGTACTGGCCGTCACGTTCGTTGATACCGTGCGTAGTAGTCTGCAAGTTCCTCCTGCACCCAAGCCAGCGCTGAAGAAAACCCGCGCCTATGAATCCCGCACTTAAGAATCCTGCGCCGACGAAATAGCGATTAGTTCAGAGCTACTGCCGCTCTACAAGCGGCGAGTGAAGCCGACTACTGACAATCGTGCAATAATCTTCTGGAATTGACAGATTGGTTATATATTGCCACCGATCAACATGGTAAAATTGATTGCCAAATACACCAATCGACATTCTTAAAGCCATGAAAAAATACTGCAGTTTGATTTTCGTCGTTAGCATCGCAGCGCTGATACCAGCCTGCGGAAAGAAGGCGTCGCCCCCCGAAAAAGTAAGGCCAGCAGTAGCACTCGATAGATACGCTACGGAGTTTATCGAGGAGCACAAGCCCGAGCTTCACGGCCACTCAGCCCCGATACAAACGCTTGAGTCGCCCCTATCATTCGTCACCCAATTTTATACGACCACACCGGCGATGTTGACCGCCGAAGACAAGGCGAGCTACGACAAGAACATAGCAATCACCGAACGTTGGCAGAAGATGTATTGCACCGATACGCTTCAAAAACTGATGAAAGAAAATGGCGTCGCCATTGCATCGGCTCAGCTCATTGACTCTTCTACAGGTCAGAAGCACTCCCTGGCATTATGTGTCTCTAGCACAGCAAAATCTCTCTTAGCACTCCAAGATGTAGTTCCGAAATTTACGCCCTCTTCGCTCAGTTCTGGAATAATTGACCCCAAGCATCAATATCTCCGCATACTCGCAGGCCCAACTTAACGAAGCAGCTCGCAAATTGAACGAACGGCCAAGGAAGACTTTAGAACACCAAACCCTCTTTGAACGATTCAACCAAATTGTTGCGTCGACCGGTTGAATCCAAGGCCGAAAGCGGCCTGTCGAGTATGCCTCAGCCTATAAGCTTTTCGCGGTTAGAACAAGCCCCGCTGAGTCGGTCGCCTTCGGCTTGTAGCAGCCTTTATTGTTCTGTGGCGAGCCTCATAACTAGCCTACACCACGCCAGTGCATCCCGCGCGAAGACGGGCATTTCACCCGCCCCGGCTTTAATAATCAACGTGATAATCCTTAGGAAACCTGGCGCCCGCGAACGCTTTTTTCTGCGTCCATTCCTGCGCCGGCGAAGTCCAGTACGAATCGGTCGCCGGCAATCCGAGCGGCAGGAAGCTGGCTGACGTGATGTACATGCTGCCGTTGTTCGAATACCAGTCGCCCAGTTCCGGCTGGGCGCCGACGAAACCGATGGTCAGAAAACCGCCCTTGTTGAAATTCGATGGCGCCGAAAAGATCCGCTCGTGTACCGCGCGCATGGCACTGCGAACCTGCCCTTCCGGCAACTTGGCGGGCAGTTGCTTCCTCAGCGCCAGCAACGCCAGCGGCTGAAATGCCGCGGTGCGGTAAGTCAGCGAACGTCCGAACATCGGAAACGTGCCTTCGGGGGACACGAAGCGCTCCAGGTGTTCCGAGAAGCGCTGCATGCGCTTGAAGGCCAGTGCGCGCATCTCGTCCGGTTTGCCGTTCCAGAATGGTCCCTTGTGCTTTTCCAGCACTTCCAGGATCTCGCACAGCATCGGGTGCATCACGTACGACCCGTAATAGTCGAAATGGAAGGTCTCGCCGTCCTTGATCCAGCCGTCGCCCACGTACCATTCGTTGACCTTGCGGATGGCGACGTTCATGCGCATCGGATCGTAGGCTTCGCCGATCGACATCAGCCAGGCTTCGTTCATGGCCGCAAACAGCATCCAGTTGATGTACGGCGGCTCGATGCGGCGCAGCGATTTGATGTGGTCGACGATGCTCCGTTTGGTGGCGGCGTCGAGCGGTTCCCACAGCGCTTCGGGCGCGCGCATCAGGGCGTTGGTGTAGTACGCCGAGTCCACCAGCACCTGGCCCGGCCCCTCCCACATCAGCCGGTCGGGACTGGCCGGGTCGACCGAGTTCACATAGCTTTGCCGGGCCATGTCCAGCAGGCGCTTGCGCGTGGCCCCCTCGGGCGTGCCGTCGTCGGGCAGCGCCAGCCACGGCGCGGCGCCTGCGATCAGCCGGGCGAAGCATTCGAAGTAGCTGACGCGCTTGTCGCGCCCGTCCCAGGTCGGGCTGACTTCGAGTTCGAACTTCCTGACCAGTTCACCCCGGGCCATGGCGGACAATACCGGCTCGGTCATCCTTTGCAGCAGACCGGCCATGTAGGCGCGGTCGCTGGCCGGCTGGGCCGCCGGCTTGCTTGCAGCGCCTGCTTCGCCTGCGGTGGCCAGCGTGGCGGCCGAACCGGCTACCAGCGAGCCGAGAAAATTGCGTCGTTCCATCGTGTCTCCTGATCGTTATTCGTTGTTGTCACCGGGACGATGTCATTGCCTATTTATCGGTCACCAGCTTCTCCGCCACATACATCCGGTACTGCCTGATCCGCCCAGTCACGCCCTCGGCGCCCTGACGCGGGGTATAGCGCGCGCCCGCCACGTCCACCTCTTGTCCCATATCCACGATCAGCTGATGCGGGTGCGCCGCGCCGGCGCCGCTACCGCTGAACGCCGTGTGCCAGTGATCCGACGCCTGGCCGTTGATGGCGTTGAGCGCCGAGCCATCCTCTTTCTTTCGCTCTTCGCTGCTGACATACAGGATGGTCCAGGACTGCTGGTTGAGCGGCTTGCCGTCAGGGCCAAACAGTGCGATCTCGCCCACCGCGGCATACTGCTTGCCGTCAAAGGCGCTCAGCGACTCCAGGCAGAAATGGCGGCCCTTCACGGGCGCTGCAAACTGCACCTCCTGGGTGGCGCCACCGGGCGCAAACTGCCCTTCATGCGCCGGCTTGACATTGCCCAGCGCAGGCTTGACGGTGCTCGGTGGACGCGGCAGGTCTTTCTCGGGGTGCAGGTCGTCGAGAATCGGCTCGGCGCGTCCGGCGATGCGCGCCACGGCGGGCCCGGTCAGATCCAGCACCACGATCTCGTTGCGGCCCTTGTTGATCCAGGGGCCCGGCAGATACATGGTCTGGGTCGGCCCGATGTTCCAGTAGCGGCCCAGGCAGCGTCCGTTGATCCACACGATGCCCTGGCCCCAGCTGGACATGTCGAGGAACGTGTCGCCAGTGCGCTTGACATCGAAGCTGCCACGCCAGAACGCGGGTCCCTTGGCCCGGCCCCGGGCAAACTTCAGCGGCGGCAGCACGCCGTCGGCGTCGAAATCGATCGCGCGGATCTCCAAGCCTTCCACCGCCTGGGGCGCGCCCTCCCCGGCCGTGAACGTCACCGGTCCATGCAAACCCTTGCGGTCATGCACCTCCATGCCGAAGTTCACCCGCGCGATGGTGTACAGCAGGATGTCGACCGTGACCGGCTTGCTGCGCGCCGGCAGCGCCACCGAGAAACGGCGGTAACGCGTGTCCATGGTTCCCACCAGCTTGCCGTCGACGTGCACCCAGGCCAGGTCGCGCACCTTGGCGGCGGCCAGGACCCCTGCCTGCCCCGCTGGCAGGCGCACGCGGTAGGCCACCAGCCCGCGACTGATGTCGTAGTGCTCGATCGGCTCCGGCGACGCGGTCTTGATGACGCGCTCGGGCAAGTTGGCGAACACCGGTGCGGTCTCGGTCAGCGCGAAAGCGTCGATGGTGATGACCGGATTGTTTGCCGGTGGCTCGGGCAAGGTTTCGCCTGGCGCCAGGAACGGGCGCATGCCCTCGCGGTAGGTCTCGAACTTGGTGCCGACCCAGCCGGCCTCGCTGATTGGGGCGTCGTAGTCGTAGCTGGTGGTGTCGGGTCGGAATGGCCGGTCGCAACCAGCCCACAGGCCAAAGGTCGTGCCGCCGTGCGCCATGTACAGGCTGAACGAGCCGTTGTTCTTCAACATGTACGCGATGTCCTGCAGGGCGCGCGCATTGTCGCCGCGCCGGT
>Ga0308158_10005714_pt1 | contig 10144 bp, 7 predicted proteins | sample PhyBR2_FD_201038 | JGI IMG/M metagenome (GOLD analysis project Ga0308158, IMG submission 201038) | Phyllosphere microbial communities from UC Gill Tract Community Farm, Albany, California, United States - DLSLB.R2 | ecosystem: Host-associated > Plants > Phyllosphere > Unclassified | place: USA... | reverse complement strand
TGCGCCGGTGCGCGCCCCTCCAGGCGTACCTGCGCCCCTTCCTGGCGCAGGCCATGCAAGGTAACGCCAGCGGGCACTGCCTGTGCCAGCGTTATTAACAGCTGCACCGGATCATTGCGCTGCGCCTGCAACTGCGACACGGCCTGCTGACGCGCGGCCAGCCGGGCGGTTTGCTGCTGCGCCTGGCGTACTGCCTTGGCGGCCTCCGCCAGACTGCTGCTGGCGCGGCGCCAGTCCTGCGCGCGCTGCAGATAGCCTGCGGTGCTGATATGAATTGCAGCGCCCGCCGCCAGTACCAGCAGCAAGCCCGACAACGCCCCGCCAGCCAGCCACAGCAGCAACAAGCGTTCGCGCCGCTGGCGTATCCGGGCGCGATGCGGCAGCAGATTGATGCGGATACCGGCCGGCGCACTCATGGCGTCACCCCGTGCAGCGCCAGCCCCCAGGCCACCTGTACCGCGTCGCCATCGGCCATGGTGCGCCAGCCGCCTTGCTCGATGGCAGCCTGCCTGGCCAGCGCTGCGCTGTCGATCGCGACCACCTGCAGGCCGGCGGCAGCGGCCACCTCAAGCAGTTGCTGCACGCTGGCGCGGCGCGCCGCTACCAGCAGCACTTCGACCTCGCCAGCGGCGCCCGCCCCCGGCAATGGCGGCGCCGGTCCCAGCGGACAGAAATCCAGGCTGGCGTCGTCCAGTGCAAACGGGATATATTGCGCCGCTTCCAGTTCCACCAGAATTTCCAGCTGCTCCTCGGGCAAGCCGGCAGGCAGGCGCAATGTCTGGGTAATCAGGATTTCAGCCGGCATGGCCAGCACGGCGCGCCAGGCGCGGCTGCCGCTGGCCGCGCACGCCTGGGCGAGCGCCGCGGCCAGCGTTGCGCTATCGGCGTCTTGTGACAAAAGTCCTGCCGGCAGCAGCGCCACGCCATGATGGCGGCAAACCACGCCGCCGCGCCGCCTGGACAGTTCGATCACGCGCACGCTGGACGCAGCGATATCGACACCCAGCACACCCCGCGACTTCGGCCAGCAGGCAAGTACAGCCAGGGTTTTCATGGTGCAATCTCCGCATCAGCATGGCGGTATGCCAGTCAAAATGCTACGCCTGCCAGCTGCTGGCGCCGCAGCTAGTTGACTGCGCCGTGATGTGGCGCAAAAAATTTGTTACCAAATCCTTGTTGCCACGCAGCACAGACATGCTTATATAGCGTATCCCTGACAGCGTTCACACACCGCCGGCCGGCGCGCCGCCTGTAAAGCGGCTCGCTTATAATGGTCCGGCTTATTAACCAAAAGACATAACACGCATGACATCTTCCCAATCCGCTGGCAAAGCTGGCTCGCCGCCGCCCAAGAAGGGCAGCAAACCCACACGTTTCTTGCTGATGGCCCTGGTATCGGTGCTGGGCTTGGGCATAGGCGGGGTGCTGCTGGTAGTGTTCGGCCTGGCCATGGCCTACCCCAACCTGCCGGCGCTCGACACCCTGACCGATTACCGTCCGAAGATGCCACTGCGCATCTTTACTGCGGATAACGTACTGATCGGCGAGTTTGGCGAAGAGCGGCGCAATATGGTGCATATCAAGGACATTCCCGATGTCATGAAAAAAGCCGTGCTGGCCATCGAGGATGACCGCTTTTATGAACACGGCGGCGTCGATTACCTGGGCATTACGCGCGCTGCACTGCATAACCTGACGGGCGGCGCCAAGCAAGGCGCCTCGACCATTACCCAGCAGGTAGCGCGCAATTTCTTCCTGTCGAGCGAACAAACGCTCAAGCGCAAAGCCTATGAAGTCTTGCTGGCCTGGAAGATCGAGAAAAACCTCAGCAAGGACCAGATCCTTGAGGTCTACATGAACCAGATCTACCTGGGCCAGCGCGCCTATGGTTTTGCTTCGGCTGCACAGATTTATTTCGGCAAGAATATCCGCGACCTGACGGTGGCCGAAGCGGCCATGCTGGCCGGCCTGCCGAAAGCGCCGTCGGCTTACAATCCAGTGGTCAATCCGAAACGCGCGCGCCTGCGCCAGCAGTATATTTTGCAACGCATGGCGCAGCTGGGCTATATCACGCCAGCACAATTTGAAGAAGCCAAAAATGAAGTGCTCAAGGTCAAGACCGACAGTAGCGCCTTTGGCGTGCACGCCGAATATGTGTCGGAAATGGCGCGCCAGCTGGTCTACGAGCAGTTCAAGGAAGACACCTACACGCGCGGCCTGAACGTCTATACCACCATTACCAAAGCCGACCAGGACGCCGCCTACCTGGCGCTGCGCAAGGGCGTCATGGACTATGAGAAACGCCATGGCTATCGCGGCCCGGAAGCGTATATCGACATTCCCAAGACCAAGGCCGAAGCCGACGATGCGATTGAAACCGAACTGGCCGACCATCCGGACAGCGACGACATCATTGCCGCCATGGTGCTGCAGGCCTCGCCCAAATCGTTGCAGGCGGTCACCTCGACCGGCGAGGAAATCACCATTACCGGTTCCGGCCTGACTTTCGGCAATGCCTGGCTGTCGGAAAAAGCCGCACCGAACCGCCGCATCAAGCGCGGCGCCGTGATCCGCGTCATGAAAGACGGCGACAACTGGACGCTGACGCAGATGCCGGAAGTACAATCGGCCTTTGTATCGGCCAGCACCACCGATGGCGCCATTCGCGCCATGGTGGGCGGCTTCGATTACAACCGCAACAAGTTCAACCATGTGACGCAGGCATGGCGCCAGCCCGGTTCGGCCTTCAAGCCCTTTATTTACTCGGCGTCGCTCGAACGCGGCCTGTCGCCGGCCACCATTATCAACGATGCGCCGATCTCGTTTGATGCCGGCCAGACCGGCGGCCAGGCATGGGAACCGAAAAACTACGACAGCAAGTACGACGGTCCGATGACCATGCGCAAGGGCCTGATGAAATCGAAAAACATGATTTCCATCCGTATCCTGCACAAGATCGGCGCCAAGTATGGCCAGGAATACGCCACCCGCTTCGGCTTTGACGCCGACAAGAATCCGCCTTACCTGACGCTGGCGCTGGGAGCAGGCAACGTCACGCCGCTGCAGATGGCCGGCGCCTATGCGGTGTTTGCCAATGGCGGCTACAAGGTCAACCCTTACCTGATTGCCAAAATTACCGATAGCGACGGCAAGGTGCTGTCAGAAGCCAAGCCCGACCAGGCAGGTATCGAGACCAACCGCGTGATCGACGAGCGCAACGCCTTTTTGATGAACAGCATGCTCAACGACGTGGTGCGATTTGGCACGGCCAACAAGGCAATGGCCCTGAAACGCCCTGACCTGGCCGGCAAGACCGGCACCACCAACGACTCCATCGACGCCTGGTTTGCCGGCTACCAGGCCAAGCTGGTTGGCATTGCGTGGATTGGCTACGACCAGCCGCGCAACCTGGGCAACCGCGAAACCGGTGGCGGTCTGGCGCTGCCGATCTGGGTCAGCTATATGGGCAAGGCCTTGAAGGGCATACCGATCGAGGAGCGGGCCGTACCGGAAGGCATGATCCTGGTGGGCGACGAATACTACTATGCAGAAAATCCGCCAGGCACCGGGGTAGGCAGCCTGGAAGGCGCGGCGCGCGGCACGCCGGAGGAAGAGAAAGCGAAAGAAGCCGTGAAAAACGAGCTGTTTTAAATACGCAGGTCGGTAGGTCGGATTAGCGCGCAAGCGCGTAATCCGACAACATTGTTGACATTGGCGCCGGTGGTGGTGTCGGGTTACGGCCTGCGGCCTAACCCGACCTACCCGACCTACCCGACGTACATTATTTCAATACAACTGTCGCACCTGCCTGCTCGCTGGCCAGGCTCGACAGCGCGGCAAACAATTCCGAACCATCACGCGTGTTGATCCATACGTCGCCCACACGCTTGTAATGGAAGCCGCCCGAGCGGGCAGCGACCCACATTTCACGCATCGGCGCCTGGCTGTTGACGATGATTTTCGAACCGTTGTCGATAAATTCAATTTCCAGCACATTACCGCTACGGCTGCATTCGACGTCCACCACGTCTTCATCGTTTAGACGGTCCAGCGCCGCAGCGATGGCAGTCAGGGTGGCTTCGGCCTGGGCCAGGAATTCCGATTCGCTCATGCTACACTCCAAAAATCTTAATCAAACCGTGATTCTAATCGTGAAGTCATCAAAAGCGTTTTATATCGCCACTGCCATTGTGGTTTCCAGCGTCCTGGCCGGCTGCGGCCAGCCCGGTCCCCTGTACCTGCCCAAGCCGCCTGCGGCCAAGGGTGCACCCGGCAAAGTCGAGCCGGCGCCAGTGCCGCCGCCACCGGTGATTGTGCCCGGCGCCGGTCAGGGTGGCGCCGTACCGACGCCGGTGCCGGCCAGCTGATTACTGGCGGGCAGCCTGCTGCGCTGCGCCGGTGATCTTTGCGCGCTTGCTCCAGGCAAAGTACACGCGGATCAGCAGCAGCAGCGCCACGATCAAGGCAAACAGCGCGGGCTGCCCCAGATCGTTCTTGCCAGCCTTCATCCACCAGTAATGCAATACGCCCAGCGGCACGATCACATAGATCAGGCGGTGCAGCCACTGCCAGCGCTTGCCGCCCAGGCGTTTCATCATGGCGTTGGTGCTGGTCAGCGCCAGCGGAATCAACAGAACGAAAGCAATAAAGCCGACGGTAATAAAGGGGCGCTTGATCACGTCGCGCCACATTTCCTGCAGATCGAAAAAGTGGTCGAACCACAGGAAGGTGGTGAAATGCAGCGTGGCGTAGAAAAAGGCAAACAGGCCAAGCATGCGGCGCAGTTTGGCCAGCCAGTTCCAGTGTGAAAGACGGCGCAAGGGCGTCACGGCCAGGCCGATGCACAGGAAATACAGCGTCCAGTCACCGGTGCTGCGGGTAATGAACTGCAGCGGCTCGACCAGCTGGCCCGACCAGGTCAGCCAGAACATGCGCGCAAACGGCACCAGTGCCAGCACGAAAACCAGGCCTTTTATCCACGATAGTTGCTTGGGCGTCGGTTGCAGGGCCATGCTGTTCCTCAATAAAATTTCTTCAGATCCATGCCGGCATACAGCGGCGCCACCTGGTCATAGCCGTTGAACATCAGCGTCTTGCGCTTGCGCGCCAGGAAGCCGTCTTCGCCGATGCGCCGTTCGCTGGCCTGCGACCAGCGCGGATGGTCGACGTTGGGATTGACGTTGGCATAGAAACCATATTCGGATGGCGCCAGCACGCTCCACGAGGTACGCGGCTGTTCCTTCACAAAACGGATCTTGACGATCGACTTGCCCGACTTGAAGCCATATTTCCACGGCATCACCATGCGCACCGGCGCGCCATTCTGGTTCGGCAAGGTCTCGCCATACATACCCAGCGTCAACAGCGTCAGCGGATGGTTGGCCTCATCCATGCGCAAGCCTTCCGTATAGGGCCACTGGATAATGCGGCTCGACACGCCCGGCATCTGCTTTTTGTCGTCGAGCGTAATGAATTCCACATATTTGGCGTTGCCGGTCGGCTCGACCTTCTTGATGAGCTCGGAGAAGGAATAACCGATCCACGGAATCACCATCGACCAGCCTTCCACGCAGCGCAAGCGGTAGACGCGTTCTTCGAGCGGCGCCAGCTTGAGCAGCGCATCGATATCGAGCGTCATCGGTTTTTTCACTTCGCCTTCGATACTGACGGTCCAGGGCCGCGTGCGCAGCGAGCCGGCATATTGCGCCGGGTCACTTTTGTCGGTGCCGAACTCGTAGTAATTGTTGTAGGTAGTGGCGTCTTTGAAGGTGCTCTGCTTGTCCGGCGCCAGATAGGCTGGATTGGGCTTGGCGGCCAGCTTGGGCAAGTTGCCCTGTGCAAACGCCTCGCGGCTGGCCATTTCCAGCAGCGAGGCACTGGCGATCGAGCCAACCGCCATTTGCCGGATAAAGCTGCGGCGCGATTCAAATACCTCGCGCGGCGTGATTTCGGAAGAAAATGGCAGATCGATGCCATTGGGACTGCGTTTGATCAACATGGCGGCTCCGGAAAAATGGTGGTTAGCTGTACCTTACACCAGATTTCCAAAGCCGTTCATGACGTTGCTGTCATGCAGCAGCGCTTAAAGTTTGCCGTAAGAATGCAGGCCGGAGAGGAACATATTAACGCCCAGGAAAGCAAACGTGGTGACCAGCAAGCCTGCCAGCGCCCACCAGGCCGCCACGCGGCCACGCAGGCCGGTCATCAAACGCATATGCAGCCAGGCCGCATAATTGAGCCAGACGATCAGCGCCCAGGTTTCTTTCGGGTCCCACGACCAGTAGCCGCCCCACGCTTCGGCCGCCCACAGCGCACCGAGGATGGTGGCCACGGTAAAGAAGGCAAAGCCGACCGAAATGGCCTTGTACATCACGTCGTCAAGCACCTCCAGCGACGGCAGGCGATCCACCAGATAACCGCTCGACTTGAGCAGATAGGCCGAGGCCACCATGGCCGACAGCGAGAACGTGCCATAACCGATAAAGTTGGCCGGCACATGGATTTTCATCCACCAGCTTTGCAGGGCCGGCACCAGCGGCTGGATATCGGCCGCGTCGCGCGTGACGGTGTACCACAGCAGGAACACCACGGCGGCCGAAATCACCAGCATCACGAAAGCGCCCAGCTGGCGCGTTGCATAGTGCTGCTCGTAGTACAGGTAGAACATGGCGGTAATGATCGAAAACAGGATAAATACTTCATACAGGTTCGACACCGGAATATGGCCGACATCGGCACCGATCAGATACGACTCGTACCAGCGCACCAGCATGCCCGTCAGGCCCAGCACCACGCCGGCCCAGCACAATTTGGAGCCGACCGAGCCGCCAAAGTCCGAACGCGTGATCAGGCCGATCCAGTAAAACACGGTCGACAGCACAAAGAAGGTGCCCATCCACAGGATGGCCGACTGGCTCGACAGCATGTATTTCAGAAAGAATTTCTGGTTTGCCATGTCCAGCTGGCCGCCGTACAGTTCGATGGCAAACAGCGACAGCACGGCCGCTACCGGAACCAGCCAGCGGACCGGCTTCCAGGTCCAGCCCAGCCACGCAAAGGTCGGCGCACTGGCCAGCAGGATGGCTTTTTCATAGATATCCATGAACTGGCCAAAATGCACCAGGCCATACAGTGCGCCGGCCAGCAGGGCTGCGCCATAAAGCCAGTCGACCAGTCCCAGGCGTTTGAAAAAACCCGGTTCCTGCGTATATATTTGTTTATCAGCCAATTCCATATTTTCTCCTGTTGCGCGGCAAACAGCTTGCAGCGCCAGATTCAGTTCCAGCGCAGCTTACGCCGATTGCGGCAGCTTTGCTTTCAGATTTTCAAATTCTTTTTCAAAGTCCAGCGTCTTGCGCTGCGTGCTCATGGCCATCAGGGCCGTGCTGTCCTTGTCGCTGCCGGCTTCGCCATCCTTGATCCACACCCACAGGCGGCGTTCGCGGATATAGAACATGGCAAACACGCCGATCACCAGGAACAGGCAGCCCAGATACACCACGCCCTTGCCGGGCGAACGCGTCACTTGCAGCACTGACGCCTTGATTTCCGTAAAGTCATCAAGCTGCAGATACACAGGGGCGCCATAGAAGAAGCTGTCGGACAGCGCATTGGTAGCCAGCTGCAGGAAACGGCCATGCTTTTCATCGGACTCGACCGGCTTCAAGCCGGCCCTGGCGCGCGCGGCCTGCCACAAGTCCCACATGCTGCCGTTCAATATTTTCATAAAGATATCGGCGGCTTTTTCCTGCTCGGCTTGCGGCACTTTTTCCAGGAAGCGCGAAATGGCCAGGAAACCGCCGTCCTGCCCATTGCCATTGCCGGCAAAAATGTCCAGGCTCTTGGCGGCAGACTCCTGCAACTGGGTGCGCAGCGCTTCGGCGCCGTCCTGCGGCATGGCGCGCCGGGCATAGCGCATGGCGGCCTGCTGGCGCAGCTCGGGGTTCTGCAGGGCGGCGCGCAGACGCATCCATTCGTTGACGCTGTAGTTGTCATCGGCCGGAATGCGCAAAAAGCTGAACGGGTCGCTGGGGTTGACGCGCATGCCGGCCAGGAACACGGTGGCGCCATCGACGGTAATGGGCTGCATGTAATTCTGGTACTCGCGCGCCTGGCCGGTCTTGTCGCGCAATTTGTACTGCACGCTGGGGCCGACGTTTTTCAAATCCTTGTTATTGGCGTTCTTGGCGGCCGAGCCCAGGCGCTTGTCGAGGCCGACGGCAAATTTCTCGTTAAAGCTTTCCGTCTTGTTGACGGCCCGCACATCCTGGCCCGCGCTGAGGTTTTCCACGTTGAACGGCCGGAAGCCCGACCACTCCACCGTATAGGAATTGCCGTCGCTGCGTTCGAGCGGCGTGCTGCCGCCCACGTCGCCGCCGATATCGAAGCGCTTGTCGGTCTTGCCGACCATCGGGAAACCAGTCAGCTTGAGCTTGCTGCCGCCGTCTTCAAAGCTCGACTGGTACAGCGCCAGGCCGTTATAGATCAGGGGCTGGTTGACCTTGATGGTGGCAGGGAAACTCTTGCCCGTTTCATGGTCGGTAATCACCACGTCGCTGGCAAACAGCTTGGGCATGCCGGTGCTGTAGAAATCAATATGGAATTTTTTCAGCAGGATGGTGATCGGCAGATCCTGGATCAGCACGCCATCGGCCTGTGGAATAATGGCGGTGCTGCTGGTCGAGCCTTCCGGGATCATGGTGTTGCCGCGGAAGGTAGGGTTCGACAGGCCCAGGCGGTGCTGCGCCGGAATTTCAGCAATCACGCCGCTGCCGGCAAATGGCGTCTTGCCCAGGAACCATTGCTGCAGGCGGATCGGCATTTCCGAATCAAGCAGTCCACCGATGCAGATAATCACGATGGCGCCGTGGGCAAAGATATAGCCCCACTTATTGGCCGCACCACGCTTGGCGGCCACCAGCGTGGCGTTGTCTTTCTCGACGATTTTTGACTGGTAGCCGGCGTCCTTCAGGCGCAGCACCATCTGCTGGGCCAGGATGGCGCGCGGCAGTGGCGCGGTCCATTCGGCCTTGTGATGGAAATTGCGCAGCGACTGCTCGCGCACGCTTTCGCGCCAGCTGCGCATATCCTTGAGCATCTTCGGTGCATTGCGCACGATACACAGCGTGGTCGACGTCACCAGGAAACCCATAATCAGCAAAAACCACCAGGCCGAATAAACGGAATACAGGCTCAACCGGTCAAAGACGGCAAACCAGAACGGGCCGAACTGGTTGATATAGTTGGGCATCGGCTCATTTTGCTTGAGCACGGTGCCAATCACGGAAGCAATCGCGATCAGGGTCAAAAGGCTGATGGCGAAGCGCATCGACGAAATCAGCTCGACGAATTCGGCCAGGCGGCGGCGCCTGGTGGTCAATTCTATGCCGGTGGTGCTGGTACTCATGCGTGGTAACTCATACGTGGTAACTCTACGATTAATTGCTATTTAAAAATGGGCCGGCAGCGCGGGCAGCGTACATGCGCAGGCGGCAGCATACTACTGTTTTGCTATTGCCATAAAAAAAGGCGGCCATAAATAAAGGCCGCCCTGGTTGATGCGCACCGCAGTGCCCGGCAATTGCTTGCCGCTATGGAAACTTACTTCAGGCCGGCGATATAGTCGGCCACGGCAGCAATCTCGTCATCGGACAGGCGGCTGGCAATGGTATGCATGTCGACGCTGTTCTTGCGGGCATCAGCCTTGGTGCTGCGGAAACTGGTCAGCTGGGCCACCGTGTAATCCTGATGTTGACCGGCAATGCGCGGGTACTGCACGGGGATGCCGTTGCCCGCCGCGCCATGACAGCTGGCGCAGGCCGCCACTTGCTTGGCAGCAATGCCGCCACGATAGATCTTCTTGCCCAGTTCGATCGTATCCTTGTTCTTGGCCGCGCCCGGCTTGGCCTGCTGGGCGCTGAGATAGGCGGCAACGTTTTTCTTGTCTTCCTCGCTGAGCATTTTGGCGTAGGTGCTCATCACCGGCTGGTTGCGCTGCGGGGTGGTAAAGTCGACCAGCTGCTTGTACAGATAGTGTTCGCTCTGGCCGGCCAGCTTGGGATTGACCGTAATGGTCGAATTGCCGGCCGCGCCATGGCACGAGACGCAGGCAGGCAGGCCGCGCGCGGCGTCGCCGTCGGCGTAC
>Ga0308158_10005710_pt1 | contig 10145 bp, 12 predicted proteins | sample PhyBR2_FD_201038 | JGI IMG/M metagenome (GOLD analysis project Ga0308158, IMG submission 201038) | Phyllosphere microbial communities from UC Gill Tract Community Farm, Albany, California, United States - DLSLB.R2 | ecosystem: Host-associated > Plants > Phyllosphere > Unclassified | place: USA... | reverse complement strand
CAAAGCGCGCTGCGCTCGCTTCGTCGGCCAGCAGCAGTGCGGCGGCGCCATCGTTGACGCCCGACGCATTGCCGGCGGTGATGCTGCCGTCGGGGCGCACCACAGGCTTGAGCTTGGCCAGCGTTTCGAGCGTGGTGGCGCGCGGATGCTCGTCGCGGCTGACAATAATGGGGTCGCCCTTTTTCGGCGTGATGGTGACCGGGCAGATTTCACTGTCGAACACGCCGGCCTGCTGTGCTGCCAGCGCGCGGGTCTGGCTGGCCAGCGCCATCAGGTCCTGATCAAGCCGGCCGATGCCAAAGTCCAGGGCCACGTTTTCCGCCGTTTCCGGCATCGAGTCGACGCCGTACTGCGACTTCATCTGGGCATTGATAAAGCGCCAGCCGATGGTGGTGTCTTCCATTTTCATGCCGCGCGCAAAAGCGCTGTCGGCTTTGCCCATCACGAACGGCGCGCGGCTCATGCTCTCGACGCCGCCGGCAATCATCAGGCCCGCTTCGCCGCTTCTGATAAAGCGCGCCGCGCTGCCGATGGCGTCCAGGCCCGAGCCGCACAAACGGTTCAAGGTGGCGCCCGGTACCTCGATCGGCAGGCCAGCGAGCAAGGACGCCATGCGCGCCACGTTGCGGTTGTCTTCGCCGGCCTGGTTGGCGCAGCCGTACAGCACGTCGGTCACGGCCGACCAGTCAACGCCGGGATTGCGCGCCATCAGCGCGCGGATCGGCACGGCGCCCAGATCGTCGGCGCGTACACCCGACAGGCTGCCGCCATAGCGGCCAAACGGCGTGCGCTGGCCGTCACAGATAAAAGCGTGGTTCAATTTTCTCTCCTCCAAGAAAGATGTTGCGATCGTTGTCTTACATGCTCAGCGGCACCGGCGTCAGCGCCTGCAGCTGCGCCAGCGTCATGCCCTCGACCAGCTCGATCACGGTGGCGCCAGCCGGGCCAAGATCGATCACGGCCAGATCGCTGTAGATGCGGCTGACGCAGCCGATGCCCGTCAGCGGATAGCTACACTGCGGCACCAGCTTGCTGTCACCGGTTTTGGTCAGCAGCTCCATCATGACCCAGGTTTTCTTGGCGCCGATGGCCAGATCCATCGCGCCGCCCACGGCGGGAATGGCGTCTGGCGCACCGGTATGCCAGTTGGCCAGGTCGCCCGTGGCCGAGACCTGGAAGGCGCCCAGCACGCAGATGTCGAGGTGGCCGCCGCGCATCATGGCAAAGCTGTCGGCATGGTGGAAATAGCTGCCGCCGGCAAGCAGGGTTACCGGCTGCTTGCCGGCATTGATCAGGTCGTAGTCCTCCTCACCGGCAGCGGGCGCCGGGCCCATGCCGATCACGCCGTTTTCACTGTGCAGGATGATTTCCGCGCCAGATGGCAGATGGTTGGCCACCAGCGTCGGCAGGCCGATGCCCAGGTTGACCACGGCGCCTTCATGGATGTCGGCCGCCACGCGCGCCGCCATCTGGTCTCGATTCCATTTGTTCATGTTCTCTCTTTCAGGCTTTGAAGCCGGCCGGGCCGGTGGCCGTGCGCGGTACTTGCACGATGCGCTGCACAAACAGGCCCGGCGTAATCACGTGTTCAGGATCGATGCTGCCCAGTTCAGCAACCTCATGCACGGAAGCAATGGCTACCTTGGCGGCCATGGCCATGATCGGGCCGAAGTTGCGCGCCGTCTTGCGGTAGGTGAGGTTGCCCCAGCGGTCGCCCTGCTCGGCCTTGATCAGCGCAAAGTCGGCATGGATAGGCGACTCGAACACATACATGCGCCCGTCGATTTCACGCGTCTCCTTGCCCTTTGCCAGTTCCGTGCCATAGCCAGTCGGCGTAAAGAAGCCGCCGATGCCGGCACCGGCGGCGCGTATGCGCTCGGCCAGATTACCTTGCGGTACCAGTTCAAGCTCCAGCTTGCCGGCGCGGTACAAGGCGTCAAACACGTGCGAGTCGGCCTGGCGCGGAAACGAGCAGATGATCTTGCGCACCTGGCCGTTTTTCAGCAGCGCGGCCAGGCCGGTATCGCCATTGCCGGCATTGTTGTTGACGATCACCAGGTCGCGTGCGCCATGGGCGATCAGGCCATCGATCAGTTCGGCTGGCTGGCCCGCGCCGCCAAAGCCGCCAATCATGACGGTGGCACCATCGTGGATATCGGCCAGCGCCTCGGCCACGCTGGTGCGAAGTTTGTCGATCATGGTCTCTCCAGTGTTGATTATTTTGTTCTTTATACGAACAAGTATTCGCATTCAGAACAACATGGATGAGAATATGCCTGTTCGCGGCGCTTGTCAATTTGCCGTTTTGCCAGCTTGCATGGCTATAATTGCCAACTTACTCAATGGGATGCGCATGAACGAGTCCAGCCTGGAAACAGTTTCAACTGCTGAAACAAGCGACAAAACGTCTGATGAAACGTCCAATGCAGCGCCGCGCCCCGGCGACAGCTATGTACAGTCGTTTGCGCGCGGCCTGGCCGTGCTGCGCAGTTTTGGCGCCGATGCACCGCGGCAGACGCTGTCGGAAGTGGCCGAACGATCGCAGCTGACGCGCGCCGGCGCGCGGCGCATCCTGCTGACCTTGCTTCATCTCGGTTATGTGGAAGCCGATGGCAGGCTGTTTCGTCTGACGCCCAAGGTGCTCGACCTCGGTTACGCCTATCTGTCCTCGCTGCCGATCTGGAGCCAGGCCCAGCCGCTGCTGGAAGAACTGATGAAGGAGCTGCGCCAGTCCTGTTCGGCCACCGTAATGGACGGCGACGATATCGTGTACGTGGTGCGCCTGTCAGCGCATCGCACCATGTCGATCAACCTGGGCATTGGCAGCCGGCTGCCGGCCTACTGCACCTCGATGGGACGCGTGCTGCTGTCCGGCCTGGCGCCCGAAGTGCTGCGCGCGCGGTTGTCGAAGATGGCGCTGCTGCCCATCACGCCTGCGACCATGACCGATATCGACGCGCTGATGGCGGAAATTGCCCAGGTCCGGCGCCAGGGCTGGTGCCTGGTGCAGGAAGAACTGGAACAGGGGCTGGTGGCGCTGGCCGCGCCGGTATTTGACCGCAGCGGCAAGATCGTGGCGGCCATCAATGTCAGCGGCCAGACGGCCGGGCCGTCGGTGGCGCAGCTGCTCGAACACAGTCTGCCGAAACTGCTGGAAACGGCAGCGCGCGTCAGCGGCATGATCAGGCTGCAGCAATAAGGCTGCAGCCAGCTTATTTCCTGAACTTGCCGCAGGGATCGGGCCGTGGCTGCACCGGCATGGTCTGCGTCAGATCGAACGCGCCGCGGTAGCCGGCGTTGCCCTGCTCCAGATAGCCGATAGCGCGCACATTCAGTTGCGGATCGGCGATTTTCAGCCAGCGCGGCACGCCGATATCCTTGCGTACATGGCCGTTGCCGGCAATCAGCACCACGTCGCGCGGTGCCTGGTCGCGGATCAGCTTGGCCATCCAGATATCGCGCGCCACCTGGGCGTTGACCATGCCGCCGATCATCATGTCTGGCAGCATATTGCAGTGCCCTTCCTGGATTTCCTTCTGTTGCCCGTCGAGCAGATCCTGCGGTACCGGCGCAGCAAGATAGGTGCTGACCATGGCCGGCGTCATCGACCATTTAAGGCCATCGCGCACGGTGCGCGACGCATCGGCGCGCGACAGATTGCCCGCGATCAGCGGCAACTGGTAGCTGATCACCAGGTCGAGTACAGGTCGGTACATGCTCCAGTCCCAGCGCGGCTGCTCCATCACGCGGATAATGCAATCAGGATCGGAGCACTCGCGCGTGGCGCGCGTCAACAAAGGCTGGGTTTCACGGTCAAACTGTTCCATGACGATGGCCGGACGCCAGCCGGCCGCCAGCCGGCGCTGCAGCTCGGCCACGCGCAAACGGTGGCCCTGCGCATTGTCATGCACTTCACCCAGCAGCAGCACTTGCGGGTTGGGCAAGGCATCGGCTACCGGAGCGGGAGGCGGCGCTTCTTTTTTCAGCACGCTGCACGCTGGCAGCGCCAGCACGCCGCTGAAGAGGACAGCGGACAAGGCAGCACGTTGGAGCACGGTCATCATGGTATCGGCATCATTGATTGGTGATGCGCAAGATTGTACCGCCTCAGGCAGCCGCCGGGCTGCGCCGACTTTCCAGCAGCGCAAAGAGCGCCATGCCGGCCAGCATGCTGGCGGCAAAGATCCAGGCCTTAGGCTGCCAGGCCAGCAGCGACACCAGCGCCGGTCCCGGACAAAATCCGGCCACGCCCCAGCCGATGCCAAAAGCCAGGCTGCCCAGCAGCAGGCGGCGATCGATCCGGTGCGCCACTGGCAGCATGAACGGCTCGCCGAGCAGCGAGCGCTCCCGCCTGCGCGCCAGCCAGAAAGCCGGCGCCGCCACGGCAATAGCGCCCAGCATGACCAGCGCCAGCGAAGGGTCCCAGTTGCCGGCCAGATCGAGAAAAGCGAGAACTTTGGCCGGATTGCTCATGCCCGAAATAATCAGGCCCAAGCCAAACAGGAGGCCGCTCATCAGCGAAAAGAGCAGACGCATCATGGGGCAAACCCATGGCGCAGGCAGTACACCGTGACAAAGCCGGCCGCCATGAACGTGACCGTTGCCGCCAGCGACCGCACTGACCGGCGCGCCAGTCCACACACACCATGGCCGCTGGTGCAGCCGCCGCCATAACGCACGCCAACGCCCACCAGCAGGCCAGCCACGCATAGCGCCACGGCCCCGGCGCCGGTCTGCGCTGCGGGCATGCCGCCGTACAAACGGTAGAGCAAGGGCGATAGCAGCAACCCGGCCAGAAAGGCCAGGCGCCAGCCTTCCTGCGCGCGCAGGCGCACGCCGGCGACGATGCCGCTGATGCCGGCAATGCGTCCGTTAAACAGGATCAGGATGGCCGCTGCCAGGCCAATCAGCATGCCGCCGCCCAGTGAGGCCCACGGTGTAAATTGTTGCCAGGCTATCTGCATGTAAAGGTCAATCGGTCTGGTCTGTCAGTCTGCGTTGTCGTCAAAGGCCGGGTGTGGCGCGCAAAACTGCGCATACAGCACCTGCAGCACCGCCAGCACCGGTGGGCTGGCCACGCGGTAATAAATCTGCTTGCCGTCGCGGCGCGTGGCCACCAGCATTTCCTCGCGCAGCACGCCCAGTTGCTGGGACAGTGTGGGCTGTACCAGGCCCACTTTCTGTTCCAGGTCGCTGACGCAGTGCTCGCCTTGCGAAAGCTGGCAAAGCAGCATCAAACGATCGGCATTGCCCATGGCTTTCAGCAGCGAACTGGCCTTGTAGGCGGATGACCGCATGACGTCGGTGTCGAATTGGGGTGCTGCTGTCTCCATCGTGCCCTCCTGCAGGCTATTTTATGGTGAAAATCGCGCTACTGAACAATATACTAAGCGATATAGTGTTTGGCCGCTGAACAGGCGCGCAAAAAAACAACAGTGTTTTTTCTTTCAATAGACACTGTCATTCATCTCTCCTGGGACGATAGCTACAAGACTATCAAAATAACAAATATTCTTATTTTTTAGTAACAACAAGAGATAAAATGGCATCACTTGTGGTGTAATAAGACGTGCTTAAAAAAATCTGCCTGCATTGACAGGCAGCCCCTGGGAGATGGCAATGAACGCATCATATTGGACCTGCCTGTATCTGCTGGCGGCTTGCGCCAGCATGCCGGCGCAGGCCGCAGGCAGCATCCCCGAACATGACACCGGCGCGTCGCTCATGGCCGATGACAGCAACAGCTTCAACAACCAGCTGGTATGGCAGGAGCCTGAACTGCCGTATGTCCGCCTGCTGGCGGACGAAGCGGCAACCAGGACGCACTGGAGCGTGCCAGCCCATCCGGCGGCGGGCCTGCCACATGCTCTGGCCCAGCCCATCCCCGCTATTGCGGTCACAGCGGAAGTACCGGAAGCGAGCATGGTGTCGATGCTGCTGGTAGGACTGGGGCTGCTGGCGCTCGGTGCGCATGGCGAACGCCAGGAAAAATTCGACGAAGCGCCCAGGCCGCACCGGTAGAACGCAGCAGCTGCCTGCCTATCTGCTTAATGCCCCGTGTAGCTGTCGTCGTCGGCCAGCGGCGTTATGCGTGGCAGGCGTACCAGAAAGGCCGCGCCCTGGCCCAGCGTGCTGCTGACCGTGATGGTGCCGGCAAACTGCTTGGCAATCAGGTTGTAGACGATATTCAAACCCAGGCCGGTGCCGCCCTGGCCGCGGCGGGTGGTCACGAACGGATCGAACACGCGCTCGATCATGTACGGCGCAATACCGCGCCCGTCGTCGCGCACCTGCATCTCGATCCAGTCTTCCTGGCAGCGTGCGCTGATATGGATGCTGCCGGCCGTCTCGGCGTCAAACGCATGTTCGACGCAGTTGAGTACCAGGTTGGTCAGCACCTGCGCAAAAGCGCCTGGATAGCTGTCGAGCGTAATGCCGGGCGGGCAATCGATCTGGATGGCGATGCGGGTCTTTTTCAGTGTCGGCTGCAGGCTGGCAATGACTTCACCGATATAGTCGCGCAGCTCGAAGGTGCGGCGCGCCTCGCTGACCTGGTCCACAGCGATTTGCTTGAAGCTGTGGATCAGGTGCGCTGCGCGATAGGCATTGTTCATGATCAGGCGCGTGCTTTCGCCGGCCGTATCGAGATAGCGCACGATATCGGTTTTTTTCACGCTGCCGCCGGCAACAGCGGTGCTGATGGCGTCGGTCGCTTCCTTGAGCACCGAGGCGCTGGTCAACGCAATGCCGACCGGCGTATTGATTTCATGCGCTACGCCGGCCACCAGGCTGCCCAGCGAGGCCAGGCGTTCGGACTGCAGCAGCGACTCCTGTGTGCGCCGCAGATCGTCGAGCGCCTGCGCCGTTTCGTGCTGCGAGCGGCGCGCTGCATCCTCGGCCTCGCGGATGCGGGCAATCACCGACTTGAGCTTGCGCTGCACGGCATTGAAGCCGCGGATCACATCGCCCAGTTCATCGCGCCGGCTTTCAGGCAGCTCCTCGACTTCATTGCTGCCGCGCGTGGCCAGGTCGAACAGGCCATCGCGCAGCTGGCGCAGCGGCTCGAACACGATGCGCAGGCTCAGCCCCAGCGCGGCCACCAGGATCACATCGAGCAGCAGCACTTCGAGCACCTTGCGCTGCACTTCGTTGCGCAGCGCCGCATCAATCTGCGCGCGGCTGAAATTAACCACCACCTTGCCCACCACCATGGCCTTGCCGCCATCGGCCACGGTCACCGCATCGCGAAATACCAGCGGCGCTTCGACCGCCGTGCCAGCCAGCCCTGGCGTGCCGGGGTCCAGCGCCAATGGCGTCACGGCGCCGCTGGCGTCGCGCTGCTCGCCGGCAAACAGGCCTACCGAAGCGTCATAGACACGGATGGCCACCAGTTCCGGCGGCAGCATTTCGGCCGCCACGATGCTGTCGACCTTGGATTTGTCGAGATCCCACAATGCCGAAGGCAAGCTGGTCTGCAAGCGTGTCAGCACGCCGCTGCGCAGACGGGCACTGCCCGCTTCGAGTTCCTGGCTCAGGGTATATTGGGTATAGCTGCCGGAAATGCCCAGCACCAGCGTGACAATCACGATAAACAGCAAGGTCAGCCGAACCTGGATACGCACCATCGCACCGCACTCCCGCAAACGCCGCCAGGTGCATCCCGCGGCGCGGGAGCAGCAATGCCGACAGCATGAATGTACGGTATGAAATACTTATTAGCAAGATTTACAGCGGACTGCGCCACACGCCCGATTTGACGCAGATTCAGCTCTGGCCAGATGCTGCTATTGCATCATGGCAATGGTAATATCCTGTAATCACAGGAGGAAGTTGTTATGGCAGTCACGCACCAAACCCTACCCTTGCAGCAAGTGCGGCCGGGCATGATTCTATCGGACGTTCTGCTCGACGCGCATGGACAAGTTTTGCTGCCGCAAGGAGCGGTGTTGACCGAAAACATGCTGTCGCTGATGCCGCGCCACGGCATCGACATGCTGCCGATCCAGGCCCCCGATCTCACGCCAGAGGAAAAAGCGGCGCAGCAGGACGTCCACCGGGTACGGCTGGCCCATCTGTTTCGCAAATACGATCCCGACAATCCGGACGATGCCGCCACCAGCATCCTGCACAGCTATGTCAACAGCTACCGCCTGGGCAAGGGGGAGCCGGCATGAGCGTACTCAAACAGCCCCTGACGCTCGACGATATCGTGGCCCGCCTCGACGACCTGCCGTCGCTGCCTGCGGTAGTGATGGAATTGCTTGACAGCATAGATCAGGAAGACGTCGATATTTCGGTGCTGGCCAAAAAGGTGTCATATGACCAGGCGCTCACGGCCAAGACGCTGCGCCTGGCCAATTCGTCGCAATACGGGCTGCAGGTCAAGGCCACCACCATCCAGCAGGCCATTACCTACCTGGGCTTCCAGACCACGCGCAGCCTGATCACGTCGGCCGCCATTACCGGCTGCTTCCCGGAAGGACGCTGCCCGGGCTTTGACGACAAGCAATTCTGGCGCCATTCGGTGGCCACCGCCGCCTGCGCCAAAGTGCTGGCGCGGCAGATCCGCTTCAATCAGGACTACGCCTTCACCGCCGGCCTGCTGCACAATGTCGGCCGGCTGGTGCTGGTCAGCAGTTTCCCCGAACAGTATGCGCAGGCCATCGCCTGGCAGGCGCAGCATGACTGCACCTTGCTCGAAGCGGAACGTACGGTATTGGGCGTCGATCATGTGCAGGCAGGGGTGGCGCTGGCCGAGCACTGGAATTTTTCCGACACCATGCGGCTGGCCATAGGCAACTATCCCCATCCCGAAACGCCAGGGGCAGGTTTTCTGGCCTCGCTGATCCATGTGGCCAATGCGATTGTCTGCGCACTCGACCTGGCACAGCGCGGCGACGACATGGTGCCGCGCGTGTCGCTGGTGGCATGGCAGGCGCTGGGCCTGTCAGAAGAAACGTATCTGCAGCTGTTTCGCGAAACGGAGTTGCGCTACGACGAGATTACCGCCGCACTGCTGTCATGAACCGGTGCTGGCGCTGAAAATGCACACGGCTCTCGCCTGGGCGAAAGCCGTGATCGGTGGAGCTCTTTTTGATGCAATGCACTCCGGGTTGGCCGGATCAGGACCGCCTGCAGTAATACAGACGGCCCGACCGGCACCACAGCGCCACATCAGTGATGGGCGTAATTCGATTCCTGCGCATCGCTGCGTTCTTCCGGTTTCGGACGGCCCTGGGCGTCGGACAGGCGGTACTTGGTGCGGCGGTCGCCCATCAGGTCGCGCAGGTCGCGGATGCTCATGCCCGTCACTTCGTGCATGCGTATCAGCAGCGAGGCGCCGACCGGCAGGCGGTGATGGCGAATCTTGCTGATCACGGGCGGCGCCACTTCGAGCAGGCGTGACAAGGCTGCATCGTTTTTCAACTGCATCTTGCTAAGCAGAATATCGAGCAGGTGGTTAGGGTTGTAACTCTCTTGAGATGCTAATGCATGATGTGCCATGATTTTCCTCGTCGGTTGAATGTTGAAAATAATGCCGATCCGAACTTAAGGCTGACTTAGAGTGCCTGAGAAAGTAAAACTCCGGTCAACCCGCCCCCTTGAAATTGCATATAATGCAATATACTAGTTCAAAATGCCAGCAACTGCGTTCAGCACAACTTTGACGATTGTTAAATATCAATCAATCAGCTGGTTGGCTTTACAACGATGCTATTTCAACACATTAGGATGTTGACGGGCGCACACAAGGCTTTGCAGCAACTTGTTACAAATCAATCGTGATGCATGGCAATAATTGTCTTGGCAAGCAGTTGCTGACAAGCATATGCAGACCAGGCAGGCAGCATCCTGCACATGGCCGCTCAAGGCAATTTACGTTAAACTGTCGCCTGAACTCCAGCCAGCGCGCCGCCCACAGCGTTGCATGCCCGACTGCTCCTGGCAGCTGCGGCCGGCTCGGCACCCCCCAAGCACCCATTACCGCTAACCGCTAAAGCAGATCCCATGCAGAAAAAAGTATTTATCAAAACCTTCGGCTGCCAGATGAACGAGTACGACTCGGACAAGATGGCCGACGTGCTCGGCGCCTCCGATGGCCTGGTGCGCACCGACACGCCGGAAGACGCCGATGTGATCTTGCT
>Ga0308158_10005709_pt1 | contig 10146 bp, 7 predicted proteins | sample PhyBR2_FD_201038 | JGI IMG/M metagenome (GOLD analysis project Ga0308158, IMG submission 201038) | Phyllosphere microbial communities from UC Gill Tract Community Farm, Albany, California, United States - DLSLB.R2 | ecosystem: Host-associated > Plants > Phyllosphere > Unclassified | place: USA... | reverse complement strand
AAACAATTTGCGAATCGTAAAAACTTGCGTTTGCAAAAATACTCCAGCCAGAACGCAGTTGAAAGTTGTAATTTCTAAAACCTAAACGTAACGAGTGGTATCTTGCCTGATCTAAATCGCGATTTCCGATATATGTTTGCAACGGATCGTTTAAACGCTCGTATGGCAAAATTTGCGTAGCATTCGGGTTGTTTACGTTGTAATTGTAGCCAATATTGAAGTTTTTGTTTTTATCGAGCTTATATCTGAAATTACTGCGGATGTAAGGCGAAATAAATTTTCTGTCAACCGAATAATCGTTACTCATGTAAAAAGCCGATGCATTAAAATTGGCGATATTCACCCCAGAATTTACAAACCATTCTACTTTTTCGGTGTTGTAATTTAAACCAACATAAGGCGTATTTGTAATAACATTTGTATGCGTTTGGTTTGATAATCGATCGTTAAAATCAATAAAACTGCTACTACCTTCGTTAAAATTAAAAGTATTCAGGTTATCGGTTTGGTTGTTGTAATCAAAAGTATATCCCAAATCAATAAACGCTTTTTCGCTGATTGGTTGCGAATATTCTGCGGTTGCGGTGTAGCTATCTTCGGTGCTGTTTGATCTTTCTTCTTGATTACGGATGTCGTTTGGCTGATCTCCCTGATAAAATAAAGTAGCCGAATTGGTGTTACCCAAACCTGTTGTTTTTGAATTGTTATTACTGAATTCCAAACTGAAATTTTTGCCTTTATCATTTAGTTTTTTGTTGAATTCGATTGAGTTTTTAAACGTCAAACTTTCAGATGTAGAGAACGATTTTTCGGTATTTTCGTTGAATAGATTTCCGTCTGCATCCATAGATTTTGATGCACTTGTAGTACTGAACTCGTTGTTGTTTGCCGTTATTTGCGGATTCACAAACAATTGGGTTGTCGGATTTATTTTATATTCCAAACGAACATCGGCATTGTGGTTAATATTGTTGTTTAAACGCTGCGATTCAGATTCGGTAATAAAATCACCATCAGGCAGCAGATTTATAACGCGTGAGCGGTTGTTGTTTTTGTTCTGCGTATCTTTAAAATAATAACTTGCGTTGGTTTCAAAACCTTTAAAAAACTGATCAGAATAATTTAAACCAGCCATATTGGTACGTGTAATTCCGGTGCCGCTACCAAAACCGCCCGGTCCACCTGAACGCCCGCCAAAGGTTAAAAACTGACTGCGACCGCCGCCCATATTGTCGAAAAGTTCATCCATAGAAAAACCTTCGGAATTTATGTTGTTTGACGATGCTAAAACCGAAATTTTTCGGTTCCCTTGAAAATAATTAATCAGTCCGCTGCTTTCGTATCGGTTCGATCCGTCTATAATGCTACCAGTTCCCGCACTTAACTTCGCCATTAAACCTTTATTGTTGGCTTCGTCTATGGTAAGATTTATGCTGGCATTATCGCTTTTTGCTTTTCTGCCCGAAAACTCTTCAGACTTGGTTTTATGATCCGTAACCTGAACTTTTTTAATTAAATCGGCAGGAAGGTTTTGCAGTGCAATGGTTCCGTCTGTATTAAAGAACGGCTTTCCGTTAACCAGAATCTGTGTAACTTCTTTACCGTTTACGGTTATTTTTTTATCGGCATCAATTTCAACACCAGGAAGTTCTTTCAACAAAGCTTCTACATTGGCATCGGGACGAACTTTAAACGACGAAGCGTTGAATTCCAACGTGTCGTTTTTTACTCGAATAGGAGCATCGGTAACAATTACAATTTCCGAAAGCAGATCAGAATCAGTTGCCATTACTACCTCTCCTAAATCTTTTGATTGATTTATTTTATCGAATTTTTCGATTTTATCTTTGTATCCTATGTACGAAAAAGTAAGATACGAAGGTTCTTCAACAGCTTTAATATCAATAGAAAATAAGCCTGAAATATCGGTTGTAGCATACTGAATAAGCGTAGAATCTTTTGCTTTAGACAGATAAACGGTCATGTCGGCAACGGGCGCTTTGGCTTCATCGACTACTTTTCCTTTCAATTGAATGTTTTGAGCAAAACCTCCAGAAGAAATCAGAATTATTAAAAACGGAATTATGGATAGTAATTTTTTCATAAAGCAAAAATAGCAAAGTGTTTTCTGTTAAAAAATTCGATTGTCGCTATTTATTTAAGCTTTACCGATTTTATATTCATTTTAAATAGAATCATTCAGTATTTTGATGAGGTTTTATAAAGAAAATTGATTTGTTTTTGTCAAGCTGAACTTGATTAACTTCGTTCAGTTCGCAAGCTCGGGTCAGCTTCTCATTATTTTATTATAATTCGCGTAATTAAGTTTAAATAAAAAAAGGAAAGACTTTTAAATCTTTCCTTTTGTAATTATTTCTGACGAAAATAGATTTCGATCGGCACTCCTTCAAAATCGTATATTTCACGTAATTTATTCTCAACGTAACGTTTGTACGGATCTTTAATATACTGCGGCAAATTGGCAAAAAACACAAACTGCGGCACTGGCGTTGGCAACTGCATACAGTATTTAATTTTAATGTACTTGCCTTTAATTGCCGGTGGCGGATTGTGTTCGATAATCGGCAGCATAGTATCGTTAAATTTCGATGTTGCAATACGTTGCTTACGGTTTTCGTAAACCTGAACGGCAGTTTCTAAAGCTTTCAATAAACGCTGTTTTGTTAATGCTGATACAAAAAGAATAGGCACATCGGTAAACGGAGCTATTTCTTCGCGTATTTTTTTCTCGTAATCAAAAGAAGTCATGGTTTCTTTTTCAACCAAATCCCACTTGTTAACCAAGATCACAATTCCCTTGCGGTTTTTTTCTGCCAACCAGAAAATACTTTGATCCTGACCTTCGAATCCGCGGGTAGCATCAATCACCAAAATACATACATCGGCATGTTCAATAGCACGTACCGAGCGCATTACCGAGTAAAATTCTAAATCTTCTTTAACTTTAGCTTTTCTACGAATACCAGCGGTATCAACCAAATTAAATTCAAAACCAAAACGGTTGTATTTTGTGTCGATCGCATCACGCGTTGTTCCTGCAATATCGGTAACCACAAAACGATCTTCACCAATCAAGGCATTAATAAAGCTCGATTTTCCTGCATTTGGTCTTCCAACCACTGCAAAACGCGGTAATTCTTCCGGAGCTTCTTCTACTTCTGGTAATTCAGGTAAAATTTCAACAATTCTATCTAAAACTTCACCTGTTCCAGATCCGCTCATTCCAGACATGGTAACGTATTCGCCCAAACCTAAATTGTAAAATTCAAAAGCATCTTGTTCGCGTTTGGCGTTATCTACTTTATTTACAACCAGTAAAACCGGTTTGGTAACTTTGCGTAGCAGTTTTGCCACTTCGTTATCCATTGGGGTAATTCCTTCTTCTACATCAACCAAAAACACAATCGCATCGGCTTCATCAATTGCCAATTCAACCTGTTTGCGTATTTCGGCTTCAAAAATATCGTCTGATCCTTTAATATATCCACCTGTGTCTATTACAGAGAATTCTTTTCCGTTCCATTCTGATTTTCCATAATTACGATCACGGGTAACACCACTTACCGAATCTACTATGGCTTCGCGTCTTTGAATAAGACGGTTAAAAAACGTAGACTTTCCTACATTAGGTCTACCTACAATTGCTACAATGTTGTTCATATAACGTGCACTTTTAAAAAGTGTTGATTTTATTTTTGTTGATACCCGAAACGGCGTAATTGGAACTGATTGTTTCGCCAGTCTTTATTTACTTTAACGAACAATTCTATGTGAACCTGCTTGTCGAAAAACTTTTCTAATTCGGCACGCGCTTCCATTCCTACTTTCTTTAAAGCTGCCCCTTTATGACCAATGATAATGCCTTTTTGGCTGTCACGCTCTACCATAATCACAGCTTTAATATGAATGATCTTTTCTTCTTCTTTAAACTCTTCTGTTTCGATTTCTACCGAATAAGGAATTTCCTTTTGATAGTTTAAAAGAATTTTCTCGCGGATAATTTCATTAACAAAGAAACGTTCGGGTTTATCGGTCAATGCGTCTTTTGGGTAATAAGGTGGCGATTCTGGCATTAATTCTAAAATGCGGTTAAAAACAGTATCCACATTAAAATTGTTTAGTGCCGATATTGGAATTATTTCTGCATTAGGAACTTTTTCTTTCCATAAAGCAACCTGTTCTTCCAAATGCTCCTGATTTGATTTGTCGATCTTATTCAACAACAGTAAAACCGGAACTTTTGCATTGGTAATTTTTGTAAAGAAGGCTTCGTCTTTTAATTCGCGTTCGCCAACTTCAACCATATATAAAAGAATGTCTGCATCTTCAAACGCCGATTTTACAAAATCCATCATCGAAGTCTGCAATTCATAAGCAGGCTTAATGATTCCGGGAGTGTCTGAAAAAACCATTTGAAAATCGTCACCATTTACAATTCCGAAAATACGGTGGCGCGTTGTTTGTGCTTTAGAGGTAATGATTGATAAACGCTCACCAATAAACGCATTCATTAAGGTTGATTTTCCTACATTTGGATTTCCGATAATATTTATAAAACCAGCTTTGTGCGACATAATTTCTATAATAATTTGCAAAGTTACTTAATAATAGTGAAACACACTAATTTTATAATTTTCCAGAAAAAGTTTGGGTATTCCAAAAAGTCGTCTTACATTTGCACCACAATAGCGCGGGATAGAGCAGTAGGTAGCTCGTTGGGCTCATAACCCAAAGGTCACTGGTTCGAGTCCAGTTCCCGCTACTAAGACTAGAAGTCCTTTTAAAAAATGTTTAGAATTTCGTTTTTTAATCGTAGTAAAAATTCAACAAAACGCACAGCGCGGGATAGAGCAGTAGGTAGCTCGTTGGGCTCATAACCCAAAGGTCACTGGTTCGAGTCCGGTTCCCGCTACTAGAAAAGCTTCAGAGAAATCTGAGGCTTTTTTATTTATTTATAATATTAGTGAATTTAAAAAAAACAAAAAAGCAGTTCAAAAGAACTGCTTTTAATATTTTGAATGGTTTTACCAACTTCCGCCGGCACCACCGCCAGAGAAACCTCCACCGCCGAAGCCGCCTCCAAATCCTCCACCGAAGCCACCGCCTCCTGAAGAACCGCCAAAGCCACCTCTGCCACCGCCTCCACGGCCTAAACTGCTTAAAATAATAATGTCCATTAAGTCGGGTCCGCCGCGTCTGCCGCCGTTGTTTCCTTTGCCACCACCCATTTTACTTGCTATTACAAGTATGATGATTACAATTAATACAATAAAAAAGCCAGGAATACCACCGCCACTTTCTTTGTTTTCTTGTCGGGTTCCTTTATAAGTTCCCGAAAAAAGATCCATTAATTTGGTGGTTCCAATATCTAATCCGGCATAATAATCACCTTTTTTAAATTCAGGAATTATAAAATTTCTAATAATTTCTCCGTTAATTCCGGCGGTTAAAAGATGTTCCAATCCGTAACCAGGAGCAATCCATAATTTTTTTTCTTTTTCTGCTAATAGAATAAAAACACCATTGTCTTTATCTGCCTGACCAATTCCCCATTTGTGTGCCCATTTTGGAGCTAACTCACCCTCATATTCCCCATTTAAACTTGGAATAATGGCAACTACAATCTGGGTTGATGTGGTATCGGCATAACTTATCAGTTTTTGCTCTAATTGCTGTTTTTTGTTAGCCGACAATAAATTGGCATAATCAAAAACACTGGTTTGTTCGCTTGCCTTTGATGGTTTTTCCGGAATGTTGAACTGCGCCAGAACCAGCAACGGAAAAAACAAGACAAATAATGTGGCTATTTTTTTAAACTGATTCATTAACCTCTTGAAATTTCGTTTGGTAATTCGTTTACATCATCTTTACCATTGTACGGAAAGAAGTGTTTTAATTGTTTGCCGCTTTGAAGAATTCCTGCAATAATACCTTGCTTAAAGTTATTTGCCTTAAAATGATCGATAACCGTTTTCTTGGTGTTTTCCCAGAAATCGTAAGGTACAACGGCATCAATTCCGTCATCGCCAATTATTGCAAAATGTCGGTCTTTAACGCCTATATAAAACAAAACGCCGTTGTGGGCGCTTGTTTTATGCATTTCTAACATTTTAAAAACTTCTTGGGCACGTTCTAATACAGGTAAATCAGAATGTTCTTCTATGTGCACGCGTATCTCACCCGATGTTTCTTTTTCGGCTTTTACAATAGCTGCTACAATTTCCTGTTCTTCGCTGCTGCTTAAAAAATCTTCTGTTATCGACATTTTATTTGAAATCAAAATTCACTTCCGGCGCATTTTCAGCTCCTTCTTTAGATTTGAAATATGGTTTTTCAGCAAAGCCAAATAATTTGGCAGTTATAACTGTTGGGAATGTTCTTACTTTGTTGTTGTAAGGTGTAACCACTTCGTTAAAACGCGTACGTGCCGTTAAAATCTGATTTTCTGTTGATGCCAATTCATCTTGTAACTTCAAGAAGTTTTGGTTTGTTTTTAAATCAGGATATTTTTCTACAGTTACCAATAATCGGCTTAATGCGCTTGAAACACCGCTTTGTGCCTGTTGAAATTCTGCTAATTTTTCAGGCGTAATGTTTGATGGATCAATTGTTGTTTGTGTTGCTTTTGCTCTCGCTGCCATTACTGCTTCTAACGTAGATTTTTCAAATTCTGCTGCACCTTGAACTGTTTTTACTAAATTAGGAATTAATTCAGATCTTCTTTGGTAAGCTGTTTCAACATCTCCCCAAGTTCTTTTTACATCTTCTTCGCTTCGAACCAATCCATTATAAGGAGAAACAAATAAGATTAATAACCCAATGATTACTGCTCCAATAATAAGCCACTTTTTCATAAATTTTTTAAATTAGATTTCGTTTTTAATAATAATTAGTTGTTTTTTAATAAGCTCTAATTTTTCGATAATTTCAATTGTGTTCAGCGGATTTTTCTTGTTATTCTTTAAAAAATCTTTTGCACCGTCTAAAGTAAATCCCTTTTCTTTTACCAGATGATAAATTGTTTTAAGGTTTTTTAAATCTTCGGGCGTAAACATTCTGTTGCCTTTAGCATTTTTCTTCGGCTTCAAAATATCAAATTCCTTTTCCCAAAAACGTATCAACGAAGCATTTACGTCAAACGCCTTGGCAATTTCACCTATGCTGTAATATCTTTTTTCGGGTAAGTCAATCTGCATTATCTTCAAATTTTGCTTATGCTAATATACAATTTTTCTAATAAGTTTATGCATTGGCAAAAAGTTCCTGTGAACAACAAAAAATCTTTTAAAAAACACTATTTTTGCAACTTATGTACACTTTTTTAAAGTGTTAGTTTTGAACGATTCATAATTTAATATATCGAATGAAATCACAAGATATCAGAAAAAAATTTCTTGATTTTTTTGAAAGCAAAGGACATTTAATTGTTCCGTCGGCACCAATTGTTTTAAAAGACGATCCAACCCTAATGTTTAACAACTCGGGAATGGCGCAGTTTAAAGAGTATTTTTTAGGAAACGCCACACCAAAAAGCAACCGTATTGCCGATACGCAGAAATGTTTGCGTGTTTCGGGCAAGCATAACGATTTGGAAGATGTAGGCTTTGATACCTACCATCACACCATGTTCGAAATGTTGGGTAACTGGTCTTTTGGCGATTATTTTAAGAAAGATGCAATTGCTTGGGCGTGGGAATTTTTAACCGAAGAATTAAAGATTGATAAAGACCGTTTGTATGTGTCGGTTTTCGAAGGAAACGATGCTGAAAATGTTCCGTTTGATCAGGAAGCTTGGGATTTATGGAAGCAGTATGTTGCCGAAGACCGAATTATTCTTGGAAACAAAAAGGATAATTTCTGGGAAATGGGCGATCAAGGACCATGCGGACCGTGTTCTGAAATTCATGTAGATTTACGTCCGGATACTGAAAGAGCCGAAGTTTCTGGTAGAACGCTTGTAAATGCAGATCATCCGCAGGTTGTCGAAATCTGGAACAACGTATTTATGGAATTTAACCGTAAAGCCGATGGATCGTTAGAAAAACTGCCTGCAAAGCACGTTGATACCGGAATGGGTTTTGAACGTTTGTGTATGGCAATGCAAGATGTTACATCAAACTACGATACCGATGTTTTCACGCCGCTTATTGCAAAGGTGGAAGAAATTACTGGTAAAAAATATACAACAAATGATGTCATTCTGAACGATAGTGAAGAATCTCAGGAACAAAACAAAACAAATATTGCCATTCGCGTAATTGTAGATCACGTACGTGCGGTGGCTTTCGCTATTGCCGATGGTCAGTTGCCGTCAAACAATGGCGCGGGTTACGTAATCCGCCGTATTTTGCGTAGAGCAATCCGTTACGGATTTACGTTTTTGGGAACAAAAGAACCATTTATTTATCAGTTGGTTGATGTATTATCAGCTCAAATGGGACAATTCTTTCCGGAAATCGTTTCGCAAAAAAATCTGGTTAAAAATGTAATTAAAGAAGAAGAAGCATCTTTTTTAAGAACATTGGATCAAGGTTTACATTTGTTGGATTCTGTGATCGAAAAAACAGAAGGTCAAATAGTTGAAGGGGCGAAAGCTTTTGAATTGTATGATACTTTTGGTTTTCCTATTGATTTAACAGCATTGATTTTACGAGAGAAAGGATACGATTTAGACGAAGCTGGTTTCGATGCTGCTATGAAAGCTCAAAAAGATCGTTCGCGTGCAGCGTCTGAAATTTCTAAAGACGACTGGAATGTGTTGATCGAAGGAAATGTAGAAACGTTTGAAGGTTACGATAAGGTTGAAAACGAAGTAAAAATCACCCGTATTCGTAAAGTAGAATCTAAAAAAGACGGTACATTGTATCAGATTGTTTTAGATCATACGCCGTTTTATGCCGAAGGTGGTGGTCAGGTAGGTGATAAAGGTGTTTTGGTTTCGGCAAATGAAACCATCGAAATCATTGATACTAAAAAAGAAAACAACCTTATTTTACATTTTACCAAACAGTTACCAGAGAATTTACAGGCGGTTTTCGTAGCAAAAGTAAATACAGATTTACGCGGAAAATCATCTAAAAATCACTCGGCGACTCACTTATTGCATCAGGCATTGCGTACTGTTTTAGGAACGCATGTAGAACAAAAAGGATCGTTGGTTTCTCCTAATTATTTACGTTTCGATTTTTCTCATTTCGCTAAAGTTACCGATGAGGAATTGCAGCAAATCGAAGCTTTTGTGAACGCACGTATTCAGGAACAGTTGCCTTTGATCGAACGTAGAGAAATTCCGTTTAAACAGGCGATAGAAGAAGGTGTAATGGCGTTGTTTGGCGAAAAGTACGGTGACACCGTTCGCGCAATTAAGTTTGGTAATTCCATGGAATTGTGTGGTGGTATTCACGTACAGAATACTGCCGATATCTGGGCTTTTAAAATTGTTTCAGAAAGTGCCGTTGCAGCAGGAATCCGTCGTATTGAAGCGATTACCGGTGATGCTGTTCAAGATTTTTACAACAATCAGGAAGCTACTTTGAAAGAAATTAAAGAAGCGTTGAAAAATCCGCAGGATACCATGAAAGCGGTTCAATCGTTACAAGACGAAAATACCAAGCTTAAAAAGCAGTTAGAACAATTATTGAAAGAAAAAGCAAAAGGCTTAAAAGGCGATTTGCTTAAGGAAGTTCAAGAAATAAACGGAGTGAAATTTTTAGCAAAACAAGTTGATTTAGATGCAAACGGAGCTAAAGATCTGGCTTACGAAATTGGCGGAACAGCAAACAATTTCTTTATTTTGCTTGGAACGGTTACCGATGATAAACCAATGTTAACGGCTTATGTTTCAAAAGAAATTATTGAGAGTAAAGGCTTAAATGCCGGACAAATTGTTCGCGAATTAGGTAAATACATTCAAGGCGGCGGCGGCGGACAAGCTTTTTTTGCTACAGCCGGTGGTAAAAATCCTGCAGGTATTGCAGAAGCAATTGCAAACGCTGTGAATTTTGTAAAATAATAATGTTGTCACTTCGAGCGAAGTTGAGAAACTACTAAATATTGATAAAAAGAGGAAAGTTAACTTTCCTCTTTTTCTTTTTACATCAAATTCGTAACTTTAAAATAAAAATC
>Ga0308158_10005708_pt1 | contig 10147 bp, 8 predicted proteins | sample PhyBR2_FD_201038 | JGI IMG/M metagenome (GOLD analysis project Ga0308158, IMG submission 201038) | Phyllosphere microbial communities from UC Gill Tract Community Farm, Albany, California, United States - DLSLB.R2 | ecosystem: Host-associated > Plants > Phyllosphere > Unclassified | place: USA... | reverse complement strand
GGGCATCATCCTGCACGGGCGCTACGCCTCCTCGATCGACCCCGGGGTGGCGGGCCGTGCCGCGGCCGCCCAGGCGGCGATGTACCACATGGAGCCGGCCGACGCGGCGGAGCGCATCGTGCGGGCCACCCTGCAGCGCCGGGCGCGCACCCTGATCGGCCGGGAGACCCGGCTCGTCGACGCGCTGGTGCGGTTGGCCCCGGTGCGCCACTGGGCACCGATGCGACGCCCGCTGCGCGAGGCCATCGACACCACCACGCCGATGTCGCCGCGCTGACCCCGTCTTACTCTCCGGCGACGGGCATGCCTGCATCCGCCTCGGTGGCGAGGGCCTCGGGGCGTGCGGCCTGATCGGCGGCGCTCTCGCGCGCAGCGGCAGCGCGGGCGCGGATCGCGGCCGTCTCGGCGTTGTAGTCGGCGAGCTTGCGCAGAGCGGTCTCGGTGCCCCTGCGCAGATGGCGCTGCACGCGCAGCCGCAGCGTCGCCGTATCCCGCGCCGCGAACGACTCGAAGATGCGAGCGTGGTCCTCGGCCATCGCGATCAGGTCGTCGTGCTCCTTGAACAGCAGCAGCAGGCGCCCGCGCATCATGCGGAGGATCTCGTTGACCGTCGCGTTCTCGGCGAGCTCGGCCATGATCAGGTGGAACTCCGCCGCCGCGGTGTGCGCCGCCGCGGCATCACCAAGGCCGGCCGCTGCGAACTCGCGCTTGAGCACCGCCTCGACCCTCGCGACCCCGTCGGTGGTGTGCCGCAGCGCCGCGATCTCGAACACGAGCACCTCGAGCACATCGCGCACCTGCGCGATGTCGCGCACGTCGTCCTCGGTGAACTGACGGACCACGGCCCACGACCGCGGGCGCGCGGTGAGCATCCCCTCGGCGAGCAGCTGCCGGATCGCCTCCCGCACCGGAAGGCGGCTCACCGCGAGCTCGTCCGCGATGTCCCGCTCGATCAGCCGGTCGCCCGATCGGCGCTGTCCGGACAGGATCGAGTCGCGCAGGATCCGCACCACCCTGGCCGACTCGAGTTCGACGCTCCCCGCGTTCCCCATGCGCCCCATTGTGGCACCGTCGCCGGGCACCGCAACTTGTCGCACCGAGTCCATCTAAGAACGCGACGGTCCCGGCAGCGCTCATCGCCGTTCAGCGCTGGATCGTCGCCCCGTGCTCCGCGAGCCAGTCCAGCACCTGCTGCGCGGCGTCCTGCACGGGCAGGGCCGCGTCCACCACGAAGCCTGCCTCGTCCTGGCCGAGCGGCTCGAGCGTGTCGAGCTGCGAGTCCAGGAGCGACGCCGGCATGAAGTGTCCGAGCCGGCGCCCGAGTCGCTCGGCGAGGTCGTGCTTGGTGCCCTCCAGGTGCACGAACTCCACGCCGGGGCGGGCCAGGATCTCGCGATAGCTGCGCCGCAGCGCCGAGCAGGTCACAACCGCGGGTTCCCCCGCCTCCTGCTTCGCGACGATCCAGTCCCGGATCAGCTCGAGCCACGGGCGGCGATCCTCGTCGGTGAGCGGGATGCCGGCTTCCATCTTCGCGACGTTTGCCGCCGGATGCAGATCGTCCCCCTCCTGCAGCGCCCAGCCCAGCCGGCCGGCCAGCACGCCGGCCAGCGTGCTCTTGCCGGATCCGGAGACCCCCATCACCACGAGGACGGTCGGGGGCGTCTTCTGCGTCGTCATCATCGACTCCTTCCCTGTCCGGTCAGCCTACGAAGACGCCGATGATCAGGACACCCGCGAGCCCGGTGACCGAGATCAGGCACTCCATGATCGACCACGACTTCAGCGTCTGCGGGATGCTCAGGCCGAAGTACTCCTTGATCAGCCAGAACCCGGCGTCGTTGACGTGCGAGAGGAACAGCGATCCGGCCCCGATCGCCAGGACCAGGAGAGCGGATCCGCCCGCCGACATGTGCAGGTCGTGCACCAGTGGCTGCATGATCCCGGCCGCGGTGATCGTCGCGACGGTGGCGGATCCGGTGGCGACACGGATCAGCACGGCGACGAGCCAGGCGAAGAACAGCACGACCGGCAGCGCGCCGCCGATGCCCGAGATCGCGTGTGCGATGACGGTGCCGATGGTGGAGTCGACGAGCACTTGCTTGAAACCGCCGCCGGCGCCGACGATGAGCAGGATCCCGGCGATCGCCGGCAGCGACGACGATACGGAGGCGCCGACCTCCCGCGAGCTCATGCCACCGCCGCGACCCAGCACGACCATTCCGACGAGCACGGCGATGAGCAGTGCGATGACCGGCTTGCCGAGGAAGTCGACCACGCCCTTGAGCGCCGAGGTGTCGTTCGGAGCCACGATGTCGACGATGGCGGACAGCAGCATCAAGACCACGGGCAGCAGGATGCTGAACAGCGTGGTGCCGAAGCTGGGGCGCCGGCGCGCCTGCACCGCCGCGGTCTCACCGGGCTGCGCGGTGTCCTCCGCCGTCTGGAACAGCGCCGGCACCGGCACGTCGACCCAGCGGGCGGCGAGGCGGCCGAACAGGGGGCCGGCCACGATGACGGTCGGGATCGCGATGAGCACGCCGAACGCGAGCGTGAGGCCGAGGTTCGCGCCGATCAGGCTGATCGCCGCAAGCGGACCGGGGTGCGGCGGCACCAGGCCGTGCATGGCCGACAGACCCGCGAGCGTCGGGATCGCGATCTTCATGAGCGAGACGCCCGAGCGGCGGGCGACCAGGATGATCACCGGCACGAGCAGCACGAGGCCGACCTCGAAGAACATCGGCAGGCCGATCAGCGCACCCACCAGCCCCATGACCCAGGGCAGCGCGGCGGCGCTCGCCCTGGAGACCAGGGTGTCGACGATGCGATCCGCACCGCCCGAGTCGGCGAGCAGCTTGCCGTAGATCGCGCCGAGGGCGATCAGGACGCCGACCCCGCCGGCAGTGGACCCGAAGCCGTTGGTGAAGCTGGTGACCGTCTGCGTGGCCGACATGCCGGCGACGAGTCCGGTGACGAGCGCACCGATCACGAGGGAGAGGAACGGATGCAGCTTGACCCAGGTGATCAGCACCACGATGGTCGCGATGCCGATCAGAGCGGCGAGGATCAGCACCCACTCCGGGGCGGTCGTCGTGGGCGGAACGGGATCGGCTGCCCCCAGGAGTGTTCCGGGGACGGCGGCGAGAAGGTTCGAGGACATGGCCATGAGCTTCCTTGGTCTGGCGGAGAGATTTCGCCCCAGCGTAAACGATAAGTAGGGCTTAATCAAGATATAAGAGTCGATACGGCGTTCTACATCGGATATGGCGACGTTCTTGCCGGACTATCGCGATAATGGGCTGCATGGCAGATGGGACCCGCGAGGCGGCCTCCGCGCAGCACCGCCGGCTGCTCGACACGATCGGCATGCGCATCGTGGAGGGCGAGTTGGCGCCGGGCGCGCGCCTGCTCACCGCGGACGTCGCCGCCGACTTCGGCACCTCCCGCTCCGCGATGCGCGAGGTGGTGCGCGTGCTCGAGACCATGGGCATGGTCGAGGTCCGCCGCCGGGCCGGGGTCGAGGTGCTGCCGGCCGAACGCTGGAGCCCCTACGCCCCCGAGGTGATCCGCTGGCGACTGGACGGATCCGACCGGCTCCGTGCCCTGCACGAGCTCAGCCAGCTGCGCTCCGCGATCGAGCCGCTCGCCGCCCGCCTCGCCGCCGCGCACGCCTCTGCGGAGCAGCGCGCCACGCTCGTGAAGGCCGTGCTCGGCATGGTCGAGCACGGCGACCGGGCCGACGAGCCCGCCTATCTGCAGCACGACATCGACTTCCACGCGGCCGTGCTGCGCGGCTCGGGCAACCCCTATCTCTCCGGGCTCACCGACGTGGTCGCCGAGCTGCTGCACGGGCGCACGGCGCACGCGCTCATGCCGCACCGCGCGGACGAGACCGCCCTGCGGCTGCACCAGGACGTCGCGGCCGCGATCACATCGCGCGACCCCGAGGCCGCGGCGACCGCGATGGCGGCGATCGTGACCGAGGCCGATCACGCGGTGGATGTCATGGCGAAACCCGGAGCCTGAGCCCGGTCGCTGAGCCGGGCCCCCGCTCGTTGAGCACGCGCCGCGGGTAGCGTCGGTCGCCGGGCCCAGCCCGGGTGGCGTCGGTCGCGTCCGGTTCGGTGGCCGTGTATTGCGGTTCTGGGAGCGCCGAACCCGCGAACCGCGACCAGTTCGTCCTCCACTGGTGGAGTTCCGGGAAAGTTGTGCACAGGTTTCGTTCTGTGGTCTGATCTGGGGTTCGAATGTCGGTGGCCCCGGGTTGAATAGGGGTATGACATCGACACCGATCCAGATACTGCAACAGGTAGACGACCTGCTTGCGGAGCTCTGCGCATCGGCCGGGGTGGGTGCCGGATTCGACGCGGCGAGTGGATCAGATCTGGTGACCGCGCTGATGACGAGCGGATCCGTCCGGCGTCGGTTGGACGCGATACTGACCGCGTTGACGGGGCAGATCGATGACCGCGACCGCCGCCTTTCGGAGGAGCGGGTGTCGCCGGCGGCCGGGTGCCGGGATGTGACGGAGTTGCTGCGGCGGGCGTTGCGCACCGACACGGCAACGGCACGGCAGTTCGTGCGCGCCGCGCATGCGACTCACCGGGAGGTGATCCTGTCCAGCGGGGACCTGTCACCTGCCGCCTACCCGGCGATGGCCGTTGCGCTGCGAGACGGTGAGCTCTCGGTCACGGGCCTGCTCGCCGCGATCGGACCTGTGGAACGCGCCGGCACCCGGATCAGCGCGGACGAGCGGGAGGCGGTGGACGCCCTGCTGGCGAACACCGCCCGCGGACTCGACCTGCCCGATGCACACGGCAACCCCGGGCCGGCCCCGTCCACGGACGAGCTCGCCGACTACTCGCGGGCGTTGATGCTCGCGCTGGACCCCGACGGCGCCGAACCCGACGACGCGAAAGCAGACCGGTCCCGCAGCTTCTGGATCGGGAAGCTCCGTGACGGCACGCACCCGTTCGGCGGACATGCCCTGCCCGAAGTCGCCGGACTGCTCCAACGACTGATGGACGCGTTCAACAACCCCGCCGCGGACAGCTCCCCGAACCTCAGATCCGGTGCGGTCGCCTTCGTGACAGAGGACGCGGAACCGGCAGGCCCGGTCTCGACGGATCCTGATCCTGATCCGGATCTCTTCGACGGCCTCCCCGTCCCGGGAGACCCGCGCACACCGGCGCAGCGCAACCACGACAACCTTGCCGCGATCCTGCACGCCGCTGCCGCGTCCGGGGCCATCCCCGACCTCGGCGGGGCCGCACCGACCCTGGTCGTGTCCGTCACCGCCGCCGACTACGCCGCCGGACGCGGGAGGGCATGCATCGAGGGCACCGGAGACGACGTGCCCTTGTCCGTCGCCCGGCACACGGCCTGCGCGGGGGGCGTCCAGCGGGTGCTGTTCGACGAGCGCGGCCAGATCGTGTCGATCGGGACCAGCGCCCGCATCTTCACCGCGATCCAGCGCCGTGCCATCCAACTGCGGGACCGGGAATGCCTCATCCCCGGCTGCCACGTCCCCGCGACCTGGTGCGAGATCCACCATGTCCGGGAGTGGGCCGATGGCGGCCCGACGCACACCAGCAACGGCGTCGCGCTCTGCTGGCACCACCACCGCACCCTCGACACCTCCGGCTGGCAGATCCGGATGAACCACGGCACCCCCGAAATCCGCGGCCCAGCCTGGTGGGACCCGCACCGGGAATGGCGCCGCCCTCGCACCCGCGGCGGCGACCCGCAACACACCCGCCGGATCCTCACCGACGCCCTCGCCCCACCCGGCTGAGGCGCGGGGCGGCGTGACCGCCGGGGCAGCGCCGCATCGGCCCGTGTCCGCCCCGAGGGTTGCCTTAGCTCAGGGATAGGTTCCGGACAGCGCCCGCCAACAGCCCTGCGCGCATAATCGAGGCATGACGAAGACGGACAGCACGGCGGGGCGCCGGACGCGAGCGCCCAGCGTGCTGCCCCGGCTGCTCGCCGCTTCCGTCCGCGGCGTGCGCCATGTTCGCCGCCCGGCCACGCCGACCGCGCCGGCCTTCGACCTGGCGTACGTGCGCACCGGGCCGCGCTCCGCCACGCCGATCGTCGTGATCCCGGGCGGTCCCGGGCTCGGCTCTGTGCTGCCCTATCGCCGGTTCCGCCGCAGCGCCGCAGCACTCGGCCTCGACGTCATCATGATGGAGCACCGGGGCGTCGGGCTGTCCCGTGCCGATCTCTCCGGACACAGCCTGCCCCTCTCCGCGATGCGCATGGTCGAGGTGATCGACGATCTCGCCGCGGTCCTGGAGGCGGAGGGCGTGCGCCGCGCACACGTCTCGGGCTCCTCGTACGGCAGCTACGTCGCGGCGGGGTTCGGCGCACGCCACCCCGACCGCGTGGCCGGGATGCTGCTGGACTCCGCACTGCAGTCGGTCGCGGATCGAGATGCGGAGCGGACGATGATCCGCGAGCTGTTCGTCGACGGGGATCCCCGGATCGCCGCCGCAGTGCGCGAGCTGCTGGAGGCGGGATCGGATCCGCGGATCCTCCTCGGCGTGCTGCGTGCGGCCTACGAGCTCGGCGGCGACGACCTCCTCGAGCCGCTGCTGCGCCAGCGGCTGCACGGCTCGCGCCGCGCGGGCCGTCGCGGACGATCCCGCGCCGCGCAGGGGCCGGTATGGTCCGCTCTCGAGACGTACGTCGACAAGGCCGAGTCCGAGGCGCACGTTCCGGGCTTCTACGAGTTCGATCTGGTCGGCGCGATCGCGTTCCGCGAGCTGGGCTTCGGGCCGGATCCGGACGGATCCGCTCTGGACCCCTCGCTGACGTACGCCCCCGTCGCCGACCGGTTCCCCCGGTTCGCCGGAGAGCCGTTCGACCTCACCGCCGCCGCCGCGGGCTTCGACTGGCCCACCGTGCTGCTGACGGGCTCACGCGACCTGCGCACCCCGACCGCGGTGGCGCACCGGGTGGCGGAGGCCGCACCGGACGCGGTGCTCGTCGAGATCGAGAACGGGCACAGCGCCCTCGAATCGCACCCGCGGGCGCTGCTGCACGCGCTGCAGCGCCTGAGCAGCGGCGAGCAGGGCCGGCTGCCCGCGGAGAGCGCGATGATGAACGCGCTCCCCCGCCGCGGACTCGTGGCACGCCTGCCCCGGCTGCTCACCGCCGGGACGCGCTGGGAAGCCGCACTGCGGTCGTGAGCCCGCCGCGTGCACGCCCGGTGCCGCGCGCGGAATGGATCCCTGATCCATTCCGTTGCATAGACCGTGACCTCTTCGCGCTCTGATCTGCTCGCCGCCGACACGGCGATGGGCGCCGTGACCCTGCTCGTCGCCGATCTCGACGCCATGACGGCGTACTACCGCGACGCCGTCACGCTGCGCGTGCTGTCCGCCGAAGGCGACCGTGTGGTGCTCGGCCGCGGGACGACGCCCGTGGTGATCCTGCAGCACAGCCCCGGCCTGCAGCACGCGGCACCGCGCGCCGCGGGGCTGTTCCACACCGCCATCCTGTTCGAGAGCCAGGCGGCCCTCGCCGCTGCGCTGTATTCCGTCGCGCGGCACGCCCCCGGCACGTTCACCGGAAGCGCGGATCACCTCGTCAGCCAGGCGTTCTACTTCACGGATCCGGAGGGCAACGGCGTCGAACTGTACTGGGACCGCGCCCGCACGCAGTGGAGCTGGGTGCACGGCCGGATCGAGATGGACACGTTGTACCTGGATCCGAACGCCTTCCTCGGCGAGCACTTGACCGAGGCGGGCGCGGAGGATCCGGTGATCGGCGCCGCCGCCGTCGGCCACGTTCACCTCTCCGTCGGCGATGTCGCCTCGGCGCGCGAGTTCTACGTGCACCGGCTCGGGTTCGAGATCACGGCTGAGCTCGGCGGATCCGCCCTGTTCGTGAGCGCCGGCGGCTACCACCACCACATGGCCATGAACACGTGGAACAGCTCCGGGGCCCCGCGGCGCACGCCGGCGCTCGGCCTCGGCCGCGTCGACATCGTGCTGCCCGGCGCGGACGATCTCGGATCCGTCGCCGAGCGCATGAGCCACTACGGGGTCGCCGTGCGCGACGACGGGCGCACGCTCGCCTTCGAAGATCCCTGGGCGAACGCCATCCGCCTCACGACCGCCGACTGACGGCGCCCGTCCGCTGAACCGGCCGGCGCCTCAGCCGATCCGTACGGCGCTCACCCCGCCGTCGGGCCAGGTCACCTCGAGGATCGCCTCACCGGCGTCCGTCGTGACCGCCCGCGCGCCCGGTGCGGGGTCGGATCCGCGACCCAGGCGGACCGCCACGATCACGACATCCCCCTCGCCCACGCCCGCGAACTCGAGCCGCGGGATCGACGTGACCTCGCCGATCGGCGACGTGCCGGTCTCGGTGCGCACCGAGGCCGTCGCCGCCCCCGTCAGCGCCCGCAGCTCGGAGCGCAGACCATCGAGGTCGAGCGCGATCGCATCGGCGCCGGTCTCAGCGACCGCGGTCGCGGCCCCGGTCAACGGCCAGCCGCTCACGCGTACGGGCAGGGGTGCCGCGGCGACGCCGGGCCGCGGCAGGCGCCGGGTCGCCCGCACCTCCCACGACCCGCGCACGATGCTGGCCGTCGCGAGCAGCGGTCCGTCCGTCACGACGCCGGCGCGGCCGGATCCGTGGTCGTACGCGGGGGCGTCGACGCTCGAGTCCACCCAGTGCGCGTCGGCGGTCGAGCTCGCGAACGCGGCGATGCCGTCGTCGCCGATCACGCCGCGGGCGAACCCGGTGCGGTGCGTGCAGCGCCCCTCGGCGTCGAGGGCGCCCACCGTGTTGTCGGCGGGGTCGTCGGCCGTCGCGCCGGTGAGGGGCGGCAGGGTCGCGCTGGAGTAGCCGAACCGTGCGTACAGCGCCGAGTCTCCGATCCGGTCCCCCTCGAACGCGTGGTCGGCGCCATGGTTGATCACCCGCACGATGCCGTCGGCCGCGGTGCCGCCGACCAGCCAGCCGGCCGGCCCGATCACGCGGCGCACGTCGCCCTGCTCGATCGGCAGCGGCTGCTCCTCGACCGTCCAGACCTCGTGGTCCGCGGGCAGCACGAGCCCGAGGAAGCCCTTCGACGCCCAGTACGGCGACCCGGCGCCCGAGTACGACTGCGCCATCGCGGGCCACTGGCCGAACAGTCCCATCGTGAGCAGGCCGCGCTCATCGATCGCCCCGCGCTCCACGAACGCGCGGAGCGTGCCGGAGGCGGCGCGGCGCAGCGTGCCGAGCGACAGTCCGGTGGCGCCGGAGACCGCGCCCATCCACAGCGGCGCGGCGGTCGCGAACCGGTAGATGAGGCTGCGTCCCTGCAGCACCGGCATGCCGTCGGCCCCGACCAGGGCGATGTAGTCGTCGAGGAACGCGGTCAGCCGGGCGCGGAACACCGGCTCGAGCGCTCCGGATCCGAAGTCCGCCGATCCCTGCGCCCCTGCCCACAGCAGCGGGTACAGGTGCATCGCCCAGCCGCAGTAGTAGTCGTAGGCGCGCGCCGCACCGTCCGCCCACCAGCCGTCGGCCCGATACCAGTCCTCGATCCGGGCGAGGTCGGACGCGATGCGGGCCGGGTCGTGCGGGCCGCCGACCGAGGCGAGGAACGTCTCGACGGTGATCCGGAACCACAGCCAGTTGTTGTCGGGGTACCACCCCACCGGGTTCAGGGCGAGCCAGTCGATCACGCGCTGCTGCGCGGCGGCGTCAAGCGTGTCCCACAGCCACGGCCGGGTGAGCTGCAACCCCAGCGCGATCGAGGCGGCTTCGACCTCGGCCTGCGCCTGCTCGGCGGGCAGGATCCAGCGCTCCGGATTCGCCGGGTCGGTGCCGGCGATGAGCCCGTCGCGATACCAGTCCAGGAATCCGTGCGGATCCGCCCCGCGCTCGCCGGTGAGCCGGAAGGCGAAGAGCATGAACGAACGGGCGAAACCCTCCAGCCCGTCGCTGTCGGGCCCGCCGCTGCTGGTCTGCCCCGGCAGGCGCACCTGGCTGCGCGTGGGCGTGAAGTACGGCCGCAGCGACAGCAGCAGGTGGTCGGCGACGGCGGCCCAGTGCGCGCGCGTCCAGCCGGTGCGCGGCGAGAGCACGCGGTCCTCCGGCGGCAGGATCAGGCGGGCGGGGTCGAACGCGGTCACGGGGTCTCCTTCACGAG
>Ga0308158_10005707_pt1 | contig 10151 bp, 8 predicted proteins | sample PhyBR2_FD_201038 | JGI IMG/M metagenome (GOLD analysis project Ga0308158, IMG submission 201038) | Phyllosphere microbial communities from UC Gill Tract Community Farm, Albany, California, United States - DLSLB.R2 | ecosystem: Host-associated > Plants > Phyllosphere > Unclassified | place: USA... | reverse complement strand
GATCATGCGCTTCAGGAACAACGTGATCAGCGCCGACAAGATGCCCTGCACCACCCCGGCAATCAACGGCCGCGGCATCGGGTGCGTGCTGTTTGCGAATGCGGCCCAGCTGCCCATGGCAATGAAGGCCACGGCCATATGCACGATGCTGTTGCGGGCTGCTGCAGCAGTGGTGGTCGGCACGAACTATTCCTTCTGGCGTAGCCCCGGGTTGGCGTCGCAGCATGACGGATGCAGCAGCCCGCCATCAACTCCAGCAAACCCCCATGACGGCTGCCGCGAAGAACAGAGCGCCTCGCCATGCCAGGGTTTCGCTGCAACCGGCAATGATCACGGGCCGATCGAGAAGTGAGGCGCTGCCATCCTCAAAGAGTACCCACATCTGCCCTGAAGCTTCAGCTCAGCCGCCCACCCCAAGAAACACCCGCATCCGCTCCAGCTCAGCTTCCAGTTCCTCGGCAAAGACAGCATCAGCTGGCGCCCTGCCGTCCACGTAGTGCAGCTGTGCGTTCAGTGCCCCCGACGCCACCGAAAGATTGCCCCAGCCAATCACCCGGTCCTGCCACAACAGCGGCAACGCGTAATACCCCAGCTTGCGCTTTGCCGGTGGCGTGTAGGCTTCAAAGCGGTACGCCCACCCCCAGAACAATTCAAAACGACGGCGGTCCCAAACGACCGGGTCGAACGGGGTCAACAGCCGCACCTGTGCGTCGGGCTGCCAACGGCGACTATCGGCCCGCTCATCGGCCGGCCAGACCCAGTCCACCCCCTCCACCCGCGCCCGCTGCAGGCGCAGCCGTGCGCGTGCCAATGCGGGCTTGCGCGCCTCCTTCCACTGCGGGACACCGTTGCCCAGATGGGCCACCAACTGGCCCAGGCTGGTATCCGGCAGCGGTGCATACTTGCCCACAATCAGGTCGATCAGCGCATCCATGCGCGCATCAATCTCGGTGGCAGCAACCGGTAGCGGAATATCGCGTACCGCATAGACACGCGTACCGCCGTCACGCCGCGCCACCCGCAGCAAGCCACGGTAGTGCATGCCGTCCAGCAACTGTGTGCTGGCGTTGGACGAGCCACCAAACCAGTTGGTGGTCTTGCCATGGGCGAAATGCGCATCCACTTCGCGCGGATGCACCGCGCCACGTTCAGCGATGAAGGCCTGCACCGCCTGCGCCTGCTTCCAGCGCGCCGGTGTCCACTCCATCCGCGCCTGCCGCGGATGCATCAACGCCTGCCGCTCGCGCGGCAGGAAGCCATAGTTGACGAAGAAATCCTCCTCCACCGGCAGCCGCGGATAGCGCCGTTCCAGGTCCCCGGCGTGGTAGTCCACAACACGATGCCGCAGGGTCAGATCCTGCGCCCGCGCCGGCGCGCGGATCGGGTCGGCCTGGACGAAGCCCAGCTTTGCAATCGCCCGCATCAGCGTGGTGGGCTTGAACAGCGAGCGGGCGACGGCGTAGCGGCGGAGTTGGTCGAGGGTGAGCGTCATGGGGGGATGATGCCAGCAACCAGGGCGTTGGGCTCACACCGCGACGGGCATCGCACCGATGCAAGCCGATATCCGCGTCCCGTCGCGACTCTTTTCTGATCCAAACCAAGGTCTAACCCCAGCATTGCGCCAGCAAAACAGCTGCGTTCCGCCACCACGATACCGACAGTATGTTCAAGAAAGTTGGCCTAAAACTTCCTTGCAGCACAAGCTGCTCCATTAGGGAAAACGATGAAAAGGAATTCACGAATCCTCGCTACCGCGATCCTCGCATTCCTGGCCCCCTCGGTTTCACTATCAGCGGTCGCCGGCGGCGTGGTTGAGTGCAACCGCTGCCCATCGACGGCGAACGCTGCCATATCAAAGGGCAATGGCCTCACCGTGGTTGTAGATTTTGAGAATGCCCAGCTGACCGCTTACGAAGTTGAATACGACAGAGAACTGAAGCGCTGGCGTACGATGCGTACAGCCATCCCCGCGCCGATATCGGCGGCGTTCTACCGCGTATTGGACGCAGCCTCCCTGGCACCTTCGTCGGCACAGTCACATGCAGCTGCCATCCCTGGCCAGGAACCAACCCAAGGCGAAGCCGCTGATAGCGCGAGATCCAACAAGAACCAGGGAGGGCTTGTCGTCACCGTGCATCCCGACAACCCGCAGTACTCCAATCCAGTCGGCTTCACCTTTCCTAGCGCATACAAGGACTTCAGCGCCAGCGACATCGTTCTTTCAGCCACATCAAGCGCCAGATTCGGGCAGTATCTGGCTGAAGGCCTCGCGGGGGCTGGCACAAGTAGCGCCGCGTGGAACTCGGTGGCTTTCTCCATACAGGAGCTCGCGCTTTCCTGGGCGGACAAACATGGCGCCGGTGCGATAATCGTCGTCGTCCAATGGCGGGATGGATCACAGACGGTCTACAAAGTGACAACCGACAACGTCACCGAGGCGAAGTACGTCGAGGGCGAAAGCCGGGATAGCGAAGGCAACAGGTTCCCCGATGCCAGCATCGTCGCGCCTGGTACCGCGCCGGACTACGTTGGCGACTACTACTTCGGCGAAGGAAGCCGAGGTAACCGCAATCTGCAGCGCTGGATGGACTCAGCGCGTCGCTACGGCATCCCCATCACCGGTAACGCCGGCGATAGAAATCGCATGCTGTGCAGCTGGGATGGCAGAACAGTCCATTGCCGGGTGCAATAGCTCCTCCATGAACAAAACGCCCAAGGCCGCGAGATCAATGCCGCCCGGGCCTGGAAGGCAAGGCAGGCTTCTGCCACACCGAAGGGGAACGGCTCACAGGCGTGCTTGCCTGCACGCCCCCGCCGTTCATCCGCTTACACCCGCGGGATCAGTTCCGGCGGGTAACCGAACGGCAATAGTGTTCGGCCAAGGCAAAGTTCAGCGGCCGCTGCTCGGTCAGACCCCACTCCGCTGCAAGCGCCTTGCCATCCACACGCACCACCTGCGACTGCACGCCGCGCTTTTCCAACAAGGCAGGCAGTTTCTTGCCGAACTCGCTGGCGTCGGCATCATCACTGGTGACGATGCAGAGCGGCATTCCGCCCGCCAGCGGCGCCTCGGCGATCATCTCCTCCAGGTCCTCGACGCTGTCCTCATCGTTGTCCAGTTCATCGATGCCGGCGCCTTCCTCGGCGAGCCGGTACTGCAGATTGTCCGCATCCATCATCATCACCATCAGTGATGGAGCAGGGGCGGACTCGGCTGGGCACTTCGGCGGCATCAGTCGACCGGCGAGCTGCGTTACCGTGCCATCGGCCGCAACCTGACGCAGCGCAATGCCGCAGTGACCGCCTTCGAAGTCACGGATCATGTCGCCCTCGTAGTCCATGCCGGGCTCGGGGACGAAACTGATCTCGATGCCGCGCCCGCGGTTGCAGGTCCATCCCGAGCCGTTGGCGATATTCGCCTGCAGACGCACCGGCTGGCCCGGCACCAAGGGATGCTCGGAGTAGTACGGGCTGGCCCACAGCTTGTCGCGTGTGGCCAGGTTGCGGGTGTCATCGGTCTCCGGAATGCCGATGGAGATGTTCTCCGGCTTCTTGCGGACCATCGCCTTGAAGTAATGCCCGATCGAACCCGACGCCTCGATCTCCTCGTCGTACTGCTTCTCGCAGAGCGCATTGGTATACATCGTCAAGCCAACGCCGTTCTGGCCGAACAGGCGGATGCGCGCCGGGCGCTCAACGGCCACGGCGGGTTCCTGCGGAGCCACGTCTTCTACGGCACGGGCCTCTACACAGGCAAACGCCAGCAACGCCAGCGGCAACAAACGAATCTGCATTTACGCGACTTCCATTTCGACAAGGATGATGGGTGGAGCGGACAGGCGCTGCTGCGCCACGGCACGCGCGGCAGGAGCGAGATGTGTTTCCCCGGGCGGAATTCTATAGACGGCAATCCACAGCGTATACACGTTGCAGACAGCGATTCGCACGCATCGCGGCGTCAAAATTTTGGCCCTGCCCTATGCGCGAAAACAGTGCTGGCCCTACAAAGGATGAGGGCCAAGGCAGCATTCCTGCTGACCTTGGCCACTCAGTACTCAAGACGCTGACTTTTCTTCAGCCGCCCAGATCAATGCGGGCGACGCTTTCCTCGGCACCCTTGGGGTCGCCTTCGCCATTCTTGATGCTGACGTAGAGCAGGTTGTTCTTCGCATCCAGCGCCAGACTGTTCGGATGCGTGGGCACCGACCAGCTGGCCACCTGCTGGTAGTTGTCGCTGTCGTAGGCGGTGACGCTGCCAGCTTCGCGATTGGTCACGTACAGGCGCTTGCGCGGTGTATCCAACAGGATGCCGAGCGGGCCCGCATCGGTGGGGATGCTGGCAAGCTCAGCACCACTGCTGCGATCCAATACCAGTACCCGCTTGCCCGGATGGCGCGAGACGAAGCCTTCGATGCTGCTGCCCTGGTATTTGCGGATCATCTCCAGGCCCTGGTCGGTGACGAACAAACGCGTACCCGCGGGATCAAGCGCGATGTTCATCGGCTGCTCGGCACTGACCTGGAAGCGCTGTTCGACCTTGCCGCTGTCGGTGCCAACGGTGACCACCTCACCGAGCAGATTGCTGGTGTACACGCGCTTGCCGGCCGCATCCAGTGCCAGACCCGGCGCCTTGGCCTTGCCCAGCCCTTCAATGGTGTCGATCAGCTGCAACGACTGCGTATCGACCACGAACAGCACACTGCCTTCCTGCGAATGCCCGGTGACATACAGGCGATGGTTGGGCGCATCCACCACCAGCTCGCGCAGGTCGTGGCTGTAATAGGACTTGCCGTCCTTGCCGGTGACCTTGTCCATCAGCTGCACGGTGCCGATGGCCTTGTTCTGCGCGGTATCGACCACGGTCACCGAGGTATCGACGGTGTTGCCAACGTAGAGGCGATTGTTTGCGTCATCCAGCACCACACCGAAGCCCTTGCGCTCCAGCGGAATGCGCTGCTGCACGGCAAGCGTAGTGGGATCCAGGCGCAGCACCTGGGCCGGGCCGGCGTCATCGCCAAAGCCACCGGAAGAAGCGACGAAAACAGCGTTCTGCGAGGGACTGTAAGCCAGCTCATACAGGCCCTTGGCGACGGCCTGGCGCTGCACAGAGGCGGCAGCGCTGCTGCTGCCTGCAACCGGCGACTTCGCCGAAGCAGCCGATGCAACTACCGCAAGAGAGACCGCCAGCGCGAGCGCAACGGAACGGAACAGGGGGGATTTCGACATTGCGAGCTTCCTTGATAGGGCACGAAGGGTGTCCTGGCTCGCTGCGCCGTCGTCGAACGGGAATGGCTGGCTGGTGCCGGCATGTTAGAGCAAAACCGGGGTCAGAGTCAGTTTCTTACACAACCCGCCCTACTCCCCGGATCAAAGGTATGCGTCAGCATCACTAGGGTGATCTGCAACCCAGCATGAGCAACGCATATGGCACGGCACCCCAGAATTGATCTGGCAGAGGTAACCCAACACGTCATACAGCGCGGCAATGATCGGCAGCCGTGCTTCTTCCACGAGATTGACCGCGTGCGCTACCTGCAGGACCTACGCGAGCTGATCATCGCGCACGAAAGTAGCCTGCACGCCTACGTACTGATGACCAACCACGTACACCTGTTGATAACCCCGACCCGGGCAGGTGCGATAAGCCGGGTAATGCAGTCACTCGGACGCCGCTACGTGCGCTACATCAATGACGCCTATGGGCGCACCGGCACACTGTGGGAGGGCCGCTACAGGTCCCACCTGATCGCCAATGACGCACACCTCCTGCGCTGCTACCGCTATATCGAACTGAACCCTGTACGCGCTGGGATGGTTGCGAGTCCTGACGATTACACATGGTCCAGCTACCTCCACAATGCCCTTGGTGCGCCAGACCCGGTCATACAGATGCACGCCTGCTATCGACAGCTGGGCGTCACCGACGCACAACGCCAAGCGGCGTATCGCAACCTGGTCAGGCAAGCCAGCGACGATGCCAGCGACTTCCGCGAACACCTGCGCCATCAACAACCGATGGGCAACGATCGCTTCCGCGCCGCCATAGAAGCCCAGATTGGCCGCAGTCTGATACCCGGCAAAAGCGGAAGGCCCAGAAAGCAAACGGCGGCGAGCCCAGCGCCCGATGCGGCCAGCCAGTCAGCCAGCTAGTGCACCGTATCCAGCGCCGCGTTAACTCGACTCTGACCCCGGTTTTGCTCCACGCGGTTGCGGCCGGTGTGCTTGCCGCGATACAGCGCTGCATCGGCTTGTTGCATGGCCTGGCCCAGGCTGGCCGCACTGGCGAAGCCATCTGAGACACCAATGGTTACCGTGCAACGCAGGCCTTCATAGCGCGCGTCGTGCAGCATCACCTTCTGCTCGATGCTGCTGCGCACACGCTCGGCCACACGCAGGGCCGAGGCGTCATCGGCACCGACGCAGATCGCCGCGAACTCCTCGCCCCCCAGCCGGCAGACGAGGTCGTCCTTGCGGACCGAGGCGCGCAGGGCGTCCGCAACGCCACAGAGCACGGCATCACCCACTTGATGGCCGTAGGTATCGTTGATGTTCTTGAAGTGGTCCACATCAACCAACAGCAAGCGTGCCGAAGTGCCCGGGTGCCGGAAATAGACATCCAGCGCCGTGCTCAAACCACGCCGGTTGAGCAACTGGGTAAGCGGATCACGAGCGGCCATGCCACGCAGCCTGTCGGTCAGGCGGCGCAGCACCAGCCAGACGATCGATGGCGGCAGGATGGTCGCCAACGAGCACATATAGACATAGAAGATCATCGAGAACTGGCCGTCCATGCTCAGCGCCTCGAAGCCACCGGACAGCAGCTTGCCGAGCTTGATGACGTTCAGCACGCAGATCCCGCTGATCAGACCGGCAAATAGCAGCACCTCACCGCGCAGGTCCTTGGCGAAGCTGCGCACGCCGTACAGCAGCACCGCCACCATGCTGACAAACCACACCGCACAGGTGCCGGCCAGCAATGCATAACGCGCCACCGGGCCAACTGCCCAGTTCACCAGAATCTGCAGGAGGCTGTAGCCCACCGCCAGGTACAACAACGGCTTGGCCAACGGCGTACCGAGGCCAAAGAAGCGCGCCCCGCCCACGCAGTACGCCAGCAAGGAGCACAGCGTCAGCGTGTGGTTGACCATACTGGTCCAACTCCAGCCAGGCGGCCCTTCCAGAAGCTGCAGCACATAGGCCCCGCCCAGCATCAGGTTGCCCGCTGCAAAGACATCCATACCCATCTTCTCGTCCTGAAGACGACGACTGATGAGTTGGAACATCAAGCTGAAGCTCAGCAGGTAAACGCAGAGCATGCCGACTAAGAGGGTGGCGATCATTGGGTGTTCGACATAAAGGGCAGGCGAAGGCGCGCCGCCCACCTCATGCGGAACGACGGATGCCAAACAAGAACGCGCAACGCTGCCGCTGATCCCCCGGCCCCGCGTTGTCCCCGCCGTATCGTACCGAATTCGGTTGGGGTTACGGGGTTTGGGGAAGGCTGGATGGGTATGTAAACGTTTACGACCAACTCTTACGACTTGCCGGGGTTCGTCATTGTTCTGCTCACTCCCAACAAGGCGATAAGTAGGCGAAATCCGACTATGCCCCGCTCTCTTTGAAACCAGCCTATACGGCAGCCATGTAGGTACACGTACTCCAACCGAGCCATAGGCCTGGACTTTCCGCCGAGTCACCTGCATGCTTGTCCACATGGCGGACTTCATGACCCCCAGCGAGCGTAGCCAGCGGATGTCCCGCATCAAGGGGAAGGACACCCGGCCTGAGCTTTTGGTCAGGAAAGCCCTGCACGCCAAAGGGTTCCGATTCCGGGTGAACGTAGCAAATCTCCCTGGACGCCCGGACATAGTTATGAGAAAGTACGCGACCGTTGTGCTCGTGCATGGCTGTTATTGGCACGCGCACAATTGCCAGAATGGGCGGATCCCCAGCACGAACCCGTTGTTTTGGAAGGAAAAATTCCTTTCGAACAGGCGGCGCGATGCCAGGAATGCCAGGAAGCTAAGGCAACTTGGGTGGCGCGTTTGCGTCGTCTGGGAGTGCCAACTAAGGACGGAACGACTTCGGGAACGGACGATCAACAACCTGGCGAACCGACTGCGTCGCTCCGTTTGAGACAGCACGCCCCCAACATCCGCAACTCGCAGTAGCAGGAGATTCTCAGTGGCAAAAAAGACCCTAAAGGTGATGGACCTCTTCGCAGGGTGCGGCGGCCTGTCCCTCGGACTTGAACAGGCGGGATTCGAGCCTGTCTTCGTGAACGAGCTCAACGATGACGCTCGTGCCACGTATATCCGCAACCGGGTTGATCGCCACGAGTGGCTTGGCGAGCCCGGCTTCAGCACCTCCGACGTCAAAGGCATGGTGCTGGAAAAGAAGTTCCTCCCTAATCTAGAAAAGCGGCTCACTTCGACGTTTGGCATCCATAACGGCGAGCTAGACCTTCTAGTTGGCGGCCCTCCTTGCCAAGGCTTCTCCGGGATCGGGCATCGCCGTTCTTATTCGGTGGACAAGGAGCAACTGCCCTCCAATCACCTGTTCCAAGACATGGCGGCGATCATCCACCACATGCGGCCTCGCGCCTTCGTGTTCGAGAATGTCCGCGGACTATTGAACAGCAAGTGGACAGAATCTGGCCAGAAAGGGGAGATTTTCAAGGACATCCTTGGTACATACCAGGACATCCCCGGCTACTCCGTCGCCTATTCATTGGTGTACGCGAAAGACTACGGCGTGCCGCAGAACCGCCCGCGCGTATTGATGGTCGGCATCCGCGATGACGTAAAGGCCTCCATTGCTCGCGAAGGCAATCCGGAAGACGCTGTCATCCGCGGCTATCTCCCCGAACCAGGCAAGATTGATGCTCCGGACCTCATCGACCTGCTGGGCGACCTGATCGACCCAGACTACGAAAACGGCGGAAGTACCGTGCGCTATCCCGCAGCTGCGCGCACCGCCATCCAGAAGGCCATGCGCACACCACAGGGAGGCGGGACGCCCGCGAAGAAGGGCGATCCACTTACCGAACACGAATACAGCAAGCACAACGAGCGCGTACTAGCTAAGTTCCGCGCCATGCTTGCTAGCGGCGGCCAGGTACCAGCAGAGTTCCGTACGAAGAAATTTGCACAGCGCTTGCTGCCAGCACGATGGGGGAAGGACGGCCCAACGATTACCGCCACATCCCTCGCCGATGACTACGTGCATTTCTCGCAGCCACGGACACTGACCGTACGAGAGTGGGCACGCTTGCAGATGTTCCCTGATTGGTACCAGTTCGCAGGCAAGCGAACCACAGGTGGCATTCGACGCGCCGGAAACCCCCGCGAGGGAATATTTGACCGCGAGGTTCCGAAGTACACACAGATCGGCAACGCCGTCCCAGTGGGCCTAGCTCATGCCGTTGGCGAACACCTTAAGAAGATACTCGCAGCTAAATAAACATATCGCAGACAAATAGTAGAAAAGCCCGGAATAAAATCCGGGCTTTTCTACTACTACGACAGGCCGATTAGCACATCAGCAAACTGAGCCAACTGCCAACACCAGCGGCTCTTGCAACAAAGACGCAATAATCAGATCGCAAAATAACTATATTTTCCAGACAACTGCTTCAACTCCCCATCAAGATGGTTAACCCAAGGCTTACCAAGCGATTGCAACGAAGACACAAAGTTCCGATTGAAAATATCAGCCAAAGAGCCCGCAATACCATTCTTGGAAGGATAACCCCAAAAATTCCCTCCACTCAGAGCTTTAACTCGCAGAACCGACAACGAGTTAATCTTGAACTTATCAATCTTGTTAGTCGGTACGGTTACGAAAGCGTAAGAAAACCGCTTGAGCGCACCTGGAGTGTGCCCATTAAGGCCAACAGCGCCACGCCCGTTGGGGAATTCTTTGGCGGCGTAGACCATGTCCCACAGCATCGGGATCTGCGCGTTCTCATTCCAGTTCGTCTTGCACTGAATTACACAAACCTCGACCTGCCCCATCATAGATGCCAACAGCTCCTCGAAGGGTCTGCGACCAGAGCCCCAATAGTGCAAGCCAAGGTCATTCAGCCTTTCTCCTTCGGGAAACGTCACAGCCACTAGGTCAGATTCGGTATTCGTACGTACCGTTCCATA
>Ga0308158_10005705_pt1 | contig 10153 bp, 8 predicted proteins | sample PhyBR2_FD_201038 | JGI IMG/M metagenome (GOLD analysis project Ga0308158, IMG submission 201038) | Phyllosphere microbial communities from UC Gill Tract Community Farm, Albany, California, United States - DLSLB.R2 | ecosystem: Host-associated > Plants > Phyllosphere > Unclassified | place: USA... | reverse complement strand
TCGCGATGAACGGCGCGCTGACGATCGGCACGCTCGACGGCGCGAACATCGAGATCAAGGACCGCGTCGGCGACGACAACATCTTCATCTTCGGCATGACCGCGGACGAGGTCGAGGCGAAGCGCGCCAACGGCTATGATCCGCGCAGTGTCATCGATGGCTCGAACGAACTCCGCCAGGCGGTGTCGGCGATCGCGTCGGGCGTGTTTTCCCCCGATGACAAGACGCGCTATGCCGGGTTGATGGGTGGGCTGTACGAGGGCGACTGGTTCATGCTGGCCGCTGACTTCGACAGCTATGCGACCGCGCAGCGCGCGGTCGACACCCGCTGGAACGACCGCGACGCATGGGTCGCCTCGACCGTCCGCAACGTCGCGCGCGTCGGCTGGTTCTCGTCCGACCGCACGATCCGCGAGTACGCACGCGAGATCTGGACGGTGATGTGAAGCCACCCGAAGGCGCCATCGTTGCCCTCCTCGAAGGGCGTCACGACGATCCGTTCTCGCTGCTCGGCGTCCACAGCGGCCCGACCGGCGTGTTCGCGCGCGTCTGGCTGCCGGGCGCGGACACGGCGGAGGCACACGCGCTCGACGGCACCGCGCTCGGCACCCTCCCCCGCATCGACGATCGCGGCCTGTTCGAGGGTCCGATCGACGGCACGCAACAGCCGGTAAAATACCACGCCGAGGCGGGCGATACGTCGTGGTGGGTCACCGACCCCTATAGCTTCGGTCCCGTGCTCGGCCCGATCGACGACCTGCTGATGGCGGAGGGCACGCACCGCCGCCTCCACGACAAGATGGGCGCGCACCTGATCGAGCACGAAGGCGCGCACGGCGTCCACTTCGCGCTCTGGGCCCCCAATGCGCAACGCGTGTCGGTGGTCGGCGACTTCAACGACTGGGACGGCCGCCGCCACGCGATGCGCAAGCGCGGCGACGTCGGCGTGTGGGAAATCTTCATCCCCGACATCGCCGAATACCGCGCGTACAAGTTCGAGATCGTCGGTCCCGATGGCCAGCTACAGCCGCTCAAGGCCGACCCGTTCGCGTTCGCGTCCGAACTCCGCCCCGCCAACGCCTCGATCACGCGCAAGCTCGCGCATGACTGGGCCGACACCGATCATCGGAAACACTGGTCGTCGGTCGATCCGCGCCGCGTACCGATCAGCATCTATGAGGTCCACGCCGGATCGTGGGACCGCGACGCCGACGGCTGGTTCCTGACCTGGGACGCGCTCGCCGACCGCCTGATCCCGTACGTGGTCGAGATGGGCTTCACGCACATCGAATTCCTGCCGATCAGCGAACACCCCTACGACCCGAGCTGGGGCTACCAGACCACCGGCCTCTACGCGCCGTCCGCGCGCTTCGGCGACGTCGATGGCTTTGCGCGGTTCGTCGATGGCGCACATCTCGCCGGGATCGGCGTGCTGCTCGACTGGGTCCCCGCGCATTTCCCGACCGACGCGTTCGGGCTGGCGAAGTTCGACGGCACCGCGCTGTACGAGCACGAGGACCCGCGGCTCGGCTTCCACCCCGACTGGAACACCGCGATCTACAATTTCGGGCGGCGCGAAGTCGCGTCGTTCCTCGTCAACAACGCGCTGTTCTGGGCCGAGCGCTATCATATCGACGGCCTGCGCGTGGATGCGGTCGCGTCGATGCTGTACCGCGATTACTCGCGCAAGGCTGGCGAATGGATCCCCAACGAAGACGGTGGCCGCGAGAACTGGGAGGCGGTCGCGTTCCTCCGCGACATGAACCGCGAGATTTACGGCCAGCACCCTGGCGTCTTCACGATCGCCGAGGAATCGACCTCCTGGCCGGGCGTCTCCGCACCCGTCAGCGACGACGGCAAGAGCGGCGGGCTGGGGTTCGGGTTCAAGTGGAACATGGGCTTCATGCACGACACGCTCCAGTACATGGCGCGCGATCCGCTGCACCGGAAGCACCACCACGGCAAGATCAATTTCGGCCTCGTCTACGCGTTCAGCGAGAATTTCGTCCTGCCGCTCAGCCATGACGAGGTCGTCCACGGCAAGGGCTCGCTGCTCACCAAGATGCCCGGGGACGACTGGCAGCAATTTGCCAACCTGCGCGCCTATTACGCGTTCATGTGGGGCTATCCGGGCAAGAAGCTGCTCTTCATGGGCCAGGAATTCGCACAGCGTCGCGAATGGTCGGAAGCGCGCGCGCTCGACTGGGACCTGCGCAACGCGCGCAGTCATGAGGGCATCCGCAACCTCGTCCGCGACCTCAACACCGTCTACCGCGAGCAGCCGGCGCTGCACGCGCGCGATTGCGAGGCGGAGGGCTTCGAGTGGCTGGTCGCCGACGATGCCGCCAATTCGGTGTTCGCGTGGTTGCGCAAGGCTCCCGGCGCGAAGCCGATCGCGATCGTCGCCAACATGACGCCGATCGCCCGCGCGCCCTACCGCGTGCCGCTGCCGCTCGACGGCCGCTGGTGCGAGATCATCAACAGCGACGCGCACGACTATTGGGGCAGCGGGCTCGGCAATCTCGGCGGCGTCGTCGCGAAGGACGGCGCGGCCTGGGTCACGCTGCCGCCGCTGGCGACGATCATGCTCGAATACGAAGGCTGATCGAGTTCGAAGACCGATCCGGCGCAACGACGGAACAAGCCCGGGGTAACAGGGCGTTATACAACCGAATTTAGGGAGAGACTGACATGGTGGAACGGCGGGGACAGCCATTGGCGCGCGACGCGATGGCGTATGTGCTGGCCGGCGGCCGCGGCAGTCGCCTGATGGAACTGACCGATACGCGCGCCAAACCCGCGGTGTATTTCGGCGGCAAGGCGCGCATCATCGATTTCGCGCTGTCCAACGCGATCAATTCGGGCATCCGCCGGATCGGCGTCGCGACGCAGTACAAGGCGCATTCGCTGATCCGCCACCTCCAGAGCGGCTGGAACTTCCTGCGCTCGGAACGCAACGAGAGCTTCGACATCCTGCCCGCGTCGCAGCGCATCAGCGAATTCCAGTGGTACGAGGGCACCGCCGACGCGGTCTACCAGAACATCGACATCATCGAGAGCCACGCGCCCGAATACATGGTCATCCTGGCTGGCGACCACATCTACAAGATGGACTACGAGCCGATCCTGCAACAGCATTGCGAGACCGGCGCGGACGTCACCATCGCCTGCCTCGAAGTGCCGCGGATGGAGGCGGTCGGCTTCGGCGTGATGGCCGTGGACGAGCACGACAACGTCACCGCGTTTGTCGAGAAGCCCGCCGATCCGCCTGCCATCCCTGGCAACCCTGACATCGCGCTGGCGTCGATGGGGATCTACGTCTTCCACACCAAATTGCTGTTCGACGAACTCCGCCGCGATGCCGAAACGCCCGGTTCCTCGCGCGATTTCGGCAAGGACATCATCCCGTACCTCGTCAAGCACGGCAAGGCGGTCGCACATCGCTTCTCGGACAGCTGCGTCCGCTCGGGGCTCGAGGTCGAGGCCTATTGGCGCGATGTCGGCACGGTAGACGCGTATTGGGAGGCGAACATAGACCTCACCGACGTCGTGCCCAAGCTCGACCTCTACGACCGCAGCTGGCCGCTGTGGACTTATTCGGAGGTCACGCCGCCGGCGAAGTTCGTCCACGCCGACGACGGCCGCCGCGGCGAAGCGGTGTCCTCGCTGGTCTCCGGTGACTGCATCATCTCCGGCTCCTCGATCCACCGCAGCCTGATCTTCACCGGCACGCGCGCGCACAGCTATTCGATGCTCGATCAGGCGGTGATCCTCCCGCACTGCGTGATCGGCCGCGGCGCACGCCTGTCGAAAGTGGTGGTCGATCGCGGCGTCGAAATCCCCGACGGTCTGGTCGTAGGCGAGGACGCAGAATCCGACGCTCAACGCTTCCGTCGCACCGACAACGGCGTGGTGCTGGTAACCAAATCCATGATTGACCGGCTAACCGCGTGATGACCAACGCAAATCCTCCCCGGCACGGGGAGGGGGACCATGCATCGCATGGTGGAGGGGGGCTTCCACCAGGGGTACGGTGGCGGCGAGCCCCCTCCACCATTCGCCAGTGGCGAACGGTCCCCCTCCCCGTGCCGGGGAGGATTTGATGCGCGTCCTCTCCGTCGCCTCGGAAGCCTACCCCCTGATCAAGACCGGCGGTCTCGCAGACGTGGTCGGCGCGCTCCCGGCCGCGCTCGCGCCGCATGGCGTGGCGCTGACCACCTTCCTCCCCGGCTACCCCGCGCTCGCCGCCGTCACCAAGCGTACCAAGGTCGTCCACCGCTACGCCGACCTCCTCGGCGCTGAAGCCCGCATCCTGAAAGCGAAGATCGGCGACCACGCGCTGCTGGTCCTCGACGCGCCCGCACTGTTCGCCCGAGGCGGTGGCCCGTACGGCGACGCGACCGGCGCGGACTGGTCGGACAACTGGCGCCGCTTCGCCGCCTTCAGCCGCGCCGCCGCCGATCTCGCCTCGGGAGTCGTCCCCGGCTACAGTTTCGACATCCTCCACGCGCACGACTGGCAGGCGGCGATGGCCCCCGCCTATCTGCGCTACGCCCCCGGCCCGGCCAAGCCCGCCAGGACCGTCGTGACGATCCACAACATCGCGTTCCAGGGCCGCTACGGCTACGACATCTTCGCCGACCTCGCGCTGCCCGACATCGCCTTCGCGCTCGACGGCGTCGAATATTATGGCGGCGTCGGCTATCTCAAGGCGGGACTCGAGGCCGCCGATGCCATCACCACCGTCAGCCCGACCTACGCCGCCGAAATCCGCCGCGCCGAATTCGGCATGGGCCTCGAAGGCCTGATCAACGACCGCGCCGGCCGCGTTACCGGGATCGTTAACGGCATCGATCCCGCCGTCTGGAACCCGGAAACCGATGCTTCCCTCCCCGCCCGCTACACCGCACGCACGCTAACTCGCCGCCGGACCAACAAGCGCGCGATCGAAACCCTGTTCGGCCTCGATACCGAAGACGGTCCGATCTTCACCGTCATCAGCCGCCTCACCTGGCAGAAGGGCATGGACGTCCTCGCCGGCGCGCTCGATGAACTCGTTGCGCTCGGCGGCCGTCTCGCACTGCTCGGCTCGGGCGACACAGAGCTTGAACTTGCCTTCCTCGCCGCCGCCGAACGCCACCCCGGCCGGATCGGCGTCCGCATCGGCTATGACGAGCCCGTCTCGCACCTGCTCCAAGGCGGCGCCGATGCGATCCTGATCCCGTCGCGGTTCGAGCCGTGCGGCCTGACGCAACTCTACGGCCTCGCCTACGGGTGCATCCCCGTCGTCGCGCGCACCGGCGGACTCGCAGACACCGTGATCGACGCCAACGAAGCCGCGATCGCCGCCGGCGCCGCCACCGGCGTCGCCACCGGCGTGCAGCACGACGGCGTCACGCCCGAAGCGCTCAGCCACGCGCTGCGCCGAACGCTCGCCCTCTATGCACGCCCCGATCGCTGGGCCATGCTGCAGCGCAACGCGATGCGCGCGGACTTCTCCTGGGACGAGAGCGGCCGCCGCTACGCAAACCTTTACGCCAAGCTCCTGGAGCCCGCATGATTCGCACTGTCTCGACCACACCCTACACCGACCAGAAGCCCGGCACGTCGGGCCTGCGCAAGAAGGTTAAGGTCTTCCAGCAGCCGAACTACGCCGAGAATTTCGTCCAGAGCGTGTTCGACGTGGTGGCGGACAAGGCCGGCGCGACGCTGGTCATCGGCGGTGACGGCCGCTTCCTCAACCGCGAAGTCATCCAGGTCGCGATCCGGATGGCGGCGGCGAACGGCTTCGGCCGCGTGATCGTCGGCCGCGGCGGCATTCTCTCGACCCCGGCGGCCAGCCACATGATCCGCAAGCGTGGCGCCATCGGTGGCCTCGTCCTCTCGGCCAGCCACAACCCCGGCGGTCCCGACGAGGATTTCGGGATCAAGTACAACATCGCCAACGGCGGCCCCGCCCCTGAGTCCGTGACGGACGCGATCAACGCGCGCACGCTCAAGATCGACCGCTGGCTGACCGTCGATGCGGATGACATCGACCTCGACAGCGACGGCGAAGTCACCGTCGGCGCGATGCCCGTCGAGGTCGTCGACCCGGTCGAGGACTACGCCGCGCTCATGGAGACTCTGTTCGACTTCGACGCGATCCGGGCGGCAAAACTGACGATGGCATTCGACGCGATGAGCGCGGTCACCGGGCCCTACGCGACCGAGATCCTCGAACGCCGCCTCGGCTTCGCGGCGGGCACGGTCCGCAACGGCGAGCCTTTGCCCGATTTCGGGGGCCATCACCCCGATCCCAACCTCGTCTACGCGCACGCGCTTTACGAGACGATGATGGCGCCGGATGCGCCTGATTTCGGTGCAGCCTCGGACGGCGACGGCGACCGCAACCTGATCATCGGCAAGCACCGCTTCGTCACCCCCTCGGACAGCCTCGCGATGCTGGCTGCCAACGCTCACCTCGCACCCGGCTACGCAAGCGGTCTCAAGGGCATCGCCCGCTCGATGCCGACCAGCGCCGCTGCCGATCGCGTCGCAGAAGCGCTCGGCATCACCGCCTACGAAACGCCGACCGGCTGGAAATTTTTCGGCAATCTGCTCGACGCCGGCATGGCGACGATCTGCGGCGAGGAAAGCGCGGGCACCGGCTCCGACCATGTCCGCGAGAAGGACGGCCTGTGGGCGGTCCTCCTGTGGCTCAACATCCTCGCCGTCCGCGGCGAAAGCGTCGACACGATCGCCCACGATCACTGGGCGAAGTTCGGCCGCAACTATTACGCGCGCCACGATTACGAAGGCGTCGAGACCCCGCGCGCCGACGCGCTGATGGCCGCCCTGCGCGCCAGCCTCGCCACCCTCCCCGGCCAGCAGTTCGGCGACCTCACCGTCGAGACCGCGGACGAGTTTGCCTACACCGACCCGACCGACGGCTCGATCAGCCGCAACCAGGGCGTCCGCATCCTGTTCGAAGGCGGCAGCCGAGTCGTGTTCCGCCTGTCAGGCACCGGCACCACCGGCGCGACGCTGCGCGTTTACCTCGAACGCTACGAGCCCGTCGGCGGCAACCTCGACCGCGACACCGGCGAGATGCTCGCCAGCATCGTCACCGCGGCAGAGTCGATAGCCGTCATCGCCCAGCACACCGGCCGCACCGCGCCCGACGTCGTCACCTGATCCGCAACGGCCGCTTGCATGACGATCAGACGCCGCCGCAGCGCGCTCTACATGCCCGCCTCGAGCGCCCGCGCCATCGCCAAGGCGCGGACGCTCGATTGCGACGTCGTCATCCTCGATCTGGAAGACGCCGTCGCGCCCGACGAAAAGACCGCAGCACGCGACCGCGTGGTCGAGGCGGTCCGCGAAGGCGGTTTCGGTTCGCGCGAACTCGTAGTGCGCGTCAACGGCCTCGGGACGCCCTGGTACGCGGACGACGTCGCGGCAGTGCGCGAGATCGGCGTCGGCGCGGTACTCGTTCCCAAGGTGTCGTACCCCGTAGATCTAGAAACCGTTCGGGCATCGCTTGGCGAAGATGGCCCGCCGATCTGGGCGATGATCGAGACCTGTGCCGCGATCCTGTCGCTGCCGACCTTGTCCCAAGCCGCATCAGCTACGCGACTGACGGCGCTGATTGCCGGCACCAACGATCTCGCCAAGGAGATGCGGTGTCGTCTCGGGCCGGATCGCACGCCGCTGATGCCCGCGCTCACAGCAACCGTCATGGCCGCACGGGCGGCTGGGATCGTCGCGCTGGACGGCGTTTGTAACGCGCTCGACGATGCGCCGCGCTTCGCGGTCGAGTGCGCGCAGGGCGCGATGCTGGGCTTCGATGGCAAGACGCTGATCCACCCGTCGCAGATCGAGGCGGCGAACGCGGGTTTCGCTCCTAGCGAGGAGGAGTTGGCGAGGGCACGCCTGATCGTCGCCACGTTCGCCAAGCCGGAAAATGCCGACAAGGGCGCGATCCGGCTGGATGGCCAGATGGTCGAGCGGCTGCATCTGGCCGAGGCGGAAGCGATGCTGGCGGATTGAGGCAGACTTCGATCCTCCCCTTCAAGGGGAGGTGGCTGGCGCCTGCCAGACGGAGGCGTGAAACCCTGTCGACAGCGCGATACCCCTCCGTCAGTCCTACAGACTGCCACCTCCCGTTGCAGGGGAGGACCAAGCCTTGTCAGCCGTTCGCCTTCTTCCGCCGAGTCTCCCAGCCCTTCTTCGCAGCCGCAGACTTCGCCGCATCGCTACGCCCGGCCGCCCGCTTCCCGCCCTCCTGCGAAGACGCATGCGTATCGGGCTTCTCCCGACCCGAGCCGGACTTGTTACCCCCGCCCGAATCCTTGTTCACCGTAGCCCAGGCACGCGCCTCAGCCTCGGGCTCGGGGACACCCTTCGCCTCGTAGCCATCCGCGATATGCGCAGCCTTGCGCTTCTGCTTGTCGGTGTACGCGTCCTTGTCGCCCTGGGGCATCGCAGTTCTCCTCGTCAGAGAGCCACAACGCTCAGCGCGACGCCACGTTCAGAGCGATGGGGCGTTCAACGGCCGATCCAGTCCGCCACTTCGGTCGCGACCTGGTTCGCGGCCTGGTTGATCCCCGCCGCAGCCGAGGTCGCATCGATCGCCGACACCGGCACACGCGCCTCGAAGCGGCGCTTCTCGACCGACGTCTTGCCCGCGCGGGTCAGCGATGCGTCGAACGTCACGACCGCCTCGCGCGTCGTCGCATCCAGCCCGAACGACCGCAGTTCGCCCCCGAGCAACCCGCCCGGATCGCCGATCGACTGCGCCGTCGACAGGACGACGAGCCCGGTCCGCGATGCGACCGTGTCCGACACCAGCCGCGAGAACAGCCGCGCCGGGGGCTCCGCCCACTGCGCATCGGTCACGTACGCGATCGACGTCGGCGTGGCCTGCACCGGCACGCGCGCGGTCGCGAGCGACTGCGGCACCACCGGCACCTGGATCGTTATCGACTTCGCAGTCGCCGAATCCTGGTTCTGGCCGACCGGCACCGACGACGAACTCGTCAGCGTCAGCAGCGTGGGCGGCGGTTTCGCGCCGAAGCTGATGCACCCGGCAAGTGGCAGCATCGCGATCAGGATGAACGGTGTCTTCATGGCGTGCCTCACTTACCCTTGTAATCCGGGAGCTTCTGCTGCCCGATCAGCGAACTCGCCCCCTGCTGGTCGACCTTCTCGGCAACCGACGAGAGCGCCGCCGCCGTGGTGCGCAGGTCGTGGACCAGACGGTTGGCCTCGGGGATCGTCGTCTTCGAGAACGCCTGCAGACCAGGCCGCGCGTCGCCGATCGCGGCGTTGAGCGTCTCGGCACTCTGCTGCGCGGAGGTGATCGCCTTGTTCAGGTTCGCCATCGCCGGCTTCACGTCCTCGGACAGGACCCCGTTCGTGGTCTTGGCCAGCACGCCGAACTGCTGCGCGGCATCGCCCGCCTGCTGGATCGCGACGCGGGTCTGCGCGAGCGTCGCGGCGATCTCGGGACCACGGTCGGCGAGCGCATCGGTCAGCCGGTTGGTGTTCTCGAGGATGCCAGCGATCGACGCCTGGTTACGATCGGTCAGCAACCCGGTCAGGCGCTCGGTCAGCGTCGACAGACGCTCGAGCAACTGCGGTGCCGAGTTCAGGATCGCGCCAAGGCCGCCCTGCTTGGTCGGGATGACCGGGACGCCATACGGGCAAGGCTGGCCGTTGACGTCGGGGCAGGAGACTGCCGGCGCACCCTTGCGTGCGCCGTCAAGCGACACCTGGCTGACGCCGGTGAAGCCGACGCCGGAGATCGATGCGGTCGTCCCCTGCAGCACCGGCGTCTCATCGTTGACGCTGATCCGGACGCGGACGAACTGAGGATCGTTCTTCCACAGCGAAATCGTCTTTACCTGGCCCGACGGCACGCCCGAGAACACGACGGCAGAGCCGCGCGCGAGCCCGTCGACCGACTGGCGGAAGAAGATGTCGTATTCCTTCTCTTCCTTACCGCCCAACCGCGCGATCCACACGGTGAACAGCGCCAGCAAAGCCAGCAGGATCAGCACGACGGCGCCGACTAGGACGTGGTTCGAACGGGTTTCCATCAGCGCGTCCTTGCTTCTTTCTCGGCGTATGTCGCGTCGGCGTCGTCCGGCGCGGACTGCTTGGACTGGAC
>Ga0308158_10005704_pt1 | contig 10154 bp, 6 predicted proteins | sample PhyBR2_FD_201038 | JGI IMG/M metagenome (GOLD analysis project Ga0308158, IMG submission 201038) | Phyllosphere microbial communities from UC Gill Tract Community Farm, Albany, California, United States - DLSLB.R2 | ecosystem: Host-associated > Plants > Phyllosphere > Unclassified | place: USA... | reverse complement strand
CGATGAGAGAGATAATGCTGAAACCCTTTAAAATCCATGATTCCGGCTGGAAGTATTTTTTCCAAAGCTGTATATCATCTAAATTTTCAAGCAGGATATCCAAGACATCATCGGGCGGAATCTTGGTTCCTTCAGCTGGATAAACATCACTAAAATCTGAGTTGACTGTAATTTTATAATGCTTCATAATTCCCTGTTTATCGGGAATGTCATAATAAAACGGAATGGTAACTTTAATATCTTTTTTAAGGTAAGTCTGCAAAATCAGGCAACAGCAAAAGACGTAATATTCGTCATCGCTAATATCTCTGAATTCGATTTCAAAATCTTTTCCGGCGTCATTCAAAATATTCTGAAATCTTTCGGTATAATTGAACGTAAGATTGGTGAGCGGAATTCCTGCGGCTTTAATTTCATTTCTCGTCAAACCGGTAGGGAAGAGGTCTGCCAACAAAAGTCTGATGAGGTCTTTGTGTTTTTCAAATACCGAAAGATCCTGAAAACCATCTCTTAATTCTTTAAAATTTTTAGTTTTCTCAATTAAAGATTCTGCATAATTGGCTCGATATTCTAACCGATCGTTATACCGAATGTGCTCCAACACATCCAAATATTTTTTGAACGATATAAAAACCTGAAACGGACTTTCTTTCTTGTAAAGATTTGCCAAAATGTAAGAAAAATTGTGGAGGTAAAGGTATGAAAAGAATGAGGGAATTAGCTGTTATTGGTGTTTAAATTTGTATAAAAGACTTGGTTTTTTTTAATGTTTATTTGGTACAAAACCCTCAAAATTTATGAGGGTTTGTATTTTTTGGCTTAAAGTCGGGAGACTTTGCGCAACGGGGAAACCGACTGCTTTTTCTCTAAACGTAAAATTACTGATTCCTTTTTTCCTGATATTGGTTGTGGTAAATTTCCCTAAACTTCTTTTGATATCATTAGGTTTTAACTCTTTTATTTTTGCATTAACTTAATAAGGAAATCTTCCGTTACATCTTCAAATTTTACAATGCCAAAATCTTTTGAGGTTTTGGTAATACTATTTATATTTTTTTCAGGATTACTTCTTTCTGTATATTCTTCGCCGTATTTATAAAGTACTATTTTTTCATTTTCAATCTTAAATGTTACATAGGACTGAACAAACATAAAATCTTTACAATATGTTTGTTCAATGGTGAAATAATTATTTTTAGAAACTAACCGTTGAAATCCATCTGCTGGACAATTATCATGATATTTGAAAGTTAGTTGATCATTTATTACATAATCTTTAAATATTCCCCCATCTTTCTTTTGTATAATTATTGGTAAAGAATTGTGTTGCACATTTTCAATATTCTTTTTTTCTGTTTTTTCTAAGGCAATTATTTTGTATTCATTCAGAGGGGATATCACTAAAGCACTATCTAAAGCATAATCATTTTTAAAATTTTTATTAACATATGCTTTTTGCCTTTGAGTTTTTAAATTGTTAATATTTATTTTGTAAAATTTATAAGAATCGTTATTTAAAGGTTTTGCTTTAATTATTATATTGTTGTCAGCACTCCAAACAGCGCTTTTAATGATATTGTCTTCAGATGAAAATATGTATAACTTATTTAAAGAACCATTTTCTATTTTGTATAGATCTAAAGAAGATGATAAACCTTCATTATCTTTATAGTTTATAGCATAGTCGTTATTTTTTGAAAATAATGGGGTATTATTGATAATTTTATAATTATAATTTTCGTCATTCATTAACAAAGTTAATTCACCATCATAAAGTTTAATATTAATAACGTGGAAGTGTTTTTTTTTATTAAATCCTATATACGAATAATCCACAAATGAATCAGAATCTATATTTTTATTTACAATAAATTTTATCTTGCCAAAAGAAGTTTTCAGGATTCCATTTTCAAATACAATTTTATTATCTAATAAGTCGTTTTTATAAAGAATAGAATCTTTAATAAACTGATTTTTAGAAATTGGTGTTATGTAATCTTCAAGCTTATATAAATCATTGTTTTGTTCTATCTGTTCTGTAATTTCATGATAATTAAATATGTATTCTTTATTTCCGTTTTGATTTTTTATATTGTTATTTTCTGCAGATTTTTTTTTGCAGCCAAAAATAACAAGCAACATTAAAAAGAAGATCGCTTTTTTCATATATTTATATTAAATGCTATATAACTTGTTTTGCCGTTCACTTTTATAGCCCGAGTATTAATTTTTCTATTTCCTGAAGGCTTATATCCAATATGAACCCAATTGGGCTCATTTGTAGAACCATATTCCCATATAATTTGATAATAATTTAAACTATCTTTTACATACTTAAAGATAGCTTTATTTGTGACTCCATTTTTACCTTGAATATCCAAAGCCTGACCAAATCTATGTTGAGAAGTACCAGAACCACCAACTTTTTTATTAACTTTTTCACTTCTGAAAACACTAGTTAATTTTACATTTCCATCAAATTTCTCATAGATTTTATCATAAATATTTAGGCCAAGATGTTTAAGATTTTCAATTTCTGCATTATTTGGAGTATTATCAAGATTATTTTTTTTTGCTGTATCACTTTTTATCGCTGTTTCGTAACTTAAATATTTACTCAACATTTTTGAATCATTTACCTGCTGTTTGGATGTTTGATCTTTTGTACATTTATTCACTTTGAATACTATAAGTGTATTTTGAAAGTGATTATATCTTGCCGTATAAGAATCTGTATCAGGATTGATTATAGCTGTAATTGAGTCTACATGTTTCTTTTCATTACCTGCGTTTGCTTTATCATTTAATCCTTTTGCAGCCCAATAAGCCATAGATGCAATTGTTCCTTCATTATTTTTATTAACATTATCAGCATTAATTGTAATATTAATACTAACTGTCTTTAATTTATTGTTTACTAATGTATATTTATCTTTTCCTGTCAATTGTATTAATCCTCTTCCACGATATTTCCATCCATCACCACTTTCAATACTTCCATTCCCATTTCGATGTGCGTAAGCTCTGTTTGCAATAGCTTCCTGATTAGCTTTTTGAATACCTCCGTCACTATAATTATTCAAATCTTTTCTTCCATATAAATTTGCTTCTTGAGGATTTCGTTTAAAATAAGAAAAAGGTCCCTCTTTCCATATACCTGAAACATAATGTCCACCATTGGTAAGATCTTTTACCCAGCCTGTTCCTCTAACATAATCTCCATTTTTAAGCCTTCGAGCAGAATAATTAATACTCTCGGGTTCATGTGGTGTAAGTTTAGTTCCTGATTCTTCTCTGATTTGAGCAAAAAAATGGGCTTTTTTTTGACAGGTGTCAATTCCTAACTTTACATTAACTTTATTGAATGCATCTACAACCTCTTTTAATGTTGTGGTTGATGCATCTGGAAAGATTTGTTTTAATTCAGATTCTGTCAATACTTCACATCTCGGGCATTTTCCATCCTCTTTCTTTTCTGTTGCCGCTTTACCTATGCTCGTTGGTGTTTTCGTTTTATCATCAAAAAGCTCAGGCGTTTTTTCCACTCCTACAACAACAATCTCAGTAAGTTTCTCAATCGGTCTGCTTTGCTTCTTTTTTGTTTCGGGTTGTTGTTGTTGTTGTTGTTCAGTAACGGTAACCGGTGTTTTATTAGTGACTTCTTTGAGTTGATAAGATGCAGTTACAAAAAACTTTTTTGTCACATTATCATCACCTGTAAAAAAGCTCATCCATGTTTGTGGTGTGGCATAGTCGGAAAGAATAAACTTTACTCTTGCGATTCCATATTTGTCAACTTGTGCAGTTTTAGGTTTCTGATATTTTTTATCTTCTGTTGCGCCTTCTTCCCAAAGATAGAAAGTTATTTCTTTTCCTACGAGATTCGAAGTTCTTGCCTCTGCAGTTAAACTTTCATTAAATTTTGCTGTGTTAACATTTGCTTTTTCTCTGTTTAATAAAATTACTCTTCCAATAGTAGATTCATTTTTTGTTCTTGGAGTTACAATTAAGGTTGCTGCGAGAACTTTTTCATTTTTATTAAACAAGTTTTTCCTTTCTATATGAACTTCAATTTTAAATGGAATACCTACTACTTTTTCACCAAAAGTATAAGGCACTTTTTCACCGTACTTTATGTTTCCTGAAACTTGCTTCCAGTTATTTTTAACCTTCTTAAATAATGTCCATAGATATTCCTTCTCCTTTTTTCCAAAAAGAGGGTTTTCTAAATTATATATAAAATCTGATAGCTGGTAAAAGTTTTTTTCTTCTGCTTTAGGATTTGCGCTTCCTTTTATAATTTTCATAGCTTACTATTTATTATTCCACTTCAAAAGGATCATCTCCGTTTATTTCCTCTTTAAACTCTTCAAAATCTACAACAGGATTATACACATGCTGCTCTTTTGAATCAGCATTATTAACGTTACTTTTTCCTAATTCAGATTCTTGTCCGTGCTTTAAAACTGTGATTTTTCCTCCGGTGGCACACATGAGCTCCGACAATTCCGTTACGCAGCATTTACCCATTACTTTTACCTTGTCGTAGGTTTTTGTCCATTTTCCTGAAGGTGCAAATGCGCATGGATTTCCGTTTTTTACCGAGCAGTTTCCAAAAGGCGTCGCGGCTGGGTTAAACATTACGTCGTCTTCAGTGACGGCAATATAATCAGATTCTCCATTTTCATCGTTCCAATAATGTTTTTGATGACTTGTTACTTTAAAACCGGGAAATTGAGTTCCTTTGTCACAAATGGCTTTACCTTTGGGAATAACGAAATATTTTCCGTCGTGTTCCGAAGAGTTGCTTTCACTGTTTTGCTCTTTCTTTTCTTCTTCTTTATGGTCTTTAATTGTTGATGCATTTTGTTCAGACTCCTCATCCATCGTGTCTTCACCGGGATCCGATTCAGATTCACTTTCATTATTCATTGTATTTATTTCTTCATCAATGTTTTCGTTTTCATCATTAAGAAATTGAGGATCTTCGGGTATCAAAAGTGTGGTTCCTGTGGGAATTTCATCTTTTATCGTTTCATTCTGCGGACAATTCAGATTATGAAATGTTTTCAGAAAATTTTCATCTTTTATTTTAAACTTTTTGGCAATTCCTGTAAAAGAATCATTGGGTTGTGATTGGTAGGTTTTCATCTTAATTTTGTGTTATTTGTAATTGATGTTTTTGAAATAATTCGTTTTGATGCCAAATATTTACTGAAGATTTTATTTCACGTAATTGTTTTGTCGTTTTAGAAGTGAAGTATTGAATTATAATTTCAGCATTGATATTGTTTTGAATGTCTTCATCTTCAATCCTAATTCCCTTGAGAAGTTCTCTAAGGCTACAGTTTTCTGAAAGAGTTCCTGTCATTTTAGTTTCAACAAGTTCAGAATCTTCAAATAATTGTTCAGTCTGAAAACTGAATTCTAACGGAAATGAATTGATTTGAATATAAAATTTCTCTTTCCAAGTAGACTTTTTGTGGAACCATTCTAAGTTTGGAAATAAAACCTGATACAATAAATTAGATTGCATCTGCCTGAAAAAATAATCTTCATCAGATATATCTTTTTCAAACGTATTGAGATATTTTTGAGAAATTTCTCCAACATAAAAATCTTCAATATCATTTCGCTTTTCCTTAAATTTTTCGATTAAACGTTGATGATTACTGAAAGATTCTATTTTGCCATTTAACGAAATTTTATGTGAAATAGGATAGAGGCTTTTCATACATTCCAACGCAAGAGAAGAAACTTTATCATCTGGTGTTGCATTGTTTTTTGTTAAATTTTTAACATGAATTTCCGCCAGGAGATTTTCTTTCTCTTCTTTAATGTTGAGATTGATCTTGTAATTAAACTTTAAATTTTTATTTTCAGATTGCTCAAAATACTCTTCAACAGAATACATGTCAAAATGGAATTTCAGAAAATAATTCGGTGGTGGCAGTAATTTTTGTTGTTGAAGTTTCTGCTTTTCTTCGGAAATGAAATGGGTTGGAATTAGAATAAACTCAATACCTTTCAGATTGTTTACAAATAGTTTATTCATTTTTCCACAGTTTTGATTGTGGAATGCTTTTAAATCATTTTCAGAAATATGTATTCGGGCGGCAATGGAGCTCAGGCTGTCATCCGGACGAACTTTGTGTTTTATAAAATTCGTTATCATTTGTGTTTGTGTTTTTCATATACTTAAAGTTAATAAGATTTAATTGAATATTTTGTAGTAATTCTACTACAAATGATGATTGTTTTATTTTTTAACACAAAAAACCTTCCAATAAATTGAAAGGTTTTAATTTTAAAATATGTTTGATTCAGATTACAATCCGAATTGTTTTGCAAATAAATCCCGGAAGAAACCCAGTGCAATGATCGAAGTAATAATAAATACTGCGACAATATTGTAAGTTACCGTTAGTACTGATCCTGGAAGCTCTTTTATCTGTACTTATCAGATCCGAAAAAGTATAGGTTAAGAATGAAGTATCCGAAGGATAGCTGTCGTAACAAATGGGATAGATTGTAGAAAAGAAAGGAAAATAACTGTTTGTATATTCCTCTTCATTAATTTAAAAAATGTTTTTTTAAATTAAAATTTGGTAATGTAATATTTTTTTGTACTTTAACAAACTGAAGGTGAGGAAATTATATAATATGAAAGTTATAAGCTATATTTTAGTAATATTTTTTTTTAGCAACTGTTGCTCTGCTCAACATCATAGATTAATTGAAGCAACTCATACCACAATTCTTGGTGGAGTAAAAGGAGCAAGATCAGAAAATTTTAATATTGTTATAAAAAGCAATTCAAGAATACAGCCTAAGTATCTTTTAATTGAAAATGTTAAAATACCATTAGTACAAGAACATAGAAATGGTAATGTGTATTTGAAAGGCATATATTTTCCTGAATATTCAAGAGTAACCATAGGCATTGATGGTGAAATTCAAAATCAGGATGCAAACAAAATTTCAGACTACAGTAATGCCTATTTAGTTTCAGAAAATATAAAAAATAAAAGAGAACTAAAACAAAAAATAAAATTAAACAATATTGAAAATAATAATAATAAAATTTTATTAAATGAGAAATTACCTGAATAAAATGAAACAATAACAATAAATAACAATAAAAACACTAATATGATGTTAAAATTATTTCTTTCTGTAGGTCTTATAGGAACCTCCTTTCTTTTAAACGCACAAGAAGTGACAAAAAAAGAAGAAATCCAGAACTCAAAAGCAAATGAAAAGTATCTGAAACATATTAAAGATGCTACACAAGCTTTCAAAAAAAATGTTCAATTTGCTAAAAAACATAATCAGAAACCACCTAGTGAGTATTATTTACAAGATTTTATTGCCACAATGGATCCGGAAACCGGTAAAGTAAGCAATCAAAATTATGTAGAACTTGATAAAAGAGTTGAGTCGGGTACATATAGACCCGAAAAAAAATTAAAAATGTTTAATGGGGTTAATAGTCAATACTCCAGTAAAAACATTAACAGTCTATGGGTAGAAAGAGGCCCTTATGAAGTTGGAGGAAGAGTAAGGGGAATCATGTTTGATCCTAATGATGTTACAGGTAAAAAAGTTTGGGCTGGCGGTGTTTCAGGTGGGTTATGGTATAATAATGATATTACAAACGCTACTTCTGAATGGACATTAGTAGATGGTTTTTGGTCTAACACTACTGTATCTTGTATCGTCTCAGATCCCAACAATTCACAGATTTTTTATGTAGGAACAGGGGAGGTAGAGGCTGGAGATTTTAGTGGATTAGGAATTTGGAAAACAACCGACGGAGGTGCAACATGGCAGCAGATATTCAATATAGAAAATGGATATGCATCCAATGGTGTAAAAAGAGGAATATACAATGTTCCCGACATACAAGTGGTAAATAATAATGGAGTTTCAGAAGTCTATGCTGGTGTTGCGGGAACTTATTTCGGAGATATGTCAGGGAATGTTTCGTTTGTTGGTGTATATGAAGCCGGATTATATAAATCTACAGATGGTATAAATTTTACATTATTAAATAGTTTGCTTTCAACCACTACTCAAGGGTATGATATTCAGGATATAGAAGTAGGTACAGATAATTCAATCTGGGTATCAACCAGACCAAGTTTTGTCGGCTCATCTAGCTCTGGTGGCAAAATTTTTAAATCAACTGACCATGGAGCCACTTTCACAAATGTTTATGATGTTGGTAATAAAAATTCAAGGGTTATGGTAGAGGTTTCCAATACCAATCCTTTAAAAGCTTATGCTCTGTTGCAAGGGGCAACAAATGCAGAACCGGTAAGAATTTTAAAAACAGTAGACGGTGGTACAACGTGGATTTCTACGGATGTTGCTGTGTCAGGAATTACTTTACCCAATCCTATAGATACTGGGCAACCGGATAATGATTTTACAAGAGGACAAGCATTTTACGATCTAGTAATTGAAACGGATCCTCAAAATGATGAGCACGTTTATGTAGGAGGAATAGATTCGTATAAAAGTACGGATGGTGGTGCCACTTGGACGCAGTATACCAAATGGTCAAATAATAATTTACTGAATGCTGCCAACATTGCTGGAGTACATGCAGATCAACATGCACTGGTTTTTAACCCTAAAAATCTTAATCAGTTTGTAATGGGTAACGATGGAGGTATTTTCTTTGCGGCAGATAAAAATAACCTTGCCAATAATTCGGCAATCGGGGTACGAAATAAACGTCTTAATATTACTCAATTTTATCATGGTACTTTAAATCCAACCGCTACATTTGCAAATGAAAATATGATACTTGGCGCACAGGATAATGGCACAAGAAGACTGTCAGGCGTTCCTTTGGCAAATAATTTTTATACGTCTTCGGAAGTTTATGGTGGAGATGGTGCTTATACAGCCTATGATGATCAAGGTTTATATCATATAGCATCTTATGTTTATAACAATCATATCATTTTTAATGCACAAGGGGCATATAATCTGTTGTCTTCGAGTACTCAAAGAAATGCCGGACAATTTATAAACCCTCTTGCAGTAGATAGAAATCTTGATATTGCTTATACCAATGCAAATTCATCATCTTCGACATCTATTATACTGAATAGAATAAGTGGTCTTGCAAGTGTACCTTTAAGCCTTACTCGAACCCAGTTGACAATTGCAGCCGTAACAGCAGGAGAATTTGCCACGGATATCTTTGTATCACCTTATACTACTGCAAGCTCTACGCTCTTTATTGGTTTGTCGTCTGGGAAGTTATTCAAAGTTACCAATGCCAATGCAACACACAGTACTTCACAAATTAATTTTGATTTTGGAGGATATATTTCTGATATCAAATTAGGAGCCTCAGAAAGCGAGATTATGGTAACTGTTTCCAATTTCAATAAAACAAGTGTATTTTACAGTATCAACGGGGGAACAACCTGGGTTTCTAAAGAAGGTAACCTTCCCGATATTCCGGTAAAAGCTATTTTTATGAATCCTGAAGATAATAATGAGGTAATTTTAGGAACTTATTTTGGTGTCTGGGGAACGGCTAATTTTCAAACGACTTCACCTACATGGGCATTGTATTCTGATGGTTTGGGTAAATTTAAAGTTAATCATTTTGATTATCGTGCGTCAGATAAAACAATTTTGGCTGTAACTTATGGAAGAGGAGCATTCACAACCAAGATAGACAATACAACTTTAGCGACCAATGAAACTCAGCAAAATTCTGTTGCAAACCAAGTTTATCCAAATCCTACCAGAGGTTCGCTTCATGTAAAACTAGCTAACGGAAAACCTGTTGATATAGAGATATTTGATGTTTCAGGCAAATTAGTCATTACAAAAAAGAATATTAAATCTGATGAAGAATTTAATATAGAAAATCTTATCAAAGGTGATTATGTATTGAAGGCTATACAAAATGGAAACATAGTTTACACTTCTGTTATCATAAGAAAATAAATATTTAAACTTAAAAAAAAACAAAAGGTAAGGTATTCTTTACCTTTTGTTTTTATAATAAATTGATGAAAAAAAAATACATAATTCTCTTCTCATTGGGGTTAATGGGATTTGTGAATGCGCAGGAAAATGAAAAAGAAATCGATGAAGTAATCATTAAGGCAAGATTAAAAATA
>Ga0308158_10005703_pt1 | contig 10156 bp, 9 predicted proteins | sample PhyBR2_FD_201038 | JGI IMG/M metagenome (GOLD analysis project Ga0308158, IMG submission 201038) | Phyllosphere microbial communities from UC Gill Tract Community Farm, Albany, California, United States - DLSLB.R2 | ecosystem: Host-associated > Plants > Phyllosphere > Unclassified | place: USA... | reverse complement strand
CCGAGCCCATGATCGGATAACAGATCGCCGTTGCACGCTGATGTGAGTAGATTCCGCTGGCGTGCAGCGGCGTGACTATAGCCTGAGGATCACACCATGGCCTCGGCCGGTTACGTGAACGAACGGCGGATTCTGGGATGCCGCGTTCGGGCACTGAACGACCGCTTGTGGGTCCTGACCGCCCCCCACACTTCCGATCGGGGGTCGAGATCACGCCCCGTCGGACGCTTGGCTAGCTCGAATTAGTGAGGAGGTCGGCCTGAGCAGTCCCCACAAAGTCGCAACGGAGAAGATGGCGCCTTCGAACGCCGCTGTGACGGTCCTGCCGATAGGGCCAAGGCCGGTCTCGCCAAGCGCGCCGCCGAACTCATCGAAGCCGAACTGCGATGATGGAAACGCAACAACTAGAGACTGGAGGCTGCCCGCCATCATACGTCCATCGACGAGTGCGATGCACAGGCCCGCTCCTGCACCGAGCATGGCAGACAAGCCCCAGACCAACCGAGGCCAATGCGACGCGGTGCATAAGGCAAGCCCTATGGCCGCGCCTAAGATCACGCCTTCGGTCGCCCCGGCAATCCTGACGCTGTGCCCGAACAGCAGGCGAAACGCGTCGCTTCCGATCACGTTGGCGAACGCCCCCGTGATCAGGCCGCCCAGCGACCCGCCGGCGACGGTCCAAGAGCAGTGGCGCGGGCGTATAAAACGCGTTGCGGCGATGCCCGCCGCGATGCCCGCCCCGCCAACCCCCGCCGAGACTAGGGACACCACCATCATGACCAGGAGCAACGACACGGCCCCCCCGCCGCCGGCTACCGAATGTGGCTGAGCGGCTCCGACAAAGCCATAGATCAAGCCAATCATCGTTCCGGCAATCATCGCACCAATCGCGCCGGACATCGCGTCACGCACGAACTGCAAACGCGAGTACTCCACCATGGGCGCAGTCCCACCTACTTCCTGATCGACCAGAGCCGTCACCGTCTCGATCGGCGCGACGAACCGGTAGCCATGCTTCGGCACCGTCTGAATATACCGTGGTGCCGTCGCGCTGTCGTCCAGCGTCCGTCGCAAGGTGCGGATCGCCTGGGTCAGCGCTTCGTCGGTGACCGGAATGCCGCGCCAGACCACATCCATGAACCGATCTTTCGCAACGAGGGCGCCGTCCGCTTCCAAAAGAAGGATCAGGGCGTCTAGGTATCGAGCGTTAAGTTCGACCGCGATGCCGGCGCGGAACAGACGACGGTCCACCGGGTCTAGCCGGAAATCGCCGAAGTGCAGGACGGTGCCACTCATATCAGTGATTGCTCACTTTCTGCTCATGCCGCTCATGGTCATTTTCGGCAGTGATGGCGCTCCAGCAATCAGGAGACAAGCTCATGACGTATACACCTCAGGCGCACGGCGTCGGATTGTTCAACCTGTGGCGATTGGCGGGTTGGGCGACGATCGCCGGCCTCATTGCGTTGCCGGCCATCGCGATGCAATTCACCACCGAGGTGAATTGGGGAGCGGAGGATTTCGCCTTCGCCGTCGTCATGCTGGGCGGGGTCGGACTGGCGTTCGAACTTGCGGTCCGCGCCAGCGGAGGCTGGGCGTATCGCGGAGGTGCTGCCGTGGCGCTCGGTTCCGGTTTGCTGTTGCTATGGGGGAACGCCGCAGTCGGAATAGTTGGCAACGAGGAGAACGATCTCAACATGTGGTTCAACGCCGTCCCCGTGATAGCACTGATCGGTGCCACCGTGGCGCGGCTACGCGCCAATCAAATGGCGGTCGCGATGAGCATAACAACTCTTGCTCAGATCGCCGCTGGCGTGATTGTCCAGCTTGCCGGTCATTCCACGTGGATCTTCACGATCGTGTGGGCGGCTGGCTGGACGATCTCTGCCTGGCTGTTCTGCAGGGCGGCGCAGGATCGCAGATCTCTGTGACCTTAGTCGAAACGATCTGACCGGCGGTTTCGCGGCAAGTAGCTGTCGGTCAAACCACATGAACAGGCGTCCGCTTTCGGGAAACGGAATCGTGAATGTCGTCTTGTGGGTCTGGCCGGAAGCCGTGGAGCATGGGCAAGTCCCCCAAAACGGTTCGTCTATCCTCGCCATCGGCGGCCCTACTCGGTCGCTCGCTCACCCAGTCAAATTGACCATGCAGCATGCGATGCGTATATGCTTCGTATGGTCGGTACGAAGGAGCGGTTATGGGCATTGTGAAGATTGACGGCGCGCTACACGAAAAAGCTCGTAAAGCCAGCGCCGTGATGTGCCGCTCTATCAATGCGCAGGCTGAGTTCTGGATGAAGATCGGTATGCTTGCCGAAACGAACCCGACCCTGTCGTTCAACGAACTCGTCAAGGCACAGTTGGCCACCGTTCATGTTCACCTGATCGAAGCGAAAGCTGCCTGACATGGTGAAGACCTCTGACGAACTTGCGCTCATGCGCGTCTCCGGCAAACTGCTTGCCTCGGTCTTCGAGATGCTCGACGGGCAGGATCTGGACGGAATGTCGACGCTGCAGATCAACGATCTAGTCGAAGACTTCATCACCGTTCGCCTCGCGGCACGCCCTGCGAGCAAAGGGCAGTACGGCTTCATGTTCGTCCTGAACTGTTCGATCAATCATGTCGTTTGCCACGGTGTGCCGACGGACGACGAGATCGTTCGCGATGGCGACATCATTAATCTCGACATCACACTGGAAAAGAACGGCTTCATCGCGGATTCGAGCAAGACGTATCTGGTTGGCGACGCGCCGTCCGCTGCTAAGCGGCTGGTACGCGTTGCGCAGGAAGCAATGTGGAAGGGCATCGCCCAGGTGCGACCTGGCGCTCATACTGGCGACATCGGCTTTGCAATCGAGCGTCACGCCAAAAAGCATGGCTACTCGGTCGTGCGCGAATTTTGCGGGCATGGCATCGGTCGCGAGATGCACGAAGAGCCGCAAGTCATGAACTTCGGGCGTCCGGGAACGGGAGTGCGGCTGCGCGAAGGCATGGTGTTCACGATCGAACCCATGGTCAACCAAGGCACCCGGAAGGTCTCTACTCAGGAAGACGGGTGGACGGTCGTGACCAACGATCGAAAGCTGTCGGCCCAGTTCGAGCATACGGTTGCGGTTACCAATGATGGGGTTGAGGTTCTGACGCTTCGGCATGACGAAAGCCCTCTGGCAGCGCGCGTGGCTTGACCCCGGGACGTGTGCTTTTGCTGCTGTCCTCTGCAGTAAGACCGCATCTCTCCCGTTTTCGCTATGTGCAGACAGCTGATCCCGTCGCGGAAAGCTGCCGTCTAACGAGATGAACAAGTGGCGGAAGTTAGGAGACTGCGATGGCCCCGCGAACGACGGGTTGTGGGTCTCGTAAGTCGAAGGGTCCGGCAATTGCACCGTGAGCCGGACGCTCAGGTTTGGCGATCCGTGCGCTCGAAAGCCGCCATTCGGCAGGCCATCAGCCGGATCAGTGCCCCGGCGGCGGGTGCTCGGCTTGCAGCAGGCGAACCGCGCGGCGTATGCCACCGCTACTGGTGGGGGTGAATGGATGGCGAACGGCAGAAGAAGCCGCGGAAACTCGGTTGTCGGAGAGCGCTGGCCGCTCTTCTGGGCAGGCTGTGCGGCGATCAGTATTGGGGTTGCCCTTCACTTACCGATGCTCGCGATGGCGCATACGATGGGCAATCACCTGTCGGGCATGCCGATGGACGGATGGATGTACCTAGGCATGGCGCTGATCGGGATCGGCGTGCCTGCTGCGATATTTGGTGCTCTACCCAAGAAACGGCCTGACCACCGGGCGGGAGCTGGCGCTGCGTTTGAAGCGCCCGATGAAACCCCTCTCACCCGCTCGCATGCGGCCGTTCTACTGGTGCTTACCCTCGGCCTAATCATCGACACAATGAAGCCAGCAACGCTTGGCTTTGTGCTCCCCGGCATGCGTGGGGAGTATGGTCTTGAAAAGTCGACCGTTGCCCTGCTTCCGTTCGTTGCCCTTACGGGGACCACAGTTGGCTCGTTCTTGTGGGGGTGGCTTGCGGATATCTATGGTCGGCGTGTGTCGATCCTGTTGTCGACGATCCTGTTCGTCTCGACCTCCATCTGTGGAGCTATGCCTTCCTACAGCTGGAACCTGGTCATGTGTTTTCTGATGGGGTGCTCGGCTGGCGGCATGCTGCCCGTCGTCTACACGCTGCTAGCTGAAATCATGCCCCCGCGGCACAGAAGCTGGGTCCTTGTGCTGGTCGGCGGTACGGGACTGGTCGGCGGCTACCTCGCGGCCAGCGGTGCCGCGCATCTGTTCGAGCCTTTGTTCGGCTGGCGTAGCTTGTGGTTGCAAGGCTTTCCCACCGGTTTGCTGCTGCTTGCGATGGCAAGGTGGATTCCTGAATCTCCGCGCTTTCTGTTGGAACGGGGTATGGACGCTGAGCTAGCTGACATGGCTCGAAAGTTCGGCATCGTCAGGCGTGCGCCACAATCAGCGCCAGCGGACGCTGACAGCGCAGCGGCTCACCACCGCGAGTTGACCATCGCCTTGGTAATCACGGCCCTGTCGTGGAGCTTCGTCAATTTCGGCTTGCTGCTATGGTTGCCTTCCGATCTCCAGGATCGAGGCTTCAGTGCCGAAATTGCGAGCGGTATCATCGCCAGCTCAGCACTCGTTGCCCTGCCCACGATCATGATCGCGGCCTTCCTTTACAGCCGGTGGAGCAGCAAGCGCACCCTGATCGGCACTGTGCTTCTCACACTTGCCGGGCTTGCTGGAGCCCTACTGCCGGCGCCTACGCTGGCTTGGCCACCACTGCTGATCGCTGTGATCGCGCTGCTGGTGGTTGGCACAAACGGATTGATCGCCGTGCTACTTCCCTACGCAGCCGAAAACTACGCATTGCGCGTCCGTGGACGTGCCACCGGGCTTATCGCGGGCAGTAGCAAATTTGGTGGCGTTGCTGTGCAGCTAGGAGCCTTCGCTGGGCTGATCCCGACGATGGGGGGCGCGGCAGTTGCGCTGATCATACCAATGACGCTGTCAGCGGTACTGATCGGACGCTCAGGTAGAGAGACGCGCGGCCGCAGCTTACGTGAGCTAGAAGCGGCGGCTTAGCTGCCGGCAGAACATAGGCCGTGCGGAGCGTCGCCTATCGGCACCTCCCTCCTTGAAAGCGCACTGTCTGCTATCCTGACCAGCTGCGCCGGTGCCTGATTTGGGCCTACTTAGCTGCCGTTCAACCAGATTAACGAATGGCTGCAATTGGAGGCAGGGAAGGGAGCTCGAACGTCCGTTTGTGGGTCGTCGCTGACGCGGATCGGTCGACGGTCTTTCGCGGCGTTGGTCTCAGCTAGCCTAGTCGTGCCGAACCTGTATGCCAGTAAGTAGGTCGCTGACGGGAGTTGATAATGGATTTGGTGTCCAGGCGGACGATGCTCGCGGCCCCGTGCTTCGGGACGCTCGGCATAGCCGTGGCGGCAGGTGCAACAACCGCGACGACGCCTGGCGCCCTTGCCAACTTGTCGACCTGGATGGAGCTGGCGTCCGTACCGGGCGCGAGTTGGGCAATGCTGGACGGGGCCGGCGCAATCTCGTCTGGTGCGGTCGGCTGTGCAAAGGCTAATGCGGTGCCCGCGACACCCGATACATTGTTCGAAGCAGCATCGCTGTCGAAGGTGGTTCTTGCGGTCGCGGTCCATGACATGGTGCGGGACAAATTGATCGACCTCGACCGGCCGGTGGCGAAGCATGTCGCGTTCACGGATGATGCTGCGACGCGATCGATTACGCCTCGCCACCTGCTCTCCCACTCTAGTGGCCTGCCTAACTGGCGTGACGAAGCGGGCGAGCCGTTAACAGCCGCGTTCCCTCCCGGCACGCGATTCCGCTACTCTGGCGAGGGCTTCGCCCTACTTGGCCGGTTGGTCGAGGCAGTTACAGGCCAGACCGCCGCGCAGGTGGTGGAAACGCGGGTCCTGAGACCGGCGGGAATGAGCCGAAGCACCTATGGATGGGCAAGAGACACCGAGCCGGCAGTCGCGTGGGCGCACGACGGAGGCGGAGGTGTAGTCATCGACAAAGGCCCGGCGGGCTATACGATGCGTCGCGATGCTGGCCCGCTGAAACCAGTCGACCGGTGGATGCTAGGCGAACGGGAGAGAGCGGCCGTCGCACTTGGCAAACCGCCAATGCCAATATTCATGACGCCCAACATGGCCGCCGGATTGTGGACCACCGCCAGCGACTACGCGCGGTTCCTGGCTTTCGCACAGCGCTATCCGGGGCTCTCTACGAAGACCATCCGAGTGAAGGGAACACTCGACTGGGGGCTAGGCTGGGGAATGGAGAGTGACGGTGGGCGGCGTTTCGCATGGCACTGGGGCACCAACGACGGCGTCGCGAACCTATTCGTGGTGGACCTCGTGTCGGGCCTGGCGATCGTGGTCCTTACCAATGGCGATGCTGGGCGTAAGGTATACGAGCGTGCTGCCCGCACTGTCTTCACACGCGAGTTCGATGCGTTTGCTTGGCTGAAGTGACCTCTGCCGGCCCATCCGGCTCTGCTTGCAATATGGAGAGGGCAGCCGCTTTAAAGTCGCAACCCTGTCACCACGCGCATCTTAGCCGGCTTTCGCTGGTGGTCTTCCATTCAATTAGCCGAAGGAATTCTCACGGCCTTGAACGATATTGCTGGAGCCAGAACGGTGCGAGCTAAAGGCGACTGATCCAGCGTTCGAGCTGATCGGTATCACGCATGTCGCCGGTGTAAGCATGCACCGGCCTGGCCGGGACGTTCGAACCACGTTTCCTCCCACGATACACCTTCATCGGAATGACGGCCCGGGCAAAACCGCTGGGCAGCGCGACTTGCCGTACGTCCATGTAGAGCGAGTCAGCGCTCGTCTCCTGCCCGACGTGAATGCCGCCTAACGCGGTCCATAGATCGACCGCATCAAGGCATGCCGATCCGCATCCCCAGTCCGTCAGCACGAATACGCGCGCTTGCAGTATGTGAGCAGCGCCGGTTGCCGCTGGCTTTGCTTCGTCAGCATCGATTTCACGCCAGAGCGCCTGCCCGAGCGCGCGGGCAGACGTCATGCCCTTTGCGGTATGAGCTGCCCAGTCTTTCGCCGCCTGCGAGACATCGGCGGAATTCTGCCAGGCGGTGCGATAGCCTTCAAGCGTGGCAATGTTTCCAGCCGAAGCGCGCCAGTCTACCCCTTCCGATCCTGATGGAAGCGCATTCACTGCAGCCTGGCCCCAGAGGATAGCCGCAATCTGATACGACCAGTCGGACGATCCACCGCCATTGCCTCGGAGGTCGAGCACGATGCGCGGCGCCGCTGCGATCGCGATGGCGTCCTTCCTCATCGATTTGATGATTGGCGTTAGGGACTTGGCATCAGCGCTGTCGGGGTCACCGTTGAAGCCGGGGAGCGAGAACCAGCGCGTGCCGTCAGCAAACGTTCGAGCCGCGAACTCCGGACGCGCCCGCGGTGCAGTAGCGGCAAAACGTGCGTCGAAGTCGGCATCAGGCAGATCGCGCCAGCTGAGCGTCGCGTCCTTTGGCTTGCCATCGACCTTGAAGCGGCAGCGGACTGGACGCTTGATGTAAGGGTTGGCGGCGTCAAGGAACAATCGACCACCATTGGTCGCTCGTTGGCTGACCAGTTTCCACCTGCCTCGAAAGGCGCCGACGTTGCGGGCAGCCAGGTGTTCGGCATCAATGCCATCGCAGCTTACGAGTACTGCTCCGAGCGGTAAGGGAGCGTTATCCGCTCGGGCCATCACGACCTGACGTCCGGTGCCGTCAAAGCCGGTCAGGAAGCCGGGCCAGCGGATCGGCAGGGGGGCTGGCTGATCGAGGTCGAGGGCGACATGCCCATCGTTGAAGCTCGCCACGTAACCGCGCATCGCCCATAGATATCCTGGGTAGTTTCCAACGGTTGCAGCACGACGCAGGGCCAAAGCCAGACCGGCATCGTTGCGACGCGCGAAGCCGGGGTCGAGTTTGTTGTAGGGACCAGGGTGATTGTCGGCGATCTGGTCGTGATAAGCTTTGGCGTCCGTTCGCAAGGTCGCTGCCCAGTCGCGAGGTACGTCAGTTGCACCGATCAGCAGAACCGCCGCTGGTATGGCCAGGAGCGACAGGTTCATCTCGGCGCGACCAGTTTGCTCGCTGCCTTCTCAAGATAGGGCCTGACATCAACCGAACTGTAGCCCGGCGTCGTTGAGGCGAAGTGTCGCAGCCAGTACCCGTGACCGGCCCCATACACGACGAGGATGCGATCGCCTGGTTTGGCCACATTGATGAGCTTTGCAAAGATCTTCGCATTGCGGAGGTACCACATGGCATTCAGATCTGCACCGGGCTGCTCGTTACCGTCACCAAGTCGGAGCAGGGAGTAGTATGAATCCTGTCCACCCATGGGCGTAGAGGGGTCATTATAGCGGATCAGCATCCGTGGTATGCTGGTGGTTGCCTGCTCAGCCTCAAACTTCTTGGCAGACGCCTGGACCGTCGCAAAGGCGGCGTCGAGATAGGCCTGCTGCCCGTGAGCTTTTGCATAAGCTTCGACCCGGCCGATTGGGAAATAGTCCGGTTCGCCCTTGCCGGGTTGCTCGTCGATACCTTGAACGGACCGAAGGCCGGCGCGAGCAGCGATGCGGTAGCCGATCTGGGTTGTCTCGTCCCGGTCGGTCTTGAGCACGTTTGGGGAAAACGTTGCGAAGTCCGTCACGTCGTAGGTCGGGCCCGGCCGTTGCGCCTCGACCATGACCCGTGTTGGTCTAAACTCTGCAATGGCATCAGTCAGTGCTTCCAGTTCGCGCTGGCGCTGCGGCGTGGTGACATCGTCGACGTGGGCATTCACCTTGTCACGACCAGGGTTGCCGAAATGATAGCTACCCAGCACCATCACTTGGACAGGTTGCTGTAGTGCAGCGGTGACAGCAGGCGTTACTGCCGCAGCGAGTATGGGTAGCAGCATGCAGCAGGTCTCCTTGGTGTGGTGTTCAGACAATACACGTCGAATGGCAGCTGTCTATCTGGATTTGCGGCGTTGGACGCTGAGCTAACAGAGGTTGATCGGGTCAACCGAAACCCACGTCCGATCGCTTGCAAAATGCATCGAGCAATCCGTTGAAGGCGAGGTAATGTCGGCGCAATCGCCTCTATTACAGACATGAATGAATGGCTGAAGTTGGGAAGTGCGCAGGGTGCTATGAATAACCGGTTATGGGTCAAATCCGGCATTGGCAAACTTAGGCATATGTCAGAGGTTTTTACGCTCCAGCGTCAGCCGCGGATCGTTGCAGAGGCCACATGCGGGGCCGGTGAAGTATGCTTTTGCGCGCTTTGCCCCTTTCAGCTTCCAGTCGAGCCATGCGGTCACGACTTCTGCGCCGACGCCGCCATGCGGCTGCATGTAGGTGCCGCCATGACCGACCGGGATGTTCACCATTGCCGCGGGAATGTTCCCCAATCGCCGGTAGTCATCCGTGCCGTTGGGATAGGCAATGTCGGTCGGGCCGCCAAGGATATAGAGGACCGAGCCGTGCAGCGTCTTGAGCAGCGCCTTATCCGATACCACCCCTCTCAACGGGTTGGTCCCCTCGGGGAAAAAGCCGCTGTTCATGATGACCGATGTCGTGACGCGCGGGTCCTGCGCGGCGTTCAGCGCCTGTAGGCCGCCGCAGCTCCAGCCTGACACTGCGATCCTGTCGGTCGCAATCCGGCCCTCAAACGGGCTGCCGGCGCGGCGGTTCTCACGCTGTGCCCAGTCGATCGCGTCGGTGAGCAGGCGAGTTTCAGTTTCGGTCGTCAGCTTCGCACCGGGCTGCGGCGGGGTAGGGGCCGCAGGCCGGTCACCGAGCGGGATCGTACCAGAGGCGATTACCAGATATCCATGTGACGCGATCTCGAGCAGATGGTTGCGCGAACTGGTGCCGTCAGAGCTGCATCCGCCATTGCCAAACACATAGATGGGCAGCCTGTCCAGGCGCGCCGGTGCAAGATCGGTCGGGCGATAGACAACGTGGTTCGGAAGGTCGTCCCGTGCTTCGAAGATCGCCGGGTAGGGGCCGCTGCCGCGTTTTACTTCCTGGCTATGGACGATCGAACCAATCGATACCACTGCAAACGCAAGCAAAAGAGGCACAACACGCATGTGATATTTTC
>Ga0308158_10005702_pt1 | contig 10157 bp, 8 predicted proteins | sample PhyBR2_FD_201038 | JGI IMG/M metagenome (GOLD analysis project Ga0308158, IMG submission 201038) | Phyllosphere microbial communities from UC Gill Tract Community Farm, Albany, California, United States - DLSLB.R2 | ecosystem: Host-associated > Plants > Phyllosphere > Unclassified | place: USA... | reverse complement strand
ACCAGCGTTCCGCAATGATGCCGGGGCCGTTCTGGATGGCGATCATGCTCAGAATCTGCGCGGCATTGCAGTCGACATCGTGACCGATGCCGCAGACGATTTCGAGCGTGCGGTCGAAATCACCCTCGCCAAACCACAGTGCCACCACTTGTGCTGCGGCATTCGGCGTGACGTGAATCCAGTTATATTCAGCATATTCCGCATCGCATTTTGCCCATGCATCCTGCCAGTTAGCAGCCGTATGGCAGGCATCGAGCGCGAAGGCCAGAACCGCACCATATTCGGTATCGGTCGAGAAAAGTGCTGCCGTCGAAACGAGCAGTTCGCGCGTGTCGGCAACAGCAAAGGCGCGCGCCGCCATGACGGCATTGAAAACTTCGCCCAAGATTCCGTTTCCGGCATGCGAAATTTCCGCATCCATCCAGGCGAGGCGGGCGGCTTCGCGGGCGCGGCCCGGTACGACCATGCCGCAGATCGTGCCGCGCATCTGTGCGCCGATCCATTCATCGAATGGATTGTCGCAAGTGCCGGTTTCCGGCGCCGTGAGGCCACGGCGCATGTTGGAAAGCGCGATTGCCTCCGCCGACCAGCCAAGCGGGATCAGCGAAGTCCAGCGCTCCGCAATGTCGGCGCTGGTGACGGCGGAACCCTTGTCGCCAAAGGCTTCGAGAAAGGCGATCTCGAAGGTGATGTCGTCATTGTAGGTGTTGGGCTCACGCACATAGTCGCGGATCGGGCCGAAGACTTCGGCAATGTTTTCAGCCGTATAGCCTTCGAGCGCCGTGCCAGCCGCAGCCCCCACGAGCTGTGCCATCCACGCAGCCGACATGCGCTCGCGGAAATTGTCGGAGCCAAGATCATAAGCCACGTCTTCCGGCCATTTGACCGTCGCGTCGAAGGCTTCCCACGATGCAAAACGCGTAGTCTTCTGCGATGGGTGGTCCGGGTCCGGCTTTGCCGCACGCATCAGGATGCGCAGGCGCATATCGATGCGATAAAGCGTTTCAAAGTCGCCGCGCTCCAGCGCTGCAAGCCCATCACGCAGAAGCTCTTCGTAAGGTGCCAGCACAAAGCCTTTGTTTTCAAGCGATTGCAGCGCACCGGCCATCAGGCATTCGGGTGCAGCCGATCCCGGAACATTGCTTTTCCAGAACATGGCCATGAGGTCGTCCTGCGCCTTCATGACGGCGCTTGCATCCCATGTCTGTTCCTCCGCTGTGCGTATGACAGGTTTGGTGTCGCGCAACAGATCGCGTGTAAGCTCCCAGGCTTTCATGTGTTTCTCATTCTTATGCATGTCAGGATTTCTTCAATTGTCTCGCACGCCGCTGTCTTCTGGCGGCGTGGACCGTCAGGACGACGACCGGGACCAGATAAGGGATCATCTGCATCAGCTCGAACGGCAGACCAAGGCTTTGCAGCGTAATGGCGAGAGATTCTGCTGCGGCCAGCACAAGGCTTGCGGCCAGTGTTCCCCACGCCGTTCCCTGTCCCATAACCTCCGCTGCAATGGCAATGAAACCGCGACCGGCCGTCATGTTCTGGCCGAACCATGTGACATAGCCGAGCGAAAGATAAGCACCCGCAGCACCGCCGAATATGCCCGAAAGCACCAGTGCCTGCATTTGCACACGCTTGACGTGAATGCCTGCCGCGCGTGCGGATTTGGGATCAACGCCTGTCGCCCGCACATGAAGGCCGAAGCGGGTGCGCATCATCATGAGGCTGACTGCTGGCACGGCGAGCAATGCGGCAAAGCTCAGGATATGGATATTGCCGATATAGGGCACAGCAAGACTTGGCAATGCGCCGCTTTTCAACGCGCCTGACATGCCCTTGTCGCCGGTGGCAAGAAACAGCCCCAGCGTCGTGCCTGCGGCGGCTGCAATATTGAGCGCGATACCGGTCATGATGAGATCGGTCCCGAGCCGGTTGACGGACAAGGACATCAGCCAGCCAAGCAAGGCCCCCACAATAAGCGCTGCGAGCAGGCCGATGGCAGGGCTGCCCGTTGCCGCACTTGCGAGAACCGCAATCAATGCTGCAATCAGCATCATGCCTTCCATGCCGATATTGAGGACACCTGCGCGGTCGGAGATCATGACGCCGAGCGCTGCCAACAAAAGAGGCGTGGCCACACGCAGGATTGTTGCGATGAAGGAAGGATCGAGAATTTGTGCAAGAACGGCGCTCATGACTGTTCTCCTTCCCGGTTGCGCAAGTTTCGGATCAGACGCAGCACAGTGGGATGATTGTGAATGACACTTGCCGTCGCGCCCACCATGATGGCGGCGGTCACAAGCCCCACGACTTCGGTCGGAATATTCATGTTCCGCGCCAGAAGATCGCCACCCACCTGAACAAAGCCCAGGAACAGAGCCGCTGGAACGATCAGGAACGGATTTTCGCGCGCCAGAATTGCAACGACCAGACCCGTCCAGCCATAGCCGGGCAGGTCGAGCCATGCGAAACGATTGTGCAGGCCCAGCACTTCGAGCGCGCCAGCCATGCCTGCCACCAGACCACCAATGATCTGCGCCCGCATGACAATGCCTTTGAGCGGCAGGCCAAGATGATGGGCGAGGCCGGGGCTGGACCCTGCAATACGGATATTGAGGCCGGAGCGCGTCCAGTAAAGCCAGATGCCGCCTGCAATACAGGCAATGATTGCGATGATGGAACCGCTATTGAGGCGCGTGCCTGCGAGCAGGCGGTCCAGCTTGGCATCGGGCGGAATCTTGAGCGACATCATCCCGCCCGCTGCCGGATCGCGAATGACATAGTTGAGCACGAACAGCCCCAAAAACAGGAAGGCATAGTTCAGAACCAGCGATGTGACCATTTCGGATGCGCCAAAGCGCAAACGCAGGGCCGCTGGAATGATGCAGGCAAAGCTGCCCGCCACCGCACCGCACAAAATAGCGACCGGCAATGAGAACCAGCCGAGCGAAGGCAACAGGACAGCACCCGCAACCGCACCCAGACTACCGAGATAAAAGCCGCTTTCAGCACCGAGATTGAACAGGCCGGAGCGGAACAGGATGGTGATGGCAAGACCTGTGAGCATGATGGGCGTTGCGGCTTCAACCACATTGCCCATATGGCGAATGCTGCCGAATGGGCCGAGGAAGAAGGTTTTGAGAACGCCTGCCGGATTATCCTGCATCAATGCCAGCGGCACCAGCAGGACTGCCATGATGATGCCGATCACCAGCACGGTCAGAAAGAAGGGAATAAGATAGGATATAAATCTACGCATCAGGCCGCAGCTTTCTGTTTGAGCATGATCTTATCCAAAAACCGTTTTACACTTTTTGGGATCATGCTCGTGTCCCCAGCATATAAGGACCAAGAGCAGCTGGTGTGATGTCGGGACCATTCTTGAGAACGGCGACGATATGACCATTGAACAGCACAACGATGCGGTCGCTCAAGCGCAGCAATTCATCGAGATCGGCGCTGACGAGAAGCACGGCACAGCCACCTTGTGCGACCTCATCGATACGGCGATGCAGGAAGGCTGCTGCTGAAACGTCGATGCCGCGCGTCGGCTGGTCGGCGATCAGGAATTTCGGATTGGTGGCGAGTTCGCGTGCAGCGATGAGTTTCTGAGCATTGCCGCCCGACAACGAATCGAGCCGTTCGGTGATTGCACCTGCCCGCACTGAATATTGCTTTATCATGCCGCTGACGCGGGCCTTGATCGCATTCCAGCGCAGGAAAGGCCCCCAAAAGATTTTCTTGTCGGGGGTAATCGATCCGGCTCCGGCAATTGCGTTTTCCGCCAGAGAAAGACCGGGTGCGCCGCCCTGCGAAAAGCGATCGGCTGGCAGATAGGCAAGGCCTTGTTTGCGCCAGTTTGCGGTTTTGGCAGCAAGCATGTCTGCGCCATTCAAGTGAATAGCGCCGCTGCTTGCTTCCATAAGGCCTGAAAGGACCGAGACAAGCCCGCGCTGTCCGCTGCCATCAACGCCTGCAACGCCAAGGATTTCGCCCGCGCCGATTGTCAGGCTGACATCGCGGATGCGGTCGGCGGGGTCGAGCGCCAGTGTGGTAACGCCCTGCATTTCAAGGACCGTTTCCGTCGGACCCTGCTTATGGGCGCGCTGAGGAATATCGACCGCATGGCCCATGACCATCTGCATGATGGCATCATCAGGCACGTCGGCAAGCTTTTCGGTGCCGGTGACCATGCCCGCGCGCAACACAGTCACGCTTTCAGCCAGTTCACGCACTTCGTTGAGCTTGTGGGAAATGAAGAGAATGGTGATGCCTTCATCGCGCAGCGCCTTCAGCCTGCGCATCAACTCCTCGATTTCCGGTGGCGAGAGAACGGCGGTCGGCTCGTCCAGGATCAGCAGGCGCGTGCGCCGCGACAGCGCCTTGAGAATCTCGATCTTCTGTTGGGCGGCAACCGACAGCGTACCGGTGATCGCGTCCGGGTCGGCGTGCAGATCATAATGCTGCATCAGCTCTTCGACCATTTTCCGTGCACTGACACGGTCGATAAAGCCGCTCTTCACCGGTTCATGGCCGAGGATGATGTTTTCAGTGACGGTCAGCGTCGGCACGAGTGAGAAATGCTGGTGCACCATGCCGATGCCTTGTGCCGCGGCGTCTTCCGGCGACCATGAAGAGATCGTCTGGCCGTCGACTATGATTTCGCCTGCCGTGGCATTTTCGATACCGAAGAGGATTTTCATAAGTGTGGATTTGCCAGCGCCATTCTCGCCGCAAATGGCGTGGATGGAACCTGCGCGGATCGAGAACGATACATCGCGTAAAGCCTGCGTGCCGTTCGGATAGACCTTGCTCACATGACGGAAGGCGACGATTCCAGCGCCGCCTTCATTGTTTTCAGCTTGTTTTTCCACGATCAGGGACGAACCTTGTTGCGGATCGCGTTGAGATCCTCGGTGCTCATGCCGAATGCGGTCGGAACCGTGATCTTGCCTTCGGAAATCTCGTCGGAAGCCTTCTTGATGGCATCCTTCATGTCCTGCGTGGCCATGGAAGCCATATTGCCGTCCTGCACGATGCCGACAGCGCCTTCCTTCAGGCCGAGCGCTTCGGCTTTGCCGAAGGGCAGATTGCCTTCCTTGAAGCGGTCATAGGCCTGCAAAAGGCTGACATCGACATTTTTCAGAACGGAGCTGACGACCTGCTTGGCTATCGCCGGATCGCTGTCCTTGAAGATGCCTTCCTGATCGGAATCCACGCCTAGCACATATTTGCCAGTTTCTTTTGCGGCGGAAAGCTGGCCAAGGCCGGTCTGCGAGGCCACCACGAAGCCGAGCGCCACATCGGAGCGATATTGCGCGAGGCCGAGTTCCTTGCCCTTTGCCGCATCCATGAAGGAGCCTGCATAGGAAATGGCGATTTTCACGTCCGGCGAGATTGCCTGGGCACCGGCGACATAGCCGACGAGGAAGTCGTTGATGACCGGAATGTCCATGCCGCCGAGGAAGCCGAGGTTTTTGCCGGTGTCGCCAAGCTTGCCTTCCTTGAGCAGCGAAGCTGCCAGCATGCCGCCGAGATAGGAACCTTCGTTCTGCTTGTACTGGATCGAATAGACGTTGTCGTAGCCGCCTTCTTCATAAGGCACGCTTGCATCATAAAGGACATATTTCTTGTCCGGATATTGCTGCGCGACCGAGCCTACGGTTTCCGACATCTGATAGGTGCCGCCGATGATCAGGTCCCAGTCCTGTTCGGACGCATCGAGGAAAACCGGCTCCCATTTGGTTGGATCGTCACCGATTTCCAAAATCTTGGTCTCGACGTCGTCGCCATATTTGTCCTTGATCATCTTCATGCCATTGGCAGCGGAATCGAAGAAGGATTTATCGCCCAGCGCGCCATTGATGATGAGCAGGATCTTGTCCTGCGCTTGCGCTGCCGTGGTGGCGACAGTGCCCATCGCTGTGGAAGCGGCGAGCGCAAAAGCAAGATGAAACATTCCCCGTCTGGTGGACTTGAACACAGCAGAACTCCATTTTTACATCAATAAAGAGATGGAATTTCTGCTTTGGGCTTTTGCCTCTTGCTACAGATCCCCCACACTTGCCCGATCAAACGACGGCGCATGGTGCAAGTCAATCTCCAATTTAGGGGGCTGCTGTGGACAAGGTAAGGCTATTGCGCACAAAGCTGTTAAAGCTTTCGATTATTTCACAAGCGCCTGGCTCGGGTGGCGCAGCGTGGGATCGAAAGGGTTGAGTTTCTCGGTAATAATGGCCGCTTCCTTGCGCAAAAGATCGGTGATCGTGTGCTGGCGTTTTTCTGTTAATCGTGAGGCCAGCGTGCCGATACTAAGCGCTGCGACCGCCTCGCCATTGCGATTGAGCACCGGAACGCCAAGGCCGGACATGCCATCGATCATGTTGAAATTATAGGTGGCGGCACCTGTGCGGCGCACATCTTCGATCATGATACGCAGGTCCACCTCATCGACCGTCGCCTTGTCGAGAATGCGCGGCATGTTGAAACGTATGATCGCCTCACGCTCTTCTTCCGGAAGGAAGGCGAGGATGGCAAGACTGCCCTGACCGATGCCGAGTGGAACTCTGCCGCCAATATCGCCGGTAAAGGAGCGGATCGGAAACGGGCCTTCCACGCGATCAAGACAGACGGCATCGAAATTGCTACGCACCAGCAGGAAGACGGTATCGTTGAACGTCGTTGAAAGCCGCAGGAGCGACGGGCGCGCAAGGCTCAGAATGCCATCGCGCTGCCGGGCCTGTGCTGCCATGGCGAAAAACTCCAGCGACAGGCGATAGGCTTTCTTGTCGGGAAGCTGCTCGACAAGGTCTTCGGCAATCAGCGTCTTCAGCAGGCGATGGGCCGATGGCTGGCTCAATTCGAGATCGCGCGCCAGATCAATAAGCCGGACGCCGTCCTCCGTGCTTGCCGCCAGACCTTTCAGAATATGAATTGCCTTCACCAGACTTGAGTTAAGCGAGGCACCAGATTTCGTATTCTCTGATATATCATCCATAATATTGCTTCCAAATTCTGTATTTTGAAAGAAATATATAATTTATTCCGAAATTGAAAATTATAATTTGTAATCGTTCAAAATTTTCTGCCATTTGAAATCGTCGCCAATGGGAAGGTCAGGCAAGGCATTGAATGGATGCCGAGCGGATCGGCGGTATTTGCTTCAGACCTGGGGAACGCTGCGGCTGCACAGGCGGTCGGACGGTCATGCGTTCAAACAATCAGGTCCGATAAGCGCTCAGATGCGCGATCAAGCCGCTCCCCTCAGCCAGTCCTATGAAGAGGCGACGTGAACCAACATCGCGGCGCTTCCGTTCCCCCACTTTGACTGGCGGAAGTCTTGCCGAGAGGGAGACGCAATGAGCTTTTTGACCCTTTCTAATATTTCCCGTTACTACGGCAAGTTCGCAGCCGTTGATAACTTCAATCTGGAGATTGAAAAGGGAGAGTTCATTTCACTTCTCGGTCCGTCGGGTTGCGGCAAGACCACGACTTTGCAGATGATCGCCGGTCTTGTGCCGCCCTCATCGGGTGCGATTACGCTGGATGGACGCGATATCACGCGGCTTGCTCCGGCCCGGCGTGAATTGGGTGTGGTGTTTCAAAGCTATGCGCTGTTTCCGCATATGACGGTTGCGCAGAATGTCAGCTTCGGTCTGGAAATGCGCAAGGTGCCAAAGGCGGAACGCGAAAAGCGCGTGCGCGATGTGCTGGAGCTGGTTCGCCTGAGCGCGTTGGCCGAGCGCTATCCGCGCGAAATGTCGGGCGGTCAGCGTCAGCGCGTGGCAATAGCGCGCGCGCTGGTCATCAACCCGCCGGTGCTGTTGCTCGATGAACCTCTGTCCAATCTGGATGCGCAGCTGCGCGAGGAAATGCAGTTTGAACTGCGCCGCATCCAGCGCACGGTTGGCATCACCACCATCATGGTGACCCACGATCAGGCCGAAGCGCTGTCGATCAGCGACCGCATCGTGGTCATGGAAAAGGGCGTGATCACGCAGGTTGATGCGCCTTACAAGCTCTATGAGCACCCGCATAACCACTTCATTTCCAACTTCGTCGGCAAGTCGAACTTCCTGAAGGCACAGGCCGATGGTGCGAGTGTTTCGGTTGTCGAAACCCATATTCGCTTTCCATTAGCCGACCAGAGCGTTTCGGGCGAAGTTTCGGTGTTCATCCGCCCGGAAAAAGTCCATCTCGTGGATGCAGGCGAAGGCCAGATCAGCGGTGAGGTGACAACACGCTACTTCATGGGCAGCCAGTGGCTGCTCGGTGTATCGACCAAGGCGGGTCCGCTTTCCGTGGCCTTGCCAAATCTGGGCAATCCACCTCCTGCGGAAGGCACAAGAGTTGGCCTCGCCTGGAACCATGAAGATTGCCGCATCCTGAATGCAGGAGCGAACTGATCATGAGTGCCGTTTCGCAGACAACCTCCGGAGAAACGAAAGAGCGGCGGAACTATCTGCCGTTGTTTCTGACCGGACCCTCCACCCTTTTGTTCTTTGCGCTGGTGCTTCTGCCGCTGACGCTGACCATCATGCTGTCGTTCAACACCTACAGCTATGACAAGGGCATCCAGGACATCTACACCATCGCCAATTACAGTCAGGTGCTTCAGGACCCATATTACCTGAACATCTTCTGGCGCACATTGCGGCTTGCACTGATTACCACGGTGATTGCCGTCATTATCGGGGTGCCGGAAGCCTATATTCTTTCAAACATGCGCGCGCCGTGGCGCTCGATCTTTCTGCTGGTCATCATCGGGCCGCTTCTGGTCTCGGTCGTGGTGCGTACATTCGGCTGGAGCATGCTTTTAGGCCGCAATGGCCTCGTCAACAGCACGCTTGAACTGCTGGGCCTGCCCGCAGCGCAGATTCTTTATACCGAAACCGCAATCGTGATCGGTCTTGTGCATATCATGCTGCCTTTCATGGTGATCCCGGTCTGGACCGTGCTGCAAAAGCTCGATCCGACGGTGGAAGCCGCAGCCCTGACACTGGGCGCATCGCGTTTTACAGCACTGCGCCGTGTGGTGTTTCCGCAGGCAGTGCTCGGCATTTTGTCGGGTAGCCTGATCGTCTTCGCATTGTCGGCAAGCTCGTTCGCAATCCCCGGCCTGCTGGGTGGTCGCCGTCTCAAGATGGCGGCAACGGTTGTCTATGACGAGTTCCTGATCGAGCTCAACTGGCCGCTTGGTGCTGCCATCGCGATCATAGTTCTCCTCGCCAATCTCATCATCATGATTGCCTATAATCGCATGCTCGAAGGGCAAGCGAGAAAGAAGCTGGGATAGAGCCATGACAAAGAACGGTCCTTTCGCGCTTTTCTTTCACACGCTGGTCGTCATCTTCATGCTGGCGCCGATGGTTGTGGTCTGCCTTGTGGCGTTTACGCCGGAAAACACGCTGTCCATGCCATGGAATGGTCTCTCGCTGCGCTGGTTCAGGGCGGTGTTTGCGCATAATGATTTCATGACCTCGTTCTCGAACTCGCTGAAGCTCGCCTTCTTCTCGGCGACGATTTCAACGCTGCTTGCCGTTCCTTCCGGCCTTGCAATCGCCCAATACAAGTTTCGCGGTCGGGATGCGCTCAATGCGTTGTTTCTCTCGCCGCTGATCATCCCGCATCTGGTGCTGGGCGTGGCGTTTCTGCGCCTGTTCTCGCTGATGGGCCTGACCGGCTCGTTCGCATGGCTGGTGGCAACCCACGTGATCGTCGTCACACCTTATGCGCTGCGTCTGATCCTGGCATCGCTGAGCGGGATGGATCGCAATGCGGAAAATGCAGCCCGCACTTTGGGGGCTGGTGAATGGACAGTGTTCCGCCGCGTTACGCTGCCGCTTTTGCTGCCGGGATTGTCGGGCGGCTGGTTGCTGGCCTTCATCAATTCGTTCGATGAGCTGACCATGTCGATCTTCGTCACCTCGCCATCAACCGTCACGTTGCCGGTGCGCATGTATATGTATGCAAGCGAATCCATCGACCCGATGATGGCTGCGGTATCGGCGCTGATGATCCTGGTTGCGACTGTGACCATGGTGATTATCGACCGCCTGTTTGGTCTCGACCGCGTCCTCGTGGGCAAGGGCTGATAGGGGCGCATATATCATGGCGGTTACAGTTTCGCCTTTAACGGCTCAGTTCCGCAGGCGGTA
>Ga0308158_10005700_pt1 | contig 10158 bp, 7 predicted proteins | sample PhyBR2_FD_201038 | JGI IMG/M metagenome (GOLD analysis project Ga0308158, IMG submission 201038) | Phyllosphere microbial communities from UC Gill Tract Community Farm, Albany, California, United States - DLSLB.R2 | ecosystem: Host-associated > Plants > Phyllosphere > Unclassified | place: USA... | reverse complement strand
GGCGCCGCCCGCGGCGAGGGCGTCGATGATGTGCAACGCCGAGGCCGGCCCCGTCGCCATCGCGACGGCCGCGGCACGATTCAGCTCCACGACCGGCGACGGTGAGATCCGTCCGAGCGCCTCGTACAGCAGCACGATGGTGGCCCAGTCGGTCTCGGCGACGGAGGGAGCCACGGCATGGCATTCCGCGATGGCGGCCTGCAGCGCGTAGGCGCCCCGCCCTCGGCCGAACGCGTCGGCCCGGGCCAGGGCGGCGCGTCCGCGGGCGATCCGGCCGCGGTCCCACAGCCGGCGGTCCTGGTCCGCCAGCAGTACCGGATCCCCGTGCGCGTCCACCCGCGCCGGGAAGCGCGCGGCGGTGAGCTCCATGAGCGCGAGCAGCGCGTGCACATCGGGTTCGCCGGGCAGCAGCGCGGCGAGCACCCGGGCGAGCCGGATCGCCTCGCGCCCCAGGTCTGGACGCAGCAGGTCCTCCCCCGCCGTCGCGGCATGCGCCTCGTTGAACACGAGATACAGCACGCCCAGCACGGCGCCGAGCCGCTGCGGGAGCTCGTCCCGCGACGGCACCTCGAACGGGGCCTTCGCCGCGGCGAGGGTCTTCTTGGCGCGCACGATCCGCTGCTGCACCGTGGCGGTCGGCACGAGGAAGGCGCGGGCGATCTGCTCGGTGTCCAGACCGCCGACCACACGCAGGGTCAGCGCCACCTGCGCCTCGCGCGAGAGCACCGGATGGCAGGCGATGAAGACCAGCCGCAGCACATCGTCGTCGATCGCGTCCGGATCCCACGGGGGCGCGTCGAGCGCCGCATCCTGCTCTCGTTCCAGGTCGTGCGCGATGACGGCGAGCCGGTCGTCGTAGCGCTCCCGGCGCCGCCACCCGTCGATCGCGCGGCGTTTGGCGACCGCCGTCAGCCAGGCGGCGGGGTTCGCCGGCACGCCCTCCCGCGGCCATTGCGCGAGCGCCTCCAGCAGGGCGTCCTGGGCGAGATCCTCGGCGAGGCCGAAATCGCCCGTGTACCGGGTCAGGGTCGCGACGATCCGCGCCGACTCGATCCGCCAGACCGCGGCGACGGCACGCTCCGTCGAGGAGCCCGCCGTCGCCGCGGAACCGGATCCGGTCATCGCGCTCACTCGGCCGCGCGTGCGGCCGCCTCCTCACGCCAGCCGGCTTCCTTCTGGATCCACTCGTTGTCGGCCGGGAAGTCCTCGAGCTCGGTGACGCGGCGTACCTCGAGGAAGGAGCCAGGGCCGAGCGGGGCGCGCTTGGCCCACTCCGCGGCTTCCTCGCGCGTGGACACCTCGATGATCCAGAAGCCGTTGAACAGCTCCTTGGTCTCGCCGTAGGGGCCATCGGTGACCAGCGGCGCCGCCGCCGAGAAGTCGACGACGAAGCCCTCGGCGGCGTCCGTCAGGCCCTCTCCGGCGACCAGCACGCCCGCCTTGATCATCGACTCGTTGTACCGTCCCATCGCGGCGATGACCTCGTCGAACGGCATGTCCTTGTACGCCTCGACACCCTGGTCGTCCGCCCGCATGATCAGCATGAACTTCATGATCTCTGTCTCCTTGTCGGGGATCGTCCTTCGACCCTCTCACTGAAGACGTCGAACGAGAAGACGCCGGATCGACACGCCCTCGAAGATTCTCCGGAAGATTTCTAGACTGCGGGTGTGACGTCCTCCTCGCCCATCGCCGTCGCCGTTCGCGAGGTTCTGCGGGACGCCGCGGATCCGGCTCTCGCCCCTGGCCAGCAGGCGTACATGAAATCGGCCATGCCGTTCCTCGGGGTGCGAGTGCCGGAGGTGCGCCGGCTCACGCGGGAGGCCGCGCGCGGCGTCGCCGATGCGGATGAGCTGCGCGTCGCCGCGCTCGAGCTGTGGCGCGGCGCTGCCCATCGCGAGGAACGCTATGCGGCGCAGGCGCTGATGGCGCTGCGGCCGCTGCGCGGGCGGCTGGACATGTTGGACGTGCACGAGGAGATGATCCGCACCGGAGCCTGGTGGGACCATGTCGACGAGGTCGCGCACCGCCTCGCCGACCTGCTCGACGCGCATCCCGGCGAGCTGGCCGTGGAGCTGCGGGTCTGGGCCGATGACGAGGACTTCTGGATCCGCCGGGCCGCCATCATCGCACAGCTGCAGCGCCGAGACACCACCGATCGCGCGCTGCTTGCGGACGCGATCGAGCCGAACATCGCGGATCCGGAGTTCTTCATCCGCAAGGCCATCGGCTGGGCGCTGCGCGACTTCGCCCGGGCGGATCCGGACTGGGTGCGCGCGTTCGTCGCCGCGCACCCCGCCCTCTCCCCACTGTCCCGCCGCGAGGCGCTCAAGCACCTGGGCTGAGACGCCCCGCTCGCCGTCTCGTGAAATGCGTCTCAGCGCGGCGGGACAGGGTGCAGCTTCAACGGGCTGACCTCGGCGAGGAAGGCGAAGTCGCGATCGTTCTGCAGCAGCGGCACGTCGAGTCGTATGGCGACGGCGGCGATGACGCAGTCGATCTGGGCACGGATCGGATGACCGTTCGCTCTGGACGCCCGGTAGAGCTGAGCCGCGCTGCGGAAGTCCACAGCCGGATCGAAGGGGACGAGCGGAAGACCGTTCACGAGGTTCTCCATCAACGCCAGCTCCCGCGAGTCACGCGGCCCCGCAAGAAGCTCCATGACGACGGGTTCCGTCAGGCGAAGATCTGCCCCCTCTTCGATGAGGCTGCGCAAGTGCGCCACGACCGGCGTCGGCACACCCCTCGCGTATGCGATCCATGCTGATGTGTCGGTGAGGATCACTGCGCGCCCTCGGAATCACTCTCCGCCACGAGCTCTTCATCGGAGGCGGCCCACATCCAGGACCGGTCGTTGCGCATCTCGTCGAGGTCGCCGCTCCACCCGGTTCCCTCCAAGTTGAGCAAGAACTCCTTGGTCAGAGGCACGCCGACGAGTCGACGCAGCGCGAAGTTCACCGCGTCCTTCTTCGTCGTGAGGTTGTAGCGGTGCATGGCCTCGCGGACGAGGTCGTCGTCGATGTCGATGTTCGTGCGAGTCATACACCAACGATACACCTCACATGCACAACACTCCCTCTGAGCACGAAGAAGGGCGCGGGCCGGAGCCCGCGCCCTTCAGCGCTTCTGTCGAGCGGGAGCTACGGCGTCACTCCCACTGCCTTCTGTCGAGTGGGAGTTCCTTCGTCACTCCCACTCGATGGTTGCCGGCGGCTTGGAGGTCACGTCGAGCACGACGCGGTTGACCTCGCTCACCTCGTTCGTGATCCGGTTCGAGATCTTCGCGAGCACGTCGTAGGGCAGGCGCGTCCAGTCCGCCGTCATCGCGTCCTCGCTGGAGACGGGGCGCAGCACGATCGGGTGGCCGTAAGTGCGGCCGTCGCCCTGCACGCCCACCGAGCGGACGTCGGCGAGCAGCACGACCGGGCACTGCCAGATGGTCTGGTCCAGGCCCGCGAGCGAGAGCTCTTCCCGGGCGATCGCGTCGGCCTCGCGCAGGATGTCCAGACGTTCGCGGGTGACCTCGCCGATGATCCTGATGCCGAGGCCGGGGCCGGGGAACGGCTGGCGGCCGACGATCGCGTCCGGGATCCCGAGCTCGCGGCCGATCGCGCGCACCTCGTCCTTGAACAGGGTGCGCAGCGGTTCGATGAGGTCGAAGTCGAGGTCGTCGGGGAGCCCGCCGACGTTGTGGTGCGACTTGATGTTCGCGGTGCCGGATCCGCCACCCGACTCGACGACGTCGGGGTAGAGGGTGCCCTGCACCAGGAACTTGACCTTCTCCCCCGAGGCCTTGGCCTCCTCGACGAGGTCGCGCTGCACCTGCTCGAACGCGCGGATGAACTCGCGGCCGATGATCTTGCGCTTGGTCTCCGGATCCGTGACCCCGGCGAGGTGGCCGAGGAAGGTGTCGGCCGCGTCCACAGTGATCAGGCGCACGCCCGTGGACGCCACGTAGTCGCGTTCGACCTGCTCGCGCTCGCCCTTGCGCAGCAGTCCGTGGTCGACGAACACCGCGGTGAGCTGGTCGCCGATGGCCTTGTGCACGAGCGCGGTGGAGACGGCGGAGTCGACGCCTCCGGACATCGCGGAGATCACGCGGGCGTCGCCGACCTGGGCGCGGATCCGCTCGACCTGCTCGGCGATGACGTTGCCGCTGTTCCAGTCGGCCGGCAGGCCCGCACCCTTGTGCAGGAAGTTCTCGATGACCTGCTGACCGTGGTCGGAGTGCTTGACCTCGGGGTGCCACTGCACGCCGTAGAGACGGCGCTGCTCGTCGGCGAAGGCGGCGACGGGCGTGGCCGGGGTCGAGGCGAGCACCTGGAAGCCCTCGGGCGCCTGCGCGACCTGGTCGCCGTGGCTCATCCACACGTTCTGCTCGGCCGGCTGGCCGCCGAGCAGCGTGGAGTCGTTGACCGGGATCATCGCGTCGGTGGCGCCGTATTCGCGCAGCCCCGTGTTGGCGACCTCGCCGCCGAGAGTGCGCGCCATGTACTGGAAGCCGTAGCAGATGCCCAGCGTCGGGACGCCGAGCTCGAACACGGCGGGGTCCAGCTGCGGGGCGCCTTCCTCGTACACCGACGACGGACCGCCGGACAGGATCAGCGCGACGGGGTTCTTCGCCGCGATCTCCTCGGCGGTCGCGGTGTGCGGCACGATCTCGCTGTAGACGCCGGCTTCGCGGACACGGCGGGCGATGAGCTGCGCGTACTGTGCGCCGAAGTCGACGACGAGCGCGGGGCGCTGCTCGGTGTCAGGAGTGTTGTCGGTCAACGGGCACCTTCCGTGGCGGGAGTGGATGAAGAAGTCTGAGCGGAGGAGGTCTCGCGCTTCGCGAGGTACGCCTTCACCTCGCGGGCGACGCGGGTCTCCATGATGAAGGAGAGGAATGGCACGACACCGCCGAGGGCGAGCAGGATGAAGCGGAGGAACGGCCAGCGCATCAGGCTCCACACCCGGAAGCAGGCGAACAGATACACCACGTAGAACCAGCCGTGCGCGACCAGGATCCCCATCGAGAGGTTGAGGCCGTTGCCGGTGGATTCGAGGCCGCCGTGCAGGCCGTCGACGACGGGCGCGAACCAGAGGAAGCCGCCGGATCCGCCCGCGAAGAGTTCGAGATGAATCGGGGTGTACTTGAGTATCATCTCCGTGACCAGCAGCAGGAGCATGACGCCGGTGATCACCGAAGCGATCTGGTAGAACTTCAGCGCCCCGCGGATGGCCGAGAAGCTCTCTGGCTTGGGTTCGGGCATGCGTCTATTCTAAGCGGCCGATCTGTGCGCCTTTCCCGGATGCAGCGGAGGCCGTCGGGGGAACCCGACGGCCTCCGCGCTTGGCATCCGGGCGATCAGCCGAAGAAGGACTTCAGCAGATCCCACACCCAGCCGAAGACCGCGCCGATCGCATCGAGCATGCCGCCGTGGCCGTTGCCGCGGCTGACCTGCACGGTCGCCGTGGCCTCGTTCCCGTCGGCCTGCACCACGGCGAGCGTGTACTTGCCGGGCTGCGTGCTCTTCGGCACCACCGGAGCCGCCGAGAACGCGCCGTCGGCGCCGACCACGGCCGTGCCGAGAGCCACGACCTCGCCCTTCTTGCCGCGCAGCTCCAGCGTGACCGTCCCGCTCGGCGCGAACTGTGCTCCGCGGATGGCCACGGGGCTCCCCGCCTGCACCTTGCCGTTGCCGGCGACCTCGACCGACCCCGTGAACGGACCGGTCTGGCCCGCGACGAGGATCGGCAGGTCGAGGGCTGTGCCTGTTCCGGCGACCGCGACGTGCAGCGTCTGCGCGCCGTTGAGGCCCGCGGGGATCGCGAACGTCAGGGTCGCCGTGCCGGCTTCGTCATACGCGTCCAGCGTCATGGCTGCGTTCACCGCCGACGTCGCGAGCGGCGAGCCGCCGAGCGACACGGTGACGCCGCCCGGAGCCGGCTCCCCCGCGGTGAACGCCAGCGAGCTGAGGTTCAGCGTGACGCTCTCCCCAGGCTTGTAGCCCGCCGCATCGGCCGGAGCGGAGAGCACCGTGCCGACCGCGCGCTGGGCGAGGTCCGGGGATGCCGTCTTGTTCGCTGCGAACCAGTCGACCATCGACTGCAGGTCCACCTTGCCGGTGTCCTTCTTGTCGGTGCCCTGCTGGAAAGCGGTGAACGCGTCGCCGCCCGCTGCGAGGAACGCGTTCGCGCCCACGGTGTAGGTGGCGGCGGCATCGATCGGTGCGCCGTTCACGAAGATGCCCGTGATGTGCGATCCCGCCGCTGCCGCCGGGTCGTACGTGTAGGTCAGCTCCTTGGAGACGCCGAGCTTGAGGAACGGACGCGCCGAACCGGCCGGCTGCCACTGCTGCTCGAGCACCTGCTTCACCTGCGCGCCGGTGAGCTTCACCGTCATGAGCGTGTTCGCGAAGGGCTGCACGGTCGCGGCCTCCCGGTAGCTCACGCTGCCGTCCGCATCCCCCGCGCCGCTCGACGCGTAGGTGAGGTTGGCGCGCAGACCACCCGGGTTCATCACCGCGAAGTCCGCACCCGTGGACCACTTCTGCACATCGGCCACGAAGTTGCCCAGGGTGGATTCACCACCGCGGTTCTCCGTCTTGCCGTCGCTCTGGCGAGCACGGTTGAAGTCCGCCGTGATGTCACCGAGCTTGACCGAGCCGAGCTCGTCGGCCTTCTTCTTCGCCTCGTCGACGATCGCCTGCACCGCCGGGTCCGCGGGGTACTGCGGCACCTTGTTCACGGTGAGCGGCTTGATCTCGTTGGTGATGGAGAGGAGCTGCTTCGTGGTCGGGTCGACCTTGATGTCCATCAGGCCCATGTTCTCGCCGTACTGACCGGCGGAGACCACCGGACGTCCGTCGATCACGTGGTTGTAGGCGAGGTGCGTGTGCGCCGAGACGATCGCGTTCACGTCCTTGTCGACGCCGTTCACGATCTCGCCCAGACGCGACTCGGGCGTGATGCTGGCCACGTCGGTCGTGGTCGCCCCCTCGTGCACGAGCAGGATGATCACGTCGGCCTCGCCGTTGGACTCATCACCGTCCTTGAGCGCGGCGGCCACCTGGTTCACCGAGGTGGCGATGTCGCGCACCTCGAGGCCCTTCATGCCGTCCGGCGAGACGAGGGTCGGAAGATCCTCGGTGACCGCCCCGATGAAGCCCACCTTGATGCCCTGCACGTCCTTCACCCACGACGGGGTGAGGGCCGGCTTGCCATCCGCGGTGAGGAACACGTTGGAGCTCAGGTACGTCCAGTCCGCGCGCGGGATCACCCGGTCGCGGAGGTCGGCGTAGCCCTGATCGAACTCATGGTTGCCGGCCGCGCTCACGTCGAGACCGGCGGCGTTGAGCGCGTCGATCGTGGGGTTGTCCTGCTGGATGAAGGACGTGAACGTCGAGGCGCCGATGAGATCGCCCGCGGCCGCGAAGATCGTGTTCGGGTTCTGCGCCCGGAACTGCTCGACCGCGCCGGCCACCACCGCTGCTCCGGCGGCGGCGCCGTCGGCCTCGATGCGTCCATGGAAGTCGTTGATCGTGGCGACATTGATGTCGATCGGATCCGCTGTCCCCTTGAGCCCGACCAGGATCGGGTCGTGGTCGCTGGAGCGGTACGGCGTGCCCGCCTCGGTGGCAGCGAACGCGTAGCCGCGGTCGCTCCACTCCGGCGAGTTGATGTTCCACACCCCGGCGCCGGTGATGGCCCCCGCCGCGGACGGCGACGCGATCACGTGATCGAGAGAACCGAGCTCACCGTCGAAGGAGTAGGTGTACTGCCCCGCGGCGTGCGTCGGCTCGACATCGGTCCACCCGGCCTGGGTGAAGACGTCGATCGGATCCTCCTTGCCGTAGGCGTTGAAGTCGCCGACCAGGAACACGTCGCTGCTGCCGGAGTCCTTCTGCACCTTCTGGGCGAACGCGAGCTCCGCCTTCGCCTGCGCGACACGATCCGCGTTGAAGAAGCCCTGCCCGTCGGACGGCTCCGGTCCCGCGTTCTGCGGCGGCGACTTCGACTTCAGGTGCGTCGTGATGACCGAGAGCACGCGGCCCTGAGCCGTCTGGAACGTCTGCGCGATCGGCTCGCGAGCGTTGCCGAACACGGTCTCATCGACGATGGTCGACGCGGTGCCCTTCAGGGTGACCGACGCCTTCTTGTAGATGATCGCGGTGGTGATCATGTCGGTGATCGACGTGTCGTTCAGCGCGGCCGGAGTGCGCACGTAGTCCCAGACGTCGGATCCGGCCGCATCGTTGAGCCCCTGCACGAGGTTCTGCAGCGGAGCGTCGAGGGCGAGGCCGAACTTCGGTCCGTTCTCGACCTCCATGAGACCGACGACGTCGGCGCCCAGGCCGTTGATCGCCGAGACGATCTTGGAGCGCTGGATCTGGAACTGCGCGTCGGTCTTGGCGCCGCGCGCGTTCGCGTCCTGGCTCGAGAGCGTGGTGAAGAAGTTGTAGACGTTGAACGACGCCACCTTCACGTCTCCCCCGACGGCCGGCGGAGTCGCCGGACGCGGATTCTCGTTCCCGAACGTGGGCTTGTGCGAGGCATCGCTGGTGCCCGAGATCGGCGCCACCGGCTGCAGCCGCCAGTCGTCGAAGCCGTACTGCAGGATCTCGCCCTCGGCGGGGAACGTCACGGTGTCGCCGTTGCGGACGACCGTGTCGGTGGTGAAGTACGGCTGACCGCCGGTGTGCCCGCCCTTGCCGATCTGCGAGGACCAGCCGTCGTCGAGCAGGATCCGGTTCGCGCGGTTCGCGGCGGTGATGGCATCGGCCTCGGCGCCGGGGCGCGCGAGTTCGGTGGCCTTGACGTTGAGCTTGTCACCCGCGTTGAGCCACAGCGTGCCGTAGTTGTAGAGCTGGTGGCTGGAGGCGAGCTTGTACGTGCCGGTCGGCGCCACGAGCATGTTCTCGTACGCTTCGCGGTCGGCGCCCCGCACGCTGTCGGGCAGGGCGACCGGCTGCGGCACGCCCGCGCCGGCGGTCACGACGGAGACGTCGCCGACCGCGGCCGGGGTGATCTGGGTCTGACCGAAGTACTCCGAGACCTTGCCGGTCACGGAGACGAGGTCTCCGCGCGCCGCGGTGGGGGCGAGCGCATTCAGGTAGACGAAGATGCCGTCCGAGGCGCCGTCGGTCTTGGCGCCACCGCCGGTGCCGTCGGTCTGGATGGTGACGCCCTTGTAGCCGCCCGTGCGGTAGTCGCCGGTCACGATGCCCTGCACGGTGACGGTCTGGTCGACGTACGGCGACGTGTCCGTGGTGCCCTGCACCTCGGCGATGGTCTTCGTCTCACCGGGAGTCCGAGTCTCGGTGGGCGTCGGGGTCGGCGTCGGCTCCGGACCGGGGCCCGAGCCGTTGTCGGTGGAGTTGGTCGGCGTGATGGTCGCCGAGAGTGCGAAGTCGGCGTTGTTCGTGTCGCTGTCGGCACCGTTCGCGCGGTTCAGCGACTTCACGTCGGTGTTGCCCGCGGGCGCGGTCGCAGCCGCGCCCTCGAACGTGTTCGAGGTGCCGTAGCCGAGCAGGTCGATCACGTTCGCGTCGCCGGTGACGGATCCGGTCGGCAGCGTGATCGCCGAGGCGCCCTTGACCAGCGCGATCGTGCCCGTCGTGCCGCTGGGGTTCAGCCCGCCGGTCGCATCCGGTGTGGGCAGCGCCGCGCCGTTGCTGCCGTTGCTGCCGCCCTGCACGAGGTAGTGGCCGTGCGCCGGGATGGAGCCGGCGAGCGGCACGACCCCGCTCGAGGCGCCCGTCCCGGTGGCCGAGCGATACTGGATCGACGTGTTGTCGAGCGCGATCGCCGCGTCGGTGGGGTTGTAGAGCTCGACGAACTTGTTGGTGAAGGCCGCGCCGGCGCTGCCGCCGGACAGGTAGGCCTCGTTGATCACCACCCCTGTTCCCGAGGTGTCGGCGAAGGCGGGCACGGCCGCGAGCGAGCCGAAGCCCAGAGCGGCGACCGTGGTCACGGCGAGTGCGCAGAGGCGCGCGGGGGTTCTGCGGTGCACGACCGGAACCGTGCGGTTCTGATCGTCAGGGACGGGCGTCATCGGTGCTGTCTCCTCGGGAGATGGGACGTCGGGTCCCTTCCGGGATCCTCGACGGCGCCGCCTGGGGGACGGCGCATACGACCTGACCCTAAGCGAGGCTATGGACGCTCTTCAAGGAA
>Ga0308158_10005699_pt1 | contig 10159 bp, 6 predicted proteins | sample PhyBR2_FD_201038 | JGI IMG/M metagenome (GOLD analysis project Ga0308158, IMG submission 201038) | Phyllosphere microbial communities from UC Gill Tract Community Farm, Albany, California, United States - DLSLB.R2 | ecosystem: Host-associated > Plants > Phyllosphere > Unclassified | place: USA... | reverse complement strand
AACGGCAAGTACGACGGCGGCTGCCACCACACCTGCCAGGGCGGCGAGTGCGGTGGGGCCGGTCAGGCGGTTCCGAAGCTTTGTCATGGAGGTGGTTCGGAGCGGCACGTAGTCCGGATTGACCTGCGGGGCCGGGAAGGTCACAGCTTAGGAGCGGGAAGGGTCCACAAAGTACCCTTGGAGACTGTGAAGGTACTCGTCATTGGCCCCGGAGGCCGCGAACACGCCATTGTCCGCTCCCTGCTTGCCGACCCCAACGTGTCCGAAGTCCACGCGGCGCCCGGCAATGCCGGTATCAGCAAGCTGGTACCCACCTACAACATCAACGGCAACGATCCCCAGGCTGTCGCCGAGCTGGCTGCCCGCCTCACGGTCGATCTCGTGGTGGTGGGCCCCGAGGCTCCGCTGGCCGCAGGCGTGTCAGACGCCGTCCGCGCCGCCGGCATCCCCGTTTTCGGGCCCAGCAAGGCAGCAGCGCAGCTGGAGGCGTCCAAAGCGTTCGCCAAGGAGATCATGGCGGAGGCAGGAGTCCCCACGGCCATGGCCATGGTGGCCACCAACGCCGGGGAAGCCGAGTCTGCGCTGGACACCTTCGGCGCGCCCTACGTGGTGAAGGACGACGGCCTGGCCGCGGGCAAGGGCGTGGTGGTCACCAGGAACCGCGACGAAGCCCTGGCCCACGCCCAGTCCTGCTTCGACGCCGGCGGATCCGTGGTGATCGAGGAGTTCCTGGACGGCCCCGAGGTTTCCCTCTTTGTCCTCTGCGACGGGCAGAACACCGTGGCACTCTCGCCCGCCCAGGATTTCAAGCGCATCTTCGATAACGACGAAGGCCCCAACACGGGCGGCATGGGCGCCTACACCCCGCTCGAGTGGGCCCCTGAGGGCCTGGTGCAGGAAGTCCTCGACCGGGTGGCGCAGCCCACCGTGAACGAGATGGCGCGCCGCGGCACTCCGTTCGTGGGGGTGCTCTTCGTCGGGCTGGCACTCACGTCCCGCGGAACCCGCGTCATCGAATTCAACGTCCGCTTCGGGGATCCCGAAACGCAGGCGGTCCTCGCCCGGCTCAAGACCCCCCTGGGCGCGCTGCTCATGGCCGCCGCCAAGGGCGAACTGGACAAGGCGGAGGAGCTGCGCTGGTCCAAGGACACCGCCGTCGCCGTCGTCGTGGCCTCGGAAAACTACCCGGACACGCCTCGCACCGGTGACCGTATCCGCGGACTCAAGAAAGTGGACGCCCTGGACGGCGTGCACGTCATCCACGCCGGCACCGCCCTGGATGACGAGGGCAAGGTGGTCTCCGCCGGCGGCCGCGTCCTGGCCGTCGTCGCCCTCGGCAGCGATCTCGTGGAGGCCCGCGAAAGGGCCTACGACGGCGTCGAGCTGGTCCAGCTTGAAGGCTCCCAGTACCGCAGCGACATTGCCCGCAAGGCGGCCCGCGGCGAAATCAAGGTGCCGTACGGTGCCACCGGTTCGCTGCCCGTAGTGAAAGCGAAGGCCTGACATGAGTGGAACTTCAGAAAACCGTGGCTACGCCACCGACACCCTGGAACTGCCGGGCTGGACGCACGTCTACTCCGGCAAGGTGCGCGACCTCTACGAACCTGCGGACAAAGCGATCGTGCAGCGCCTGGGCCAGGACTGTGTCCTGGTGGTGGCCAGCGACCGCATCAGCGCGTTTGACCATGTGCTGTCCAGCGAGATCCCGGACAAGGGCCGCATCCTCACCCAGCTGAGCCTCTGGTGGTTCGACCAGCTGGGCGTCGAGCACCACGTGCTCGGGTCCACGGTGGAAGACGGCGTGCCCGCCGAGGTGGAAGGCCGGGCCATGATCTGCAAGAAGCTGGACATGTTCCCGGTGGAGTGCATCGCCCGCGGCTACCTCACGGGTTCAGGCCTGCTGGAGTACAAGGCGTCCGGGACGGTGTGCAACATCCCGCTCCCGGAGGGGCTGGTGGACGGCTCCCGGCTGGAACACGCCATCTTCACGCCGTCGGCCAAGGCACTGATCGGTGAACACGACGAGAACATCACCTACGACGCCGTGGTGGCGCTGGTGGGGGATGACATCGCTGCCCGCCTGAGCGAGCTGACCCTGAAGATCTACACCACGGCGGAGAAGATCGCCCGGGACCGCGGCATCATTTTGGCGGACACCAAGGTGGAGTTCGGCTACGACGCCGTGTCCGGGTCCATCACGCTGGGCGACGAGGTACTGACTCCTGATTCGTCCCGCTTCTGGGACGCGGCAACCTACAAGCCGGGCCAGGCCCAGCCCTCCTACGACAAGCAGTACGTGCGGGACTGGCTGACCTCAGCCGAGTCGGGCTGGGACCGGTCATCCGACACCCCGCCACCGGCGCTGCCTGCTGACGTGGTGGAACGCACCCGCAGCCGTTACGTCGAAGCGTACGAGAAGATCACCGGGCTGAACTTCTCCTGACACGCAGCTCAACCAGGTGGCCCCGCCGTCGCGGGGTTCACCTGGGTGGGGTCAGCTGGCTTTGGCGGCCGCTGCCGCGCGCTTCTGGGCCAGCTTGATTTCAAGGATCGCGTCCAAGGCCTGCTGGACCCTGTCCTGGGCGCCTGCCGCGGCGAAGGCCTTCTGCGCTTCCTCCAGGTGCACCAGGGCTTCGTCGGTTTCACCGGCAGCTTTGAGCGACTTGCCCAGGAGGAGCGAGACCTCGCCTGCCGTGTGCTTGGCCAGGCTTGCGCGTTCGGCGTGGATTTCGCGGAGTTTCTCGACGGCGGCCACGATGTCCCCGGTCAGGTACAGCCAGCGGGCGCGGATGAATGCAACTTCCAGCTGGTCGGACTTGTTTCCCCCCACGATCGACAACGCCAGTTCAGCACGTTCGATCGCAGACAGGGTTTCCGGTTCGACGATTCCGGACGAAAGCCGGACCGCCGCGGATGCCTTGTTGAACCGGGCCCACAGCCCAATGTCATTGGCGGGGGAGAGCAGCCGCGCCGCGCGCTCGTGGTGCCTCACGCCTTCGGCGTAGTCGTGCCGCATGAAGGCGACGTTTCCCACCACCCAGGCCACCTCGCCGGCGAGCTGGCTCATGGAGAATTCGTCGACGTGCTCGATCATGGCCTGGCAGTAACCCCAGGCGTCGTCCAGCCGTCCGCTCTCGGCCAGTGCACCGATCAGGGCGTGGTGGGCGTTGATGATGAGGGTTGATCCCTTGGGGAGCTGCTTGCACAGGTCCACTGCCTGGATTCCCTGGTCCACAGCGAGGCTCAGCTGGCCCTGCCCCTGGTAGATTCCGGCGAGCATCTGGTGTGCACGGACGGCAAGCCCTGCCGACTCCCTGGCCATGGGATGTTCCAGCAGGTGCTCCATGATCTTTTGGGCTTCCCGCCAGTTGCCCTGCTTGATCAGGCACTCCGCCTGCATGTACGTCATGTTCCACCACGCACTGGTGTTCCGCCCCTCAAGGGCGATCTTCGCAGCCGTGGCAGCGTGGCTTGCCGCCAGGGGATAGTCGCGCAGGTCCCACGCCTGCCGGGCGTAGAGGCCGGCCAGCACGTACTCTGCGTCGCTGACGGATATGGGTTGGCTCCAGGCTTCCAGCGCCTTCGGTGCCAACTCCAGCCTGCGCGCCAGTTCCTCGATGACTTCCGCCGTCGGTTCGCGCCGGCCGGTTTCGAGCAGCGAAATGTAGCTTGGTGAATACAGGTCCTTGCCCAGTTCGGCCTGTGTCAGTCCACGCTCAAGGCGCTCCGCGCGGAGCTTTTCTCCGAACCCGTTGCCCACGCGTATCCTCCTTTTTGGACAAGTGGGGCTGACGGATGCTTGACAGCCCCTGTGGAAAATATTTTACAATGTGTGTCAACAAGGACAGTGCTGGCTTTGTAACGAATCCGACTCGTATTGAGGAACTTATATGTTGAAGAAGATCGCAACCGCGGCCGTCCTGGCCGGGGCCCTGGCTTTTTCCGCGGCAGCTCCGGCTGTCCTGGCCTCAGGCTCCGTCGCCGATAATTCGAGCGTGTCTGTAGCAGTAGGCAACTGGCCCGACCCCGCCTCCGCGAAGGTGAAGAAGGACAAGAGCACCACCACTACCACCACTACTACTACGGTCATCACGTACGTGGGCAACTGGCCTGATCCTGCATAAACAGCTTCCTCACCCAGGAGGCGAGGATGGCCCCGGAGCAACAGCTCCGGGGCCATTCAATTTAAGTGGATGGCTTTTGTGGCGGCCGTTTTCCGGTAACCGCCGTAACCAAATAGAGACGCAAAAGAGGGCCTCCAATGGAGACCCTCTTTTCGTTATGGTCGGGATGACAGGATTTGAACCTGCGACCTCTTCGTCCCGAACGAAGCGCGCTACCAAGCTGCGCTACATCCCGATCCGCTGCAAAAGCAACTTTACAAGGATAGCCGATGGCAGGGCCCGATGCGAAATCCGGCCGCCGGGGAGCCTGGGATGCGGCTTAGACCAAGGAATCCTTCCACGCCCCGTGCAGGTCCGCGAAGCGGCCGCCGCCGCCGATCAGTTCCTCCGGCGTGCCGTCTTCCACAATCCGGCCGTCGTGCACCACCAGCACCCTGTCAGCGGTCTCCACTGTGGACAAGCGGTGCGCAATGATCAGTGCCGTCCTGCGCGCGGCCTCCGTCCCGGCGAGCAGGCGGGCCAGCCCGGCCTGCACGAGCCGTTCAGAGGGGATGTCCAGGGAGGATGTGGCCTCGTCCAGGATCAATACCGCCGGCCGCGCCAGGAAGGCCCTGGCGAAGCTGATCAACTGCCGCTGTCCGGAGGAGACCCTGCCGCCGCGCTTGTTCACGTCGGTGTCGTAACCCTCAGGGAGTTCCAGGATGAAGTCGTGCGCCCCCACGGCCTTGGCGGCTTCCTCGATCTCGGCACGTGTTGCTTCCGGCCGGCCCAGTGCGATGTTGTCCGCCACTGAGCCGCTGAACAGGAACGCTTCCTGGGTGACCATGACGATGTTCCGGCGGAGATCGGTGGTGCCCAGGTCGCGGAGGTCCACGCCGTCCAGTGTGAGGTTTCCCGAGGTGACGTCGTAGAACCGCGCGATGAGTTTGGCCAGGGTGGACTTGCCGGCCCCGGTCTGCCCCACCAGGGCGACGGTCTGTCCGGCCGGGATGTGCAGGTTGAGGAGCGGCACCACCACGGGTCCGTCGCCGTAGCGGAATTCAACGTCCTTGAAGTCGATGCGTCCCGTGGCTTCGGGAAGCGGGACCGGGTTCTTCGGTGGCCGGACCGTTGGTACTTCTTCGAGGAGCCCGGACACCTTTTCGAGGGCCGCCTGCGCGCTCTGGAATGAGTTGTAGAACATGGCCATCTGGTCCACGGGCTGGAAGAACCGCTTGGTGGAGAGGATGAGGGCGAGGAGCACGCCCACAGCCAGGTCACCGCCCAGTACCCGGAAGCCGCCGAACAGCAGCACCACGGCCACGCATACGTTGCCGATCAGCACCAGTCCCGGCTGGAAGATGCCGTTGAGGTTGATGGACCGGACGGTGACCAGCCGGTAGTCCTCGGCGAGGTTGCCGTAGGTCTGGGAGTTTTCCTTTTCTTTGCGGAAGGCCTTGACCGCGCGGATGCCGGTCATGGTTTCGACGAAGTGCACGATCAGCCGGGCGGAAACAACCCGTGATTCGCGGAAGGCGATCTGGGAGTGCTTTTGGTACCAGCGGGCCAGGAAGAACATGGGCACGCCGGCGGCCAGCACCAGCAGGCCGCTGCGCCAGTCCAGGGCGAAGATGGTGGCCGCCGTGAACGCCATGAAGAGCATCCCGGAGGCCAGCGAGCTGACGCCGGAATCGAGGAGTTCACGCAAGGCCTCCAGGTCCGACGTCTGGCGGGCAATGATCCGGCCGGACGTGTACTTCTCGTGGAACTCCAGGCTGAGCCGCTGGGTGTGCCTGAACACACGGACGCGCAGGTCCAGCAGCATGGCCTGGCTGAGCCGTGCCGTGGAGGTGACGTACAGGGCGGTGAGGCCCGCCGTCGCGATGGCCGCCAGCAGGTAGGCGACGCCGGTGAACACCAGCGGGAGGTTCTCACCCGACCGGAGGGCAGGGAGGGCATGGTCGATCCCGAAAGCGATCAGCGCCGGGCCGGCCACCCGGGCCGCCTGGGACAGGACCACCATGGCGAGGGTCAGCCAGAACCGCACCCGCACGGGCCGGATCAGGGAGCCCAGCAAGGCGAGCGACCGTCGTCGGACGGCCCTGCTGTCGCTCTTGCTGAGGTGGGCGTTGTCTTCGTTGGCGGTGCCGAATGTTGCCGTGCTCATCGGGTCATTTCCTCTGCCTGGTCCTCCAGTGCGGACAGTTCGGAGTCAAGGTCCCGCGGCTCACGCTCAAGGCTGGCGATGACGTACCGGTAATGCTGGTTGTGCGCCAGCAGCTCCGTGTGCGTGCCCACGGCGGTGATGCGGCCTTCCTCCAGCAGCGCCACCCGGTCTGCCAGGGCCACGGTAGATGGGCGGTGCGCCACGATCAGGGTGGTGGTGTCCTTGAGCACCTCGCGGAGGCGGGCTTCCACGAGTTCCTCGGTATGGACGTCCAGGGCCGAGAGGGGATCGTCCAGGACCAGGACGCGGGGGCGGGCGGCGATGGCGCGTGCCAGGGCAATGCGCTGGCGTTGGCCGCCGGACAAGCTGAGGCCTTCCTCGCCGATCAGCGTGTCCACGCCCTGTGGCAGGGAGTACGAGAAGTGCGCCTGCGCCACGTCCAAAGCCTCTTCCAGGACCTCTTCGCTGCGTACCGGCGCGCCGAGCAGGACATTGTCCCGGACGGAATTGGAGAAGAGCGTGGTGTCCTCGAACGCCACTCCCACGATCCTGCGCAATTCCTCGACGTCGAAGTCGCGGATATCCACGCCATCGATGCTGATGGCACCGGCCGTGACGTCGTAGAGGCGGGGGACCAGCTGGATGAGCGCACTCTTGCCGCTGCCGGTAATGCCCACCAGGGCCATGGTTTCGCCGGGCCGCACCTCAAGGTTGATGTCCTTGAGGATCGGATTGTCCGGCGCATCCTCAAAAGCGAACGTTGCATTATCGAAGCGCAGCGCACCCGCCAGTTCATCCGGGCGGCGGGGCTCGGCGGGGCTGGTGATGGTGTTCTGCGTATCCATCACTTCGTAGTGGCGGTCGACGGCGGTCTTCGCCGTGAGTGCCATGGCCAGCAGCATGCCGGAGAATTCCACGGGCGAGGCGATGACGGCGGCCGTTGCGAAGAACGCCACCAGGGAACCGATGCTCAGCTGGCCGCCGGCGCACAGCATGACGCCCACCACCAGGCCGGTCCCAAGCGCGAGCTCGGGGAGCAAGGTGACCACCATGGTGAAGGTGGCCTGGTGACGCGCCTTCTCGATTTCCGTCTGGCGCAGTTCCTCGGCTTGTTCGTTGAAATTTTCCAGGGCTTCCCGGCTGCGGCCAAACGCCTTGAGCACGCGGATGCCGTGGACCGACTCCTCCACGGTGGTGGCGAGGTCGCCCGCCTGGTCCTGGCTGCGCCGGGCCACCTTGCTGAACCGGGTGCGGAACCGGAAGCTGTTGATGGTGATGGGCACGGCGGCGGCGAGGAAGATCAGCGCCAGCTGCCAGCTCATGGCGAACATGGCCACGATCCCGATGATGACGGTGAGGGTGGTGACCACCAGCATGATGGCGCCGAAGGCCATCCACCGGCGGAGGAAGTTCAAGTCCGTCATGGCCCTGGACAGCAGCTGGCCGGAACCCCAGCGGTCGTGGAAGGAGACGGTCAGTTCCTGCAGGTGGTCGTAGAGCGAGACCCGCATCCTGGTTTCCACCGTGGTGGCGGGGTTGATGACAAACTGCCGGCGAAGCGCCACCAGGCCGGCCTCGGCGACGCCCAGCACCAGGATGACAGCGGCGGAAGTCCACACGCCGTCCGCGGTTGCCCCGGGCTGCAGCGCAGTGTTGACCAGGACGCGCAGCACCTGGGGGATGGTCAGGGCTACGACACTTGCGGCCAGCGCACAGAGAAGCCCCAGTAGAAGCCGTGGAATGATGGGCCGGACGTGCGGATAAAGACGGCTGATGGATTTGAAAAAGGGAGTCTGCTTGGCCATGCCCGCTTCTCAAGCTCTAAAACGAATGTAGTTTCCTATAGCAACAACCCTATGCCATGGGGTGAGACGATTCACAGGGGTTGCCGTCCGTGCAGCCGGCTTGCCCAGTTATTGCAGTCCGTAATGGGCTGGTCAGCCGCGGGAGGTCAGCGTCAGCAGGACAGCCTCCGGCTTGCAGGCGATCCTCACCGGGGCGAACCGTGAGGTGCCGATGCCCCCTGAAACGTTGACCGGCGTCGTGCGCCCGTTGCTGGTCCAGTCGTTGAGGCCCTTCGCGCGCCACGTGGGAAGGTCGCAGTTGGCCACGACGGCACCGTACCCCGGGATGCAGAGCTGGCCGCCATGCGTGTGTCCAGCGAGCAGGAGGTCCGCGCCGGCTTCCGTGAAGTGGTCCAGCACCCGCTGGTAGGGGGCGTGGATGACAGCAACCCTGAGGTGGTCGTTGGCATCCTGGTTGACCGTACCGCGCGGCCAGCCGGCATACCGCTCGCGGTTAAGGTGCGGATCGTCTACACCGGAGAAATCGAAGCGCATCCCATTCAGGATCAGGGACTGGTGGCGGTTGGTCAGGTCCACCCAGCCGCCCATGCCGAACCCGGAGCGAAGGCGCGGCCAATCCAGCGCGGTGGGCTTCGGCGCAGCCTTGGAAGGTCCCAGCAGGTAGGACGCGGGGTTCTTGAACGTCGGTGCGAAGTAGTCATTGGAGCCCGGCACGAAGACGCCGGGAAACTGCAGCAGGGGCTGAAGGGCATCCAGGAGCGGGTCCACTGCCTTCACATGGCTGAGGTTGTCGCCGGTATTCACCACCAGGTCAGGCGCCAGGTCTGCCAGGGAAGCGAGCCACTGGGCCTTCTTCCGCTGCCCGGGAACGAAGTGGATATCGCTGAGGTGCAGGACCCGGAACGGACTGCGCCCTGGGGGGAGGATGGCCAGGGTCTCCTCGCGGAGGACGAACTGGTTCTTCTCCCACAATCCGTAGCCGAAGGCCGCCATCCCGGCCGCGGTACCCGCGCCTGCAGTAACGGCAAAGCCGCGCCCGAGTGAACGGGCGCGGCTTGCCAGGCTATCGATGCTCATGCGTGCTTAGCCGTTTCCCTTGCCATTGTTGCCATTCCCGGTGTTGCCCGGGGCCGGCGCCTGCGTGGCGGGTGCCTGCGTTGCAGGGGGCGCGGGGGCCGCAGGGGCCTGTGTGGCCTGCGGGCTGTTCTGGGCGGGAGCCGAATTGGAGGTGGTGCCGTTGATCATGTTGCTCGGCGGTGCCGGGAACGGGTTGGTGCCGTAGCCCGGAGCGATCTTGGTCATGAAGTTCGAGAACATGGGGCCGGCGATCATGTAACCGTCAATGCCCTGGTAGAACTTGCCGTTGACCGTGATGTTCTGGCCGGAACGGCCCTGGTCACCCAGCGGGTCGCCGAACCAAGCGGCAGTGGCCAGGCCGGTGGTGTGGCCGACAACCCAGGTGGAACCCTGGAGGTTGGACGTACCGGTCTTGGCGCCGATGGGGAAGCTGGTCTTCGTGGACAGGCGCGGCCGGATGAGGGAGCCGGAGCCCTGGTTCATGACTTCCTGGAGGGCGTAGTTCACGCCGCGGGCAACCTCGGGCTTGATGGCGTCGCGGCAGCTGCTGGACTGGGCCGGGAGCTGCTTGCCGGTGGCATCGGTGACCGACGTGATGGCAATCGGTTCGCAGTACTTTCCGTCGTTAGCAAAGGTTGCGAACGCGCTGGCCATGGTCAGCGGCGACGTCTGGGTGGAACCGAGCAGGTTGCCCAGCGTCATCATGTTGATCTTGGGGTGCGGCTCGCTGCCGTCCGCGGACGGGAGGCCGCTGTGCAGGCCAACGGCGTCGGCGATCTTTTGGATGCCGCAGAAGTCCAGCTGGGCCGCGGACGCGAAGGTCACGGTGTTGATGGAGTTGTAGAGGCCCTCCAGGACGGTCAGTGGCCTGTACCACTGCGGCTCCGCGTTTTGCAGGTCGTCCGCTGCGCCCAATGATTTCTGCGCCGTGTTGTAGGCGCCGGTGACCTTGCCGCAGGTGTTCTTCCACGGGAAGTTCAAGGGATAGACGCGCTGGGCTGCATTGA
>Ga0308158_10005697_pt1 | contig 10160 bp, 8 predicted proteins | sample PhyBR2_FD_201038 | JGI IMG/M metagenome (GOLD analysis project Ga0308158, IMG submission 201038) | Phyllosphere microbial communities from UC Gill Tract Community Farm, Albany, California, United States - DLSLB.R2 | ecosystem: Host-associated > Plants > Phyllosphere > Unclassified | place: USA... | reverse complement strand
GTTGGCAGGCCGAGAATATCGGTGAACATGTCATTGGGCAGCGATCCAGCAAGATTGGGGAGGATATGCGGCTTTGTTCCAGAACTGCGCTCGACTGAGTCACAGACGAACCGTACCCAGGGGTTATCCAGAGAAAAGCGTGTCGCCTTGAATGGTTCGCCATAGCAAGAGATTGTCACCATTCCGAAGCCTCCAGCGTCAAGGTGACGCCTGAGCGATGGCAAGATTTCATCCATCTTGGTGCCTACTACGAAACGCAACTGGCCGATAGCTCGTGCAGTCCCAGATATTGCCGATTGTGGGGCGGTGAGCGTTCCAGCAGACATAGCCAGGATCGTAAAGGAATTCCACCCGAAGGCCCGTTCGGAAGGGGTCAGAGCTTCCTCTCCCCAATTGGGGTCGTGCTGACGATGAGGCAGACCGGCAAGCGTCCTACGCACATCGTCGGTCAAGCTGTTGGGGCGCCACTGGGGAATGCAAACCTGACCGCGCTGATCTGTGATACTCGCCAGCGCGTGTGCCAAGAGCATAGCAGGATCGGCGAGCAGTCCGCCAAAATTACCCGAGTGATAATCGCGATCGCGTAATCGCACAGTGAAATCGATATCCATCGCCCCGCGCGATCCCATGAAGACGGTTGGTATAGACGGCATAAGACGGGGGCCGTCGGAAGCGATCAGCACGTCGGCTGCGAGCTCGTAGCGTTTGTCGGCTAAAAATTCACGCAGGCCCGGCGATCCGGTCTCCTCGCCCATTTCCAGCACAATCTTGACATTGAAGCCGAGTTGGCCATTGGCTTTCAACAGCAGACCAAGTGCAGTGATGTTGATCAGGTGCTGGACCTTGTTGTCTGCGGTACCGCGCCCATAGAGCCGGTCGTCCTCCTGTTTCAGTTCGAATGGCAACAAGCCGTCACGCCAGCGATGTGCTTCACCATTACAGACATCCCCATGGCCGTAGATCAGGACAGTGGGTAAGGCTGTATCCTCGATATGACGGGCGATCATCAAAGGCGGGCCGTCTGGCAGCGGATTGTCGTAAATAGAAGTCTCGAAACCGTAGCCTTCTATCAAAGGTCCGATGTCATCGGTCAAATATGCCCGCAAGTCCTCGGGACTGCCCTCCGACTGACTAACGGAAGGCCGTGCCACAAGTTTTCGCAGATCATGGAGCAGTCCACCACTTTCTATATAGTTCAGAGCTTGAGAACGAAGGGCCTCGCGATCCATGAGTAACCTCAAAACAGGCCCCATCGGGCCAAAAACGATGTTGGCAGCCTGGTCGGATTAAGTCCGACCAGGCTAAAATCGTACTATGACACGTCCGTATCAACGTGGAGTGATATCGAACCCGAACCATTTCTCTGACAAAGACTGGATTGTTCCATCTTGGATCGCTACCTTGATGGCTTCGTCAAACTTGGCTTTCAGAGCTGTGTCGCCTTTGCGGAAAGCAACGCCTATGCCCGGTCCGAGCAACCCACCTTGGAAATGCGGCCCAACGATCTTGACATGTTCGAAGCCCGGCTTCTTCTGGATTGCGGTCAGATAGGCAATCGAGGCTGTGGTAAAATCAATGCGTCCCGCCTTCAAATCGAGATCGTGTTCCTCGGTAGTCTTGTATTCTCGTATGGTGACGTCACCATCAAGGAAATGCTTGATCAACATGCTAGCGATTGACGCGGTCTGCACGCCGACGACCTTGCCCTTGAGATCGTCGCGGATGTCGTCAATCGCCTTTTGCGCGCCAGCTTCGTCGGTGGCCAATGGATAGGTTTCGCCGGCATGTTTCAGGTTGACCAACGGACTCGTATCAAGCGCCGCGAAGGCTTGCGGTACTCGCCCGTAGGATTCGGAAAAATCGACCACCTGCTGGCGCTTGGGCGTCATGGACATGCCAGTCATCGCAGCATCGAACTTGCCCGCGTTGAGTGCCGGTATAACCCCGTCAAATGGCTGAGCCACAAAGGTACATTCGGCGCCCATCGTCTTACAGAGTTGCTTACCAAGCTCAATCTCATAGCCGTCTAGCGTACCGTCTGGTTTGGTGAGATTGTAAGGAGGGAATGCACCCTCGGTAGCAATCGTCACTTTCATCGTATCTGCATGCGCGGAGCTGCCTATGGCGACAGCCATCACGACGCATGATGCCATTAGTCCTGCTTTGTTGATCATTCGGTGTTCTCCTTGGAAGTTTCTCGTTCTAGTGATTGTGGCCCTTGATGAACTGGCGCACCCGCTCCGACCGGGTATTGCCAAATACGTCTGCAGGTGAGCCATCCTCCTCAATGGCTCCTTGATGGAGAAAGATGACACGTGAGGAAACATCACGCGCAAATCCCATTTCATGGGTTACGACGAGCATGGTGCGCCCTTCTTCTGCCAAGATTCGCATGGTCTTAAGCACTTCGCCGACCAGCTCGGGGTCAAGGGCTGATGTCGGTTCGTCAAACAGCATAGCCTTTGGGCGCATGGCCAGGGCACGTGCAATGGCGGCGCGTTGTTGTTGTCCTCCGGATAAATGGGAAGGATAATAGTGACGCTTGTCGGCAATCCCGACCTTGGCCAACAGTCCCTCTGCCTCCTCGATGCATTCGGCGCGTGGTCGTTTCTGCACGTGAACGGGTGCTTCGATGAGATTTTCGAGAATGGTCTTGTGTGACCATAAATTGAAGCTTTGAAATACCATACCAAGCTCCGAGCGGATACGGTCCACCTGGCGTTGATCTTTGGCACAGGTGCGACCATCGCGCTTTTTTGCGAGTTCGATCCTGTCTCCATCAACGATGATTTCGCCGTCGTCGGGCATCTCCAATAGATTGATACAGCGCAGCAAGGTGGATTTGCCCGATCCGGAGGACCCGAGAATGGAAACCACTTCCCCTTCCTTCGCCGCAAGTGATACGCCCTTCAGTACATCCAGCGCGCCAAAACGCTTGTGCAGGTTGCGCACTTCGAGTGCATAAGGTGTACTTGTTTTATTCCCCATCATTATAACTGGCCTCCAACGGCAATATTGCGGCTATTGTTTTGCGCTGGCACTCTGGGGCTGAACTGGTACTCCAACATATGAATGCCGCGGGTCAGCAGAAAATTGATCATAAGATAGATCACACCTGCCGCAACGAAGACCTCGATGGCCCGGTAGCTTTCGGAGACGATGCGCGCAGCTGTCCCTGTCACTTCCATCAAGGTGATGATGGAAGCGAGCGAGGTGGCCTTGACCATGGAAATCAACTCATTGCCATAGGCAGGCAATGCCTGGCGAAGTGCTAACGGCAGAACAATACGCCGGAAGATTATGGTGCGTTTCATGCCACAAACACGTGCTGCTTCGACTTGACCATAGGGAACAGCAAGCATGCCTCCGTATAGGATGCTGCCCGCATAAGCTGCGGTATTCATGGTAAAGGCGATCAGGGCACACCAATAAGGCTCACGCAGGATCGGCCAAAGAAAACTGCTGCGTATCGCTTCAAACTGGCTGAGGCCGTAATAAATCAAGAACAGCTGCACTAGGAGCGGCGTTCCCCGAAATACGAAGAAGTAGAGCCGTGCAAACCAGTCGAGGAATGGAATTCCTGAGGCGCAAAACAAGGCGAGCACCATGGCCAGCACAAACCCGGCACAAACCGAACTGATCGCCAGTTGCAGGGTAAGGGGCACCCCGCCCAGAAGTTCGAGGAAAGTATCAAAAAGGAATTGAATATCCATTACGCTCTCCTTAGGCCGCGGGATGAGCGGATGGCTGCCATATGCAGCAGCACACCGGACAGGGTGGAAATGATAAGATAGATGGTACCGGCAATCAGGAAGAAATCGAAAGGAAGGCCAGTGGATCCTGCGCCGATCTGAGACTGGCGCAGCAATTCTGTGAGACCGGTGACCGATACGAGCGCCGATTCCTTCAAGACCACTTGCCAAACGTTCCCGAGACCGGGAATTGCGTAGCGAAAGGTGAGGGGGGCGATGATGCGACGAAAGCGTAGCCATAACCCCATACCGCACGCATGCGCGGCTTCAATTTCACCTTGGCTGACGGCCTTGAAAGCACCGCGAAAGACTTCCGTATGCTGCGCACCACAACAAATGCCAATTGCAATCGTGCCGGCCAGAAAGCTCGGAAATCCAATAAATCCCTGTGCCCCGAACAATCGGCCAATGGCCGTTACCATGGCGCTGCCGCCAAAATAGAAAAGAAATATCACCAGCAAGTCTGGGATGCCACGCAGGATGGTCGTATAGGCGTCAGCCACAATGCGCAGCATCCTGCCTCCAGATATCTTGGCCCAAGCGGCGAGAATCCCTATAACCACACCAAGCAGATAGCCGCAAATAGCAACTGCTAGCGTCATTGCGGCCGCTGAAAGAAGTGCCGATCCCCAGCCGCCTTCCCCAAAGCCCACGATCATCAATATGCCAGTCTCAGCCACGTCAATTCCTCCCCGCTTCACATGTGTTTGCCGCTGTTGCCTTCTGCACTGCGCGGCTGCAATGCTTCATGCTTTGCCGTTCACGTGCGTTTTGCTAAGAGAAAAGGTCGCGATGCTGGTCACGCAGAAGGTTTTTCTGCACCTTGCCCATGGTGTTACGGGGAAGGTCATCGACAAATATGACGTGTTTGGGTTGCTTAAAACGCGCAAGTCGTGTTTCGAGGCTGCGCATCACCATTGACGCATCGATATCCGCACCTGGCTGTCCGACCACGATGGCGACCACGGCCTCGCCGAGATCGGGATGTGGTACACCAATCACGGCGCTTTCAACTGTGCCGGCAATGACGTCAATCTCGTTTTCTATTTCCTTCGGATAGATGTTGTAACCGCCCGAAATGATCAGGTCCTTGGCGCGACCGATGATGGCAACCCGGCCGTCGGAATCCATGACACAGATGTCGCCGGTGATGAAATAGCCATCGGGACGAAACTCTTCCCGAGTTTTTTCCGGCATGTTCCAATAGCCTTTGAAGACATTTGGGCCCTTGACTTCGAGCACGCCGGGTTGTCCGGCACCCTGTAAGGCTCCGGTGACAGGATCGGCAACACGAACCGAGACACCCGGCAGTGGATAGCCGACCGAGCCCGGCTGGCGGAGCCCATCATAAGGATTGGAGGTTATCATGTTGGTTTCTGTCATGCCGTAGCGCTCAAGAATAGCGTGTCCGGTGCGTTGTTTGAATGCATGGTGCGTTTCGGCAAGTAGGGGCGCGGAACCGGATACAAACAGACGCATATGGTCCGTCACAACGTGGGTCAGCCGTGGATCCTTTAGCAACCGGGTATAGAACGTCGGAACACCCATCATGACAGTGGCTTGCGGCAGCAGGGAAAATATCTGATCTAGGTCGAATTTACTGAGCAGGTAGATCGATGATCCCGCGAGTAGCGTAACATTGAAGGCAACAAACAGGCCATGGGTATGGAAGATCGGCAATGCATGGATGAGCTTATCATGCTGCTCAAAGTGCCAAAGCTTCTGGAGAACGGTGGCATTGGACAGAAGATTGGCATGTGTAAGCATCGCGCCCTTCGAACGTCCGGTGGTCCCCGATGTATACAGGATCGCGGCAAGATCATCCGCCTGTCGTTCGGTATTGGAAAAGGTGCTGGGTTCGGTGTCGGCAAGCAACATCAATGACCCGCCACCCTGCATGTCCAACGTCTCCAGCCTGGCATTGGCGCGATCGGCGATCGACGCGAGCTGCGCGGTTGACTGGGGGGAAACCACAACCAGTTTGGGTGTGGCGTCGCCGATGAAATACTCCAGTTCCGCTGCGGTGTAAGCGTTATTGAGCGGTAAGTAGACTGCCCCGGCCCGCACGCAAGCCAGATAGAGCATCAAGGCTTCTGCACTCTTTTCCACCTGCGCCGCCACCCTGTCACCGGGCGTAATACCAAACCTAACCAAGAGGTTGGCGATACGGGCCGAGCAATCCAGCATGTCACCATAGGTCCAGATTCTGTTGCTTTCCGCTTCAATCAAAGCGGATTCACGCGATGGGATTGCCTGACAAATTGCATCAAACAGGTGGTTGGCCATTATTTTTCCTTCGATACTGGATTACGCCTGCCGAGATTTCAAACGTTTCGCGGCATCCAACGGCCGGTGTGCATGCCAGCTTCGAACCAGTTGCGGTGATGCAACCACCTCGCCACGCTGAACATAGGCTTCATGGTTGGCCACGATTTCATCAAGCTTGTAGAGATAGTTGACCATCACGCCAAAAGACTGCCGTAGGCCATTTTCAGAGTTGTCTGCACCAAGAAGTATGCGTTCCAGCCGAGCGCCATTGCCGAGGTGAAACCGCGCTACTGGATCCACATGACGCCCGTCTCGTGCGCGTGCAGAGAAAAAATAGTCAAGTGCAGCCGCCCTGAGCACATCCGTATCGCCACCTAAAGCGGTATCGTTATGGAAGGTTTGGCCTTTTTTCTGCAGCCACCCGGCTAGCCCCACAACCGGCGACAACGTTGCGAAAACCTTGAGATTTGGCAATTCGCGACGGAGTTCCTCGACCACCTGTTTGATTAAAAAACTTCCGAAAGACACGCCCTTAAGCCCGGTCTGGCAGTTGGAAATCGAATAGAAGACCGCCGTGGATGCCTCATCTGCCGGCACTGTCTCGCGCTGATCAAGCAGCAACGCGTTAACGCTTGCAGGAATTTCCTTAGTCAAGGCAACTTCCACAAAAATCAGCGGCTCGTCGGGAAGCTGTGGATGAAAGAAGGCAAAGCAGCGACGGTCCTCTGGTTCCAGACGTTGCCGCAGATCACGCCAGCCTTTGATTTCATGGACGGCCTCATAGCGAATAATCTTTTCGAGGACATTGGCGGGCGTCGTCCATTCGATCGAGCGCAGCACCAAAAAGCCCCGGTTGAACCACGAACTGAATAAGTGCAAGAAATCCGCGTCCACCACCTCAAGGGTGACATCATCCTTCTTGAATTCTAGTAGTTGGCTGCGCATGTCGACGAGCGTGACAGTGCCGTGACGGGCAAGATTGAGCCGTCTAATGAGTTTCTGACGACGTGGCTCGCTAGCCTCATGCAGACGCTGAACATTCTCCGCCGTTGGCTCTACGCGATGAGCTGCAATCGCCGCTTCCAGCTTGGTCAAATCCGGTCCGAATTGAATCAGTAGTCCCTGCATGACGGCGCGGCGCCCCGCTTCATCGAGACTTACCCAGCCTGCCAAGATTTCCTCAGCCAAGGCCATTCCCGTGGCTTCACCATGACTTGAAAGCAACGAATGGCAAAGTTTGAGGATCAAGGAAGCGCTATATGCGGTCCCGGCTTGCCGCGGACGGCCAATCCAATGGCCTGCCGGCTCCGATAAGCCTCTCAACAATCTGTTCCAAGAGATTTTGCCGATCATACTCTCTCCCCTTATGTCAACGCCTTAAATCCATGATCGTGTACGGCGAAAGCCCGCCGCAAACGCTGACTCAACCTTCTAAGGGGCCTGGCGCGTCTTCCTGTTCCCTTGCAGCCAGTAGTTACAGAGATTGGCGACGGCCTTTTCCATGCCGCTTATACCAATTGCCATCTGCTGCTTGGTTAGTTATCTTTCTTTTCGTATTCACTGTCAATATTCTTGTATACAAGAAATGACTCTTTGTACCCTCCAATATGAACGTCGATGCGGAAGCTCAGAATGAATATCGTCAAAACTGTCCGGGATCAGATAGAAGAAAGCATTCTCACCATGCGCTATGCGCCTGGTGACAGACTGGATGAAACGCGCCTCGCCGAGGAGTACAGCGTTTCCCGGACACCTATTCGGGAAGCGATGCAACAACTTGCAGAAATCGGTTTGATTGAATTGCGCCATCGTCGCAGCGCCATCGTCGCCAATCCCCAACTGCATGAGGTTCTCGAGAAATTTGAAGTAATGTCGGAGCTTGAAGGCGCTGCCGGTGCGCGCGCCGCATTACGTTTGACTACTGACGACAAGACCGCGCTGCTGGAGGCACATGAACGCTGCACCCAATCTGCTTTGAGCGAGGATGCTGATCGCTATTATTATGACAATGAAGCCTTCCACAAGGTGATCTATACCGCGAGCCACTGCGGTTTTCTGGCGGATCAATGTTTGTCGCTACATCGTCGGTTACGCCCCTACCGCCGTATACAATTGCGTGCTATCAATCGTCTGCGTTCATCCATTCACGAACATGAGCAAATCGTCGAGACCATACTTGCGGGAGATGCCAGCACAGCGCGCGATTTGCTTCAGAAACATGTCGCAATACAGGGTGACCGCTTCAATGACTTCTTGAGCGAATTTGCCGCTTCAATTGTATCTAATGAAATAAAATAGGGGCGAGGGGATAGCCCCTAGGCGACATCTGGGATTGTCATCCTCCTGCATCGGCATGGTAGGCATATTTCTTCATCAAACTCACGGCGAGCCTTCGGGAGTTTACAGAACTCTTGCCGATAAGTTGTCAAAACGGCTGAATTCATAAGCAGCCTATTATGGTTTGCCCGGAAAAAGAAAACCATTAATAATTAAATGGAAATTTTCGCCTTCATTGAGAAGAGTATTATTATCTACCTTGCTCATTGCTTTGAAAATTTCCTTATATTATTGGAAGGTAATCCTTTTAACTATGAAAATTTATATGTTATTTAATTCGATGAGTGCGTATGCGCCATCATCGGTGCCATTGAGTTTGTTACATAATGTATTAGATTGTACCCTTGGTTATAAAGGTGGCATCAATTGTTGTGAGCGGGGACTAGTGGTCTCTGGTCGTGTGTTTGTTTCGCGAAGGCTGCAATTATGGCGAAAATGATTTTATCAACTTCTCATGTCGATCCTCTGGAGAAGACTGATTTCTGGCGGGCTGTGGTCGGTCCGGTGTATAGTATTTCATCAATTGATGGAGATACAGCCGCGGAACTTGAAGGTGAGATAACTACATTTCCGTTGGCCAGCCTTACGATAGGTGAAATTGCCTTTAATGAGCAGCGTTATCAAAGAGATAAGCGCCTCATTAACACAGGTGGGCTCGATTCATACCTCATACAAATTGTTACAGGAGGCAGTGTTTGCGGAGACTTTGATGGGGTAGATGCCAAAGCATCGCCAGGCGATATTCTTATTATTGACCTTGGGCGATCCGTGCAGAGCAAGGTCACTCCCGGTCGCCGCATGACCATTGTCATTCCTAGGAGTGAATTGGATAGAGCGGTGCATTGGAAAAATATCCACGGAATGGTTTTGCAAGCAGGCGCAGCTTCTACGCGATTAATAACTCATTTCATGCGCGGAGTGTTGGCAGTTAGCGCAGAGCTGACCAGCCAGGAGGAGGGTATGACACGTGACGCGCTTATACTGCTGATCTCCGCTGCAATAAACAACTCTGAAGTATTATACGAAAAATCTGCGAATGCATCCCCCGTTAGTCAAGGAATAAAGCGATCAATAATTCAGTTCATAGAGCAGAATATCTCGTCAACAGAAATGGGGGTTTCGCAGATTCAATCTCATTTCAATATCTCTCGAACTCACTTGTATCGTTTATTTGAGCCCGAAAATGGGGTGTCTCATTATATCAAGAATAAGCGCCTCGATTACGCCTTGTATATGCTGTCGACTAATGGCATGCAGAGCCTTTCTGGAAAGCAGATAGCACGCCAGTGCGGATTCGATTCACCAAATTCTTTACATCGAATATGCAGAGAAAGATTTGGTATGACGCTGAAAGAGTTGGTTAAAACAGGGCAACATTTGACCCTTCTGAACCGGAATGAAACCACTCTAACAAGCGTATATCATCAAGTTATGAATGCAGCGCAAATGATAATGAATGTCAACAACCCGACGTTGAAGACGGATAATTGAATAAATATTACCTCTTCTTACCACGCAGGGACAAGTTTGTCCGGATGATGGAGAGGATGGTGTCATTTGTAACGATTATTCCTCATTTAGAAATGCGCGGAAACTAGGGTGCCGGTGATAACACTGTGTCCAGCAAAGTGGTGCGCCGCCAATAGATCCCAGCAAGCCCGGATCGGAATAGCTTACGCACTCTATTTGTCTTGGTGCGGCGACAACCGTGGCATCCACAATCTGTCCGCCCATCGCCAGATATCCGGCCTTTGAGAGATGACGATCAAAGCGAGCAAACAGGTTCTCAATAGCGCCTGCCTG
>Ga0308158_10005694_pt1 | contig 10169 bp, 7 predicted proteins | sample PhyBR2_FD_201038 | JGI IMG/M metagenome (GOLD analysis project Ga0308158, IMG submission 201038) | Phyllosphere microbial communities from UC Gill Tract Community Farm, Albany, California, United States - DLSLB.R2 | ecosystem: Host-associated > Plants > Phyllosphere > Unclassified | place: USA... | reverse complement strand
TAGTTCGGCCCGGTGCAGCTGAAGCAGGCCGGCGGGTCTTGGTTGAACACGTTGTTGACGCCGATCGTCAGGCCCAACCGGTTCTCCAGCCAGCCCGGCGCCAACGTTAGCTGGACGTCGCCGTAGAAGGTGCTGTCGAGCTTTTTACCATCGGCTTCCTTCACGCTGTTGATGTAGCGCCCGGTGAACGACGCGCGCGCCGCGCCGATATCCCAGTCGACCACCGCATTGCCCTTGAACTTCGGGTAGGACTGGTCGGGGAAGCCGCGCGTCGTGCCGCGGTAGTCGGTGGTGGTGAAGCCCGTCGCCGCCGGGAACGTCTCGGTGTATTTCAACAGGATGTTGCCGTTGAGCGACAGCCCGAACGTCCCCGCCGAGGTGCGTGGCGAGCGATAGATCGCGGTCACGTCGACACCGCGCGTGCGGATCCCGCCGATATTCTGCAACTGCGCATTGATCCGCGAGATCAATCCGTTCGAGGTCCGGGTGATCGCCGCGCAACTCAGCGCATCGCCGGTTTCCGCGCACCGGCTCAGCGTTAGCTGTGCCGCGACCGGTGCGATCGCGTCGCTCACCTTGATGTCGTAGTAATTGCCCTCGAGGCTCAGCTGGCTCGCAAAGCCGCTGGTTCGAGCCCAGTTCGGCGCATAGACGCCGCCGAACAGCCAGGTCCGCGAGGTTTCCGGCTTCAACGCGCTGTTGCCGCCGGTCAGCACGCCCAGCTGGCCGCCATTGGGCTCCTGGTAACTGCCGTTCGCGGGTACGCCGTTCGCGGTGCAGTTCGCCCGCACCGTGGCCGAGCTCTGATACGGCGACCCGGCGACGTTGGTGCAGGGATCGTCGATCGGCGCATCCGACCGCGATTCCGCCCCGAACAACTCGCCGATGCTCGGGGCGCGGAACCCCTGCGCATAGGAGGCACGGAACAGCAGGTCGCTGACCGGCTTCCACAGGCCGCTGCCGGTATAGGTCGTGTTGCTGCCACTCGTCGAATAGTTCGAATGCCGCACCGCGCCGCCGACTTCGAGCGAGTGGATCAACGGGGTGTCGTGGATCAGCGGCACGCGCAGCTCGGCATAGACCTCGTCCGAGTTGAAATGGCCGCGCGCGGGCTGCGCCGGAATGTCCGCGCCAAGCCCTGCGGTGATCAGCGGGTCGGGCGTGAAGCTGCCATATTGAACGCGGTGCTCATACCCTGCGGCGATACCGACCGGGCCGGCGGGCAGGTTGAACAGGTCGCCGGAGATGTTGGCAGTATAATCCTCCAGGCTCTGCGAACTGCGCGCGCGCTCGTCGAATGCGATATAGGCGAGCATCGCCGGCGTCACCGAGCCGGCCCCGCCGAAGATGTTGAACGGGACGCATGCGCCGGTGCAATTCGCGACCGGGCCGAGCGCCTGTTGCAGCAACGCCGCATTGATGTTGCCGGTGAACAGCTGCTTGGCATCGTTGAAGCCCAGGACAGCGTTGGCATCCCAGTAGAATTTACGGCTGCCGACCATGAACGAGCCATCGAGCGTCGCGGTCGCCGACATCGTGTCGACGGTCTGCGTATAGGTGCGCTGCCCCGCTTCGACGAGACGACGACGCACCGTCGAGTAATTCGCCGGCGCATTGCCCGCGCCGCCCGCCGACAGCGTATAGCCGAACGGATTATACGGGTTGGTCGCATCGATCGAGATCGTGTCGAGCAGATTGCCGTTGCCCGCATCGGGCCCGACGAACAGCGGCAGGAACGCCGCCTGGTTCTGTGAATTGCGCCGCGTGTAGTTCATCTTCACGCGCAGGTTCACGCTGTCGGTCAGCTCCTGCTTGGCGCTGACGAAGAAGCCGTAGCGCTCCGACGGCGTCAGGAAATAGTTGAACGGTGCGAAGTTGAATCGGTCCGAGGTCGTGAGCAGACGGTAGTCGCTGTTCGCGCCGGTCGGGTTCGCCGCGTCGTAGCGCGGCCGACCGAGGATCGGTGCCGACTTCAACGTCAATGCTGCGCCGGTCAGCTGGACATAGCCGTTCACCGTCGCGCTCGAACAGCCGCCGATCGGATCGGTGCAGCTCGTCTGGCCAGGGTTGGGGAATTGCGAGATCGCGCGGTCGCCGGTGCGGACCGCTTCCTGCTTCACGTAACTCCCGCCGAACACCACGCTCGTCCGCGGCGCCTGGATCCCGTAGCTGACGTTGTAGTCCTGCGTATGCCCGTCGCCCTGACGGAACGTACCAAACTGCGCGGAGGCCTTCAGCCCCTTTTGCTGCGACTTGGTGATGATGTTGACGACGCCGGCCAGCGCGTCCGACCCGTAGAGTGGCGACTGGCCCGACTGGAGGATCTCGATCCGCTCGATCGAGCCGACCTGGATCGTGTTGAGATCGACCGTCGAGGGAATCCCGCTCGCCGACGCGCCGTTGACGAAGCGCAGGCCATCGACCAGCACCAGCGTCCGCTTGGCGGTGAGATAGCGCAGATCGATCTCCGCCGACCCGGCGCCGACGCCGCCGCCGTCGGGCGGATTGCCGATGTTCCCCGAGTTATTGGCCTTCGAATTGAGCCCCCCGGCCGCACTCGGCAGCCGCTGGAGCACGTCGGCGACCGACGACAGCCCGGTCCGCTGGATCGATTCCGCATCGACCGTGATGACCGGCGAAGGCTGCGACAGCGGATCGCGACGGATACGCGATCCGGTGACGACGATCTCTTCCCCGCTGGTCTGATCAACGGGTGGCGTGGCCTCCGCCGCGGGTGTCGTGACGGTTTGCGCGTGGACCGGCGCCACTGCGACCATCGTCGCCAGGGCCAAACCACCGACGCTGGCATATCTGCTCGAATATTTGAACGTCTTCACTGCACGCATGAACCATCCCCCTGTTCGTGTTTCCGCACGGCATCCGCTCTTATATTTTGTATACGAATGATGGCTCAGGGGCGTAACGAAGCAAGGCAATACTGCCATGTGAAACAATTTTGTTGCAAAATGTGCTTGCTGTGTTGCGCGGATGCCACGTTTGGCGGGTTAGACCAGCACGGGTGCCGCGGCCCGATCGGCTTCGCCGAATACGCGCAAATAGCGCGCGATTTCGGAGGGTTCGCCGGTCGCCTTGGCGGGATTATCCGACAGCTTCACCGCCGGGCGCCCGTTCGCCTCGATCACCTTGCAGACCAGCGAGATCGGCTCCAGCGCCGCCGCGCCATCGGGATCGCAGCCGCGGAAATCGTTGGTCAGGTTGGTCCCCCAGCCAAAGCTCATCCGCACACGCCCATGGAAATGGCCATACACCTGCTCGATCGTGTCGATGTCCATCCCGTCGGAGAAGATCAGCAGCTTGGTCTTCGGATCGACGCCCTGTTGCTCCCACCAGCGGATGATCTGCTCGCCCCCCGCGATCGGCGGCGCGCTGTCGGGGCGGAACCCGGTCCACTCCGCCAGCCAGTGCGGCGCGTTGCGCAGGAACGCGGTCGTCCCGAACGCATCGGGCAGCGCGATCAGGAGGTTGCCATTATAATGCTGCCGCCAATGCTCGAGCACGCGGTACGGCGCGTCGGCCAGTTCGGCGTCGCTCTCGGCTAGCGCGGCGGTGACCATCGGTAGTTCGTGCGCGTTCGTGCCGATCGCCTCGAGGTCCGCGTCCATCGCCAGCAGCACGTTCGAGGTGCCGATGAACCGGTCGCCAAGACCTTCTTTGAGCGCCTCCACGCACCAGCGCTGCCACAGGAACCCGTGCCGCCGCCGCGTACCGAAATCCGACAGGACGAGATCGGGCAGCTCGCGCAACCGCTCGACCTTCTCCCACAGTTTCGCCTTGGCGCGCGCATAGACGATATCGAGTGCGAACCGGCCGCGATCGCGCAGGGCCGCACGCGATTTCAACTCGTTGATGATTGTCAGCGCGGGGATTTCCCACATCGTCGTGTGGGTCCACGGACCGTCGAAATGCAGCTCGTACTGCCCATCGACCTTCCGCAGGTCGTAGGCGGGCAGCTGGAACTCGCCGAGCCAGGCGAGGAACTCGGGTCCGAACATCTTCTGCTTGCCGTAGAAGCTGTTGCCCGCGAGCCAGATCAGCTCCTTCTTCGCGAACCTGAGCGTTCGGGCGTGATCGAGCTGCGCGCGCAGTTCGGCCTCGTCGACGATCTCCGCCAGCCGCACCGTCTTGGTCCGGTTGATCAGTGCGAAGGTGGCATGCACGTCCGGATAGACCTGCCGGATCATCTGCAACATCAGCAGCTTGTAGAAATCGGTGTCGAGCAGGCTGCGCACGATCGGATCGAGCCGGAAATTGTGATTGTACGTGCGGGTGGCGATATCGGTCACGGCCATGCGCGCGGGCTCCTGCGTTGCTTGGGGGTTGCGGGTGTCCGAGATGACGGGAGTGTGTCAAGCAGCGGCCAAAGGAGACGGGCGATGGCGCGGTTCGTGGTCGTGGTGGATACGCAGTGGGATTTCATGGCGGCGGACGGCGCGCTGAGCGTCGCGGGGGCCGAGGGACTGGTGGCGCCGATGCAGGCTTGGCTGTCGGCTTTGAAGCCCGGTGAAACCTTAGGTGTCCTCTTCACCTTCGACACGCATTTCCGCGAAACCTACGCCGCGTCGCCCGAGGCGGCGATGTTCCCGATCCACTGCGTCCGGGGGACGCGAGGGTGGGAGAACATGCTCGATGTGGCGTTGCTCGATCCGGCGATCCCGGCATGGCGGATCGAGAAGGGGGTGTTCGACATGTGGGCCGAACCGGGGCTCGCGATCGAAGACGCACGCGATGCGAGCCGGACGATTCCCCGCGAAGAGTTCTTCGATCGCCTTGCCGCGCAACGGATCACCGACGTCACGGTCATCGGCGTCGCTGCGGACTATTGCGTCCGGTGGGCTGTCGAAGGTCTGGTCGATCGCGGTTTTGCGGTACGCGTTCCGGCCGCGTTGACGCGGGGAATCGAGCGCCAGATCGACACGGTCGCAGCGCAAGATTTTGCCGGCAAGCGCCTCGAGATTTCGGCCGAACCAGCCTGACGCCACGCGTTCGTGCGCGCGCGGCGCAGGCCACGATCTTGCACGCCCGATCAATTGTCCCGCGTTTCGGATGGTGCCCTCGACAGGCATAGCATCGGTGTGTCCTCGAAATACTGCGGACAAGATTGGCGCGCAAAACTGCCTCCGGGGATCTCGGAGGGCAGTTTCATGCAGCACCAGTCAATATCGTCGCCCGAATGCGCGATCGGGCGTCATGCGCCGCGTTCGCGTCACCGGGATGTCCTGAGCGAACCGATCCAGCGATCCGCTTGTCGTCGGTGCGGTGCGACGATCGTCAAATCGGCGGTCAGCCGACGCTGGGTCATCTCCGGACTGCTCGGCTGAGATGCCCGAATTCATTATCAAAAGGGGAAAGACATGACGCCAAGGATAGTGCCGATGCTTGCACTGCTTATGGGAATGCCGGGTATTGCCAGTGCGCAGACGGAGCGGGCGGGGCCACCAAGGATCGACGTCGTGACGCTGCAACGGCGCGAGGCGGACGACATGGCGCTTCTGCTGCAGCTGCGGGCGGCGCAACGTCCGGCACTCGACGCATTTCTGCAGTCATTCGCACCGCCGCCGGCAATGCCGCACGGGGACAAGATGCGTGAGGCGATGCCGTCGGACGGTTTCGAGCAGCATTTGCAACGCATGACGGAGATGACGGCACAGCGCGCGGCCGATGACACCCGGCGCATCGCCGCGGCGCGAAGCTTCTATGATGGCCTGGATACGAAACAGCGCGCCGCGTTCGAGGCGTTGATGCGTCTACGTCACGGCCCCGCGATGATGGGCCCTCCCATGATGAGACCCCCGATGATGGGCCCCTCCACGATGGGACCGCCGATGATGAGGGCCATGCCGGGTGGCCCGATGCGCGATCCCGACGGTGGCCCATTCCTCGACGGCCCAGCGGCTGGCGGCGTGCCGTCGCACGCAGGTTCGTCACAGCAACTGCCAAAGGGCCCGGGCAGCGACCAGTAGGACGATGCTCAACTGACGGGACCTCGATGAACCTTCGTTATCAGGGTTTTTCGGGGTCCCTGTCGCGGTCGGGTTCGACCGGCGCATCGGATCCGTTGCGCCATGTCTCGGCCCCGGCGCGCGGCAATTCCCCGCGCGTTATCGCGCCATCGTGGTTGCGGTCCAATGCCGCGAAACGAACCGTCGCGGTACTCGTGAATTCGCTGGCGTCGACCCCGCGGTTGCCGTCGCGGTCGGCGGTAATGACCGGCTCGGGAAAGTCGAAGAACCCGAACCGCGCCGCACCCTGGCGTTCGCGGGGCACGGCAGTCTTGCTGGAACCACCATTGCCAAAGCGCATGCCGTCACCGCCGCCGCCGCCCCCGTTTTGACCGCCGCCGTTTCGACCGCCCCCGTCATCGCCACGCCGCCCGCCTCCTTCGGCCATGCGGCGGCCGCCGACGACGCGGATCTCGGGGACGAGGACGTTTTCGTAAAATGCGATGTCGTCCGGGTCGATTTCCCCGTCCTTGCCGCGATCGAGCACCGCGAAAAAGCGCATCGCGTCGTGCTGGAACTCCGTCAGCGTAAGGCGTCCGTCGCCATCCGCATCCGCCCCAGCGAACCAAAGGGTTTGCGCGGCGCCGGGGCGAAGGATCGTGCGAAACGGCTCGCCCATCGGGCTGACGAACAATTGGCCGCGGCCACGCTCGGACGGATCGCCGGGGCGCGGGAGGTCGGCGGCACAGCCTGCCAGCGCGCCTGCCAGCGCGCCCGCCAGCCCGATGAGGATTACGCGTCGCATAGGAACTCCTTGCATGTCGCCGGACAAAAACGGTTAGCCTGGTAGCGTGATGCGGGCTCGCAACCCGCCTTCGGGGCGCATATCGAGTGTCGCATCGCCGCCATGCGCACGTGCCACCGCGCGGACGCTGGCGAGACCCAGTCCGATCCCGCCGGTATCGCGGTTGCGCGATTGTTCGGCGCGGAAGAACGGTTCGAATGCACGGATCAGGTCGTCGGGCTGCATGCCGGGGCCGCGGTCCTGCACTTCGATGACCACCGTGTCGCGGTCGCGGTACAGCAGCACCTCGGCATGACCGGCGTATTTGATCGCATTGCCGACCAGGTTGCCGATCAACGCCTTCAGCGAGGGGGCATCGCCTTCGATCGTCAGGGGATCGCCGATCTGGAGCACGACGTCGTCGCCGCGGTCCGCGAACTCGTCGGTGACGCTTTCCGCCAGCGATCGCAGATCCAGGCGTTGCCGACGAACATGCCGTGTCATGTCCCGGACGAACGCCATCGCCGCACCGATCCGGTGGCTCATTTCCTGAATGTCGTCCTCGGTGGCGATGCGGATGTCCTCCGGCGCCTTTTCGAGCCGCAACGAGAGCCGCATCAACGGCGTTCGCAAGTCATGCGCGACCGCGGCGATCAGCGTCGTGCGATCCTCGACGTAGCGATTGAGCCGCTCCTGCATCACGTTGAAGGCGATTGCCGCCTCGGCGATCTCGGGCGGGCCGATCAAAGTCAGCGGTTCCGCGCGCGGATCGCGGCCGAGGCGTTCGACCGCTGCCGTGAATTGGCCGATCGGCTTGACCACGCGTCGGGCAAGCGCCCAGGCGATCGGCGCAACGACGGCCAGCGCGACCAGAAACCACAGGATGATGCGGATTCGCCACGGGCCCATGATCGCGCTGGTCGGGCGGATCACGCGCCATCTGCCGCCACCGACATCGATCGAGACAACGAACGGACCGAAGAGCGCATTCTCCAGCGCGGCGAAATTATGATGCCGACGGGGTCCGATCGGCGGTCCCATCGGTATCGGCGGGCGCAGCGCATCCGCGAACATCGGGCGTCCGGACCGCTCCGCCTCGACGACGACCGCGGTCGCGGGCAGGCCGAGATCGGTGGCGATGATCGCGCCCAGCCGTCGGTCGCGCGGACTGTCGGTCGGGTTGGGCGCGCGGGTCGCAATCTCGGTCTTCAGCAGCTTGGCGGGATCGACGCCGGTGCGGGCGAACGCTGCGATCCGGGTGGTGGTGAAGATGATCGGCGTCGGCGGCGGCATCAACAGCAGCGTGGCGAAGTTCAGCACCTGGACCAGCAGCACGGTGATCAGCATGAGCGCGAAGATACGCAGGAACAGTGGCCAGGATCGTTGCAGATTGCGCGCGGGCACGGCGTCCCGGCCGGTATCGTTGCCGATCGGCTTTCGGGGAGCGTCCACGGCTTGGTTCACAGCCGGACCACGCGTGGCACGAAGAAATACCCTTCGTTGCGGATCGTCCGGATGATGTCGTCACCGCGGGAGCGGAGCTTGCGGCGCAGGCGGCTGACCTGGACATCGATCGCGCGGTCGAAGGCATCGGTGTCGGGCCCGCGCGCCGCCTCCAGCAGCGCGTCGCGCGCCAAAACGCGGCGGGGCCGCTCGACAAACGCACGCAGCACCGCAAACTCGCCATCCGTAAGATCGATCAGCGTATTTTCCGCATCGAACAGTTCGTGCGCGGCAAAATCGACGCGCCACCCGAGGAAACCATAGGACCGTCCCTCGCTGGCATCCTGGATTTCGCGCGCGCGCAACGCCGCGCGGACCGTCGCGAGGATTTCGCGCGGGCTGCACGGCTTGGTCAGATAGTGGCTGGCGCCGATCTCGAGCCCCAGGATACGGTCGGGCTCCGCGCCCAGCGCGCTCAGCATCACCACCGGCGGCCCGGCCGCACGCGCCAGGCGACGGCAGACCGACAGGCCGTCCTCGCCGGGCATCATCACGTCGAGCAGGATCAGCGATACCGACTGGCGCGCCAGCACGCTGTCCATCTCCTGCGCGCTCGTCGCGGTCTCGACGTTATAGCCATGCATGCCGAGGCTTTGCGCCAGCAGCGTGCGGATCATGTGATCGTCGTCGACCACCAGCAGCGTCGGCTTCGGCACCACGCCGTCAGTGGCCGGGGCAAGCGATTCGGGGGCAGGGTTCGGCATCATGCGGCGATCCTAGCGAGCGCGTGTGTTCGCGATATTTCTGCATGCGCTAAAGCGCGTCGTCCCGCATCTTTTCGTTGCAGCAACATAGGTTAGGATAACACCAGCCCTCCAATGTTTCAAAGCCGGGCGGGCGGTGTCACATCGGGAAACATCCCGGACAAACACCGGGTGCAGGGCAGGACGCATGGCTCACCGTCTCCCTCTCCCCGAAAGTCGCCGGCGATGAACGTTTCCCAACATTACGAACCCGTATCCGCCCGCCCGCCGCACATCGCCGCGTGGCAGGACGACGCGACCCACGAGCCCGCGGACGATGCCGGCTACCAGTCGGCCCGGGTCATCATCGTTGACGACGACCCCGGTCTTCGCGAGCTTCTCACCGAGTTCCTCGTCGATAATGGGTTGGGCGTCGAGGCGGTGTCGAGCGGGGCGGCGTTGCGCGCCCGTCTCGTTCAGCGGCCCTGCGATCTCGTTATCCTCGACATGATGATGCCCGGCGAGGATGGCCTGTCCGTCCTGCGCGGGCTTGCCCAGTCCGACGATCCGCCCGGGGTCATCATGCTGTCGGCCTTGTCGAGCGAGGTCGACCGCGTGGTCGCCCTGGAGATGGGCGCGGACGATTACGTGACGAAGCCATCGACCCCGCGCGAAATTCTCGCGCGGATCCGATCGGTGCTGCGGCGGCGCAATCGGACGGTGCCTCTCGGTACGGACATCGGTGGCATGGTCGAGACGGGTGACGCGCCGCGATTCCACACGACCTATCGGTTCGCAGGCTGGACGCTCAATTGCCGGATGCGGTCGTTGCAGGCGCCCGGCGGCGAGATCGTCTCGCTGACCGAGGGCGAGTTCCAGATGATGGATGCCTTTGTCACGCATCCCCACGCGGTCCACACGCGCGAAGACATGATCGCGCTGTCGGGGCGTGCCGATACGTCGTCGAAGGATCGCACGATCGACGTCAACATCAGCCGTCTCCGCCGCAAATTGGCGGCCTTCGACCGGACCGAGATCATCCGTACGGTCCGCGGGAAGGGCTATCTGTTCATCGCCGACGTCAGCGGCGCCTGACCAGGGTATCGGCCGGCTGCGAGGCTCAGGCGGCGGCGCGGGGCGTTGTCGCCGGATCCCCCGGATGCGCGATGCACCATGCGCGGAACGGCTCTGCCGGCATCGGTCGCGCGAACAGGAACCCCTGCGCCTCGTCGCACTCCA
>Ga0308158_10005693_pt1 | contig 10171 bp, 9 predicted proteins | sample PhyBR2_FD_201038 | JGI IMG/M metagenome (GOLD analysis project Ga0308158, IMG submission 201038) | Phyllosphere microbial communities from UC Gill Tract Community Farm, Albany, California, United States - DLSLB.R2 | ecosystem: Host-associated > Plants > Phyllosphere > Unclassified | place: USA... | reverse complement strand
CCATAAACCACTTGCGGAATTTTCGCATCCAATTCTATAACTTGAGAATCTGCATTATAATTTCCTGTGATATTAATCGTTTCAAAACTTTTCAAATCCGGAACAAATTTTCTTATCAAGTCATCATTTTTAATGGTTGCATTCAGTGTAAAATATTGTCCTGCATCTATTTTTGATATTTTGTCAGGTTTCTGGAATTGATAATATTGGTTGATTGTCTGAGACAACGCGCCGAAAATCTGAGTCAATTTATATTTTCCATTCAGTTCAACATCTGCAATCTGAGAATTGAATTGAATCTTGGTTGAATCCGCAGTAGAAATAGCATTGAGTTTAATTTCCTGAATCGGATAGATTTCTTTGGTATCAGAAATTGCAAAGTCCTGCAGATTGAGATAACCGTTGAGATTATCTGGATCAAGACTTTTGAAATCGCCGTCAATTCCACCCGCGATAATCATTGGTGAACTGTAAAACCCTAATTTATTTAAATCTAATTTATTAATGTTTCCATTGATTTTAACTGTCGGATTTTTATCATCATAAATACCTGAAGCTGTGAGATGAAGATTCGCATTCGGATCTTTTGAAACTAAGTTGATATTGTAAGCGCCACGGTTAATTTTTCCAACCAAATTCATATTTTGGTAGCGGTAACCTTTATAAACCGCAGATTGAACATTGCCTTTCAAATCCGCATTTGCATTTTTGAAATCAAAACTTTCACCTTTGGCAGCAACCTGAGCTGTGATTGGGCCTAAATCTTTATTCTGAATAATTTTTCCAATTTGCAAATTCTGAAGATTGGCTTTTACATCATACAATTCACGATTTTTTCTGCGCATATCGACATTCGCAATAATTCCGGCATTTCCCAAAGTCGAATATAAAGTCAGATTCGTATTCACAACTTTCGTAGTTCCTTTTGCAAAACCTTTGATACTGAAATGTGATGGCAAAGAAATATTCGAAGGAATCGTTCCTTTCGGAACCAGATTGAAAACTGTTTTTCCTGAAGAAGCCAGTTCGCCAATTTTCAAATCGTAATACAAGTTATCCGGATTCATCGCATTTTTGATTCTGCCGGAAGCCGCAACTCGCAATTGATCTAAACCGGAAACTTTCAAATCGTTAATCAATAAATCATTGACAAGACCTTTCACATTGGCATTAACATTAAGAACTGCATTGGGATATTTGTTGAACGGTGCTGTATTTCTAAGTGTAGGAACGAGATTCAGAATATCAGAAAATCCGATTTTGGAATTTTCTATATTGGCCGAGATTTTCACAGCGCCAGGATTGGCTGATAATTGCTCAATGGAATTATAATTAACAACAACTTCGTCTCTCAAAATAGTTTTTGATGTTTGCAGATAAAGATTTTTCAGATAAGCTTCTTTCTCGGCATACACAAAATCTGTATTAAATTTCTGAACATCCAAACCTCTCGCTTCATGAATTTCAGCCGATTTTACAGTTCCTGCAAAACCATTGTTTTCCATTTTGAAATCACGGATATCAAGATTGAGTTTTCCAAAATTAAGATGATTGAAATCCATCCCGCTTTTGGTTGGCGCAACAGCTGTGTTATTATAAGCGACTTTTACATCATCCAGAATCAGTTTTCCAAGAAGGACTTTCATTGCTTTTTCCTTGTCAGAACCTTTTGAAACTTCAGGTTTTTCTTCTTTTTGAGAATTTGCATTAGAAGCTGGAAGAAATAAATTGGCATTGATGTTGGCACCCGTCAGATAAACATTCCCAACGTCATAATTATTATTGTCAAGATCGATACTGTTCACTTTGGTGCTTAATTCTTTGAAAAGAACCTTTGCAAATGTCTTCGTATTATCGTCGCCGTAATCGATATTGAAATTAGTCAGTTTTATTCCATTAAGACCTAATTTCATCGGCTTTTTCTGGTTGAGGGAATCAACTTTTTTCTCCACATTTTTAGAGACTTCTTCTATCAAATCCTGCTTTAGTTTTAATTTTAAACCATCAAGATTGATGTCATTAACAGCGTAGGAATTATTTTGAAGGTCAAATGTTTTAACTCTTGTATCAAAAGATTTGAAGTAAAGATTGATATCATTTTTGGATTGCTGATCATTGAATGATAATCCAATATCTTTCAATTTAATTTTATCCAAAGAAATAATGAAAGGCTTAGATGGACTTTCTTCCTTTTCCGAGGTTGCAAAAGCATCAATAATATAATCGAAATTGAATTTTCCTTTTGGATTACGGACAACATTCGCACGAACACCTTCCAAATCAATTGACGTAAGATCAGCTTTAGACTTAATCAACTGCCACATATCGAGTCCTACATCTAATTTCTTCGCCGCTAAAAGTGTATCCACATCCTGACCTTGTAAATACAGATTTTCCATGACTAAACTGTTCGGAAAGCCTATGTAAACTTTTTCAAGGGAGACTTTAGTTTTGATTTTTCCTTCCAGATAAACGATTAATCTATCCTTTATCATATTCTGAAAAAATGGAAGCCTGAGACTAAAAATAAGTATAATAAAAAAAACCAATATGGAAATAATGGTTACAAGAATGCGTTTAAGAATTTTTCTTTTGTTGAGTTTTTTCAAACCTTAATAGTTTTATAGATACAAGATAGCAAATACTGTACTATTATTAAGTTCACATCAAAAACCATTACTAAAATCAGTTAACAAACAAGAGCTTAAATACTGATAATCAATACAAATAGGATTTTAAATTAATATTAAATTCAAGCAAAAAAAATATTGATTAGATAATCATAAATGATTTTCATAAATAATATCTTAATCCAATTGCTGTGTTATGACAGTGCTTCTTTTTCTTACGGTATGTGCGGAAAAGTAACCCAAAGCACCATTGCTTATGTTACTTGGCGGATTCGCTGGTGTAACGCCACCATTGGCTCCACCGTTTGAAAGCTGTAAAAGCGCAGAGTAAAAAGTATAAACGTTTTGGTCGATACACTGCATTTCTACATTAATCGTATCGCCTACTTTAACTTTCACACTTCCGTCCTCATCATCGTTAGGTAATATCAAAGGTCTTTGATTAGGCAAACCATTATTAACATTATCAGAAAACTCCTGAAAATTACTCTTTGAACGATTGTTGACATTATAAATAAAAAGATAACGGTTTCCTAAAGCTTGCGGATCTGTAAAAACGGGTAAAAGAGTATAACTTGTTTCTCCACCAACTATGAAAGAATCCTGATCTAAACCTTCGAAAACAACGGATTCAGGCATTGTACTTGTCGAAATATATTCTTTTCCTTCTGCCTGAATTTTTAAAATATATGTTCTTCCGGATTGCCCTACAAAAGTTGAAGTCTGATACGTTCCGTTTCCTACATATTGCAGCGTTTCTGTTTGTCCTGTGTTGTCGCTCAGGATAACCTGTGCGTTTTCTATTGCCGGATATTGATTGGCTTCTGTAAAAGCAACAGATTTTGTGATCTTCACATAATACGGACCTGCCTGATCGGTTACATTTCCTTCAATCACAATATTTCCGCTTTGATCTTCCAGGTCAAGATCGATTTCTTTTTCGCAAGACGTGACTAAAAATAATGACAGTATGATTAAAAATATATTTTTCATGATTAAAATTTGAAGTTATACGTGATATTCGGAACCCATTTGAAAAGTGAAGTCTGCATTGCTCTTGTCGTTCCCGGTTTATCAGGATTGTCTTCAAAATTAATGGTATATGCATTTTCTCTTCCATAAACATTATAAATTCCGAATGACCAGGAACCTTTCCAGCGTTTGTTAGAAATTGGTTCATAGGTTGCGCTCAAATCCATTCTGTGATAAGCCGGCATTCTGTCTGCATTTCTGTTGCTGTACTGGAAAACAGTTTGTCCGTTCAGTTCATATTTTCCGGTCGGGAAAGTTACCGCATTTCCAGTGCTGTAAAGGAATAATCCTGAAAAAGACCATTTCGGGTTCAGTTGATAAGTTGCGACAACAGAAAGGTCGTGTGTTTTATCCTGTCTTGCATCATACCATTGATTATCATTAATTCCGTCGATTTTTCTTTCAGTTTTAGATAAAGTATAAGAAACCCAACCCGTCAGTTTTCCGCTTTTCTTTTTGGCGATTAATTCTAAACCATACGCTCTTCCTTTTCCGAATAACAGCTCGCTTTCAACATCTGCAGCGGTGTCAAAAGAGATTTGTGCCCCATTTTTATAATCGATCTGATTCTGCATTGATTTGTAATAAATCTCAGCATTCAATTCATAATTATTGTTGTTGAAATTTCGGCTGTAACCTGCACTGACTTGGTCAGCAATTTCTGGTTTTACGGTATAGCTGCTTCCAATCCATTGGTCGGTAGGGTTTCCGCTTCCACTGTTGCTTAATAAGTGTAAATTCTGAGTATTTCTTGAATAGCCTCCTTTCACGCTGCTTACTTCATTAATTCTGTAATTCGCTGTAATTCTCGGTTCAAGATTCACATAAGTTTTTCCGAATTTTCCTTTTTCTAAAAATTCAGAGTCGGTTAAAACTCCATTTTGGTAGGTATTAAAAGTATCGCCACCTAAAACACTGAACATTGAAAGTCTTGCTCCGTAGTTAATGGTTAACTTTTCTGTTGCTTTATAATCATCATTAATGTAAACGGCGTTCTCCCAGGAATATCTCGGATTTCTCGGAAAACTGCTCACACTTGTTCCCGATGCGCTACTTGGCGTGATCGTATGATAAATTGACTGAAAACCGAATTTAACGGAATGTTTATTTCCCGCAAACCAGGAGAAATCCTGTTTCAAATTCCAGTCTTCAATTTCAGAATCAAGCCCGAAAGTATTGTTGTTGCTGCTTAATGCAACATTATAATTGTAGTTGCTGTAAATGAATGACGTGTTGGAGAATAATTTGCTGTTGATAATGCTGTTCCAACGCAAAGTTGCTGTCGTATTTCCCCAATCGGTTGAAAATGTATCACCCAAACCTAAAACATCTCTTCCAAAATATCCGGATAAATACAAACGGTTATTATCATTAATCTGATAATTGGCTTTTAAGTTTAAATCATAAAAATATAATTTACTGTCCTTAAAATCATCCGTTGCTTTTAAAAATACATCCGCATACGTTCGTCTTCCAGAAACAATAAATGAAGACTTTTCTTTCTGAATCGGTCCTTCAACGCTTAATCTGCTGCTGATTAATCCGATTCCGCCGTTGACGTTGTAATCTTTATTGTTTCCGTCTTTCATTTTCACATCTAAAACTGATGAAAGTCGACCGCCATATTGCGCAGGACTATTCCCTTTGATGATACTCACATCCTTCAGTGCATCACTGTTGAATGTACTGAAGAATCCAAGTAAATGCGATGCATTATAAACTGCTGCTTCATCCAGTAAAATCAAATTCTGATCGGTCGCACCACCTCTTACAGAAAAACCGCTGCTTCCCTCACCGTTGCTTTTAATTCCGGGTAAAAGCTGAATGGTTTTCATCACATCTTTTTCACCAAACAGAACGGGAAGTTTATCAATCTGCTTAATGCTCAGAGTCTCGGTTCCCATTTGTGCAGATGAAAGATTTTTGTCTTTTTTCACGGCAGAAATTACAACTTCATCAATTTCTTTTACTCTCTCTCCGTTTTCCTGACTGAGCTGAAGATTCAGCTTAACATCATCTTCAACATTCACGATTTGCTGAAAATCTTTGAATCCGGGATTTGAAACAACCAAAGTATATGAACCTTTGGAAAGTGAAAGCGAGTAAAATCCGTATTCGTTGGCAATAACAGAAATGGTAGGATCTTCTGCAACCTTTACGGCAACACCGATCAGTAATTCACCATTTTTTTGATCTTTTACCGTTCCGCTGACCGAATATTTCTGCTGTTGCGCAAAAACAATGGAACTAAAACAAATTGCCGCTATGGAGCTAGTAACTTTCAGGAAGGATGTCTGCATTGAACAAATTTACGTTAATTAAACGTTTAATTTGCTTCTTGATTGTTTGAGGACTTTCAAAATTTAAAATATAACAAAAACTTAATCAAAAATTCTTATCATCCACAGTAAAAACCAGCTTACCTTTTATTACAAAAAGAGAATAATAGACATCGGATTTTTTATATCGAACGCCATAACTGCTGTCAGAATTTATATTTTTTGAATTTAATAAAGTTGTGAAATTTTCAAGGGTAAGATTGTTGTCTTTTGTAACCCCATCATCGAAAATAGCTTTGACGAATTGAAATGATGGATTATTGTTCATAGAATCGAAGTATTTCTTCCATTCATAATTAGCTTTTGTATGATTTTCATTGGTTTGGAAAACATAGATTTCTCCAATTTTACCATTATCACTTTTATGCTCTTCCAAACCCACACTATGATTATGAAATTCATAGACTACTTGCTGAATACCGTAATTTGCATGGGTTGCTGCTGGCTCTTTATTAATAAATTCTTTAAAAGCATCGATATCCTTGCTGTAGTAATGAGAATAGGACATCAGCTGTTCATAGGTTTGTCCAAAGCAAAATGACCCACAAACAAGAAAACAGAAAGCCGTATTTAACATCATTACAATATTTAAAACTAAAAATCAAGAAAACCTTCTGCAAGACCTTTCCACTGGAATTTTGTAACCCTCAAAAATCCTCCGATTGTAATGAAAGCGTTTCGTATCTTACCAATAATTCCGGTTCTGGAAAAATTAGCAATTTCATTCCTTCCATAAATTCCAACCTTAATATAATTCGGTCCTCTTGAAATAATGAATGTTGATGAAGATTCTGGAGAATAAAAATGTGCAATATTGTCGCTCCTGCTGCCAGGTGGTTTTGATGGTCTGCAGGAAATCAAATGCCGTTCTAATTCATCACCAAAACAATGATCATCCATAGCAACAATCTCTACCCAATCATAACCTTTGGTTTGTGGATTGCCAGGACCGGGAATATCAATTCTTAAAAAATCGCCGACTCTCGGCATTCTATCTACATAAAAACCGTGTTTATCACAAAGTTTGAATTCCGCAGACATCTTTCCACAGTATTCTTGCCAGTTATTGATATTGAAAAAACGCTCTTTAAGAAATTGGAATTGCTGAGCTGCAAGAATCGGATCATCCAAAACCCGATCACTTTCTGTATCGAAATGAGCTCCTTTGTAATGCTCCGGAACTCCTGGTACTTTCTTAGGTTTCATGTTTTGGTTAATATTATTTATTTTTCTTTTTAAAAAGTTGATGCGCAGATATTTTTTATAAATTAAACTGTCATTTACCAAAACTTTAACTGCATCATAATAATTCAGCCCGTCTTAATAACACTATCAGAATCATCAGAATCTGAGAAATCATTATTCTTTAAACAACCAGATAGTAATACAAGGATAAAAATCATTCCAATTTTTTCATCCAATATGTAGAATATTCTCAAATCTAAAAATTACACCAATCTTAGTTTATGATTTGAGTCATGTCAAATGAAAAAGAAGAGAGCAATCAATTGCTCTCCACTTTTAATTCTTTTCCTGTCAGTACAAAATGAAGATTTTGCAGCTGATGGATGTAATGACATCGAATATAATTTCCGAAGTATAAAAATCCCTCAAGAATTTTATCTTTCGAAAGGTCAAAATCATACTTTCCAAAGTTGGGTAAGTCGTATCGGATTCTGGAATCTGAGCGATAACTTTCCTTGAAACCAAATTTGGAAAGCCACTCGCTGGTAAGGCGAATTGGTTTTAGTTGTTGTGAGTGTACAGGAATCTTGGAATTACCTTGCTGAATCTGAACTAAGGAAAGATTTTTGTCCTTCTCAAGATTGAGCCCAACTACTGGCACTACATCATTTTCATACTGAAGCAGATTGTAAAGTCTAAGTTCTTGCACTTCCATAAGTTGTAAAATTGATTAATTCGTTTAACGTTTCCGAGTCTATGTGTCGATTATTTTGCTTTAGAATTAAGATTAACGTCTGCAAGCTGTGTCAAAGACTCATCACAGGTTTTCTCTTCTTCCAATGTTTTAAGCAAATTTTTCAACGGAGCAGATTCTTTTAAAATTTTAGCAAACGCCGCCAATGTTCCATAAGTAGCAATCTCGTAATGCTCCACTTTCTGCGCTGCTGCAATGATTCCTGCATCTCTCACTGTTCCTGGTTCTGTTTCTTCCACAATGCTGTCCGCTTCATCTAATAAACCTTGCATTGCGTCGCATTTTTTTGACTGTGCTTTTTTACCCATAGAGTCGAAAATCTCTTCCAGACGAGTAACGTGTGTTTCTGTCTCAGCCAAATGCTTTTCGATAGCGGCTTTCAATTTTTCATTGGTTGCATTCTTCATCATTTTTGGTAAGGCTTTTACTAATGCTTTTTCTGCCCAATAGATATCTTTTAAGCTATCTTCGAAAAGATCGCTTAAGTCTTTAGCCGCATCTTTTTTAGCAGGCGTTTTTTTGGGTGTAGTTGTACTTTTCGCAGCAGTCTTTGTTTTTGCAGCTGTTGCTGATTTTGTAGTTGCCATAATTTTTATTTTTAATATTAATTAATGTGAATAAATTAATTATTACAATCATTATACCAAAATAAATCAATCATATTACAATAAAAATAAATTATAATCAATCTAAACCATTAGTTATTAAACATAACATATTAGAAGTCATTTTCAAACAACTTCTAAAGAAAACCTAGAGAAATTTCGCTCAATAAAACACACCAAGGCGTTTCGTTGCGAGTCATGTCGACAAGTTTGGAATCTGGTGAACATTTTTGTCTTAACCCAATCGAAAGGAGAATAATAGATGCTACAGCCATTATAATCTTTTCATCCTCGCCATCGGCATTTTTATCAATATATTCTACCTCGAACAAACCCGGATAAAATAAATGTGGTAATGCAACCGCTTTTCCGATACCACTTTCCGCTCCCGAAATAAAACAGATTTGTTTTTTAACTGTAAAATATTCCCCAACCATATAATTTTATTTAATGGTTTTTGCATCATTTTTACAGTGGATAAAATTAAATTGTAATTTTAGAATGGTTTCTTTTGACCTCGCAACGGAGACATCCCAAAATGTACTCCATAAAGTATTTCTGAGCATCAAACGCCTTAGTCAACGGATGAAGTTCTATTTTATCACTTCTGATAATTGTTCCTTGATAAGCGATGCAGTAATAAGCAAATATCTGATTATCGGATTCTTTTACCGGCGTGGCATAACCGGTTGTAGCAATCGACCAGTCAGAATCGAATAACGAAGTGACATTAAGAGCCATCATCTCACTGATGTTTCTGGAGACACAGTTTGTTGCTTGCGCTTCGTCAAAATCGATATTCAGATGTTTGACTTTTTCCTCGATTGTGTAGGCTGTAATTCCACCTTTGAAAAATTGTTCCGCACTTGGCATTTGAGAAAACGCTAATTGCAAAAATCCTGATGTAACGCTTTCTGCCATGGAGATGGACTCGTTTCTTTCTCTCAGATTATAGCTGATTTTGTCCAATAGTATTTTAGGAAATTCCATAAGTTAAATTTTTTAAATGTTATTGGATAAAAGAACCTTATAACTTCGGTCCAACAGTTTTACTTTTCCGGTTGATTATTAATGATGAACATTTAGATATTTCTCGAAATAATGAAAATCCTGAATTTTGGATATCAATTGATAAAACATTATTTCCTTTGGTTCCTGGACTCCGATGTGTTCAAATCTGTCAAAATAAGCAATGAAAGAATGGATATCTTTGGGGCTTTCATCTTTCAAAACCACGAAAAGAAGAAAAATCTCATTCTCTATTTCTTTTGCATAAATGGTAGATCCCGGTTCAAACTTCTGACTTTTATTGATCAATTTTTTAAAGTCATAACCAGGTAATGATTTTAATAGTTTTTCAATATTCATTTTTGCTTCTTTTTTGATTTGGATTAAACCAAAGCTACGCAAACTGACTTCTGTCATTATATGATTTGAATCATAAAGCCTTTAAAAACTCTATTAAACTCTATAAAATTATCAATTCTAAAAATTGGTTTTAAGTTTGTATACAGAAGTTATTGTAACAATATAAAATTAACATTATGATAATTGCTGAAGATCTGCTACTATCCTATGGTGCAAAAATCGAATATTACGAAGCCGGAGATATCATTTTCCGAGAAG
>Ga0308158_10005691_pt1 | contig 10173 bp, 9 predicted proteins | sample PhyBR2_FD_201038 | JGI IMG/M metagenome (GOLD analysis project Ga0308158, IMG submission 201038) | Phyllosphere microbial communities from UC Gill Tract Community Farm, Albany, California, United States - DLSLB.R2 | ecosystem: Host-associated > Plants > Phyllosphere > Unclassified | place: USA... | reverse complement strand
CTGCAAATAGCGCTGCTGCACCCCGCTGGCCACCTGCGGGTTATCATCGATAGCCCCCCGGTAGCGTACCGTGAAGCCCGCGCCGGAAGGCTGCAAAACCACTGCCTCGGTGGTTTTGCTCACGCCCAGGGCGGCGCTGGCGGCACCCTCATCGGAGAAGGTAGCGAGCGAGCCGCCCCCGCCGCTATCGGCCGCGTCGAGGTTGATGGGCACGTTGACAAACATAAACTGCACGCCCCGGCCGCTGTAAGCGCTGTTGAGGGCCGCCAGGCGCTCCTGGTAGAGGCGGGTATAGGCGCAGGCGGGGCTCATAAAAACCACCACCACCGCCTTCTGGCCGCTGTAGGCGCTGAGCGAGGTGCTGCCGCCGCCGGTTTTTTGCACCGTAAAATCAGTTACCGTGCCCTGGGCGCGGGCAATGCCCACCGAAACGGTAACCAGCAGCAGGGCCGCCGCCAGCAAAACCGGGAGTTTGCGAAAAGACATGGGAAGGGTAGAAAAGGCCAAAAAAAACAAGCAGCCGGGCCGCGTGAGTGAACGTACGAGAAAACAGCTAGAGCTGGCAGCAGTACGTGAGCACGTAGCCCGCCGCTGGCCGAAGATAACAAATCTGGTGCCGAGAAATTATACCATTTAACGCCAGGCGGGCGGGCAGCGTGCCGGCCGCCGGCCACCGCCCCGCCGGCAGGTCGAGCAGCAAGCTATCGCGGAAAATAATGCCGCGCTGGCCCGCTAGCTTATATAAGGTCTCCTTAGCGCTCCAGAGCAGGCTGTAGAGTTCCTGGAGGGCCGGGGGGCTGGGCCCCCCGGCTAGGGTAATGGTGGCTATACCAGCGGCTTCGGCATCGTTGAGAAATTTGCGGGCGATGCGCTGCGCCTTGTCGCGCACCAGCTCAATGTCGATGCCCACGGCCGTGCCGAAGGGGGCTAGCAGCGCCACCACCCACTCGCCCGAGTGCGACAGCGACACTGCCCACGCCGCGGGGCCAGTCAAGAAAGGCCGGCCGGTTTCGTCGTTGCGCAGCGGGGCCAGCGGCGCGCCGGCCGCCGCCAGCAGGTGCTGCACCAGCACCCGGCCGGCCAGCCACTGGGCCTGGCGCGGGCCATCGGCGCGGGCGGGTAGGAGGGGGGCATAGTCGGCCGCCTGGGCTAGCTGGGGCCAGAGGTCGGCGGGCGTTTCGGTGAGGTGCCAGCAGCCCAGCAGCGGGCCGCCAGGCAAGGGCGTAATGGAATGAAGCGGCATTAAGGGCGAAGGTCGGGCCGGCGCGCGGACTTGCGGTCCGCCAGCCCCGCGGCCCGTGCTCGGGCCAATAAGTCCGCGCGCCGGCCGCGCATCTCCGCGCGTACGCCGCATTCTGCCGACCTTTGCGACCCTTATGCTCGCTACCACGCCCCCGCCTCGCCCCACCGCCACCCGCATCGGCACCCTAGCCGGGCACCGCGATGCGGTGTACGCGCTGGCCGGGCGGCCGGGCGCCGACCAGGTATTTTCGGGCAGCGCCGATGGCATGGTGGTGGCCTGGAACAGCGCTCAGCCCGCGGCTGACGGCGAGCTGCTGGCTAGGGTCGAAAACTCGGTGTATGCGCTGCTGGAGCTGCCCGCCCGCGGCCTGTTGCTGCTGGGTCACAATTTTCAGGGCGTGCAAGCTATTGATTTGCAGAATAAAAAGCTGGCCTACGCCACGGCGCTGCCGCCGGTCGCCATTTTTGAGATGGTGTATTCGGCCAGCCGCCAGCGCGTGTACTGCGCCCTGGGCGATGGCACCCTGGCGGTGCTGCGCGGCGACGATTTTCGGCTCGAAAGCCTATTGCGAATCAGCGAGAAGAGCTTACGCTGCCTGGCCCTGCACGAGGCGCGGGGCGAGCTGGCCGTGGGCAGCTCCGATTGGAAAACTTACGTGCTGGACCTCGACTCGCTAGCCCCCAAAATCGTGCTGACGGAAGCCACGAACTCGGTTTTCGCCCTCGCCTACAGTCCCGATGGCCAGTACCTGCTGGCCGCGGGCCGCGACGCCCACCTGCGCCGCTACGCCGCCCCCGCCGACTACGCGCTGCAAACCAGCGTGGTGGCCCATATGTACGCCATCAACCACTTGGCCTTCAGCGGCGATGGGCGCTACCTGGCGAGCTGCTCGCTCGATAAAAGCATCAAGCTCTGGGACCCCGCCAGCCTCGCGCTGCTGCGGGTGCTGGATAGGGCGCGCACGGCCGGCCACGGCACCTCGGTTAATAAGCTGGTTTGGCCGGGCGCGCAGCACCGGTTAGTTTCGTGCAGCGATGACCGCAGCCTGGCGGTGTGGGATATTTCAGGGGGCAATGGGCAATGAGCAGTGAACAGGTTGTTTGCGGCGTGAAAATTACCATTCTTCTCCTGGGGGCTCCTTGCTAAGCGGCTAGCCAACTCTTCATTGCTTATTATTTACTGCTCACTGATTTTATGAAAATTACCGCCCTCGATATTCGGCAGAAAACGTTTGAAAAGTCCTTTCGGGGCGTGGACAAAGACGAGGTGCAGGCTTTCCTCAACACGGTGTCGCAGCAGTGGGAGCGGCTGGGCGACGAAAACCGCGAGCTGCGCCTCAAGCTAGAGCACGCCCAGCACGATGTGCAAAAGATGCGGGAGGTGGAATCGTCGCTTTACCGCACCCTCAAAACGGCCGAGGATACCGGCAACTCCATCACCGAGCAAGCCCAGCGCGATGCCGACCTGCGCCGCCGCGAGGCCCAGCTACTGGCCGAGCAAACCCTCTCCGAAGCCCGCCAGCGCGCCCGCGCCATCGTGGAGGAAGCCTACCAAACGGCCGAAAAAACGGTGGCCGACATGCAGAAGGAAGTTACCGGCCTCGGCCAGGACTGCCAGCGCCTGGAGCAGCAGCTCGATACCCTGGTGCGCGACCTGCACCACCTGGCCTCCGACGCGCTGGAGAAGGTGGAGCGCGCCCGCACCCGCCCCAAAAATGCGCCGGCGGCCATCCTTTCGCGGGCGGCGAGCGTACAGGTAAAGCGGCCCGCCGAATCGGCGGCTCCCGAACCTAGCCCCGCTCCTGCCATGAACGTTTCCACCGCTTCTTCGCGCTCCTCGGCTGCCGCCGTGGCCCCGACTCCCGCCGCTGCTTATGTGCCCACCGCAGCGGGCCGCCCGGCTTCGGCCGCTAGCCCCTCGGCAGCTCCCAACGGCTATAACCCAAAGCCCGGCCAGCAGCCCGACCCCGGCCAAGCACCCACGCCCGACATCGAGCGCCCCCAGGCCCCGGCCGAAAACCCTGGCATTGCACCCGCACCGCACATCGAGCAGCCCGGCCCCGAAACGGTGCCCCAGCCGCCCGCGCCCTACGTAGAGCCCACGCGTCCCGAAATTCAACCCATTGGCCCCGACCGCCCCGATATTCAGCAGCCCGAGCCCATGACCCACCCCGGCATGGCCGCTAGCCCTGCCAAAACTGAGGCAGTGGGGGAGAAGTCGTTTTTCGACGAAATCTAGCCCCCGGAGCTACCGGGTTTTGAAACTGCGAGCCAGGCTGCCCACCGGGCAGCCTGGCTTTTTTGAATAGGGTGAGCGAAACAGCTGGTTGGTGGGTATTGCGAAGGCATTGCTATACCTACTGGGACTTCAGGCCAACGTCTGGACCGAGTACATCCCCACCACGCAGCAGGTCGAGTACATGGTGCTGCCGCGCCTGGCGGCCCTGGCCGAAGTGCTCTGGACGCCCGCCCGCCTCAAAAACCGGGAGAGCTTTAAGGTGCGGATGCAGCCCCGGTACCAGCGCTATGCCGCGCTAGGGGCCAACTACGCCAAGAGTGCCTTCAACGTGCGCCAGCAGGTGGCGGCCGATACCGCCTGGGGTGGCGACGTGGCAACGATGGGGCTCGACGCCACCGGCCCGCAGGTGCGCTACACCCTCGATGGCTCGGCGCCCACCGCCTACAACGGGCCGTTCACGCTCACCCGCTCGGCGGTGATAAAGGCGGGCGCTTTCGAAAACGGGCAGCTGGTGGGCAAGGTAACCAACTCGGAAATAACGACTCACAAGGCTTTCCTGGCTTCCGCCCGGCTAGCCGCCGCGCCCAGCAAAAGCTACCCGGGCGCGGGCCCGCTCACGCTGGGCGATGGCCTGAAAGGCTCGCGCAGCTTCACCGATGGGCGCTGGCTAGGGTTTTGGGCCACCGACCTGGTAGCCACCCTAGACTTGGGCCGGCCCACCAAAATCAGCACCCTAGCCAGCACGTTTCTGCAGCGCAAAGGCGATGGCATTTTTTTGCCGACCAGCCTGGAAGTGGCGGTTCCGGCCGACGGCCGCCGCTACCACACCGTGTACTCGGGCCCCGTGGGGGCGGCCCAGCCTGGCACGGACATCAGCGAAACGAAGGCGGAGTGGCCGCAAACGAAAGCTCGCTACGTCAAAGTCACGGCCAAAGCTGCGCTGGCGCCCGCCGCCAGCGGCAGCCCCAGCCAACCGGAACCTGGCTATTTGCCGACGAGCTGGTGGTGCAGTAAGCCGCCCGTCGCTACCGTATCCAGGCCCGGTTTAGGCGCAAACGTGAGCTGGCGGCGTTGTAGCGGCCAAAGTCCTGACTGAGCGGCAGCCGTTCGCTCGGGCTGCAACTACGCTCCGGCGCAACGAGTAGCCAGCGCGGCCCGCCGCGGCGGCTACTTTTGCGGCCGGCCGCGGCCGGGAATCGTCCTCAAAATCCGAGAAATCCGACGAATCCGATAAAGCCGCGGTTCAGACAAAATGGGACAAATTGCGCTCGAAGGGCTGGAGTTTTTTGCCTTCCACGGCTACTACGACGAGGAGCAGAAAATCGGGAATAAGTACGGCGTCGACCTGCACCTCAAAACCGACCTGCACGCCGCCGGCGCTTCCGATAAGCTAGCCGAAACCGTTAACTACGAGGTGCTCTACCGCGTGACGCTCGAAGAAATGCAGCGCCCCGCCCGCCTGCTCGAACACCTCGCGCACCGCATCCTCGACCGCCTGATGCAGGAGTTTCCGCAGGTGCGCCGCGCCCAGGTCAGCATCTCCAAGTTCAACCCACCGCTGGGTGGCATCTGCCACCGCGCCCGCGTGACGCTGGTGCGCAAGCGCCAGCCAGCGAAGGCGTTAGCAAACGACTAGGGGGTAAGCGGCCAGGGTAGCCGCCGGCAGCTCGGCCAGCAGCAGGCGCTGCGTCTTGCCAAAGCGAACGAAATAGCCGTTTTTGGTAATCAGCCCGAAAACCTCGTCTTTTTTGACGGATGCCTGGTCGAATACTTCCGCTTGGAGCGGGGAGCCGTAGAGGCAGCGAAGCGTTTTGAGGGCGTGGTAGCGCACCAGGTACTCATCGTGCGCCAGCAACGCAAAAATGAGGGGTGGAATAGCTGGCCCAAGCTGCGGCAGCGTAAAGTATGCGCGCAGCCCAATCAGCACATCCAGCAGGTGATACTCTGAATTGCCCTTGGCGCGCAGGCTGGCGGTCACCAGGGGCGGGTAAAAACCGGCCGGATTAATTTGGGCAATCGCCCCCAGGGCGTAGAGCGCAAAGGTGCCGCGCCGCACGCAGTGGTGCAGCAGTGGCAGGGCCTCGGCGTGGCCCAGGTGGCCTAGCCCCAGTAGGGCGCGGGCATCGGCGGTGCCCGCGCGCAGGGCGGCGAGCAGCTCGGCGGCGGCCTGGGCTTGCGCGGCGGGCGCGAGCTGGTCGAGCAGCGCCAGGTCGATTTGCGAGGCGAAGCCGTCGTGCCAGGCTAGGTAATTAGCGATAGGGCCAAAATAGGCGTGGCGAAAGGCTGCCAAGGGGCTTTCGGGAAAAGACATGCCAGCGAAGCGGATAAAAATAATTTGCTTGATAACTAGCGTGTTGACTGTATTTACGATAAATTTCGTACATTGTTTTTGCAACTACGAAGTATCTCGTATAACCTTTGACATACGAACTATTTCGTACGGAACTTTTCGCCCCGCTAGCCATGCCCAAAGCGCCCCCCAAACCTACTGATTCGGAACTAGAGATTTTGCAGGTGCTCTGGCAGCACGGCCCCGCCACGGTGCGCCTCGTGAACGAGGAGTTGAGCCAGCGCCGCGAGGTGGGCTACACTACCACCCTCAAAATCATGCAATTGATGTTGGAAAAAGGCCTCGTAACCCGCGACGACGAAGGCCGCAGCCATGTGTACCGGGCGGCCGTGCGCGAGCAGGACACCCAGGGACTGCTGCTCGACAAGTTTGTGGCGGCCACCTTCGGCGGCTCGGCCCTGAAGCTGGTGATGCAGGCGCTGGGCAACCGCAAAACCTCGGCCGACGAGTTGGCCCAGATTCGCCGCCTGCTCAATGATATTGAGATTCAGAACGCTAACCCTCCAACTCCTACTTCCCATGACGACGCTCCCGCTGCTTAAAGAAGTATTGTCGCCCGCGCTGGTGCGGGCGCTGGGCTACGCGCTGCTGCACTCGGTGTGGCAGGGCGGGGTGCTGGCCCTGCTGCTGGCCGGGGTACTGCCGCTGCTGCGCCGCCAGCGCGCCGAAGTGCGCTACGCCGCCTCGGCCGGGGCGCTGGCTAGCCTGGTGCTGGCGGCGGGGCTCACGTTTGGCTGGTATTATCAACCTTCGCCGGTGCCGGCAGCGGTGTCCGTAGCTAGCCCCGTGGCCACCACCGCGCCGCTGGCTAGCCCAGTGGCGGAGGTTGCGGCAGTTGCGCCGGCCACTACGCCGCTGCTTTGGCTGCGCGCCAATGCCGGCAAGCTCGAAGCCTACCTGCCGCTGGTGGTAGTGGCCTGGCTGCTGGGCTTGGTTTTGATGAGCGGCCGGTTGGCCGGCGGCCTGCTCTACGCCAGCCGGCTGCGCCGGGCGGGTACCCAGGCATTGGGGGCCGAGTGGCAGCAGCGGCTGGCTGGCTTGGCCCGCCGCGCCGGCGTGCGCCGGCCGGTGGCCTTGCTAGAGTCGGCCAGAGTGGCCGGGCCGGTGGTGCTGGGGCATTTGCGCCCGGTTATTCTGCTGCCGCTAGGGGCGGTGGCAGGCTTGAGCCCGGCCTTGCTCGAAGCCCTGCTGGCCCACGAGCTGGCTCACATTGTGCGCCGCGACTATCTACTCAACCTGGGCCTGGCGGTGGCTGAAGTACTTTTCTTCTACCACCCCGCCGTGTGGTTTATGGCCAACTGCCTGCGCGCCGAGCGCGAAAACTGCTGCGATGACCAGGCCGCTGCCCTCTGCGACGGCGATAGCCTGCGCGTGGCCCGCGCCCTGGCCGCCCTGGCCGAGCTCGAAGCCGCTACCACTGCCTCGCCCCGCCTGGCGCTGGCCGCGGCCGGCACCAGCGGCCGCGGGGGCCTGCTGGCGCGGGTGCGCCGGCTAGCCCTGGGCCGCCCCCAGGCGCCCACCATGAGCGAGCGCCTGCTGGCCGGCTCGCTCACGCTGCTCGGCCTGCTGGGCCTGAGCACGGGCGTGGTGCTGGCCGCCCGCCCGGCCCAAACGGTGCCGAGCCAAACCACGCCCGCCGATACCGCCCGGCGCGTGGCCGCAGTGCCCGCCTTGCCGGCGCTGCCCGGCGTTCCGGCAGTACCCGGCAGCTCGGTGGCGCCTAGCGTAGAAACCGTGCAAACTGACCGCGCCGAGCCCCGGGTGCGCATGAGGCACCTGCGGCAAGTAGCGCCCCGCCGCCCCGGACCCAGCACCGTTGTAATCGAAAAAGATAAAAAAGGCCGCGTAGTCAACCTAACTGTGGATGGCCAGCGCGTTGAAACGACCAATAAAAAAGCCGGGCGCACCAAGAAAGTGCGCACTGTGGAAGTCGTGACCGTGCCCAGTGCGCCGGTGCATATCGAGCGGCCGACGCGGCCGGGCACGGGCTCTTTCAGCTTTGATATTTCGACCGATGACGTGAACGACGAGGCCTTGCGGGCCGCCCGCGAAAGCCTGGCTAACACGCTGCGCGAGCCCGCCCTCAACGCCGAGCAGCGCCAGGAGATAGCGCGCGAGCTGCGCCGGGTGCAAAGCGAGCTGGCCCGCCAGCAAGCCGCGCTGCACAAGCAGGCGCGCACCTTTCGCTTCGAGCTGAACAGTGCCGTCGCCAGCCACTCAACCGACCCTACTTTTCATCTGGACCGCAACAAGCGGGGCTACGTGCGCCTCAAAATTGACAAGCACGGCCGGCTGCTGCACGGCGACGCCGACTGGCAGCTAGACCGCGCAGCCACCCAGGCCGAGCGCGCCGCCGACCGGGCCGCCACCCAGGCCGACCGCGATGCGGAGCAGGCCGACGGGGCTGCCGAGGCCGCCGAGCCAGCCGACCAAGCTGCCGGCCGCGCCGAAGCCGCCGGGCGCCGCGCCGAGCTGCGCGCCCGCATTGCCGCCGCCGAGGCCGAGCTGCGCACCCTCGATACCCGCGGGGGCCGGCCCACGCCGCCCCGCGCCCCGCGCGCGCCCTTGGCCCCGGCGGCCCCGCTAGGCCCCCAGGTGCCGCAAACGCCGCCCTTGCCCGCCGTGCCCCAATTTCCACGAGCAGCCCCAGCGGCGCCTTTTGTAATCAGTACCGACGAGCTGCGCGATAATCTGCGCCGTGACAATCTGATTGGAAAAACCGACCGCAGTTTTTCTTTCTCGCTGAATGAGGAAGGGGGGCAGATAAATGGTAAGCCTCTGACACCAGTACAGCTGGCTAAATACCGCAAACTGTTGCGCCAGCCTGTTGGCGGGGAAAAGAGTTCGCAGTTCAATGTCCGTATTAATGAGCACTAACGCAAATGTTTGCCCACATGCCCTAGCGCGTTAGAGGTGCAAAAAAGCGGGCCGGTTGTCTGAGATGAACAGATGGCCGGCCCGCTTTTTTGCGCCCGGCGCGGCCGTGCGCGGGCTTCCTGAAAATAATTTTAACCTCGCTGTAACGAATGGCTACCTCGCCGGTACTCCCTGCAAACCCCACCGCTCCCGACCTTTTTACTGCCGCCCGGATGCCTGCCACTGCCACCACATTCAGCGATGAAGCCCTGATGGCCCAGGTGCAGGGCGGCGACCTCGACCAGCTAACCGGGCTGTTTGAGCGCTACCACGGCCCGCTTTTCGGCTTTCTGGCCCGGTTGGCCAACGGCGACCGCGCCCTGGCCCAGGACCTGACCCAGAACGTGTTTGTGCGGGTGCTGCGCTACCGCGCCAGCTACCAGCCGGGCCAGCCGTTCCGGGCCTGGGTCTACCAGCTGGCCCGCCACGTGTGGGCCGACCACTACCAGCGCCAGCGCCCCCGCGCCGACCTGGAGGAAGTTGAAAAAACGGCCGCCCACGGCCACCAGGCCCAGGCCCAGCGCGCCGCCAAAGACCAAAACGAAGCCTTGCACGAAGCGCTGGCCCTGCTGCCCGCCGCCCAGCGCGAGGTGCTGCTGCTGCACCGCTTCCAGGGCTTCGACTACGCCGAAATCGGCGAGCAGCTGGGCTGCACGGCCGGCGCGGCCAGGGTCAAGGCCCACCGGGCGCTGGACGCGCTCCGTAAGATTTACCTGAGCTGAGTTTGCAAGTAACAAGTATATCAACTATCAGCCTGCCGCACTACTTATTAATCATCAGTTACTTACAAGTTAAAAAATGCCTGCTGCTATTAATTCTGCTTACCTAACCGACCCCGCCTGCGCCGAGCTGCGGCCCTGGCTGCCCGAGCTGGCCGACGGCCAGCCGCTGCCCCCCGCGGCGGCCCCCCTGGCCGCGCATCTACCCACTTGCCCCGCCTGCCAGGCCGAACTGGCCGAGCTGCGCCAGCTCTTCAACGACCTCGATGCCCTGCCGCCCGAGCTGCCCCCCTTAGCCATGCGCGATGACTTTCAGGCGATGCTGGCACAAGAAAAGGCGAAGCTGGCCGCAGCTTCGCCCGCCGGGCTCACGGCCGCCCGTGGCGGCCAGCCGCTAGCCCCCCCGCTGGCACAAGCGGTAGCTGCGCCAAAACATAGCGCTAACCAGCAGTGGCTGCGCGTGGCGGCCAGCGTGGCCCTGGTGGCGGTGGGGGCCATTCTGGGCTTGCTGCTGCGCGGCGGGCAGCCGGCTAGCCCGCTGGCCCAGCTTGCGCCGGCCGAGCCGCCGGCCCAGCCTTCGCTGTCGATGAAGCTGGCGGCGGCGCGCCAGCAGCCGGCCACGGCCAGCCAGCGCCTGCAGCTCGTGAGCCAGGCCCCGGCCGCCATCGTGGAGCCCAACGACCCGGCCGTGCTCACCCTCATTCATA
>Ga0308158_10005690_pt1 | contig 10175 bp, 8 predicted proteins | sample PhyBR2_FD_201038 | JGI IMG/M metagenome (GOLD analysis project Ga0308158, IMG submission 201038) | Phyllosphere microbial communities from UC Gill Tract Community Farm, Albany, California, United States - DLSLB.R2 | ecosystem: Host-associated > Plants > Phyllosphere > Unclassified | place: USA... | reverse complement strand
AGCGGGCAGCAGTTTCGACGACGTGATTGACGTGACGGTTTTCATGGTTGATCCGCAATCGACATTTGAAACCATCTGGAACGTCGTACCCGAGTATTGGGGCCAGGCTCCTTATCCCACGCTGACAGCCGTCGGCGTTACCTGGCTCTATGGTTTTGACTTTGAGATCAAGGTCATTGCAAAGCTGCCTGAGGATGCCACAAAGCAATAGACCGACTTACGGCAAACTACACGCCGCCGAGACCGTATCAGGGGTCCAACACTTTGCTGTTGGCCCCCGTTACGTGACAGGACGTGCCGGGACTGCCCGGCCAAGACGCACTGGTTAGTGGGGAGCGCCCATAAATAAAGAACCCGCTTTGCCGGCCAATTCCATCACACTCATTGATTCACCGTTCAGCATGATTTTCTCGTCTGAATCCTTGGCTGAATCGTACGCAATATCGCTCGTGATCACGCCGTTCTCAAATTTCCCAAGACCCGTTGTCTGCGTCATGAGCCCTGCCATGCTGGCAAGATCATCGCCTTGCTTGTCGGCCGCTGCCTTGTCTGTTACACCACTGGCCTGAGCACCGGCTGACCCGAGATCACGAATCAGGCGTGTATCGGCTTTCAGAGCAAATTGCACTTTTTTCAGCGACTCAGCCAGGAACGCCGTGTCTTGCGTCGTCTGTCCCTCAGGCTGGCCAGTGCCATCAAAATTAGCTGAAGCCTCCAGTGAACCTTCCCCGTTTGCTGTCTTCCACGAGAAAGGAGACACGCGTACCTGCAACTTGTTGCGTATCAGACTGGTGAACAGTTCTGCATAATACTGTTCGATTTGCTCACCCTGCTGCTCAATGTTGTCTGGCGTGATATTGAGCGATCCGGCCTGTTGCCTGAACTTGTCCACCGCCTGGCGGTCAAGATGTTCAAAGGCGAGATTCAACTTGATGGCGCCAAAATCGATATTGTTAACCAGCACCTTGCCAAGATCGTAGCCTACGTTCAGGTTCAGGAAATTATCCACTTCTGCCGTTTTCACATCGATCTTGAAATCAGCGATTGACACCGTCTTATCGTTCTTCGGCTTAATATCAAGCTTGGCGATACTCATTTTACCCGGACCCACGAATAGGCCGGACGCAGTTTTGCTGGAATTGGCCTGTCCCGTCACGTTCTTGACGGAAAAGTCAACATTGGCATAGTTGGTCAGGCTCGCCTCGGGAAGGTCGAACGTCATATCAATTTTGGTAAAGTCCTTGTCTACAACCGACGTTGCCGTTATCGGCTGGGACTTGAAGGCGCCCTCTCCAACAGTCGCATCCAGTGCCTCTATTTTGGCGACGGAATGCACATTTCCTGAAAAATCAATGCGATCGCTTTGCACGTACGGTTCTTTGCCGCCTGCTGCGTCATACAGTGGCTTGGTCTTGTCGTCGTTAACCAGCGTGGTTGACGCGGCTGCGTATCCGGTGACAAATTCACCCCGCAACAAGGCGTTAAGCGATATCGGCCCGTGTTCGATGTGGCTTTTGAGCAGAACTTCCTTGGGCAGGGCCGACATTTCCGGAATGTTCAATTTGACTTTATATACCGCGTCAGACGAGAAAACGCCCTTGTCATAACTGACCGGCTCCATACTGACTCGTCCGTCGCCTTCTTTTTTCAGATACTCGTTAGTTTTGGCCAGATAGTCGTCAAGTCGCTCCTGGACCTGCGTACCAAGATACCAGCTTGATCCGGTCCAGATTGCGCCAGCGGCTACAACAACACCGGCTACGATTGCGGCTTTATTCATCGAATTAATTCCTATAGATCGTGAACTGCGAATAGTTAAAAATATTGGCACAATTATAGCTGCCAAACCCGACCTGGCGGCTTGCCCGATGGTCGCCTTGACGTTATTTTAATCAACAGAAAGCGGATGTCGGTTGATGGTCGTAGCTGCCTGTGTGCACCAACGATTCATTCGGCAAGACGTTGGAAAATTTGACGTAGCCTCATGAGCGACCGTGATCTGTCTATAATTGACTGGCGCCGCAAGCCTGCGTCGTACAGCACGTTAGCTCAAACACAACAACAGGAGACTCTAATGCGGCTATTCAGATCATGGATCAACAACAGCGATACCCCGAGCGATGACGCAGTCGCATCGTCTGGCAGGCGTTACTTTCTGGCAGCCGGCTGCGCCTGCTGCGCAACCTACGCGTTAAACATTTCGCCTGCCGCAGCCCAGTCGCCAGATGTGCAGCGCCATCTGACTGCAGCGCGCGCCGCTGCCGGCAACGATCTCAAACAATTGCTAAAACTGGGTGACGTTGCCTTGCCGGCCAGTGCCAAAAAAGGTCCATCGATCCAGGAGCTGATGGCGCAACCTGCACCACCGCCCGGCCAGGCTTTCGATAACCTGTATTTCGTCGGCGGCAAATGGGTCAGTGCCTGGGCCATCACCACATCCGACGGCATCATCCTGATCGATGCAATGAACAATGCTGATGATGCCAAAAATGTGATCGTCGCCGGCATGCGCAAGCTGGGCCTGGATCCGGCGCAGATCAAGATGGTCGTTATCACGCATGGCCATGGTGACCACTATGGCGGCGCCAATTATCTGGTGGAGCATTTTCATCCGAAAATCATTGCCAGCGAAGCCGACTGGACCATGATGGAAACCAAGCTGGAGTTCGAAGTGCCCAGCTGGGGTCGTCCGCCCAAGCGAGATGTAGTCGTAGAAGACGGCGCCAAGCTGACACTGGGCGACACCACCGTTGATATCGTGCTGACACCGGGCCACACCATGGGCACGATCTCGGTGGCGTTTGACGCCAAAAGTGGCAGCAAAAGCCACCGAGCCTTCCTGTGGGGCGGCACATCATTCAATTTTGGCAAGCAGCCTAACCGCATGGAACGCCTGCAGGCGTATATTGATGCGACCGCCCGGGTGCGTGATATGGCTGGCAAGCAGAACATAGACGTGTTCTTGTCCAATCACAGCGGCATGGATCTGGCCGACATCAAACTGGCACAGATGAAAAAGGGCGAGCCCAATCCGTTCGTACTGGGTTCTGAAACAACGCAACGCGCACTGACCGTGATGCATGAATGCGCGCTGGCGACCAAGGCAGCATGGAGCGTGTGAAGCATTGACGGCGATGGCGTGTCTGGCGCCATCGCTTACTTCACAGGCCGGTTATCAGGCTGCCGGATCGACCATGCTACATGGCGAACATATCAATATGCTATTTACCCAGTACAGTATTGACCAGCTTTGTTCTGGCAAGCCTGCGCGCCGCATCCTTATTTGATCCCTTCCAGTATTCGGGGTCTACATTTGCAATACGCCCCGCAGTATTTTGCATGTGGCAGAACGCCATCGCCCGCGCCGCCTCCGCGTCCTGTTGCTCAATGGCCTGCCGGATAGCCTCATGCTCCGCGCAAACACTCTCGGCCAATTGCCTCTGGCGGGCTTCATTTCCGCGTGTCACCCTTATTGCATCCTGTATAGCACGCGTCAGCATCCCGAGCAATTCCGCGTACAGCGGATTTCCCGTCGCCTTGGCAATCGCGAGATGAAACGCCAAATCTTCTCGTACGCCATCCCCTCCGGCATTGACGGCCTTATCTATATCGATCAAGGCACTATTGATTTCCGTCATTTGGGATTTTGAGCGACGCTCAGCGGCCAGCGCCGCCATCTCTGCTTCTATTCCTCGACGCAGCTCGATAATCCGCAATACACCCAAGGCAGGATTGTCATCAAATTGGGCTAAACGAAAAACGTCGTTGGCTTGTGGATTGAGCACTATCGTGCCGCTGCCCTGCCTGGTTTCTACAAGCCCTTCGGATTTAAGGCGAGAAATTGCTTCACGCACGACTGAACGACTCACCCCATACTCTTGTGTCATAAATTTCTCAGTCGGTAGCCGGGAATTTATTGGGTACTCACCGTTGCGAATCTGCTTAGCCAATATATCCGTAATGCGATCTGAGAGCGTTTTTTCATTGGTAAATTTGGGCTCACTCATGATGCCAGTTTGCTTCCTGTTGTTGCCGTCTGCTGAAGTGAGGAAATCTCAAATCAATAGGCAACAGAGTATCAAATTTATATTTGCTTGACAAATTTGTCTGATGAAATATAGAATTGAGCAGACAAATTCATAATACAAATTAAATTAAAGCATGGAGACAAACCACATATGTCATCGGGTGATTCAAAACCGAGCGCATACCTATGCCGCCGTCTTACACATGACGTTGAACTGGCTTTGCAGGCGCGCTATAACTTGCACATCAATGAACACGACAGCATTCTCGGCCCCAATGAAATAGCCCATTTGGCAAAGGGCAGCCAGATTCTGTTTGTGACCGCTACAGAGTCGGTCACGGAGGGCCTTATTGAACAGTTGTCGCCATGCTTGCGATATGTCGCAACATTGTCAGTAGGCTACGACCATATTGATATGGCGGCCGCCAACAGGTTCGGGATCCAGGTACTACATACACCAGATGTATTGAGCGAAGCATGCGCCGAAATTGCAATGATGCTGATCTTGACTGCATGCAGGCGCGGCTATGAGGCAGACCAACTGGTCAGAAGCGGTCAGTGGCAAGGATGGAGTCCTACGCAGCTATTAGGTGTGGGGCTTACCGGGAGACGCCTGCTCATTTTCGGAATGGGAAGAATTGGCCGCGAAATAGCCAAACGTGCGCGCGCGTTCGGTATGCAAATTCATTATCACAATCGTCGTCGCCTTGATCCCGACCAGGAGATGGGTGCCCTCTTTCACGAGAATTTGGACGATGCACTAAGCAACGCAGATATCGTTATGGTGGCAGCCCCCGGATCCCCTGCTCTAAAAGGCATTATCAATGCCGAAAGCATCGCCCGCATGCCGGACGGCTCTGTGTTGATCAATATCTCGCGTGGAGATCTGGTTGATGACGACGCGTTGATTAATGCACTCAATAGTGGGAAATTATTTTCCGCGGGCCTGGATGTATTTTCCAATGAGCCGCATGTAGACGCGCGTTATTTCGCTCTTAAAAACGTATTTCTTACTCCCCACATTGGTAGCGCAACGCGTGAGACCCGCGATGCCATGGGCTGGATGCTTGTGAACGGCCTGGAACAACTGCGCCAGGGACAACAACCAAGCAATCTCATCTCGATTAATTAATCAACCGAGCACATCATCAATGAATCTGACACACCCCTCACTTTTCCGCAAGCAATGCTACGTCAATGGCCACTGGATCGATAGTGCCACGAAGCAGACCATGGATGTCATCAATCCCGCAAATGGCGCCATTCTGGGAACGGTCCCTTCTCTTACACAAGAAGATACGCGCAAGGCAATTGAGGCAGCACAGCAAGCGCTTGCTGAATGGAGCAAATTTCCTGCCAAACGACGCTCTCAGCTGATCCGCAGATGGTTTGAATTATGCATGGAGAATCAGAATGACCTGGCTGCCATCCTGACCTTTGAACAGGGTAAGCCTCTGAAGGAATCACTTGGTGAAATCACCTATGGCTCGGCCTTCCTGGAATGGTTTGCCGAAGAGGCAAAACGTGTCTATGGCGATATCATTCCTGCCGCATCCGCTGATCGGCGAATTCTCGTCATCAAGCAGCCGGTCGGCGTAGTCGCTGCCATTACGCCGTGGAACTTTCCTAACGCAATGATCACCCGCAAGGCAGGCGCCGCACTGGCCGCAGGTTGCACCATTGTCATCAAGCCGGCGTCCAGCACCCCTTATTCGGCATTGGCATTGGCTGAACTGGCAAGTCAAGCCGGAATCCCTCCAGGCGTGCTTAACGTCGTGACGGGGAATTCGACAGTGGTCGGAACAGAGCTCACTACCAATTCCATCGTTCGAAAACTCTCTTTTACTGGTTCTACTGAGGTGGGCAAACACTTAATGGAGCAATGCGCCGGTACGGTGAAGAAAGTGTCAATGGAGTTAGGAGGTAACGCACCGTTTATCGTATTTGACGATGCCGATCTGGATCAGGCAGTGGCGGGGGCCATTGCATCCAAATTCAGAAATGCCGGCCAAACTTGCGTATGTGCCAATCGTATCTTCGTGCAAGACGGTATATACGACATTTTTGCAGAGAAACTCAAACAGGCCGTACTCGCTTTACGGGTTGGGGAAGGTTGGACCGAAAACGTCGACATCGGCCCCCTTATTGACCAGGCGGCCGTTAACAAAGTGAACCAACATATTGAAAATGCAATCAGTGGCGGCGCCCGTCTGCTGTGCGGAGGCCGCACGCATGAACTGGGCGGACTGTTTTTCGAACCCTCTATCCTTGTCGATGTGCCGCGAGATGCGCTTCTGATGTATGAGGAGACGTTCGGGCCTGTCGCCCCTTTGATCAGATTTTCCAGTGAGCAGGAGGTCATCGAATTGGCCAACGACACGCCGTTCGGACTGGCTGCCTACTTTTATACCTCTGACTATCAAAGATCCTGGCGGGTCGCAGAGGCGCTGGAAACCGGCATCATCGGTTTGAACGAAGGAATCATTTCCACCGAGCTGGCTCCTTTTGGGGGCATTAAAGAATCAGGGGTCGGGCGCGAAGGATCGAAGTATGGCGTGGATGATTACATCGAGATCAAGTATATATGTGCCGGTGGAATAAACGCCGCTTGATACAACTTCGACACCAATCGTGTGTCTAATTTTCAAATGGGAAAAGTGATGATTAATAAGCAACAAGAAATAGGTCTGATCGGTGCAGGGCTGATGGGTTCAGGTATCGCGTTAAGTCTGCTGCGAGGCGATCACCGGTTAACTATTCTTGAGCACCCGGGCAATCAGCCTCTTGATGCATTGATCAAGGCCGGCGCCCAAACCTGCACCAGCGCATCCGATCTGGCATCACGCAGTGATGTACTGATTCTTTGCGTAACCGGCACGCCACAGGTAGAACAAGTTTTACTACAGGAGGATGGCGTTTTGCAGGGCATGAAAAAGGGATGCACGATTATTGACTGCTCTACAGCCATTCCTTCGTCCACCTTGAAAATTGCAAAATTGATTGAAGAAAAAGGCGGAAAATTTCTGGACGCCCCCATGACGCGAACGCCAAAAGAAGCGGCCGAAGGACGGTTGAATCTGATTGTAGGTGGAGACGCCGACGTCTACCAAGCTTGCTTGCCAATCCTGCAGAGCTATGCAGAGAATATTACGTACGCGGGGCCAACAGGCGCCGGGCACAAGATGAAATTGCTGCATAACTACGTATCACTGGGCTTTTCGGTGCTATTGGCTGAAGCAGCAGCATGTGCACACAAAGCAGGAATAGATGAAAAAGCCTTTTGCGAGATTTTGGCCAACGGAGGCGGTGGCGGTGTCGTACTGAACCGGCTACGTCCATTCATTGAGTCTGGTGATACGTCTGGCTTTCAGTTCTCAATTTCCAACGCGCTGAAAGACATGACTTATTACTGCGCACTGGCAGAGGATCAGCATGCCAGGAGCGACATTGCCCAGTCAGTAAAAACAGCGTACTCTGCGGCCGCGCAGGCCGGACTTGAACAGGAACCGTTGCCAAAAATTGTCGACTTCTTTTCAAGTAAATTTGATTAATGAAAGCGCTGAGCGATGAACACATACCATATATCAGTTATACCCGGTGACGGAATCGGCAAGGAAGTAGTTCCCGCCGGCCTTCGCGTCCTTGATGCGGTCAGTGCAATACATGGCTTTGGGCTTCACTATCGTCACTATGACTGGAGTTGTGAATTATATAAATCCACGGGAAAAATGATGCCCGATGACGGCATTGAACGACTTGGAGACAGCGACGCAATTTTCCTTGGCGCCGTTGGCTTTCCTGGCGTGCCTGATCATATTTCACTGTGGAATCTTCTTATACCGATAAGACGCGAATTTGATCAATACGTCAACCTTCGCCCTGTCCGCCTGCTTGCCGGCGTGCCTTGCCCGCTGGTAAATGCGGACAAGAAAAAAATAGATTTCTGGATAGTGCGGGAAAATACCGAGGGAGAGTATTCTCAGGTGGGCGGGCGGATGTTTGAAGGAACAGACCGTGAATTTGTGGTTCAGCAGTCTGTTTTTACAAGACATGGTACGGACAGGATTATCAAATTCGCGTTCGAGTTTGCAAAACAGCAAAAGCGATTGCGCGTCACTTCAGCGACAAAATCCAATGGTATCTATCACGCAATGCCGTATTGGGATGAACGATTTGCCGCCATGGCCAAAGGGTATCCGGACATCATTGCAGATCAATATCATATAGATATTCTATCCGCCAGATTTGTGTTGTCCCCTGAACGATTTGACGTAGTGGTCGGCTCTAATTTATTTGGCGATATTTTATCCGATCTGGGCCCCGGGGTCACCGGCACCATTGCCGTTGCTCCAAGCGCCAATATCAATCCTGAACGGCGCCACCCCTCCATGTTCGAGCCCGTCCACGGCTCCGCGCCCGATATTGCAGGTAAAGCAATTGCAAATCCGATTGGCCAGATCTGGTCTGCCGCGATGATGCTGGAGCATTTGGGTGAACAGCAAGCCGCTTCGACAATCATACACGCAATTGAACGAGCGCTCTGCGCCCCGGATCGTCGCGTCACGCCGGACCTGGGAGGCAATTGCAGTACAGACGAGCTGACAGACTCCATTATCGGCAACCTGAAATAGCTCATTAAACTAACAGGCTTTATGCATGAACAATAGCAAAGTACCGATAAAGATCATATTGACCGACACCATTCATCCGCAAGCTCACAGGATACTGGAACAGGAGACAGAGGTTATCACGCTTGATTCCGCGCTGCCAGCGGACCAGGCTGAACACAAACTGCGGCAATTAATCACCGACGCACAAGGCCTGATTGTCAGACGCAAGTTGCCCGACGGCATTTTCGATTCGGGCAATACACTGCGCGGCGTCGTTCGTCACGGAGTTGGCCTGGATTTTATTCCAGTCGATAGCGCAACACGCCACGGCATTCCCGTTGCTAACACACCAGATGTGAACGCCAACTCGGTCGCCGAATATGCGATTACAGCCATACTGGAAAGCGCACGCCGCCTGAATCATTTTGATCAAATGGTAAGGAGTGGAAATTGGCCAGCTCGCAAGACGGCGCCATCTCTGACATTTGAAGTAAAAGGGCGCACGCTCGGGATTATCGGATTTGGCGCTATCGGACAGCGAGTCGCTGAAATCGCTGCCTGTGGGCTCGGAATGAACATCGTAGTCCACACCCGCAGCGCTTCGCGTGTTCCTGAGAAATGGCCTGCGCTAAAAGTAGAAGCACTTTTTGCAAACAGTGATTTTGTTGTCCTTGCCTGCCCGCTGAATGACCAGACAAGAGGACTAATCAATGAGCAAACACTGCGGCACGCGAAACCCGGTTTGATGATTATCAACGTGGCCAGAGGCGCCGTCATTAACGAGCCGGATCTGCTTGATGCACTTGAAAACAAAATTATTTCGGGTGCGGTTCTGGATGTATTTGAGAACCAACCGCTAGCCATGCACCATAAATTGCTGACACATCCTAATGTCATTCTTACCCCACACGTGGCCGGAATGACGCAAGACTCGGAGCGGGCAATGAGTATGTTGGCCGTGCAAACGCAACTGGCGCTTATTCGGGGAGAGCGACCGGTAAATATTGTCAACCCCGACTTTAAAACTATGAGGAAGAGCGAGTGAAAATTTCAAATGTTACTGCCATCCCCCTTTCCTATCGGCTACCGGAAGGAAAAACTGTCACGATGGGCGTGGGCAGCACCTTGAAGCGGGATGCAATCATCATACGAGTAGAAACATCTGATGGGATCGTCGGCTATGGAGAATCACATCCTGGCCGCAGTGCCGGCGCGATCGTCAGTCTGATCGAAAACACCTTAAAGCCACTCATTCTGGGCATGCAGGCGACCGACGTCATTGGCGCATGGCAGCGTATCCACCGGATGCAATTTTCCAGCCATGGGCTGGGTGCGGGCGCTGCCCTGGCCTATTCCGGCATTGATATGGCGCTATGGGATATTCGTGGCAAAGCGGCCAACATGCCGCTCTATGAACTGCTTGGGGGGTCGAGCAAGCGCATTCCTGCTTACGCTGGAGGAATCGCCCTGGGTTATCAACCCAAAGAGTCATTGGCCGAAGAGGCGCAATCGTACATAGATCAGGGTTATCGCGCAGT
>Ga0308158_10005687_pt1 | contig 10177 bp, 8 predicted proteins | sample PhyBR2_FD_201038 | JGI IMG/M metagenome (GOLD analysis project Ga0308158, IMG submission 201038) | Phyllosphere microbial communities from UC Gill Tract Community Farm, Albany, California, United States - DLSLB.R2 | ecosystem: Host-associated > Plants > Phyllosphere > Unclassified | place: USA... | reverse complement strand
TGATAAATACTGCCTGGCGTTCGCGTTTCCACGCTGTTTGCAGAGCCTGCTTATTGCGAAAGCGATCCGCATCTGAGTAGAGTATTCCCCCTGTTTTCTGTTTATTTTTAAAGGCCATTTTAGCGGCTATGCAAATTACAGAATACTCTTAGTTTATCGGTTAATTTATTGTTTTTATTTAATTTTTACTCGCGATAAAACAGGGTAAACATTTTGATACAAAAATTGACGATGTGCATACATACGACTGATTTAGAGTAGCGAAAAATTTGTACAAATAAAAATTTTTGGGACTAACTGGCACTCTCTTTTGTATTTCACTTTAATAAATATGTCACACCAGAGGTTATATGAATAACGATCAACAAGTCCCTTTAGTGTCATTTATTGTGCCTGTTTATAACGGTGCGGCATTTATTGAACGTTGTGTTGAGAGTATTCTTAAGCAGCCTCAGGCTGAGCGCTGCCAGGTGATTCTGGTGAATGATGGGTCCAGCGATAATTCACTTGAGCTGATGAATAAATACCAGAATTATCCTGGGGTATTGATTATCAATAAGCCCAATGGCGGTGTTTCTTCGGCGCGTAACTGCGGACTGGACGCCGCACGCGGTACATTTATTTCTTTCGTTGACGCTGACGACTTCCTGCCTCCTGCGGTTCTTGATACCTGGCTTACGCTTATGAAGGATGATGTGGTTCTGGCCGTAGGCGAATCACGTACCTTTTCTCATGACGGAAAGCCGCTTTCTGAGGTAACAGAAGCCGATTCTCAGCGCAGTATGTCTGCCGATAAGGCGATAAGTGAACTGTTGTATCACACGCCGAAGCACGGTATCTGTGACAAATTTTTCCGCCGGGAAATCGTGCAACAGCAGCAATTGCACTTTCGTGAAGATATCTTTAACTTTGAAGACCTGCTGTTTGTGATCGGCTATCTGTCCGCCGCGAACCCCGGGCAGGTGGTGTTTAGTCGCCGTGTGGTTTACCACTATGTCGAGTCCAGAAATTCCGCCACACGTTCCGAGCTTAAAGAAAAACACTTTACCTATGTACGTGCTTTTGCCGGGATAAAAATGTTGCTGCTGCGGCCACAGGAACGCTTTTACTACTTTTTATTCCTCAAAGTGACCGCTTCGCATATCTACAAGGCGTTGCACAGTGAGGAGTTCAGCGCTGCGTTTGTTAAGCAGTACATCGATCTCTATCGTCAGAACTATCGTGCTTATTGCGCTGCCGGCATCATTCCAAATGCATGGAGCCTGTATTTCACCTTCTTCTTTCTGTCGCCGCGGCTGGTATCCGGGTTGCGCCACGTCGCACAGAATGTGTTGAGGGGCCGGTCGTGAAACAGAAGCTGCAAAACTCGTTGTGGATGATCATTGAGAAACTGGTTGCCGTCTTTGGGCTGATGTTCGTCACGTCCTTCGTGGCGAAATACGTGGGGCCTGTCACCTTTGGCGTCATCGCGATTTCAATGCTGATCTTTCAGTTTATCCAGTCGGTTGCCATGATGGGCTGCGATGTGATTTTGCTGAAGCGTATCGCCCAGAATCACCGTTCGGGCATCCGGCTTATGGTGCCGGCTGTCATATTAGTGTTTGCCATTTACTGTGTACTGGCGGCGATAGGCATCATCGTGATGCGCGAGGAGATGAATGCGCAGGCCTTTATCTTTATCTGTGCTGCTGCCTTAGCCTGCCTGTTTTCAGCTATCGACCTGATTAACATCTATAACGAGGCAGTTTTAAATGCGAAGCTGAACGTGATCGCTAACCTGACCGGGCTGCTCATCAGTTTAGGCATTCGCTATGGGATTTCTTATTACCAGCTAGCCCCAGAGTTGCTGGCGATTCCCATTGTGCTGGCCACCTTTATTCCTTTCCTGATTAAGATCTGCGTGTTTGGCTGGTATCACCGACGATCTCAGGTGCGGCCACCGCTTCCTAAGCTGAGCCATATCCGGCGTTACAGCCGCTATATTCTTCAGGCCGGACGGTCACTGGTGCTGTCGGTGATTGCGATTACCATCTATACCCGACTCAACCAGCTCAGCGTCTCATGGTTTTTAGGCCTCAAAGAGGCGGGCATTTTTTCGGTGGCGATGACGCTGTCGGTTGCCTGGGTATTTTTACCCAATGCGTTGTTGGCGTCTTTCTATCCGGCCCTGTTTGCCGAGCGCGATCCTGAGGTGGCTGTGATACGCGCTCAGAAACTGCAGTTACTGGTCATTGCCGTATCCTTAGGGGTTATCCTTGGCATCGCACTGGTGGGACCCTGGTTTATTGAGCATTTCTACGGTGCCGCTTACACCGAAGCGATAGCCCCGATGGTGTTGTTGAGTATCGGTGCTATGTTTGGTGTGTTAAGCAGCGTGATGGATCGCTTTATCATCAAATACAACGGCTACCGTTATCTGATCAAAAAAACGTTCTGCGTATTGGCGGTTTGCCTGGTGACGACGGTGACGTTGGTGCCCATGTTCGGCATCACTGGCGGGGCAATAAGCGTGGTGGTCACGGAGTTTATGGCTTTTACCGTCCTTAATTACTTTTTCCGCGGTCAGCCAATGATGAAGATTCATAAAATCTTCATCCAGCCGGGGAAATTATGGTTTCTGATTAACCGCACCCTGTTTTCTGGCCGGTAAGTTAAGTTTTTATGAAAGGTATTATTATTTGTGAGAAATAATACCTTTCATCATATTGAAATATATTCATTGAGATTTACTTTCCCCGTCGATTATCTGTAGGCTTCAGATAAATATTATTTTTTATAATCCTGCAAACCTGCGGGAGGCGTACGTATGCCTTTATTATTTCATTCATTATTTTATCTACAGTATTTAATTAAGGTTAATGACTAATCTTCGTTGCCGGAATTATACCTGTTTACAGTCAGTTTAATTTAGCGCTTTTATACTGTGATCGTGGATTTATAAATAATTAAAAAGCTCATTTTCTCCGGGGTGAAAAGGAATGAAGGCGATTTTATAACGCCGATTTTCCTCTGCCTGATGATGCCATGATGTATGCTGGTTACGAGGTTTTGAAATGAATGATAAATATTTATTCAGTATAATAATACCGGTTTATAATGCCGAGAAGACGATTATGCGTACCCTGCAGAGCCTTCTCCTTCAGACATTTAAAAATTATGAAATTATTGCAGTTAATGATGGCAGTAAAGATAACTGCGCTGCGATCCTTGATGAGTTCAAACAGTACAATAATTTTAAAGTAATCACACAGAATAATGCAGGCGTCAGCGTCGCGCGTAATAGCGGACTGGAAGCGGCATCGGGCGACTATGTCATTTTTATTGATGCCGATGACTGGGTTGACGAGGATTTTCTTGCCATATTTCATCAGAATCTTTCCTCCGGGATTCCACAACCTCTTGATTTGATGGTAGGGAACCTCAAGTGCGATCGCGTGGGCGATCTGTCGACCTACGGCTATTTTGATCAGCAGGGTATTCCCGACGTTCTGGGTGAAATCGAGTTGAGTGATAATATTGGTTATCTTCATAACAAGTGTTACAGAAGAAAAATTATCGATGATTGTGGTATTCGCTTCACTAAAGGCATTTCGATGAGTGAAGATCTCCTGTTTAATCTTAACTATTTCTACTATATCGATAACCTGTTTGTTTTTGACAGTGCCTCCTATCACTATGATGATGTAGAGAACTCGCTTTCAAAGAAACGCGTACTTTATGAAGAGCTGCTGGACCGTAAACGCTACCTTACCGACCTCTATGAAAGGCTGCTGGTGAAGTATAAAAACGGCGACATGACCCGTTTTTCTACAGGAATAACCAAACGCAAGCTGACGCTGGATATGCAAATCGTGACCGCAATGTACTACACCACGCTGAATATTAATGAGGTTCGTAATAGCATCAAGCGTATCAAAGAGAAGCGTTATCCTGAGAATGTTCTGGGGCTGTTAAACAGGAGCGAGAAAGTGAAATATCATGTGATGAACGTGAATGCGAAGGCGGCATATTTTGTGCTGTATATGCTTTTCAGATTGCGTTTTTTTTAAGATTTAGACTGTAGCCTTTTTATTACATGTCTGGCCTCCTGGTGGAGGACGGAGCACATTGTCCTTTGCTTTTTCGTCACTTTTGAGCTCCCCGGATCTCCAGACATGGGCGCTGTTTTCCGGTGTCAGTTTTGTCAGGACATGCATAAGACCGCTAGCTGTTGAATGCTGTCAGCCAGCGCTCAGTGATTTTCACGGGGCCAGGCAGTGTTCTTGACCGATATAAAAAACTGTCTTGCAGTTCGTAACGTCCGGTTGAAACGCGTAATAAAAGCACCCTGTGTAGGTTGTATCGGTTTGACAAACACCAGCATCGGGCGACGACTACATGAAGTTGTAGGATTATGATACACAAGAATAATTTATCCCTTCTTCAATAAGGGGAAAAAAGTCATTAAGGGCATCATAATAAGTGGCTTCAGACTCGCGTTTTTTCCAGATCTCGTAAGCTGAACTATAGACGGATTCCAAAATAGCCGCGATAGTTTGTGGCCTGATGTCTTTTAAAGGAACGATACCCATTTTGTGTGAATCGCTACGGTTTTAACAGACATCTCTGAATCATTTTAAATGACTTAAAGAGAGGTGCCCATGAGCGGTAATTGTTATCCCGAAGCGTTTAAAATTGAAGCAGTGAAACAGGCTGTTGATCGCGGCCATTCTGTTTCCGTGTGGCATCACGTCTCGATATCATGACCCACAGTCTTTACGCCTGGATAAAGAGGTACGGTCGGGATTCTTCCGCTAATAATGAGCAGTCAGAATTTAAATTAATAATTCTAAATTTAATGGATGAAGAGAGTGTTTGACAGGTTGGAATGAATTTTGGAAGTATAAAACAATCCCTTTAATTATTATTCAATGAAAAAATATCAAAAAAAACAAAGAAGTGCCTGCACTGGCAATCATTCAGATTAAAATTAATAGCAGGCTATGTGATTTTTTGTAAGTTTTTCGCTTGCATTAATCCTAAAAAAAGCATAAAAAGGTTACAATTTAGCAACATTCGATAAGGTTTTAAATTTACACACGTGATCGCTTTCACTTCTGTCTGGAGAGGGAAATGAAAAGACTTTCTGTGTTGTTAACCATAAAATCTCTAAGTGGATGTGCAGGATCACCCCTTGGTAATTTAATTATGAATCAACGATACCAGATAAGTTCGGATATCGCTGCATCATGGGTAGGGGCATCGGCAGATGACCTTTTTATGTCATGGGGGCCACCACAAAACAGCGGAACCCTGAGTAACGGTAGCAGCATACTGGCTTACCTGTACAGGTGGCTATTAAATGGCAGCGACTCAACCACATGGAATTATATTCCTGAATATGCAACCTGCGTTCAGCGTTTTCTTGTTGAAAATGGCCTAATAACCAGATGGTGTTCTTCTGGCTATTGTCCGAAAAAACCTGAAGGTGCGGAGTTGATTCCAAACACATCGGTGACAAGATCAACGCTTTAAAGCTACCTGATAATAAAATTGATATCAAATAAATTTGTCATGCCAGATTTAGTTGATATTAACTTTCATTGAAGTTTTATGGTAAAAATACTTGAAGGTTAAAATGAAAAAAAACATAAAAAACATTCAATTATGCTTTATAAAAAAGTCACCGAAAACTGTTTCCAACAAAAGCATAACGGTCTTCCTTTCAGCGCTAATCGCTTTTAATTTTTGTTTTTTTTCTGGCGGTAGTGCTTATGCCCAGTCTGCTGCAATATCTCCTGCCACAGATAATCAAGAAGATTATAAAGAAAACAGTGACAAAGCCTCTAATTCAGATAGTAGTGCCCTGGCGCTCCCTACAATGCATGTGGTACTTGAATGGGAGTGGTTGCCAAATGGTGAAAATCTTGCACGTAAGAATTATCAAGTGAAACTCGATGCCTGCAAGGGTTCCGGCATGCCTTTCAGAGCGCTCTCGTCACAAGATGAGGCCCGACTGGGTAAGGGAGAGGTAGAGATATTCATTGATGGACATCGTCAGGTTGCTAAGGAAGTAAACTGGACGATGAGCGCTGAACGTGAGGATGCTCAACATGCCTGTATGATTACACTCGCAGAACACACAGACCAAAACGAAGTTAAAGACGCTGCAGATGAAGGAATGTATCAGGCTATCGACAGCGACAGTCGTATTCAAAATCATCAGAATGCCCAGTCTGTCGGCTGGAAAATAGCGGGAGAAAAGCAATACAAAGGTGTTCCCTGTACTGCCTGGAGTAATGGTAAACAGGACGTCTGTATGTGGTCAGGTGGATTAAAATGGGGTTTTGATGATTCACCAATGAATACAGAGGGGTGTTCTGTAAGCACTGCCGGTGATTTTCTCACTTCTATACCTATAGACGCGAAGCCTTTAAACGGTGCAAGCGGATGTTTATTCAAACTCAAGACATTTGACCTTAACAAAAGCTAACTCACCTTTTTATCGATTCATTAAAGCGGTCAGTCATTCACAACTCATGGAGAAAAAAATGAAAAGCATCATGGTTCTTTTCACAATAATGTTCGTATTGACAGGATGTAGCACATCTGGTGGAGAGGATAAATTTAGCCGCACTTATGTTTCATCCCATATCATACCAAACAAAACTACACAGGCTGAAGTCAAGGCGCTTTATGGCGTACCTGACGATCAAAGTTCATCATCAAATGGTTCGGTCACCTGGCGTTATAGAAAGGGTGGAAACTTAAGTACTGCGTCAAGCGTCTTAGGATATATTCCGGGCGTGAGTGCCCTCTCAAGCGCCGTTGGAATGGCTTCGAGTGCGCAAGGTGCCTCTGAGTCAATGACAAAAGCATCCGGCAAACTGACTGGTAATACAGAACAGCATAGTGATTACTTATCGGTATGGTTTGATAAAAACAACGTTGTAACGGATTGGTATATGTAAAATTCGTAGTTAAGGAGGGGGATTTAATCTCCCCCTCCTTTTTTAAGTTTTTATTGCCGATGTGTTGTTAATAGCTTTCTTTTTCTGTGAGTGATTGAGTCAGAATGGATTAAGTCGTTAGCACTATGGCACTGTGCCACTTCTGTCAGATTTAATCTTCTCAATATATCTTTAACGTCTGATCCTGATCCCCAGTTTATCTTTTATATCCAAGAGTTACCGGTTTCTATCTGGCCGCATTAAATGTATCTGGCAGGGAATAAATACCATGTACTCCCGTCCATCTTCAGTAATGCGTCGGGCACACATTGAAAGAAATGTCAGGCTCTGTTCTTCAGATGATTGAAATTACGCTTCCAGAAATGTCCGTTGTGAATAAATAGACCAAAACGGTGATGGGAATCGCTTCCCGCCAGAAAAAACAGAGCTGGGAAACCAGCAACTCACTGTACTGCACTGCGCGCAGGGTTTCTCTCTGCTAATCAACAAACAGAGTACGGTCAAATCATCTCCTGTACGGTTTTGCGAGGCGGATTCGAAATTAGCGTCTCGCCTCGCTAACTCTCATAAAACTGCTTGCGGCTCCTTACCGATAGCAGCATCTTCCCCTCGCACCTGCAAAATCAGGTGCCGGGATTGGAACCCTGAAACATAATCATACTGGCGACACGTGACGCGCTTGCGTCTTTTTTTATGTCGCGCGCTTAGCTATACCAAAATTATGGTGGGCTGGGCGGGGGCACCGTAAGGTGCGCCGGTTCCAGTATGGCCGGTAGTTCCAACCCCGTTCAGTCCACCACCCAAGAGATTGGAACCTCAGGTGGTGGTATGTAAAACCACATACTGGAGGCTGTTACTATGGCTACGATCCTCACCCAAACACATCAGTTACTTATTGTTCCCTTCAATACCGCCACTGATTTCACCGTTCTTGCCGACCACTGCGAAAACTTTGCCGAAACCCTGATTGAAAACGACGCTCCCACGCTGAGAATGGCACTCTGCGGCAGACTCAATGCCTGTTTAACACTGCTCCAGCCCACGCTGTTAGAACCCGTTCCGTCCCATCTTGTTGAAAGCCTGACCGTGGATACGCTCCCTGCAAATTCCCCTCAGTTTGAACCTGAATGCACGGAGCTTTGTCGCTACTGTATAGCACTGACACAAACGCTGGCGGGGCAGGGATTGTCCTCTGAAACGGAGAAACAGTTGAGTTATTTGCTGTATGACTTGATTAACTACTTTGCCGCGGAAATGAAAGCGCCTCGCTGGTTGCGAACGGCCGACGGCGTGAAGCTTATCGACGAGATGGCGGCATGAGTATGAGGCACCGGACTGATATCGCGTCGACATTATCAGGGTGCTGAGTATGCTGTGGGCTCACGCCCAGCCACTCGCCTAACGGTCAGATCAGCACTCAACGTCCGCTTCATCTTGTTGTCGCCAATGAGTATATACGTTGCCTACAGCACTGTTCGTTGAATAATGATGCCCTGCAGCTTGTCAGGTTTATCGAGCAGCTTTGTGTTGCGAATAGCGGTATTGATGGGGGTTCCAGCATTTATCGAACCCACTGGCTTGCAGTTAAGCCGTCAAAACCCATATATAAAAAAACCCGTTGATATTCAATGATATCATCGGGTTGATTTAACGTACTGATTTTTTTATGTCTCCGGACTTACTGAGATATCCCAAGACACTAATATGGTGCCCGAACCCGGAATCGAACCAGGGACACGGGGATTTTCAATCCCCTGCTCTACCGACTGAGCTATTCGGGCAACGGGGCGCATTAAACCGTAAAGGCCGCAGGCCGTCAACGGCTTTGATAAAAAAACCACGTAAAACGTGACTGATTGCCTGAATTTCAGTCAAAGACGCAAAAACTCAGGCCAGCGCGCCGTTTTTGCGGCAGAGAGCGATGCTCAATACGTCTTCCGCCAGGCGTTTAGCCACATCAACGTCCTGCACATTACGTTTAACCAGCAGTTTGCTCAGGCAGCCTTCGAGGATCAGCTCCATCTGATCGGCAACCATACTGGGATTATCCAGGCCAAGCGAGGTTAAGATGTTATGCGTAAATTGCCATGAGGCGCGCTTCTGCTTTTCTGCCAGCTGATGGATGGGCTGGTCAGGCTGAGGATAAAAACTGCAGGCGGCGATAAACAGGCAGCCTGGAAAGCGGCCCTTGCTGACCTGCTCGTTTAATCCTTCATAGCGAGCCATCAGCTTCTGGTCCGGGCGCAGGGCGTCATTCTGCAAAATGTCATGACGCCACTGTGCAATCTGCTGGGCGTGAAACTGCAATGCATCGTAGAGCAGCGCGTCACGATCGGGCCAGAATTGCTCAAGCTGCGTCAGGCTGAGCTGCATATCATCGGCCAGGATTTTCAGCGATGACGTGGCCGCCAGACCATTTTGCTCAAGTACGTTTAATGCATGGTCGAGTATCTGTTCACGTTGCAAATCGTTTTCCTCTGGTATTCAGGCCTGTTTTGATCAACAGACTGGGTCCTGGTTCCAGTTTTGTTTACTCACGCAATTTCTGCAAATGCGCACGAAAATCATCTGCCTTCAGGAAGCCGGTGATACGCGATCCCGGAATCTCTTTTCCTTGCGCATCAAAGAACAGAATCGTGGGTAACCCTAGCACGTTCAGGTGCTGCAACAGCGCATTATCGGTGGTTGTGTTCGCCGTGACGTTAGCCTGCAACAGCTGCACATTGTTCAGACTGTCACGAACCGCGCTGTCGCTAAAGGTGTATTTCTCAAACTCTTTACAGGCCACGCACCAGTCCGCATAGAGATCCACCATGGTGATGCGCCCCTGGGCTTGCTGCAGGGCCTGGTCTATCTGTTCAACGGTTTGAACAGACTGAAAGGGAAGGTGTGCGATGTTTTGCTGCGGCGCGCCGCTGCCAAAAGCCCAGTCCTGCAACGGCCGGGCGCTGATCAGCGCGGCGGCCAGCATAATAATTTGTACCACGCGCCATTTACCGCCGCTGGCGCGTAAGCTGGCACTAAATGCCCACGCAAAGAACGCCACGCCCAGCAGGCTCCACAAACGCACGCCCCATAGATCGCCGAGTATCCGCTCCAGCAGGAAGATCGGCAGCGCGAGAATGACAAAGCCAAACCCTTCTTTGATGGTCTGCATCCAGGGGCCGCTTTTGGGGAGGAAGCGATTACCAAACAGCGTCACGGCGATCAGCGGTAATCCCATTCCG
>Ga0308158_10005684_pt1 | contig 10179 bp, 10 predicted proteins | sample PhyBR2_FD_201038 | JGI IMG/M metagenome (GOLD analysis project Ga0308158, IMG submission 201038) | Phyllosphere microbial communities from UC Gill Tract Community Farm, Albany, California, United States - DLSLB.R2 | ecosystem: Host-associated > Plants > Phyllosphere > Unclassified | place: USA... | reverse complement strand
GTTGCAGATCCTATAGTATTTTTAGGAACTACTTTCCAATAATAAGTTGAAGAGCCGTCAAGGTTAGTAGCAGTATAGCTAGTTCCGGCTATATTACCAACCAATGTAGTTGGGTCAGGATTCTTATCCAAATATACATCATAAGAATCAGCAGTCCCTGTTGTTGGAGCAGACCACGATAATGTTTGTGATAGATAAGTAAGATTTGTTGCTCCATTAGCAGGAGATGTTAATGTTGAACAACTAGGTGCTGTTGTTGGTAGTGCTGCACTAACGATTTTAAAATCATCAACCGCAAATCCAAATTGGTCATCAGAAGTACATTGGATTGCTACATAGATTTGTTGCCCTGCATATGCATTCAAATTATATGTATATTCATGCCAAGCAGCATCTGATGGAGTAGTTGTAAGTGCTGAAATTGCAGTGAAATCAGAAACAGCGGTTCCTGTTGTTGAAATCAAAACTTTAAATTTTTCTGCTCCATAAGTAGCATCACAACCTTTACCCCAAAAACTTAATGACGCCCCTTGTCCAGTTAATAATTGTACCTGTGGTGAAATCAACCAGTCATTGGACCAAGGTGAAGAATCTGCTCCAAAACTAACCATTGCCTTACTGCCTGTTCTAGCCGTCCAATTAGAAGTAGCAGATGGTGTTAATACGGGAGTTGTAGCTGTAGAATTAAATACTTGAAAAGATTTTGCTACACCGGAATTTGGAAACGTAACACCCTGAAAACCATAAGTAGTTTTAAGATCAACATCAGTTAGAGTCCAACTGCCAACATTTGCAATAGCAAAATCAGTATAAGATTCAAAGCTATCTTCAAAGATTACCGTTTGGGCTTTTAATGTATCAACAGATGATAACATAGCTGCAACACATGCAGAAAATAGAATTTTTTTCATAAGTTAATTTTTTTAATTCTCTCAAATTTAGTTAAATTATTTTTAAATAACCAAATTTAAGTAATCAAAATTGTTAATAATATATGAAAAATTAAATTTTGTTATGATTTAAGTTATTTAAATATTCAATTATAAATATGAAATATTCAAATAATTTTCTTTAATCACACAATATTTAGAATCATATGATTTAAAATTTTCTTAAAATAAAATATTAATAAATTTAAATATTTGTTTGGCGAAAATAATGGAAATCAGTTAATTAAACTTTCCGGATTATGAAGCCTAATGATATTTGCTCCCTTTTCTAATAACTTGTGATGTAAATCTAATGTTTCCTTTTCAACTTCGTTCGGTTGTTTTCCAACTGGTTTGTAGATGAATGATTTTTTTGAAATCCCAGCTAGAATCGGTAATTTTCCAAATCCAATATATTCAAATTCATTAATCATTTGATATTGGTCTTCAACTGTTTTACCGAAGCCGAATCCAGGGTCGAGAATAATATCTTTAATTCCTTTTTGTCTTAAAAAATTTACCTTTTCTGAGAAAAATCGATTGATTGAGATTATGATATCATCGAATTTAATTTTATCGTGCATCGAACCATAAGTCGGATTAATATGCATCAATATATAAGGTAAACCGGTTTTTGCAACTGTATCCAAAAGCTCAAAATCAAACTGTCCTGCAGAAATATCATTTACAATATCAATTCCTTCATCATAACCAAACTTTACAACTTCTGAATAAAATGTATCCAGCGAAATCAAACTTTCCGGAAATTCTTTTTTGATTAATGAAATCACATTTCCAATCCTTCTGATTTCTTCATCAGCATTCAATAATTCGGCATTTGGTCGTGTCGATTGTGCGCCGATATCAATAATTGACGCACCGTTTTTCAACAGATTTTCAGCTTGTTGCAAGGCTGATTTTTCATTGTTGAATTTCCCGCCATCAGAAAAAGAATCAGGCGTTAGATTCAAGATTCCCATTAGTTTGGGTTTTGACAAATCAATCAATCTGCCATTGCAATTGATTGAGAAAAATCTTGATTGATTAGAATTGGTAACAGAAAATTCCATTTGAAATTTTATAATAATGTAAAGTAAATTTGTGTGAAAAAATATTATTTTAATTAGTCAAAGCATAGACAGCAAAGCTCGCCAACCAATGATCACCACCATAATTGCCTTGAAAAATAATTGGAAGTGAATTTTCAATAAACTTTTCCCTTGAAATCTCAAATTGCTTTCTAATATAATTCTTTTCCGGTAAAGCATTGATAATATTTTTAATTGCCCAAGCTTTCGAAAACGATAATCCCACAAGATGAACTGTTTGATAATCATTAACATCACTTATAATCGGAATTTGCTCAATATTTTCCAAACTTCTTTTTTCGTAAAATTGATTAAGCCATTTTTCAAATTCTTTTTGAGGCAAAATTCTGCTCATCAACTCTGCAATTTCCAGACTTGGTGAAAAGAAATCACTTCCATCAGGTTCCAGATAAGCTGGAGTTTTAGTATTATTTAAATAAAAAATTTTAGCTTTTTCTGATAACTCTTTCTCGAATGATTGATCTCCAACTTCTCTTGCCCAATCGATAGCGAAACTCATTGCAAATGCGGTATTCGGATGAACGCCTGTTCTGTTGGGATAGGTTTGTTTGGGTAAATAGGCTTTCCAAAGCCTTAGAATTTCATCTGTCAAGGGTTTTAAATTTTGATGCCAGACTTTGGCTTTTGGATGATTCCATCTTGCTAATTCTTCATCCAATTTCAAAATCCAAGCCCAACCGTAAGTTCTTTCAAAATTTTGCGCCACTTGATATTTGGTAAAATACGACGCTTCTTCTTTGATTTTTTCAGGTGAAAAAGATTCATCCAGAATAGAAATAATTTTATCTCTATTTTCTAAATCCTGAACAATTCTCAATAATCTCAACAACATCCAATGTCCGTGCACAGAACTGTGCCAATCAAAACAACCGTAAAAACTTGGATGCAATTCTTTTGGAGTAAGCATAGCGTCTTTTTCAGCATTGATGACGTGTGCAGTTTTATTGGGATACTCTTGATTGATACATTTCAAAGGCATCGAAGCAAGCTTATTGGCCATTTCTGTTGTCAGTTCCAATTTCTGTTGAGCATTGATAAAAACAGAGGATACTAGAAAAAAAGAAATGACAAATCGCATAAATAATTTTTGGAATCATAAAAATAGATAATTTTTCTGGTTGGCAATCAAAAATTAAAAACAACTAAATTTGTATCTTTGACCAATTAGACAGATTTATGCACAATACATCCGCCCAGTTTGACAACGTTATCAAGACTTGCAGAGACCTTTTTCAAAAGAAAATGAAAGATTATGGAACAGCTTGGCGCGTTCTTCGTCCAAGTTCTATCACGGACCAAATCTATATCAAGGTGAATAGAATCAGAACGTTACAAATGACGGATGTGAAAATGGTTGATGAAAGCGAGGAAGATGAATTCATTGCGATTATCAATTATTCTATTATTGGGTTGATTCAGCTGGAGAAGGGTTTTTCTGATGAACTAAATGCTAATCCTGAAGACATCATTAATCTCTACGATTCTTATGCTCAGAAAGCAAAAGAATTGATGGAACGCAAAAATCACGATTATGGCGAAGCTTGGAGAGATATGAGAATCTCGTCCATTACAGATTTGATTTATCAAAAAGTTTTGAGAACCAAGCAAATAGAAGATAATCAAGGAAAAACTTTGGTTTCGGAAGGTTTGGATGCCAACTATTTTGATATGTTGAATTATGCTGTTTTTTGTCTGATTAAATTTAAAAATTAATACCGAAAAAAATTATGAAAACAGTTTTACGCTACATTGTTGCACTTATATTCATCGCTTCCGGATTTGTAAAAGCAGTTGACTTAAAAGGATTCTCTTTCAAGTTAGAAGAGTATTTCTCTCCAATTGTTTTCAATTTACCATTTTTGGAAAAATATGCTTTGGCATTTTCAATCATTGTTGTTGTTCTGGAGTTGGTTTTAGGATTTATGTTATTGATGAAAATCAAGCTTAAAGAAACGATTTATGCATTGATTGCACTTTGTGTTTTCTTCGGTTTTCTGACGTTTTATTCCGCTTATTATAATGTTGTAACAGATTGTGGATGTTTCGGAGATGCCCTGAAATTCACGCCTTGGCAATCGTTCTGGAAAGATATTACGCTTTTGATTTTATTAATCATATTGGCTTTTCTTTATAGAAAAAGAGAAGAAGATGAAAAGGTAAGATTTGGAAAATTACCATTGTTAGGAGTATTTATTTTAGTAATGATTTTTGTTATGTACAGAGGAATTGCTCACGAGCCGATGATAGATTTCAGAGCTTATTCTATCGGAACAGATTTAGCGGCTGAGAAACAAAAAATCGCACAGAATCCTTCTGAATATAAGACTTTTTATTCACTTAAAAATTCTAAAACCAATGAGGTTAAAAAAGTGGATCAGGACGAATACATCAACAAAGAATATTGGAAAGACACCAACTGGCAAATCGAAGACGGTAAAACAACTTCTGAAATCTCGAAAAAAGGCTATGAGTCTGAAATCTCGAAATTCAAAGTAGAAGATGCTAATGGAAATCCTATTACAGACGAAATTCTGAAAGAACCAAGAGTTGTTTTAGTGTTCACTTATAAGCCAAAAGAGGCGGATTTAGAGTTAGTTAAAAAAACAGAAACTAAAGCTTTGACTGAAAAAGCAAAGGTTTACGGAATCAGCACACAACCTAATTTCTATAAACAAATCCCAAATTATCTAATGGACGAAATCGCAATCAAAACCATCGCAAGAAGCAATCCTTTTGTATTGATTTTGGAAAAAGGAAAAGTAGTTGAGAAATTGGGAGCAAAAGATTATTTAAATCAAGATTAAATTATAATAATGAGAAAATCAAATAAACCTATCGCCGGCTATCATTTGCTAATGATTTTGTCCGCTGTGGACGGTATTATCAAACCGGAAGAAGGTCTTAAAGTTCAGGAATATATGGCGGAAGAATTTCCGTTCCGTCTCAATCTGGATGATGAATTGGAAATCATTGCACAACTCACTTCAGACCAGTGGAAAGACCATTTTGAATTCCATGCAAAATGTTTTGAAGACGATTCTACAGAACAGGAAAGAAAAGACTTTATCCAGTTTGCAAAATCACTGATTAAAGCTGATAATGAAGTAAGTGATGAAGAACATCAATTTTACACATTATTAAAAAATATTTGGAACTTAAATTAAAATATAATGAGAAAGAACATTGTTGCAGGAAACTGGAAAATGAACAAAACGTATGCTGAAGCACAGGAATTGATGGCTCAGCTTTTAGAATACAAAAAAAATAACACTACAAACTGCGAAGTTTATATCGCTCCGCCTGCTTTGTACCTTACAACAGCGAAAGAAGTTTTTAAAAATGGGGAAGTAGGCGTTTTCTCTCAAGACGTTTCTGAGTATGCAAGTGGCGCTTACACAGGCGAAATTTCTGTTGACATGCTCGTTTCTGTAGATGCAGACGGAAGTTTGGTTTCGCATTCGGAAAGAAGAACTTTCCACGGAGAAACCGACAGCCACGCCAATAGAAAAGTAAAAGCACTTTTGGACAAAGGTTTGACGCCAATCTATTGCAATGGCGAAAAATTGGAAGAAAGAAAAGCAGGAAGACATTTTGAGGTGGTAAAAAACCAGACAGAAACCGCTCTTTTCACTTTGTCCGCTGAAGAAATCAAAAAAGTGGTGATTGCTTACGAACCAGTTTGGGCTATCGGAACCGGTGAAACAGCAACAGCAGAGCAGGCTCAGGAGGTTCACGCCTATATCAGAAGCCTGATTGCTGACAAATACGGAAAAGAAGTTGCGGACGAAGTTTCTATCCTTTACGGAGGAAGTGTGAAGCCAGACAACGCTAAAGAAATCTTCTCTCAGCCAGATGTTGATGGCGGTTTGATTGGTGGTGCAGCACTTAAAATTGAAGATTTTTCAAAAATTATTGAAGGATTCAACGCTTAAAACATATATTGTCGGAGCTGATACGAAAAGTGTCAGCTTTGATTTTTAGGAGCTTAATCCCGCTTTCCACTATATCTTTTTTGTCATTGCGAACGAAGAGAAACAATCTATTGACCATCCAGTCATCGCAATAACAAAAAAGGATGCCGTTGCAATCGGGCTAGGGGATTGTTATCCAAACCAGTTTTGTAAAAAATTGAAATTTATCCATATTTTCCTTTTCTAAAATTTTAAGATTACAAAAATGAAAATCGAACATCTCGGCATCGCTGTAAAATCTTTATCAGACTCAGATGATTTGTTTTCCCGACTTTTAGGAAAATCAAATTACAAACAAGAATCTGTTGAGAGAGAAGGAGTAACTACTTCTTTTTACGAACTCGGAGAAAGCAAAATTGAACTTTTGGAAGCCTCAAATCCAGAAAGTCCAATTGCAAAATTCCTTGATAAAAAAGGAGAAGGAATCCATCATATCGCATTTGGCGTAGAAAACATCCAAACAGAGATAGAAAGATTAAAAAAAGAAGGATTTATTTTCATCTCCGAAGAACCGAAAGAAGGCGCTGATAACAAATTAGTTGTCTTTCTACACCCCAAATCAACTAATGGAGTATTGGTAGAATTGTGTCAAGAAAAACCATAAAAGGTTTGGTAGATAAAGAAATTTTGTTATTTTTGCACACACAAAATTTAACCAAATTTTGAGGTCCTATAGCTCAGTTGGTTAGAGCACCTGACTCATAATCAGGTGGTCCCTGGTTCGAGCCCAGGTGGGACCACAATAAACACTCTGAAAGCCCCTTAAATAGGGGCTTTTTTATTTGCAAAATGAGTACAGCTCAAATATATGCTCAAACTTTCTCTGCAAGTCCCTGCCAGATTGACTTTGTAAGCATCTACTTATTTCTAAAAATAAAATTTGAAATGACTTTGTGAGAATAAAATTACAGAAGTTATTTTACCTTTTTATCTCTGCATTGCCTTTGCCTAAAGAGATTGATATTGTTTCCAAAAACGTCAATTCTAAAATCCACTCAAAATTCAACTAATTATTTTTATCTTAGTCCTTCCGAAAGTCTTATTATGAGCCGAAATGATAGAACCACTCTTGAGTTAACAGAATTACCTCTAGAGTCCGTCACAAAAGTTTTCAGTTTTTTAGAAAATATTGTCAAAGATTACCTTTTGGATATTGATAAATTTGAAACAGAAATCCAAAAATATTCCCTGCTAGAACAATATTTTATCTGTGAATATGGCTCATTCTATTATTCAAAGCAAAAAATTAATTCATTCTTGAAATCCCAACATTTTGACGGATATGATGATTTTCAGAAAAGATTGATCGAAGAGAATGCCGATAATTTCATAAAAGGTATTGAAGGAATGCGGGAATCTTTGAAGAAACTAGCAAAAAACCATAAGCGGAAATATGGTGACTTTAGCACTTTCAAACTTCCTGACGGATTTATAGAAAAGCCAATTGATTTTAGACTGCCTCTATATTTTGCTGTTGAAACTGCTCTGGATTTTGAAAAAAGATTGGGAAACAGATTAAAAACAAAATCAGATTTCAAACAAGAAGTATATACAATTCTCAGAGAAATCTTACAGGACGAAGACATTGAATTATTTTTCAATAACACCTTTGCCTATTCAACAAATCCTTATCCGATAATGTTATTGTATCTCACTATTAATAAGAAAACAGAATTTAAGAGAAGGATGCTACAACTTTATACAAGCTATTCTAATTATTATCTACGTGGAAAAAGCCAGTACGAGAATTACTATATCGAATACAATTCAGACTTAGCGGAGCAGATAAAGAATAAAAAAATCAAGAAAACTGTATTAAATTCTGAAGGTTTATTGGTTGATACAGGAGAGTTTATTGAACTGACAGAACCACGAAGTCATTTCTATCCAAAAATCAAGGACAAGGAGGAGAAACAGAAATTTATAAAGGAACTCAAATTATTTCGTCTTCCTGAAATAACAAAAGAAGACTTTGCTAAATCTTTATACAATTGTTTTGTTCACATCAGGGAGGATTACTTTGAAAAACTTATTGAAAATCCTGAATTTTCTCTTGAACAGCATCTTAAAACGGTTTCTACAGAATCAGTAAGAAACTAAAAATACACCATATGTAAAACGTGCAAATATCGTACTGATTCTACATATCGTACTTCCTAAATTTTACCACTGCTATACTTTTGCTGTATTAATGCGAAAGTAATGCAGGACAAAGACACACTAACTTATCATTTTTCAAAATTCGTTTCCGAGTTGGAAATCCGAATAGCTGAGAGAGTACTATCTCAACTGTTGGATCATTCTGGCTTATTTGGAGGTGCACAACCAAAAGAGGAAAGGCTATTGAATGCTGATGAATTGTGCAAACTACTCGGCATTTCCAATTCGCATTTTTACAATTTGAGAAACAAATTTCCCGACTTTCCAGTTCTCTACTTCGGCAAATCTCCGAGGTACAAACTGTCGGAAGTTCAGGAATTCATTAACAATGTAAAAAAATAGCTTATGAAAGAACAAAAAGCAGAAGAAAAAAAGACACTTTACTACCCATGGTATGTGACTGATAAGGGTAAAGTAGGGGTAAGGAGCGTCGACTACCTCAATTTGTTAAATTATCTCAATATCAAAGTAGCAAAAATTAGCAGTACCAAAGAGTTTGTATTGCTTGAGAACAACATTTTGAAGCCAATAAAGGTCTCAGATATTGTACAGATTGCTCTAAAATGGCTGGTAGAGAATGTGGAATTAGCAACCGATTTTGTCAGCATAGATGAGGTAAAAGAAGCGTGGATCAACAAATCTAGAATTTTATTGGATATGAAAACGCTTTACTATATGGAGGAAGTAGAGTTTAAGCAAAAATTCGATAGTAAGGACGAAAGTCATTTTTATTTTCTCAATACAGTTGTAAGAGTCGATAAGGACAACATCTATCTAATAAAATATGAAGATTTAGAATGGTTGGTATTGGAAGATCAAATCATAAAACGAGACTTTTTTCTTCCTAAGAAGTCCCTTGACAAGCTTGATATTCCTTATAGACAGTTTATTCATAATATCGCCAAAAACGATTCTACTCGGATTCTCCCATTTCAGTCGGTTATTGGCTATTCACTCCATCGTTATCAAGATTCGGCGAATGCCAAAGCAATTAACTTGCTTGATGAGACTGAAGAAACTGATCTAGCAGAAGGAGGAAAAGGAAAATCTTTGTTTGTGAAAGGTTTGGGATATATGGTTACTGTCTGTTCTATACATGGAAAAGACTTGAGTACGAGTAACACTTTTGCCTTTCAAAGGGTAAATCGTACCACTGCAATATTACTAATAGATGATGCAGGCTATAATCTTAGATTCGATGATTTATATAACCGCATCACCGATGGATTCACAGTAAATGTCAAATACAAACCCGAATACTACATTCCATTTGAAGAGTCTCCAAAAGTGATTATTACCAGCAATCATATTCTGAAAGCCCCAGTTGGAAACAGCACGGACAGGAGGAGATATGAAATTGAACTAAGTCAGCACTACGGAAAAGATTTGACGGTGTATGATGAATTCGGACATTACTTCTTTATCGACTGGAATCAGAGTCAATGGGATGCATTTACATTTTATATGTTGAGTTGCGTTCAGCAATATCTGAGAAAAGGATTGATTGAAGCCCCTTCTATTCATCTGCACGAGAGAAGGCTGATTTCTGAATTAGGAATAGAATTCTTGGATTTTATGAAAGAGGAACTCAGCGGAAAAAAGAAGCTTCACAAGAAAGAGCTGTTCAGCAAATTTTCAAAAGGCGGTTATATCAATTCAAGATACCTGCCTAATCAAAGGACATTCACGACAAAGGTTAAAAAATACCTTGAATACAAGCAGATTCCTTACAAAGAAACCCCGCTTAATACCAAGATGTATTTTGAAATTCTAAGTGAAAAAGACTTAAAGCCTTTGATTACGATTGATAACGTTGATACAGATTACAGAACCGTTGATACAGCTAACAAAATGACACGGTTGGCTAATCAGCTACAGAAATTTTTTAATAATTAAAATTAACCAAAATGAATAATAAAAAAGTATTAGTCATAGACTTGGAGACTACTGGCTTAGATCCTTTTACAGACTATATAGTGAGCATTGCTATATCTTTTGAAAAAAGAAAAG
>Ga0308158_10005682_pt1 | contig 10179 bp, 7 predicted proteins | sample PhyBR2_FD_201038 | JGI IMG/M metagenome (GOLD analysis project Ga0308158, IMG submission 201038) | Phyllosphere microbial communities from UC Gill Tract Community Farm, Albany, California, United States - DLSLB.R2 | ecosystem: Host-associated > Plants > Phyllosphere > Unclassified | place: USA... | reverse complement strand
TAACTCCTGATGCAAATGCTAAATATTACGCTGAAGTGGTTGTTGATTTGGATCAAATTGCTGAGCCAATGATTGCTGACCCAGACGTAAACAATGCTGATGTTTCTAAAAGATATACTCACGATACAATCAGACCTTTATCTTTTTATGGTGGAGTGAAAAAAGTAGATCTTGGATTTATCGGTTCTTGTATGGTTCACAAAGGAGATATGAAAATCCTTGCTCAGATGCTTAAAAATGTTGAAGCGCAAAAAGGTAAAGTTGAGTTTAATGCGCCTTTAGTTGTAGCTCCTCCAACATATAACATCGTAGATGAATTGAAAGCTGAAGGTGACTGGGAAGTTTTACAAAGATACTCTGGATTCGAATTTGACGATAATGCTCCAAAAGGTGCTGCTCGTACTGAATATGAAAATATGTTGTACTTAGAGCGTCCAGGATGTAATCTTTGTATGGGTAATCAGGAAAAAGCGGCTAAAGGAGATACTGTAATGGCAACTTCTACTCGTCTTTTCCAAGGAAGGGTTGTTGAAGATACTGAAAGTAAAAAAGGAGAGTCATTGCTTTCTTCTACGCCAGTTGTAGTGTTGTCAACTATTTTGGGAAGAACTCCTTCAATCGAAGAATATAAAGCTGCTGTAGAGGGTATTAACTTAACAAAGTTTGCTCCTTCTCATAAGTTGCTAGTTAAATAATGTAGGATTATTTAATCAATAATTTAAAAGCCCGGGTCTTGTGACTCGGGCTTTTTATTTTTTTAATTGGGCTATTTTTTGTAACTTGTTACGTTCTAGGAAGAAAAACGTAATTTATAAAACTTATGGCATTTGATATTGAAATGATTAAAAAAGTGTATGACAACATGGCTGGCCGTGTTGATGCAGCACGTGAATTAGTTGGTCGCCCGCTTACTCTAACTGAGAAAATTTTATACAGTCACCTTTGGGATGGAGTTGCTAAGCAAGTCTACGGAAGAGGGGTTGATTATGTTGATTTTGCACCGGATAGAGTAGCATGTCAAGACGCAACAGCACAAATGGCTTTGCTGCAATTTATGCATGCAGGAAAATCAAAGGTGGCAGTGCCTACAACAGTGCACTGTGATCACTTGATTCAGGCTAAAGTTGGAGCTTCTACGGATTTAGCTGTAGCGAATACGCAATCTAAAGAAGTATTCGATTTTTTATCATCAGTTTCTAATAAGTATGGTATTGGTTTTTGGAAACCAGGGTCAGGGATCATTCATCAAATTGTTCTCGAAAATTATGCATTTCCGGGTGGAATGATGATTGGTACCGATTCACACACTGTAAATGCAGGAGGGTTAGGTATGCTGGCAATTGGTGTTGGTGGCGCTGATGCTGTGGATGTAATGTCAGGAATGTCGTGGGAATTGAAGTTTCCTAAATTAATAGGAGTGAAATTAACTGGGAAATTATCGGGTTGGACAGCTCCAAAAGACGTAATCTTAAAAGTAGCCGATATTCTTACTGTGAAAGGTGGAACGGGTGCTATTGTGGAATATTTTGGAGAAGGCGCAACCAATATGTCTTGTACTGGAAAAGGGACTATTTGTAATATGGGAGCCGAAATTGGTGCAACAACCTCTACTTTTGGATACGATGATTCTATGAGAAGGTATCTAACAGCTACTGGTCGTCAGGATGTGGTTGATGCTGCTGATAAAGTAGCTGCTTATTTAACCGGTGATGCTGAAGTTTATGCTAATCCGGAACAGTACTTTGATCAGTTAATTGAAATTAACCTTTCAGAATTAGAGCCACATATTAATGGGCCTTTTACTCCAGACAGAGGTACTCCGGTTTCGCAAATGAAAGCTGAAGCTGAAGCTAATGGTTGGCCATTAAAAGTGGAGTGGGGATTAATTGGTTCTTGTACCAACTCTTCTTATGAGGATATGTCTCGAGCTGCTTCAATTGTAGAGCAGGCGGTTGCACATGGCATTACACCTAAGGCTGAATTTGGTATTAATCCGGGATCTGAGCAAATTCGTTATACTATCGAAAGAGACGGAATTATCGCTACTTTCGAAAAAATGGGAACTAAAGTGTTTACCAATGCTTGCGGACCATGTATTGGACAATGGGATAGAGCAGGAGCTGATAAAGGAGAGAAAAATACCATTGTTCACTCATTTAACCGTAATTTCTCAAAAAGAGCTGATGGGAATCCAAACACCCATGCTTTTGTTACTTCTCCGGAAATGGTTGCTGCTTTGGCAATTTCAGGGAGATTGGATTTTAATCCTATTACTGATACTTTATTGAATGATAATGGAGAAGAAGTGAGGTTAATTGCTCCTGAAGGTGATGAATTGCCAAAAAGAGGATTTGATGTAGAAGATGCCGGATTTCAGGCTCCGGCAGAAGATGGTTCTAATGTTCAGGTAAATGTAAGTCCTGCTTCTGATCGTTTGCAATTGTTAGCTCCGTTTGAAGCCTGGGATGGTAAAAATATTTCAGGTGCTAAATTATTGATTAAAGCTTTTGGTAAATGTACTACCGACCATATTTCTATGGCAGGCCCATGGCTCCGTTACCGCGGACATTTGGATAATATTTCGAATAATATGTTGATTGGTGCGGTAAATGCTTATAATCAAAATACAAATTCAGTAAAAAATCAATTGACGGGTGCTTATGATGCAGTTCCTGCAGTGGCACGTGCTTACAAAGCGGCTGGCATTCCTTCAATCGTTGTGGGAGATCAAAACTACGGTGAAGGTTCTTCCCGCGAACATGCTGCAATGGAGCCACGTTTCTTAGGCGTGAAAGCGGTATTGGTAAAATCTTTTGCCCGTATTCATGAAACAAATTTAAAAAAACAAGGAATGTTGGCATTAACATTTGCTAATGAGGCTGATTATGATAAAATTCAGGAAGATGACACTATTAACTTTTTGGATTTAACTGAATTTGCTCCGGGAAAACCGTTAACATTAGAATTTGTACATGCCGATGGTTCTAAAGATATTGTTTTAGCGAATCATACTTATAATACAAGTCAAATTGGTTGGTTTGTAGCAGGTTCAGCATTGAATCTGATTGCTGCTGAAGCATAATTTGTTTTTGTTGTAAAAAAGTGGCGTTCTGTGTAAACAGAGCGCTTTTTTTGACTATATGCTAAAAAAAAGCCTAAAGTGCTGTTAAAATTGGGTTTATTGGTATTAAAATGTTAAATTCGCTTTCGTGAAAATTTTTCCACCCAGAAATGTGATTTTTTAATTATTGTGTTTCTTAATTTGTAAAAAAATGAATTAACGGTTTTCTTAAAATAGTTTTATGAGGTATCAATTTTGGATTTTATTATTGTTTTTATTTAGTGCGTTTAAGGGTTTTTCTCAGGAAAAATATATTAAACACGTAGTTGCTAAAGGAGAAACAATATCTAAAATTGCAGAACAATACAATGTAAAACAAGCTGTTATTTATGAAATTAATCCCGACGCAAAAAAAGGAATAAAATTCAAAGAAATTTTATTGGTGCCAATTGCTGCATCAGCTGATAAAAAACAGGTAGCTGCTATTTCTAAATCTACTCTTGCTCAAAAAGAACACTTAGTTTTATCAAAAGAAACTTTATACGGTATTGCCAAACAATATGGAGTTAAAGTGGCTGATTTGTATACTTTGAATCCTTTATTAGAGAAAAAAGGTTTGAGAGTTGGGAGTTCTATTAATGTTCCTGATACTAATGAAGTAATTGTAGAGAAAACTCCTCAAAAGGAAATTTCAAAAACAGAAATTAAAGAAGAAATTAAAAAGGAAGTTGTTGAGCTAGTTTCTGAAAAGAAAGATACGGTAGCTGTTGTCAATAATGGTTTTAAGAAAAATGTTCTTAAAGAAGTTTTAGCCAAAGAAACGCTTTATGGAATTGCAAAAGAATATGGTGTTACTGTTGCTGAAATTGAAAAAGCCAATCCTATATTAGAAAAGCAATCCTTAAGAGTAGGGCAGACCATTGTGATTCCGACTAGTAATATACAGGTAATAAATGAAGTGAATGAAGTTGCTGCTAAGAAAGAAGAATCAAAATCTGAGGTTAAGAAAGAAACGCCTACAGTAGTTGTAGAAAAAGAAGTTAAGACCGCTGAAAATACTGAAATTGAAGTTAGTCATGAGGTTTTGGCTAAGGAAACTAAATACGGAATTGCAAAGCAATATGGGCTTACGGTAAAAGAATTGGAAGCTCAGAATCCTAAGATTGCAAATAAATTGCTGGTAGGCGAAAAATTAACGATTCGTACTTCAAAATCGAATGTTAAAACACCAGTTAAATACGATTTCACTGATGATTCTTTGGTTGATGGAGATGGAATTAACTATAATGCTAAATCTTTTCAAGGGACTGATTTAGCAGATCAGTTGATTTCTACGGCTTCTGAAAATATTGGTGTGCGTTATAGATCAGGAGGTACTACTAAGGATGGTTTTGATTGTTCCGGTTTGATGTGTTCTACTTTTGGAGCTTTTGATATTCAATTGCCAAGGTCGTCAATTGAGCAATCTCAATTCGGAGTGAAAGTTGATGTGGAAAATGCTCAAAAAGGAGATTTAATATTTTTCAAAACTAATGGAAGGAGTCAAATAAATCACGTAGGAATGGTTGTTGAAGTATGTGATGGAGAGATTAAGTTTATTCACGCTTCTGTTGGTGGGGGTGTTATTATTTCGTCAATAAAAGAGAAATATTATAGCCAGAGATTAACTCAGATAAATCGAGTATTGTAGATTTTGAATAGATATATAAAAAAGGCTTTCAGTGATGAAAGCCTTTTTTTGTGTTTAAAAACCTAAATGGATTTTATTTTTATACAGGAAATATTTTTAAGTTTTAGTTTGCTTGCCTTTTTTAATAGGCCTGTTTTTGAATCTCTTTTAAAAACAATTACATTTTCGCTATTCATATTGGCTACAATAAGAAATTTTCCGGAAGGGCTAATAGCAAAATTTCGAGGATGTTTTCCTAAACTGGATTGTGTGCCGACACTTTTTAGGGAACCATTCTTTTCGATACTGTAAATAGAAATGTTGTTTTCAATTCCTCTATTCGAAACATATAAAAAATTTCCATCTGGAGAGATAAGGATTTCAGCGCTGCCAAAATCAGTAATCTCTTTTTGGGATTGGATTTTCGTCCTTTCAATAAGATTTAATTGCCCTTTTTCTATTGTGTAAGCGCTTATTGCACCGGCAATTTCTTCAATTGAATAGCCCCATTTTTTATTGGGATGAAAAGCGAAATGTCTTGGCCCACTTCCTGGAGTAGCTTTTACAAAGTTTGCGTTTTGAATGTCTAAAGGTTCTTTTTTGTTGGCATTAAAAGGGAAGATTCTAATTTTATCAGCACCTAAATCGGGAGCAATAATATAATCATTGTCAGGCGAAAAAAATACGGAATGTATATGGGAACTTTTTTGTCTTTCAGGATTAATACTTCCTTCAGTAAAAGGGATATGCTGTACAATTGGATTTATTTTTCCGTCTTCGGCTAATGGGAATACTGAAAGGCTGCTTCCGGTATAATTAGCATCAATTAACCATTTTTCTGTGTGATCTAATGAAAGATACACAGGGTTTTCTCCATTTGTTTTTTGGCTGTTAATGAATGTTAGGCTTTTCTCCTGTGGGTTAAATTTAAAACTGCTGACACTGCCTGCGTTTGGTGTTTTACTTTCGGTACAGGCATAAAGAAATTGACCATTATTTGATAAACTAAGATAGGATGGATTTGAGATATTCTTAACGGAAGTTATTTTGGTTAATTTTCCTTTTATAGTATCGAGTTGATATACATAAATTCCTTCGGCGCTTTTGTCAGGGGTGTAAGAGCCAAAAAAGACATAGCTTTTTTGGGAATAAGTAGTATAAACATTAATTAAAGCGAGTAGTAATAGTATCGTTTTTTTCAAGTTTTTTTTAATTTAGATGATAAAACTCAAAAGTATTCCTTTTTTTGGAGATATAGAAAATACAAAAGCCAGTAAGATTACTGGCTTCTGTTTAATTAGATATGAAAGTTTTAAATGATAATTCGAATGAGTTCTCCGTTTTTGTTAATCATTTCAAGGCGGACACTTTGTTGATCGTCCTTATTATTTAAAAGTTTAGAAGCACTTTCAATATCTTTGATTTTTACGTTATCAATACTTAAGATGATGTTGCCTTGCAGTTCATCAGCGTATTGACTTAGATTTTCATTATTGATTGATTTGATTTTTACACCATAATCAACATGGAATTTCTTTTTATCAGCTGTCGAAATACTTTCTAATTCAATTCCTTTAAATTCAGTATTAAACAATTCGTTTTTACTTAATATTACCGGAATGGTTTTGGTATCACCTTCTCTAATAATGGTTACGGCTACCTTGTCGTTAGGTCTTTTGGTGTTGATATATCCTGAAAGATCGGCATAAGTTGCAATGCTTTGATTGTCAATTTTTACGATAATGTCTCCCTTTTTTAAGCCTGATTTATCGGCTCCTGTATTTTTTCTAACACTATTAATGTAGAAACCTTCTGTTTGTTTTACCCCAAATTCTTTAGAAGCTTTAGCGTTTAGTTCGCCTCCTTCAACCCCTAAAATTCCGCGTTGTACATTACCATATTGCATAATGTCTTCAATAATTTTTCGGGCAATGTTTGATGGAACTGCGAATGAATAACCCACATAGGAACCTGTCATAGAAGTAATCATGGTATTGATTCCTATTAAGTTGCCACGCGTATCTACCAATGCACCTCCACTGTTTCCGGGATTCACAGCTGCATCTGTTTGTATGAAAGATTGAATACCATCAGTGCCCAGGTTTCTGGCTTTTGCCGAAACAATTCCTGCAGTGACTGTAGAAGTCAGGTTGTATGGATTCCCCACGGCAAGTACCCATTCGCCTACTTTTACATCGTCAGAATTTCCAAAAGAGGTATAAGGCAATTTTTCATCAGCATTGATTTTTAATAGCGCAATGTCCATTTTAGAATCGGTACCAATCAATTTTGCTTTGTAGGATTTTTTGTTGTTTAGCGTAATTTCAATTTCCGAAGCATCTTTTACTACGTGATTATTGGTTACTATATAGCCATCTTCCGAAATGATTACTCCTGAACCGGTACCTACTTGTTCCTGAGCCTGACCTCCTCTGTAGCCGTAGAAAAATTCCAGCATTGGGTCACTTACTTTTTGGTAAGAGACATTTTTTACGTGAACTACAGTGTGGATCGTTTTGTCTGCCGCTTCGGTAAAATCTAATACATCTGAAGACAAGCCAACTCTTTTTGTATAAGCATCGGGTGCTAGAGTTGTCAAGGTTCTTTTGTTATTCGAAAAATAACCATCGCTGTCAAATAATAATTTATAAGCCCCTAATGTTGTGGCTCCACTTAAAAGTGAGACTAAAAAAAGATTTGAGAATTGTTTCATGATAGCAAACATTTATGTGTTATTTGTTTAGTAAATTTAAAATGAAATTTGAATGTTAAAAAACACTTTAACGCTGTTTAACAATGATTAACATTTCATTAATAGTTCGTACTTTTGTAAAACATAATTAGAAATAATGCAAATACAATTTTATAAATATCAAGGTACCGGAAATGATTTTGTAATCATCGATAATCGTACCAATTTTTTTCCAAAAGAAGATACAAAACTGATTGAACGTCTTTGTGACAGACGATTTGGAATAGGGGCGGACGGATTGATGTTGCTTGAAAATGACCCTGAAACCGATTTTAAAATGGTTTATTACAATTCAGACGGGAATCAAAGTACTATGTGTGGGAATGGCGGAAGATGTCTGGTTGCTTTTGCGAAACAATTAAACGTAATTGGTGATACTACTTCATTTAATGCTATAGATGGATTGCACCATGCTTCAGTTGATAAAGACGGAATCGTTTCTTTGCAAATGATTGATGTTGATGGTATAAAAATAAACCCGGATTACAGTTTTTTAAATACAGGTTCACCACATCACGTACAATTAGTAGATGATTTAGAACATTATAATGTAAAAGAAAACGGAGCAGCAATTCGTTATGGGGAATTGTATGGTAAAGCAGGAAGTAATATCAATTTTGTAAAAAAAATAGACGATTCCACTTTTGCGCTTCGTACCTATGAGCGTGGTGTAGAAGATGAAACCCTGGCCTGTGGAACCGGGGCTACGGCTGCTGCTATTGCAATGAATGCCACCGGACAAACTGATTTGACGGCTATTAACATGAATGTTGAAGGTGGAAAATTATCGGTTTCTTTCGAAAAAGAAGGCAACAAATATGTTAATGTATTTTTGAACGGTCCGGCAAAATTTGTTTTTGAAGGTACTATCGAAATCTAATCGTAAAAGGAACTCACTTCAGAATGATTACTTTAAAAGGAGATAATATCTACATTCGTGCATTAGAGCCCAATGATTTGGAATTTATTTATGCCGTAGAAAATGATCAAAGTATTTGGGAAGTGAGTAACACCCAGACTCCTTATAGTCGGTTTCTGATACGCCAATATCTTGAAAACGCCCATCAGGACATTTATGAAGCTAAGCAATTGCGATTGGCTATTTGTCAGGATCAGGATTTTCCGGCCTTGGGCTTAATTGATTTGTTTGATTTTGATCCCAAAAATAATCGGGCAGGAGTAGGAATTATGATTTTGAATGATGCGAACAGAAATCTAAAGATTGGTTCTGAAGCTTTGGAATTGTTGATTCGTTATTCATTCCGTCATCTTAATTTACATCAGTTGTATGCAAATATTGGTATACAAAATGAAGCAAGTAAAGCACTTTTTACTAAATTTGGCTTTCAATGCATAGGTGTTAAAAAGGATTGGAATCTTATTAATGGAGCATATCAAGACGAAGCCATCTATCAATTAATTAATCAACAATTTTAAATTTTTAGCTTTGACCCCAAAAAAAATTATTTCAATCATTTCTGTTGCGATTATTTCAGCATTGATTATTTATGGCTTTGTTTTAATTGGCCAGATATTCTCTAGCAATACAAAATTTACAGAAAAAGAGGTATATGTTCACGTTCCTACTGATGCAACTTATCAGCAGGTCATGGATACCTTGAAGAATTATGTGACTAATTTAGACCGTTTTGAGATGGTTGCCAATAAAATGAGTTATCCCGAGAATGTAAAATCAGGGCGGTTTTTATTGACTAAAGGGATGAACAGTTACGAATTGGTTAAGGCCATGAGAAATAACGTTCCTGTAAAATTAGCTTTCAACAATCAGGAAAGAGTTGAGAATTTGGCAGGTCGTGTAGGTTCTCAAATTGAAGCCGATAGCTTGTCATTGCTTGCTGCATTTAAAGATTCTATATTCTTAAAAGAGAATGGTTTTACCGAAGAGAATGTTTTATCTATGTTCATTCCTAATACTTATGAAGTATATTGGAATACTTCGGCTGTGAAGTTTAGAGATAAAATGATTAAGGAATACCGTAATTTTTGGGATAATGAGCGTGTTGCCAAAGCTAAAAAGCAAGGTTTAACACCTACCGAAGCTACGATATTGGCTTCTATTGTACATAAAGAATCGGTAAAAAAAGACGAAAGACCGAGAATTGCAGGTGTTTATTTAAACAGATTGCGAGCAGGAATGCCTCTTCAGGCCGACCCGACGGTTATTTTTGCTAAAAAGAAAAAGGATAATGATTTCAATCAGGTTATAAAACGTGTTTTCTATAACGATTTGTTTTTGAACTCTCCTTATAATACCTATAAAGTCGTTGGGCTTCCTCCAGGACCTATTGCTATGCCTGATATTACGGCCTTAGAGGCTGTTTTAAATCCGGAAAAAAATGATTTTATTTATTTCTGTGCCAGTGTGGATCGTTTTGGATACCATGAATTTGCAGCTACTTTAGCAGAGCACAATGTAAATGCTAAAAAATATGCCGATTGGGTAAATGCTCAGGGAATTAAAAGATAGTTTTGAAGTGTAAAAGTATTTTATTCCTGAGTTTGTTGCTTGCAATTTCAAATTGTATGGCTCAAAGTGGAATACAATCTTTTTTTAAACCTTCAGATACTTTAAATAGTAAAAGACAAAAAGCTGTTTTCGTTTCGGAAGCAGCTTTTTCTGCTATAAGCTTAGTCGGTTTAAATCAGTTATGGTATGCCGATTATCCAAGGTCTGAC
>Ga0308158_10005680_pt1 | contig 10180 bp, 7 predicted proteins | sample PhyBR2_FD_201038 | JGI IMG/M metagenome (GOLD analysis project Ga0308158, IMG submission 201038) | Phyllosphere microbial communities from UC Gill Tract Community Farm, Albany, California, United States - DLSLB.R2 | ecosystem: Host-associated > Plants > Phyllosphere > Unclassified | place: USA... | reverse complement strand
TGTTTGTCCCAAAGCCACCGCAGCAAAGAACCTCCCAGCGTGCTACACACTCCGGCTGAAGCAAGCGTCATATAATCGCTCCACCCATGCTCATAACCATAGAGTCCCCCCAGGGATCCTGTAAAACAGGATATTGTCAGTTGGGAAAAAAATGTGATCCACGACCAAGTTTTATCCGTGGGTTTCTGGTTCATAAGGAAACGGACAATCCCCCCCCAGGCAGAAAAAGAAATCACTATCAACCAGAAAAAGGGACGGGTATCATTGGGAAAAAGTTTTATCAATAAAAAATGCACTGCAATGTACTCCTTACTTAAAGTAGAAGATGCGGCTAGTAGTAGAACGACATGTTTTGCTCCCGTCGGGACAATGACAAGTAATCAGGATTAGTCTAAAATCCCGTCCGCAACAGCGCATACATTATTCTATAATCGGACGTTTAGCTAATTATCAAGTTAACAAAAAAGATGCATTTAACATATTTCTTGTATTAATATGTTAAATGCTCTCATGAATAATTTTTTTTATGTGCGACGATATTGCCTCATGGCGATGGTCTTTCTTAAATTTATTGATATATATATAGACCGGCTGCCGATAACTAAAAGGCAACCTACGGCACTTTTCATCGATAAAACCAGGAAACAGGAAACTGACACCTTCGCCCTTCATAAAAATTTTTTTTAGCACCTCTGCATTATCAATCTGACGAAATTCACCTGTAAAACCCTGTTCGTGTAATTTTCTTATGGCATGTTGAAAATCAGGCAGCCTGAATAAGGTCTGTTCAATCAGGAGTTCACTATCGCGCCAGTCATCATCATGTTGTGAAACGATGCACAACGGTAATATTACATCCACACTTTCCACAGAAAAATGAACAGGATACACAACGGGTTGTAGACTGACAAATATGTCATCATCATTGTGGATGATATCCGACTGACGGATCGAAATTGAAACTGATACATATTCAATACAGAGTTTGAATAAATCAGAGAAAACGGAGTTGTTAATTTGAGGCGAAGATAATCTGAACAAATTTCTCTTTGATTGATGGAACCTAGCATTCAATGCATAATAATGAGGAAGTAGGTGCTGATAAAGACTTTCGGCAAGGGGCGTTGGCTTAACGCGGTTTCTTTCAATAATAAATAGCGGTTCATCAAACCACTCTTCAGTCATCCTGAGCATACGGGAGATTGGGGGAACGGTCAGGCACAGTTTTTTTGCCGCAGCTTTTAAACTACCTTCTTGATACAAGGTAATGAATACACGCATTGGTTTTGATATGAACATTAGGTCACCTTGTTCGATATAAAATATCGATTGATCGTAGTCTGGATGTGCTAAAAAAACAGACGGATTCCCTGAGACCGGGATTTGTTCCCGGAAAATACATGTCCATTTTTGTGTCACTCACTTAGGGCGTCAACCTGAACAACATCCGCTTTGCCCTTTTAGTTCAACGGGTCAAGACCCTTTGCTGCAGTCAAGGGGGACAAAAAATTACCTTAACATACAATATTTTTCGATATCCAAACTAATCCCTAAAACATCCCTCTCTGATTGAGTTCCAGAAAAGAATACTGGATGGCGATACTCACAAAAAGGGGCTTTTCTTCTGAAAGAAGATAATACGCTTTAAAATCAGATAATAATAATGGTTATTACCGATCGGTGCCATCAAATTAATAGCTCAAGGCTATGGAAATAAACTCACCGATCGGTAAATCAAATTACCAAATGAAATTAATTTCTGTAACAAAGTTTCTTGAAAAATTATTTTTTGTTTCAACCGAAATCACCTCATAATAAATGAATAGTATTTAAAACCTGAATGTTGTCTTCAATACCCTGATGTCGCCTTGCGGCATGGAGGCGCCAGCTGGTGTTGAATACGGCGCTGTGAGTGAGTGGCGCCGTAGCCCGGCGCAGCCGGTTACCTTTCTGATAGGTTCTGCCAATCCATCCCTTCGCCCTGCCAGACCAAAGCCAGCTAAACGCGATACAGAAGCTTCTGTGCGCTGTCGGAGTGGTCACGACAAGGCGAAGCCGCAGTCGGGGCGTATCTCCGCGTTAGCGGGCCGCGAGGGCCGCTTACGGGCGTGTTACTAAATACTTCCAGCGAAGCGACTCACAACTGCTCAGAACCCTAGTTACAACATCCATTATTAAAAGCGACATCACTCCCGGCCTTTGGCCGGGGGCGGCGGCGCTTTTCAGTGGTGGGGAGGAGCTTGGGGGTTCAGACGGGCACTGTTCGTGTTCTTAGGGAATTATTTCGTATGTTGTAACTGTAAGTACACTGGGGCCCGTCGCGTAGCGATGGGAGCTACTTAAGGTAGTTTCCGAACCGGCGCGGACGTTAGTCCGCTGCAAGGGCGGACTTTCTCAGGAGCCTGTCCACTGGTCAGGCGACGAACAGGTTATGTATTTATATGAAAGAGATAAAAGATATTTAAAAGAAGTACAGAGCAGGTTTTTAAAGGAAACCACGCACTTTGAAATCAGGTCGTATGGCGCTTTGTCAGCATAACGGTTGTAACCTTATGGAAAGGTCCCTTGCAGTTGTTTGTGGATAACTGAATTCAGCAACCGAAAGTGACACCAGCGATGAGATTTCTGGCCATTCGGATGGAGAGAGGACGTGGGATTCGCTGAGCAGCTTTACCATTTAGCGCAGAAAATAAGCGGCAACAGAAAACAGACGTGCGAAATCCTCCGGCGCCAGCCGGATTTTTCAGTCAGGTAGGGTTATATGGGGACGGTGGCCAGCCGTGTGTAGTTGTTGCCACGCGACATCAGCATGCGCTCTTTCACGCGACGTTCCAGCTCGCGCTTCATGGCATCGAGCCCTCCGGTAAAGCGCCCGGTGGCATATTCCCGCGTCAGCTGCTGTTTCACCAGCGTCACAATGTCCTTGCGGGTTCTGTCCGCGTCACGTCGTGCACGGGCACGCTTCAGGCCATGCTGTTTACGTTCGGACTGGTAGCTGCGGAACCGCTCGCGCACAAACCGCCAGGCCTTCGCTATCAGCTCGTCCATCTCCAGCGGCTTCAGGCGCTGCTTTTTGCGCTGCTGATTCTCCCATTCCACGCGGCTGCGGCGGGCGGCCACTACGGCCACGTCAGAAACATCCAGCGCGGAGAACAGTGCCGGCGTGAAGGTGATATCGGTCGGGATATTACAGCCAATCTGCGGGTCATACTCGGTCTGATAGGTAATCAGCCCCAGCTCCGCCATAAACTTCAGCGCACGGGTTGCGCGGGTGATGGACAGGTTGCCGCTTTTCGATTCCGTGGCCAGACCGCACTCGATGGCCAGATTGGTGATGGAGCGCTGGACGCGGTTAGCCAGCGGATCATAGTGGAAACAGAGTCCCTGAAGCAGCGCATCGATGGCTCGACGGCGCAACAATGGCGGCATGCGATGACGCTTACCCAGCGAGCGTACGAACGCCACATGGACGGAAAAGTCAAAACGGGACGTGAAGCCCTCGGCTTTCGCCATCAGCTTCCGGCAGAACGGCAGGGTCTTTTTCCCCTCTCGCGGCGTGAATTCCGGATTCGGGTTTTTAACCTGACGGTAATGGGAGAACAGGGTCTGAGCGTCAGTCACACCTTCCCGCACTTATGTTGCACGGAAGGAGTAAATGGCACAGAAACGGGTATTGCAGTTTTCTGAGCATAAAACTATACTCCCTGCATAGAGCAACAGCTTCTATACAGTTTAAGTAGGCCCCGTTAATCTTCTTCGCGTCGCCAAACAAGTCGAAGATTATCGGGGTTTTTGCTTTTCTGGTCCCGGGTTGATACCTCAGCAGAACCAGTTCCCTGCCACCTTGTGGTGTGGCCAACCAAATAATTCTGTCAAACGATCAGTAATCTAGCACTACGTATCCTAGCAAGCAAGAATGTCAGCCCATAACGCCAGTTCACTCGGCTTTATCAATTAAACGACTAAACAGTTCTGCTTGGCTGAGGCCACTCTCAGCACACATTTCCTGAAATTTACTCTTGAGCTCATTGGGCACAAGGATCTTGATTTCTTTGTGCGTTTCACGCTTACGGGCAACAAAACTTTGTTGCCGCTCTGAAGCGCTCAGCGGGTGACCTTTACGGTACGTTCGTTTTCCATTCGATGAGGAAGTAACTGCATTTTCGGCTTGTGACATCTCTGCCTCCTCAAGGATCAAACTTGGATCGTTTGCAGAGAATACTACAGATATCTGAAATCAGCGACTTAACTTTACGCGTAAGTGTGAGCCATGTTGGCGCATGGTTCACCAGGATAGATGTAGATTGCGGATCAAATGACGATGCGACTTAGTATGAAGAATGCCACTCAGTTCCCCCGTCCCAGCGCGACTGCCAGTGCTGAAGGTAGGTTTGTGCCACTTCCGGCACCTCATTAATAACCAGCACATTCTCGCTATTCCTCGATGCAGCAGAGCGAGTGTAGTTAAAGCTACCAGCTTCAACTGTATGATTATCAACAATAATGACTTTGTCATGCATGATGGCGTAGTGGCCGTTAGTACGCAGTGGAATACCGGCATTCACCACAACGTTCATCGCCGCCTGGCTGGTTTTGCTTCTGTTTCCCTTCTCATCAAGCACGATTTTCACATCCACACCACGGTGTTTTGCTCTGACTAGTGCACTAACCACCTCCGGAGACGTAAATGAGTAGCCCATCAGCCGAATGTCGTGCTGTGCTGACTCAATAGTCTTAAGGACCAGCTGCAACGCGCTGCCTTCAGGTGAAAAACCGACCTGAACGGAGGGAGCAGCAACTGCGGGCTGAATACAGCTCAGCGAAAGGCAAACCAGACCGGACACGGCCAGCTGGCGAAAGGTGAACTTACGCATTAAATAACCTCAGAAATACTGTTCGGATGTGTTAACCAGAAACGCCGGAGACGGGGAAAACCTGCTTTTACCCTTCTCCGGGGTTGGACAACTGAGCACGGCGAAGGCGTCAGTATCTTTTAGCGGTATCAGGTGGCGGACGCCTGATTATTTTTTTGTATCGCCGGCTGCATGACGGATGGCCTGCTGCAGTACCTCCGCACTGGTGTATCCCGGGATAACGGTCACGTTATCAGCACTGGCGCCGGTTGACGGGAGAACCACCAGGGCTGGCGTACCGCTGAAGCCCAGCTGCTGCGCGAGCGTGTTTATGCCATCCAGGGTTCCCTGAACGTCAGGGGCTGTCTTCGCATCGAACTTCACGGCTTTTGCGGCCGCGCTGATATCACCATCGGTCAGTTTGCCCTCATTGTGACCGGTGGCGTAAATCGCATTGTGATAGTTAAGGTAGGCGTCGGCCCCCTTCTGCTTCCAGACCTGCAGTCCGGTTTTCGCCGCACTGAGCGATGCCGGCCAGCGCTGGCCAAATATCGGGAATTCCTTGAACACAAAGCGCACGTCCGGGCTGGCTTTTATCACCTTCTCCAGCTCCGGCGCGAGGCGGGCACAGTAGATGCACTGGTAATCAAAAAACTCGACGACCGTTACTTTTGCATCGGCCGGCCCATATGACGGCGTGCCTTTATCGTTGAGCAGCGCAGCCTGATTCTGAATCACGGCGGCCGTCATCGCCTGCTGCTGCTTCTCCTGCTGTTGAGCCTGCAGTTTCTGGCTGACCTCAACCAGCACCTCCGGATGGGCCAGCAGGTAGTCTTTCGCGATTTCCCCAATGCGGGCTTCCTGCTCCGGGGTAAAGGCCGCGGCAGGTTTCTCTGCCGCCCCCGCCACGCCGCAGACCAGAAGGCCAGCGGCAAGCATGACTGAAAGGGTTTTATTCATGTTCATCCTGTGTTTTTCTCTTCTCTGTTGTTATCAGTTCGTATCGTGTGCGGGCGCGGGAGCTTCCCTGATCGCCCTGCGCTGTTGTTTAGCATGCTCCTGAGCCCTGCGCTCCACGGCATACGCCGCCTCCTCCGCACTCACCGGTGCGACCGGTTCACCGGCAAGGTTTTTACGCCACGCGCCCACCGTCATGGCACCCAGATACGCATCCGAGCGGGTGACGGCAGCAAGGCAGCGCTTCAGCGTCTTCACGGAGACATCCAGCCTGCGCTGGCGAATGTCACTGACCATCGCCTCCCGGATATTGACCGCCAGGAGCTGCGGCTGGCCGTCCGTAACCAGGGCTGGCCAGCAACGTTCCAGGAGCGCGAGCGCGTCCGTAAGCGGCATGACCTTCCGGTAAACCGGCTCCGGGGCAGGTTTACGCCTGGCCGCACGCATGGCCTCCCGCTCCTGCACCTGTCGTTCGGCCCACAGCCGGGCTTTTTCGGCTTTTCGGGCGGCCTTCTCATCCGCCTGCGCCTTTTTCGCGCTCTCATCCACAGCCTGCTTCCTGACCTTCCAGGCGGGTGTCGCATTCACCACCACGGTCTTTTTACGCGTGACCCGGCCCGGTCCCGCACCGTCCGGTTCACTGCCGTTGTTTACGGTACGCTGACCTTCTGGCTCCGTCTTACGGCGCAGCGTCAGCGTGGGTCGCCCCTGCTCTTTCATCCTGCCTCCGGATAAATCTGTTTCACGTGTATTCCCCTGACTGACCTTATTCTGACACGGCAGATATCACATCACCATCAGTCCGATGACGGCCAGGTGTACCGCGTAGAACAGCGGGAAAAATTCGCGTGGCCAGAAGCGGGGCACCAGAGTGCAGGTCCGGCTCAGCACCGTCAGGGTTATTCCGGGTATCACCAGCCCCGCGATGGCAAAGGCGGCGCTGTCCGCAGCATTCAGCGCGAGTATCGCCAGCGCCAGACACAGCGCCAGCCCCGTGCGTGTGGTGCGCCGGCCCGTCATACAGACGCCGCAGGCCAGCATCAGCATGACTACTCCCGCCAGACCGTAACTTCCCGCCGAAAACGGCAGCCAGGCCAGAACCAGCATCAGGGACAGCGGCCACGCGCACGGCCCGTGCCGCTGCATCAGCGCCAGTGCCTGTCCGCTGACCGCAAAGGCAAACAGGATATTGCCCAGGTCCGGGCGCAGCCCGGCCAGTATCCAGCCGCCCTGCGCCACCCCGGCCCATATCCAGAGCCGGTTCAGGGCGCGCTGCTGAATGCGCGGATGGCGGGCGAGGTTCATGGCCCAGACCAGGCCAAAGAGCGGAAACGCTCCCCGACCGGCAAGACGCAGCCAGTCATTATCCAGTCCGCACAGCATGCTGATGTGGTCGACAACCATCAGGAGCAGCGCCACGGTTTTGATAAGGTCGGTCTGGCCCGGCGTCCACACAAGCAGACGCTGCAGCCAGCAGCCGGCCACCACAACAAGGGGAAACAGCGGATGGTTTTCAGCGCGCATATCAGTCGCCTCCCAGGGTCTTTTCACGTTCAAGGTCGCGCACCGTTTCGCGCTCCATCTGCTGCAGGCGGTCCCGCTGCACGTTCTCGCGCACCACCTGAGACACCGCCTCATCACGGCGGCGTTCTTCCGGCGCATCCGGCAGCGTGAGGGGAGATACCGGCGTTTCTTTCACCCGCTCCATATCCCGCACCACATCCTGGACGGCGACGTCAGCGCCCCCGGACGGCCGGTCGCCGCTGCGGGCCATCTCGCGGACCGCCTCTTCAGCCCGCTTTTCAAGCTCTTTCTGCTGCTGTGCTTCCTGCGCCTGCTGCGCCAGCACTTCCGGCGAAACCGTTTCTGCGGGCTGCGTACCGGTGCCGTCGGGCAGGCTGTCGGCCCAGATGCGCCCGCCGGTAATGGCGCCGGGGTTCCACGGTCGCGCCTCGCCCCCGAGCCGCACCACCACGCCGCTCTGCGGATTCTCCCGCGCCAGCCGCACGCCCTCTTCCATATCCCGCGCCAGCAGCGACTCGCCGTTACGGCTGACCTGCAGGCCCGCAAACGCCGCGTCCCCGCTGCCCATCACGCGACCTTCGCCGCCGAGCCCCTTCAACTGCCCGTCTCCGGAGGTCAGGGCGCTCAGCCAGACACCCGCCTGCCTGCCGTTGCGGTCGAATGCCGGGAGCGCCACGTGCGGCTGCGGATATTTACGCCCCGGCGAGATAAATTTCGCCATCGAGCCCTCAGGCTGCAGCCCGGCCTGGCGCAGGGCGGCGCGGCCGGCCGGCACCTCACCCAGCGCTTTTGCCGTCGCCGTCAGGCGGGCGGCATTCGCGACGGCACGGTCGCCGCGCGGCTCGAGAATGTCATGCGCCGTACTTTTCGCCTGCGATTTTTCCATCGCAGCCACCCACTTATCCCGGTTGTCGGTATAGACCTGCGCGTGCTGCTTCATGCGGCTCAGCGCCACGTAGGCTGACTCGAAGCTCACCATCCGCTTACGTCCGCCGTCCGTGCCCTGCAGGGAGATGGAGAAGGGTTCGCTCGCCCCCTGTGAGCCTTCAACGGTCACGGCATAGGCCAGGTCGATGTGCTGTTCTGCCTGCTCCGCTGACGGCGTGAGCGTACGGGTCTGCTTTCCATCCGACAGCGTGACGCTGTCACCTTTTATCTCACTGACCGTCCAGACGCTGTTGGCCACGAAACCCCGCTCGTTGTCGCTTTTCGAAAAGCGCATCCGGTCGCCTTCCGACACGGTGATGGTGTCCTGACGGTAGAGCGTGACGCCCTCTGTCGCCGCCTGTGCGGGCGACAGGCTGCGGGTGTTGCCCTGCGCATCCTTCAGCGTCACCAGGTGCGCGTCCCCGTCCAGCGACTCAATCCTGTAATAGGTGCTGTCCAGCAGGACCAGGCTGTCGCGGGATGCCTCCCACGTTGTCATGCGCCGCAGTTCCCCGTCGCGGATATTGGCAGGCGTGAGGACCGGCAGCGTGACCTCTTTTTCGCCCACCTCGCCGGCATCCTGACGGGCGTCATGAATCATGGCGTTTACCTGGCGGCGGTCGGCGTTCAGGGCGGTGATAACGATGGTCTGCGCCTGCGCCTCTGGCGTGCGCCCCGTGTAGTCCTTCACGATGGCCTCCAGCAGCGTCGCAGGCTGCCCGTCGATGAACAGGTCGCCGGCCGCCACGGCTTTCGCGACGGCCTCCTCCCGTTCGCGGCTGAACTCCATGACGGAGCTGTCCGGCTGCCAGGCATCCGCCCTGCGCGGCACCTGTGCCGGCACCACGCTCTCAATGATCGTCAGGGCGATGCCGATATCGCGATTAATCAGGCTGTAGACGGCGGGCTTCAGCGCCGGCGTCTGGCGGACAATCTCCTGCATCACCGCCACGTCGATGGCGCTGCGCTTCTGCAGCAGGCGGAAGGGCTGGCCCGGGGCAATGGACTGCAGCTGGTCGGTATCGCCGCTGGAGACCGCGCGACCGCCGCCCCCGGCAATCAGGCTGTACGCCTTCGCCATGTCGGCGTTACCGACCATCGAGCTTTCATCCACGAGAAACAGCACGTTGCTGAAGTCCGGTCGTTCGCCGCCGCGCAGCTGCTGCTGCGTGTCGTGAATAAAGGCGGCCAGCGTCTGCGTTTCGGGCACGCCCGCATCGCGCATCTCGCTCACCGCCCGGTGGGTGGGGGCCACGCCGATAACGCGCGGCTGCTCCCGTTCCGGCAGCGTGCCGATGGCCGACATGACCGCCCGGAACTGCGTCGTCTTGCCCACGCCCGCGTAGCCCTGAACCAGGGTAAAGCGGTCGCGGGATTCAAGTATCATGCGCGTGGCGTTCCGCTGTCCGTCGGTCAGGCCCGCCAGCTGCACGTCCGGCACGCCCGCCATCAGCGGAGTGACGGCCTCCTTTCCCTCCAGAACGTGGCGAAGGATGCTTTTCTCCGCATTGTACGACTGACGTGAGACCAGCAGCTGCAGGCCGTTTCCCGGCGATACCGGCACCGACAGTAGGGCGCCGCTGCGTATCTGCCGGTCCGCCTCCTTTTCGATGGCCTGCAGGCTGAGGCTGTCCTGCTCAAATTCTTTCGCGGCGGCCATCAGCTGCGGCTTCGTGAACGCCAGGCCGTTACCCTCCAGCACCGGAATGGCCAGATGGATAGCCTGCTGCTCCGGCGTGTGCAGACCGGCTATCTGGTGCGCCAGAGCATCATCGAGCCTGTCATGCCCCGCCGCATCCTTAATCTGTTCAGACACGACGCTCCAGGCAGACTGACGCGACAACTTCTCCGTCGTTTTCTGCGCCGTCTGCGCGGAATAGAGCTGCACCGCCCGGCCGCTGAGCGCCAGCTTGTTCAGC
>Ga0308158_10005678_pt1 | contig 10182 bp, 9 predicted proteins | sample PhyBR2_FD_201038 | JGI IMG/M metagenome (GOLD analysis project Ga0308158, IMG submission 201038) | Phyllosphere microbial communities from UC Gill Tract Community Farm, Albany, California, United States - DLSLB.R2 | ecosystem: Host-associated > Plants > Phyllosphere > Unclassified | place: USA... | reverse complement strand
GCAGGACAAGATCGTCATGCGCCGTCGGCTCAGCGAGCTGGGTCTGCCCGTGCCCGACTGGGCGGCCGTGCGCGACGCCGAGGCGCTCGGCCGGTTCCTGGCGGAGCACGGCGGCAGCGCGGTCGTCAAGACGGCCCGCGGCGGCTACGACGGCAAGGGCGTGCGGGTCGTCCGCCAGGCCGACGGCGCTGACGACTGGTTCGCCGACCTGGCCGACGGAGAGGCACTGCTCGTGGAGGAGCTGGTCGACTTCCGCCGCGAGCTCGCTCAGTCGGTAGCCCGCCGTCCGAGCGGTCAGATCGTCGCCTGGCCCCTCGTCGAGAGCGTGCAGAGCGACGGCGTCTGCGCCGAGGTCATCGCGCCGGCGCCGAAGAGCGCGGGTCGTCTGGCGGAGGCCGCCGAGGCCATCGCCCGCACGGTGGCCGAGCGGCTCGGGGTCACGGGCGTGCTGGCCGTCGAGCTGTTCGAGACCGACGACGACCGCCTGCTGATCAACGAGCTGGCGATGCGCCCGCACAACACCGGGCACTGGACGATCGACGGATCGACGACGAGTCAGTTCGAGCAGCACCTCCGTGCGGTCCTCGATCTGCCCCTCGGCGACACGAGACCGCACGACGCCTGGAGCGTCATGGTGAACGTCCTCGGCGGGCCCGAGCAGGGCACCCTCGCCGAGCGGCTCCCCGCGCTCATGGCGGATCACCCGTCGGTCAAGGTGCACGACTACGGCAAGGACCCGCGTCCCGGTCGCAAGGTCGGGCACGTGACGGCGACGGGCGACGACCTCGACGAGGCGACCTACCGGGCGCGCGCCGGTGCGGCGTTCTTCGAGGGCTGACGCTATCCTCTAGCTCGTGTCCGACCCGAACCGCGCCTCCTTCGCCCCCTCCGTCGCGAACGATCCCGGCACGCCGCCGCGGGTCGCGATCGTCATGGGCTCCGACAGCGACTGGCCGACGATGCGCAGCGCGTCCGAGATCCTCTCCGAGTTCGGCGTCCCCCACGAGGTCGAGGTCGTGTCGGCGCACCGCACCCCCGACAAGATGATCCGGTTCGGACGCGAGGCCGCGGGGCGCGGTCTGAGCGTCGTCATCGCGGGTGCAGGAGGCGCGGCGCATCTCCCGGGGATGCTCGCCTCGGTCACCACCCTGCCCGTCATCGGCGTGCCCGTCGCCCTGGCGAAGCTCGACGGCCTCGACTCCCTGCTCTCGATAGTGCAGATGCCGGCGGGCATCCCGGTCGCGACGGTCTCCATCGGCGGGGCGGCCAACGCCGGACTCCTCGCGGCGCGCATCCTCGGGGTCTCCGATCCCGATCTCGCCGCCCGGCTGGCGGACTACGCGACCAGTCTCGGCGAGCTCGTCGAGGAGAAGAACACGGCCCTGCAGCGGTCGCTGTGAGCGCCACCCTGCCGGTCCGGAACCCCGACCTCGGGTCGGAGTCGTTCATGACCCGGCGGGCCTGGGTGCTGGTCGTGCTGAACGTGCTCGTGCCGGGCTCCGCCCAGGTGCTGGCGGGGAACCGCCGGCTCGGTCGGATCGGGCTCGCCTCGACGCTGGTGTTCTGGGCCGTACTGGTCGTCGTGCTGCTCTCGGCGCTGTTCTTCCGCCGCCCGCTGATCGAGATGGCGACGAGCGTCGTGGCGCTGACCGTCGTCCAGGTCTACCTGATCTACTTCGCGGTGCTGTGGGTCGTGCTGACCCTCGACACCCTGCGACTCCTGCGGTTCGTGCGGACGAATCCGACGTCACGGGGCTTCCTGGCGGGGGCGATGGCGCTGCTGCTCTTCGTGACGGTCGGGCCGGCCGCCTGGGGCGCCTACCTGTCGGGTGTTCAGCACGGTCTGCTCAGCGACCTCTTCACGTCGCAGGCCCAGGCGGCCGACCCCGTGGACGGTCGCTACAACATCCTGCTGCTCGGCGGCGACGCCGGTGCCGACCGGACGGGCCTCCGGCCCGACAGCATCTCGGTCGCGAGCATCGACGCCGAGACGGGGGCCGCGACGCTGATCGGCATCCCTCGCAACCTCTACAACGCGCCGTTCTCCGAGGGGTCGCCTCTCTGGGGCGCCTACCCCGACGGGTACTCCTGCGGTGACGACTGCCTCATCAGCTACCTGTACACCTACGGCGAAGAGCATCCCGAGCTGTATCCCGACGCCGAGCGGAACGGCTCGAACGCCGGGGTCGAGGCCATGCGCGACGCCGTCTCCGGCGTCACCGGTCTGACCCTCCAGTACTACGTGCTGATCGACATGGAGGGCTTCGCCCAGCTGATCGACGCCCTCGGCGGCATCGAGGTCGACAACACCGAGGGGCGTCTGCCCATCAACGGCGGCGTCGACGCGGCCGGTCAGCCCGTCAACGTCGACGGCTGGATCGAGCCCGGCAGGCAGACCCTCGACGGCTACCACGCCCTCTGGTACGCCCGGGCCCGGCACGGCTCGGACGACTACCACCGGATGGCTCGTCAACGCGAGGTGCAGCAGGCTCTCCTCACGCAGTTCCAGCCGGCCACGGTGCTGGCCAAGTTCCAATCCGTCGCGAGCGCCGGGGTGCAGACGGTCGACACCGACATCCCCCGAGGGGCCCTCGGCGCGTTCGTCGAACTCGCGCTCAAGACCAAGGGCCAGGACATCTCCGACCTCGAGATCGTCCCGCCGACCTACGACAACGTCTATCCCGACTTCTCGGTGATCCGCACCGATGTCGCCGCGGCGACCGCGTCGACCGGAGGCTGAGCGCCCGACCCCCTGGGGGGTCAGAGGTCGGCGTGCAGCTGCCAGACCTTGTCCGCCGAGTCGGCCCAGCTGAAGGCATGCGAGCGGTCGAGTCCGACGACCCCGAGACGGGTGCTCAACTCGACGTCGTTCACCACCTGGTACATCGCCTGGGCGAGCCGCTCGGGATAGTGCTCGGGGTCGTCACGGGCGACCACGACCGCAGCGTCGGCGGCGACCTCGACGAGGGCCGGGGTGTCCGAGATCACGGTCGGCGTACCGAGGCTCAGGGCCTCGACGACGGGGAGACCGAACCCCTCGGCCAGACTCGGGAACACGAAGACGGAGGCGCGCTGCAGCAGGACGGCGAGCTGGGCGTCCGACACGAAGCCGAGCGAGCGCACCCGCCCCTCGGGGAGACCCTCTCGAGCGATGATGTCGGCGATGCTCACCTCGCCCCAGCCGTCGGGCCCGACGATGAGCAGCGGGACGTCGGGGGCGTCGGCATGGCCCATGGCCTGGATCAGCGGCTCGATGCCCTTGCGGGGTTCGAGGGTTCCGACGCTCAGGGCGTAGGTCGGAGGGAGGTCGAGCGCGTCGGCGATCGCGTCGGCGTCGCTCGGGACGCTCAGGTCGCTGCTCACGGCGCCGCCGATGACACGGAGGCGGTCTCCGAAGTCGAACCGCTCGGAGAGATCGTCGGCCACGGCGTGCGTGGGCACGACGACCGCATCGGCGAAGCGGTGCGCACGTCGAGCCATGGCCTTGTGCCACCGGACGCCTCGCGGCGTGAGCGTGTGGGGATGGGTCCACGGCACGGTGTCGTGGATCGTCACCACGGTCTGGGTCGACGGTTCGAGAGACCGGTCGTGTCGTGACAGCGGGGCGAGCAGACTCGTCGAATGGACCATGCCCCGACCGGGGAGGCCGACGAGACCCGTCTGCCAGGCGACCGAGAGCTCACGTCGACCGAGAGGGGCCTTGGCGAGCCCTCTGAGCCCGGGGAGCAGATCGTCGACGCGGTCGTAGTCCGCCTGCGGGTGCGCCGCAACGACGCCCTCGACGTCGCAGCCACGAGGCGCGTTCGCGATCAGTCCACGAGTGAGCTCGACCGTGTACCGGCCGATCCCTCCGGGGACGGGTGCCAGGATCTGGTCAACGACCACTCGGAGCGTCGTCATCGGACGTGAAGACCCCCTTCGCCACTGCATCGTCGAGGGCTTCGCGCCAGGGGCGCATGGGCTCGAGGTCTACCGCTCCCCAGGCCTCGTGTCCGAGCACGCTGAAGGCGGGTCGGGGGGCCGGTCGCACGAAGCTCGAGCTGTCGGTCGGCGTCACCCGGTCGGCGTCGAGGCCGGCCGTCTCGAAGACGGCGCGGGCGAAGTCGTACCAGCTGGCTCGACCGCCGTTGGTGCCGTGGTAGATCCCGACGGGGGCGTCGGAGTCGACGAGTCGGACGATCTGCTCCGCGAGGTCCATCGTCCAGGTGGGCTGGCCGACCTGGTCGTCGACGACGCTGACGGTGTCGTGCGTCGACGCGAGCCGGAGCATCGTCTTGGCGAAGTTCGGACCGTGCTCGCCGTAGAGCCACGCGGTGCGGACGATGTAGGTGCCGTCGGGGTTCGCGGCGCGGGCGAGGCGCTCTCCCTCGGCCTTCGTCCGACCGTAGGCGCTGACCGGTGCGAGAGGGGTCGACTCGTCGTAGGGCGTCGTGGCGGAACCGTCGAACACGTAGTCGGTCGACACCTGCACGAGCCTGGCACCCGAGGAGGCGGTGGCCTCGCCGAGCAGACCGGCTGCGGTCCCGTTGACGGCGAGCGCCGCCTCCTCGTCGGTCTCCGCGGCGTCGACGGCCGTATAGGCCGCGGCGTTGATCACGACGTCGTGACCGGCGACCGCGTCGAAGACCGCGTCACGGTCGGTGACATCGAGATCGGCGCGGCCGAGCACGGTCACCTCACGGCCGAAGAGCGCCTCGAGCAGGTCGGAGCCGAGCATGCCCCGCGCCCCGGTGACGAGATAGCGGGAATTCTGCGGGGTGCTCACGAGAGGGCCGCCCGCTCTTTGAGGGGCTCCCACCACTCGCGGTTGTCGCGGTACCACTGGACGACCTCGGCGAGACCCTGGGCGAAGGGGACGCGCGGCTCGTAGCCGAGCTCGTCGCGGATCTTCGAGATGTCGACCGAGTAGCGGAGGTCGTGACCGAGTCGGTCCTGGACGCGGTCGACGTACGACCAGTCTCGGCCGGTCGACTCGAGCAGCATCTCGGTGAGCTCCCGGTTGGTCAGCTCGGTGCCGCCGCCGATGTTGTAGATCTCGCCGGCGCGACCGCCCACGAGCACCATCGCGATGCCGCGGGTGTGGTCGTCGACGTGCAGCCAGTCGCGGATGTTGTTCCCCTCGCCGTAGAGGGGCACATGCCGGTCGTCGATGAGGTTCGTGACGAAGAGGGGGATGACCTTCTCGGGGAAGTGGTACGGGCCGTAGTTGTTGCTGCAGCGCGTGATCGAGACGTTCAAGCCGTGCGTGCGGTGGTAGCTGCGGGCCAGGAGGTCGCTGCCCGCCTTCGAGGCGCTGTAGGGCGAGTTGGGCTCGAGCGGACGGTCTTCGGCCCACGACCCTTCGGCGATCGAGCCGTAGACCTCGTCGGTCGAGACGTGGACGAAGCGCTTGAGGTCGTTGCGCAGCGCCGCGTCGAGCAGCTGCTGCGTGCCGAGCACGTTGGTCTCGACGAAGATCGACGCGTCGCGGACGGACCGGTCGACGTGCGACTCGGCGGCGAAGTGGACGACGGCGTCCATCTCGGGGAAGAGCGTATCGAGCAGTGCGCCGTCGCGGATGTCGCCCTTCACGAAGGTGAACCGGGGGGAGTCGGCCACGGAGGCGAGGTTGGCCTCGTTGCCGGAGTAGGTGAGAGCGTCGAGGACGACGACCTCGGCGCCCTCGAGGCCGGGGTAGGCGTCTTCGATGGTGCGGCGGACGAAGTTCGAGCCGATGAAACCGGCGCCGCCGGTGACGAGGATTTTCACACTGTTCCTTGTTGGTCGGTCGCGGAAGGGTCATTCGATCTTAGGGGGACAGGTCGTCCGCGGCGGCTCGGGAAGTATCCGCTCCTGTCTGTCCCCTCTTCTGCGGAACCTCGGTCGGGGGGTGGCTCGGGGGACAGATCCATGTGACCGTTGTAGTCATGGACATCCGCGACGCCCCCGCCGAGACGGCGCCTCGCGCCGTCGTGTCGGTCGATCGACGGCGACTGCTCGCCCTCGCGGCGGTGGCCGCCGGCGGCGCGGCGGTGACGACCTTCGACGCTCGTCCCGCCGCGGCGGCCACGAACCTCGGCGAGACGACGGCCGGGGTGACCACCGTGGCCGAGGCCCTCGCCGCCGCCCAGGCCTCGTCGTGGGGCGGCTACTCGAACGGGAGGATCCCCGCGGCCGCCCTGACGCCCATCGTGTCGACCGTCGCCGGATCGGGATACCTGCGTTCGGACGCCGCGCGACAGTATCTGTCGATGAGTCTCGCCTTCTCCCGGGCTGTCGGGCGCCCCCTGGTCATCACCGAGGGATACCGGACCTACGCGCGTCAGCAGGACTACTGGACCCGCTACCAGAACGGCACGGGCAACCTCGCCGCCTATCCGGGCACGTCGAATCACGGCTGGGCCATCTCGTGCGACTTCGGCTCGGGGGTCGAGACGGCCGGCACCGCCGCCAAACGATGGATGGACGCCAACGCACCGTCGTACGGCTGGAAGCCGACGGGGAACGGCTTCTCGCAGCCCGAGCCGTGGCACTTCGACTACACGGGTGCCTGGGTCGGAACGGCCGGGACGGATGCGCCCAAGGTCGGGACGGGTGACGTGGCCGTGCTGCGCACCACCCAGGCCATCGGCAGCATCGCGGCGGGGTACACGGCCCTGCTGGGCATCCGGAGCCTCCGCCACCTGTCGACCATCGACATGATCAATTCCATGCGGGTCGTCTCGACGCCCTACTTCGAGGTGACGGCGAACACGTTCCTGAACGCGATGTCCTCACTGTCCATCCCGCGGTCCGCCCTCGTGCCGAACGCCGACTACTGGCGTCGCTGAGCAGTCCCCGATCCACGCCCGTCGCGGGCAAGAAAACACCGAAGGACACACACATGCTGATTCTCCGCTGCACCGATTCGCTCGCCGGGGTGGGCAAGGGGTACACCTGTCTCGTCGGCGTCCGGACACTGCGTCATCTGTCGACGTCCGCCATGGTGTCATCCGTCAAGACGATCGGCGTCACGTACCGCGAGGTCAACAGCGTGGGCTTCTACAACGTGCTGAGCTCGATGTCCATCCCGAAGGCGGCTGTGAAGCAGTCCGCCGACTACTCGGGTCGCTGACCCGTCGTCGCCTCCGCGGGGTGGTCAGGCCTCCAGCGGGCGGACGATGCGAGCGGGTACACCGGCGACCAGCGAATTCGGGGGCACATCGCGGTTGACGAGGCTGCCCGCCGCCACGACGCTCCCGCCGCCGATCGTCACCCCTCCGAGCACGGTCACGTCGGCGCCGATCCAGCAGCCGTCTCCGACGACGATCGGCTCCGTGCGGCCCGCTCCCGCGCGGTTCGAGGCGTCTCCGAGATCGTGGGTCTCCGTGATGAACCGCGTGAAGGGGCCGACGGACACCTGCGAGCCGATGGTCGTCCTCGGACGGACGTAGACGTCGCGGTTCAGGAACGTCCCGGCCCCGATTCCGACCGGCCCGAAGACCCGCACCCCATCGAGCAGCTGGCAGCGTTCGGCGACGGATATCCTGGCCCGTCGGGTGCCGAAGAAGGCCACGGTCCGGCCGATGCGCGTCCCCTCGCCGACCGACACGTACGAAGGCACGACCGCGAGAGGCGTCTCGTCGTCGCCTTCCCCCCTGTGGTCCATCGACGACTGCTCGAGGGCGGCCACGCGCTCCTCGAGCACGTCGACGGCGTCGAGCAACCTCCGTACACGCGCCCACCGGCTCAGCATCTGCAACACGAAGCCACCCTATTCTTTAGTCGCGACGATCCCGCCAGTCGTCGCGGAGGGGCGTGAGAGTCCCGACCGAATGAGGAGCAGCATGACCGCCACCCCCACGACGACATCGCGCCTCCGAGCGTGGCTCGTCTCCTCCGTGATCCTCGCCCTCCTGGCAGTGGCGGGAGTCGCGATCCTCGTCCCCCGGGGCGGGGCGGAGCCCGCCGTCGCGGCCGAGAGGGCGACCACGCCACCTGAGGACGTCCTCCAGGCGGACCCGACGACCGGCACCCGGGTCGCCTACCTCGGCGACTCCTACACCGTGGGCACGGGCGCGCGATCAGCCGAGGCCGGCTGGGTGTCGCTCCTCGACGAGACGTTCGGCTGGCAGGGTGCGAACCTCGGCTGCGGGGGCTCGGGCTACGTCGCGCTGGGTTCGTCGTGCGAGATGACGTACGACGAGCGGATCGACCAGGTCGTGGCCGTCGACCCGGACGCCGTCATCGTCTCGGGCGGACTCAACGACGTGCGATCGACCCGAGACCTCAACCTGTTGAAGAAGGCGGTCGACAAGACCTTCGCGGATCTCCGCTCGGCCCTGCCCGACGCCCAGATCGTGGCCGTCTCGCCGCTCTGGAGCGCCGACCGGACTCCGCCGAACATCTCGATACTCGGGGCCATCGTCCAGTCGGCCGCGGCCAAGGTCGACGGCACCTACCTCGACATCGGCCAACCGCTCCTCGGCCGTCCCGACCTCATGTTCCGTGACGGAGTGCACCCGAACGACGCCGGTCACCGGGCCATCGCCTCGGCCGTGGGCGAGGCCCTCATCGAGGTAGCCGTCGACCCGAGACCCGCCGGGCTATGATCTCCCGGTGCCCGCTCCGATCTCCTCCCGCAACTCGGTCGACGACCTGAGGGGCGATACGCCGCGGGACCGGCCGACGGCACGAGCCCACGCGGGCGTGCGGCCCGAGATCCAGGCTCTCCGCGCCGCCGCGGTGCTGGTCGTCGTGCTCTACCACCTCTGGCCGGCTCGTCTCCCGGGCGGCTTCGTCGGGGTCGACGTCTTCTTCGCGATCTCGGGGTTCCTGATCACGGGGCATCTCATGCGCGAGGTCCAGTCGACGGGTCGAGTGCAGCTGTCGCGGTTCTGGGCCCGTCGTGCGCGGCGACTGCTCCCGGCCTCCCTGACCGTCCTGGTGCTGACCGCGATCGCCGTCGTCGTCGTCGTGCCCCGATCGCTCTGGGGTCAGTTCCTGCGCGCCGTGGCGGGAAGCGTGCTCTACGTCCAGAACTGGGTGCTGGCGTCCGATTCCGTCGACTACCTCGCCGCCGACAACGTCGAGACGCCCGTCCAGCACTTCTGGTCGCTCGGGGTCGAAGAGCAGTTCTACGTCGCCTGGCCGCTGCTGATCGCGCTCGCGCTGGTCCTGGCCCGACGACGATCCGTGCAGCGGCCGCGTCGAACGGTCGGGGTGCTGCTCGCCGTCGTCTTCGCGGTGTCGCTCGTCCTCTCGATCGTGCTGACGGCGACCGACCCGGCCAGCGCCTACTTCGTCACGCACACGCGCGCGTGGGAGTTCGCGGCAGGCGGGCTGCTGGCCATCGTGGCGCCCGACGTGCTGCGGGCGGGCACCCGGGCTCGGACGCTCCTTGCCTGGAGCGGCTGGGGGATGATCGCCCTCGCCGTGGTGACGTTCACCGGTGCCACTCCGTTCCCCGGCTTCACGGCGCTCCTCCCCGTCGTCGGCACCCTCCTGGTCATCGCCGCGGGCAGCCCCGAAGGCCGCTGGTCGCCCACCCCGCTGGCGGAGTTCGGCCCGGTGCGCCTCCTCGGCGACGTGTCGTACTCCCTCTACCTCTGGCACTGGCCGCTGATCGTCCTGGTCCCCTACGCCCTCGGCCGCGATCTCGACGCACGGGTCAAGCTGCTGATCCTGGTGGTGGCGGTGACCCTCGCCTGGCTGTCGAAGGTGCTGATCGAAGATCCTTCGCGCACGGCGAAGGCTCTGACGCTCCGACGTCCGCGGTGGACCTTCGCCGCGATGGCCGCGGGCATGGTCATCGCTCTGATCGTCCCGACGGTCGGTCTCGTCCAGGCACGCGCGGCCGAGGAGGACAGCGACCGTCAGACCCAGGCTCTGCTCGGGGGAGACGTCCCCTGCTTCGGCGCGGCGGCCTTCGCCGACGAGAGCATCTGCGCGAACCCGGACCTGCGAGACACTCTCGTGCCGTCGACCGCCGCGGTCTTCGACGACACGGACGGCGCCTTCGACTGCTACCGGCCGGAGGGCTCACCGGACGCCACCCCGTGCCACTTCGGATCCGACGACGCCGACGCTCCGCGCGTGGCACTGGTCGGCGACTCCCATGCGGCGATGCTCGTGCCGGGTCTCAGCGAGCAGGTGGCCGACGAGGGCTGGAGCCTCGACGTCTTCGTCGGCTGGGGAGGGGCGTGGACGGATCCGTCGACGTTC
>Ga0308158_10005677_pt1 | contig 10182 bp, 18 predicted proteins | sample PhyBR2_FD_201038 | JGI IMG/M metagenome (GOLD analysis project Ga0308158, IMG submission 201038) | Phyllosphere microbial communities from UC Gill Tract Community Farm, Albany, California, United States - DLSLB.R2 | ecosystem: Host-associated > Plants > Phyllosphere > Unclassified | place: USA... | reverse complement strand
TGAAGACGCTGCGTGCCTCCAAGGGCCCGAAGCTGCTGCATGTGATGACCACCAAGGGCAAGGGTTACGAGCCGGCCGAAGGCGACCAGATCGGCTACCACGCGGTGGGCCCGTTCGATCCGGACAAGGGCCTGGTGGCCAAGACCGGCGCGAAGAAGCCAACCTACACCGACGTGTTTGGCGACTGGTTGTGTGACGCCGCCGCAGCCGAGCCGCGCCTGTACGGCATCACCCCGGCGATGCGCGAAGGCTCGGGCCTGGTGCGCTTCAGCAGGGAGTATCCGCAGCGCTACTTCGACGTGGCCATCGCCGAGCAGCACGCGGTGACCCTGGCCGCAGGCATGGCCACCCAGGGCGGCAAGCCGGTAGTGGCGATCTATTCCACCTTCCTGCAGCGCGCGTACGACCAGCTGGTGCACGACGTGGCCATCCAGGACCTGGATGTGCTGTTCGCGATCGATCGCGCTGGCGTCGTCGGCCCGGACGGTGCAACCCACGCCGGCAACCTCGACCTCAGTTTCCTGCGCTGCGTACCGAACATGGTGGTGATGGCTCCGTCCAACGAGGCCGAGTGCCGGCAGATGCTCAGCACCGGGCTGCAGCACCCCGGCCCGGCCGCGGTGCGTTACCCGCGCGGCACCGGTACAGGCGTGGATGCCGGCAGCGATCTGTCGACCCTGCCGATCGGCAAGGGCGAGCTGCGCCTGCAGGGCAACCGCGTCGCCCTGCTCGCGTTCGGCAGTACCGTCGCCGCCGCCGAACAGGTGGGTCGCGAACTGGGCCTGAGCGTGGTCAACATGCGTTTCGTCAAGCCACTGGATCGCGAGCTGGTGCTGGCCATGGCCAGCCAGCACGAGGCACTGGTGACGATCGAGGACAACGTGGTGGCTGGCGGCGCCGGCTCGGCCGTGGCCGAACTGCTCAATGCCGAGGACGTGCTGCGCCCGATCCTGCACCTGGGCCTGCCCGATGCCTTCCAGCACCACGCCAGCCGTGAGGATCTGCTGGCCGAGGCCGGCATCGATGCGGCCGGCATCCGTGCCGCCCTGCTCAAGCGTTGGCCGCAGCTGGCTGCCGGCAATCCGCCGTTGAGCGCAGCGGGCTGAGGGCGTTGCAAGGAGTCTGGGGGCCAGGCCATGCGTGCGCCCCCTGGTTCCTCATCCACGCATGGCGTGGATCTACCAGATTACTGGTGGCGCAAAAGTAGGTCCACGCCATGCGTGGATGGCGCGGACCCTGCCGACAAACGGCATGCTCAGCCGTAGCTGATCGCCTCGACGAAAGCGCCGCTGGACTCCACCCGCACCGAGGCGCGCTGGCCGGTGTCGGTGAAATGCAGGCGGGCCAGGGTTTCGGCGAAATCGAAGGCACGGACGCCATCGCGGAACTCGATCGGTTCCGGCTTGTCCGGGTGCAGCACGCGCCATTGGCGCTGCTCACATTGCAGTCGGATCAACATGCGTTGCTCACTCCTTGAACAGCGTATCGACGACGAGAGAATGGCCGCACCAGGCACGACAGGAATGGCCAGTGCGAACCGGAACGCGCAAGACGTCCCGGGAGTCGACAATACGAGGAAAGAAGTGTGATCGCTATCAGATTTTTCTGATCTTGAGCCGATTGCGACAGCCGCTCAGTTCACCTGGAACTGGGCCCTGCAGCCATTGCTGACCCAGATGCCACGGCGGTCCCAGCCCCAGGTCTGGCCTTCGATGCAGGCACTGCGCGATTCCTGTCGTACCAGGCGCACGCCGCGTCGAACCTGCGCATCACAGTACTGCTGGCGACGGTCATTGGAATGGCACGCAATCACCTCGCCGCCACCGCCCCACGGGCTTCCGCCCCAGCCGTTGCCAGCGCCGCCACCCCAACCACCACCACCGCCGCTCGATCGCCGGTATTCACCGACGAATTCGGCACGGCAGCCCTGGGTGACCCAGACACCGTAACGGGACTGGCCCCAGGTCTCACCTTCCACGCAGGGGGAGCCGGACAACTGGCGGATCATGCGCGCACGCCCTTCCAGCCGGCACTCGTTGCTGCGGTTCTTGACCGATTCGCAGCGCACGATGCCATTGCCACCGCGATCATCGTAGCGATCGTCGTAGCCATAGTTCTGCGCCTGCACGCCGCCAGCGGCAGCCATCATCGGCAACACGGTGCACGCCACGGTGCGCCAAGTGAGTCCCTTGCCCATCCCTTGTCTCCAGGTGAATACGGTGGAGGCAAGCATCGGGGATTCCCGGCGTGCCGCACAGAGGGAGCCGCGACGGCGGTTTTTCCCCCATTCAACCAACCCAACCGCAACTGACTGCGGCTGCGGTGGCTCAGCGGCCGAAGTGCAGCGCGTCGACCGCGGTGCCCAGCGCCTCCACCCGCACGGTGCTGTGCTGGCCGGTACGGCAGTGATGCTCGCTGGCCCGCGAGGCGGCGGCATCGAAGGCGGCCGCTCCGGTGCTGAACACTTCGATCGCGCGTGTCTGCGGATCCAGGACGGACCAGCGCTGGGCGTTGCATTGGACAGTGATGACCATGGTGGGCTCCTGCGGTTCTGGGAAATCGTGTACCGGCGCAAGGCCGGTCTCCGATGCCCGACCAGCCTAGCCAGCCCCCTGGGGAAGACCTATCGGATTTATCCGAAAACTCCCCACCATCACCTCAGAAAGCGCCCCCCATCACATCCCTGAGCCCATTTAGGAAACCCTTTCCGTGACCCTTGTCACGAAGTCAGCCGCGCTTCACACTATCGTCATCAACAGGGGCCCCTTCCACATGCGCACCTCGCTTCCAGTGCAGCGTTCGACGCTGCTGAAGTTGTATTTCGCCGCCAGCTACGTGGTACTGATCGAAGAACTGGTCCGCGCTTCGCTGAGTTGAGGATCCGCCAGCGATGCCCGCCGTTGCTCGGACCGAACAACCCGTCGGTTTAGGACACGGAACCGCGCCCATGAAAGTCCTGATGCTGATCCCGCTGCTGGCTCTGGCCGCGTGTGCCAGCCCGGAAAAACCAGTCACCCATGACGCCGCCACACCCGTGGCCGGTGGCGATCGCGATGCGCACGGTTGCATCGGTTCGGCCGGTTATCAGTGGTGCGAACGCAGCCAGCGCTGCGAGCGCCCGTGGGAACTGGCACAGGCGCAGGGCCTGGCCAACACCGCCGAAGCCATCGATGCCTATTGCGCCACCCCGGCGTCGCCGGCCCGCAGGTGACGAGCCCCGCCAATGACCGACCTGCCCCCACTGCCCGCGCTCGCACCTGGCCGCTACCGCCACTTCAAAGGCGGCGAGTACGAGGTGATCGACATTGTCCGCAACAGCGAGACGCTGCAGCCGATGGTTCTCTACCGCGCTCTGTATGGCGAGGGTGGCCTGTGGGTGCGGCCCTATCCGATGTTCATTGAACAGGTAGCCGGCGAGCACGGCCCGCAGGCGCGTTTCGCCCGCATCAGCGCCTGAACGGCGCGGCTCACGCCGCGCGCACGGTATCGCCAGGCATGCTGAAGGCCCTCTGCGAGACGGAACCCGCATGCGCCAAACCCTGTTGATCGCCCTGTCGTTGGCCAGTACCCCGGCGCTGGGCGCGGAACCTCCCAGCTTCGATCGTCCCGGCATCGGCTTCGGCACCGACACGGTGCCGCGTGGCGGCCTTGCCGTTGAACTGGGCCTGCCCAGCTATCAACGTGAGCGTGATCGCGACGGCCTGCGCACGACGACGCTGTCCAGCGACCTGCTGCTGCGGACGGGCTTGGCACCGGGCTGGGAACTGCAGTTGGCGTCCACGCCATGGCAACGTCAGCGCGAACGTGGCCCCGACATGCCGCGCACGCAGCAGCGCGGCGCCGGCGACAGCACCGTCGGAGTGAAATGGGCGGGTCCCGGCAGTACCGAGCGCACGGCGTGGGCGCTGCTGGCCAGCGGGGTGATCGCGCGGGGCGATGCAGCCTTCAGCGACGGCCGCCAGTACGCGCTGGCCGCCAGCGTCGAACACACCTTCAATGACCGCTGGAGCGGCGCGCTGTATGGCAGCCATCAGCGTGGCGCCGGCCAACGCAGCACGACCTGGTCGCCCAGCTTGTCATTGAGCGTGACCGAGCGGCTGGGCACCTATCTCGAAGCCGGTTTCACCCACGCCAACCAGCAACCCGATCAGGCGATCGCCGGCGCAGGCCTGACCTGGATGCTGCGGCCGAACGTTCAGCTGGATGCTTCTTTCGACCTCGGCCTCAATCGCAACAGCCCCGACCTGCAGCTCGGCACCGGCATCGCGTTCTATCTGCAGTGAAATCATGTAGCGATCGTGCGCGCCGGGTGCATCGCCCTCACGCTACAATCAAACCGTCCAGTCGGTTTCATTCCATGCCCCAATCCTCTCCCCGTTCGCGCCGCAAGGCGCCCGACTGCGTGCGCCAGGCGCTGCTGCGCGCGACCGCCCATACCCTCGGCCAGAAGGGGCTGGCAGCGCTCACCGTGCAGGACGTCGCCGACGCTGCAGGTGTCAGCAAGGGCGCGCTGTTCCATCATTTCAGCAGCAAGCAGCATCTGGTCGAGGCGACGCTGACCTCGCTCATCGCTGACTTCGAAGACCGAGTGCGTGCGGTGCTGCGACAGTCCCCGCCGCGTCATGGCGGCTTCAGCCGCGCCTATGTGCAGGTGAATTTCGAACATCTGCTGCAGCAGGAGCAGATCAACGACATCGGGCTCACCATGGGCAACCTGCTGGAGCCGGCGCTGCTGGTCTACTGGCGCACGTGGCTGCGCGGCATGCTCGCCGAGTTTCCGGATGAAGCCTGCGATGCGCGCCTGTACGCCGCGCGTTGCGTTGCCGATGGTTACTGGGCCACCGCCTATGGGCGGCCACTGGATGACAACGAGCGCCAGAATGCCCAGGCGATGGCCCTGGAGGCGCTGAAGCTGTGCGAACCGGCATGAGCAGGAGGATTCGATGAACCCGTACGTCTACCTGGCCGGTGCAATCGTGCTGGAGGTGATCGCCACATCCCTGCTGAAGGCATCCGAAGGCATGACCCGGCTCGGTCCCACGCTGGGCGCGCTTGCCGGTTACGGCGTGTGCTTCTACCTGCTGTCGCTGACGATGAAGTCGATTCCCACCGGCATTGCCTATGCCATCTGGTCCGGCGTCGGCATCGTGCTGATCTCGCTGATCGGGCTGCTGCTGTTCAAGCAGCGCCTGGACGCTCCGGCGCTGATCGGCATCGGCCTGATCTGTGCCGGCGTACTGGTCATCAACCTGTTCTCGAACAGCAGCGCGCATTGAACGCGCTGCTGCACGGACACCCTGGCTAGGCGACCTTCTTGGCGACAGTCATGCCAAGCACGAACAGTACAACGGCAATGATGATGCCCGCCCAGAACAGGAACTTGGCGATGCCCACGGCAGCGCCGGCGATGCCGCCGAAACCCAATGCACCGGCGATCAGGCCGATGATGGCGAAAATGATGGCCCACTTGATCATGTCGATCCTCTCCCTGGCGGGAATACTGAAGGTGGGATCAGGTTAGGTACGCTGCGATGCCACACGCGTGAACAGGTCGCAGGCGCGGCGTGAAACGCACCCCCTCAGCGCGGCCGGAAGCGCAGCAGCGCCACCGCGAAAGCGAGGAACACGCTGCCGACCAGACGTTCGAACCAGCGTTGGGCAAATGGCTTTGCCAGCCAACGGCGCAGCCCGTGCCCGCCTGCGGCATACATCACGTACCAGAACAGTTCGCAGGTGGCGAAGGTGGCCACCAGCACCGTGTACTGCACGGCCTGGCCACGCGCAGGGTCGACGAACTGCGGCAGGAACGCAGCGGCGAACAGCAGCAGCTTGGGATTGCTCAACCCTACCAGCAGCCCACCGCGAAACACTGCCCAGGCACCGTGCACCGGCGCCAGCGACACATCGGCCTCCGTCACCACCGGCGCCTGCCGGTAGCTGTCCCGCCACGCCTTGATGCCCAGCCAGGCCAGGTAGGCCACACCCAGATAGCGCAGCACATCGAACAGCACCGGCGACGAGCGCAGCACCGCGCTCAGGCCGGCTGCGGACGCCGCAAGGACCAGCAGCATCGCCAGCAGGCAACCGGCCATGGCCGGCACGCTGCGACGAAAGCCCAGGCCGACGCTGCGCCCCAGGATGTGCAGCATGTTCGGGCCCGGCGTGCCACACAGCACGAACACCGTCGCCAGGAACCACCACCAGGTATGCAGGGCCATCACTTCATCCACCGGAATAATCCCTGCAAGGATAGTGCGCAGCGGCTGTTACCACCATGCACAGTCCTGGGTCGATTCGACGGCTACAGCTGCCGCTCAGCCGGTGGCGACAGGCGACGCACGCGGCGTCTTGATCGCCGTTGTGCTGCAATGGCCGCCAGTTTGGGAGACACACATGAAGACGCTTGGCCTGATCGGCGGTATGAGCTGGGAAAGTTCGGCGCAGTACTACCGCCTCATCAACGAAGAGGTACGCGCGCGGTTGGGCGGCGCGCATTCGGCGCAGCTGTTGATGTGGTCGGTGGATTTCGCCCGCATCAAGCAGTTGCAGCACGATGGCGACTGGGATGCCCTGGGCAACGAGATGGTCGATGCCGCACAACGGCTGCAGGCCGGTGGCGCCGAACTGCTGCTGATCTGCACCAACACCATGCACAAGCTCGTTGCTGAGATCGAGGCGGCCTGCCCGCTGCCCCTGCTGCATATCGCCGACCCGACCGCTGCGGCGATCGTGCAGGCCGGCCTGCAGCGCGTCGGCCTGCTCGGCACCGCCTTCACCATGGAGGAAGACTTCTACCGTGGCCGCCTGAGCGAGCGCTTCGGCCTGGACGTACTGGTTCCAGAGGCCGATGACCGCCGCGATGTGCACGCGATCATCTACGAGGAGTTGATCGCCGGGGTGGTCAACAAGCGATCACGGCAGGTGTACGTTGAGGTGATCGAACGCCTCGTTGCCCGCGGCGCCCAGGCAATCATCCTGGGCTGTACCGAGATCATGCTGCTGGTACGCGCCGAAGACAGCCCGGTGCCGCTGTTCGACACCACGACCCTGCATGCGATTCGGGCTGCACTTCCAGCGAAGTGACCAGCCACTCCACCACCGGTGTCGAATCGCACAGGAAGAACACGGCGTCGCCGCTGCGGGCTTCGGTCAGCATCCGGTAGACACTGATGGCCACGCCCGATTGGCTGGCAATGAAAATCTCGCTGCTGCGCGGCCCATCGGCCTGGCGCGAAATCCGCCGCAGGGCGTCGCGGGCTGCGACCGTATCCCCCGGCTCGGCTTCGCGGGTCAGTTCCAGGCCACGCAGGCCCCAGGCAACAAAAACACGCTTGCCCTTGAATGTCGTGTCCAGGACCTGCACGTCGGCCGCGCCTGTGCCGGCCGACCGATGAATGACGATACTGCTGATCAACGCAACCCCCTGTGGTCGTCGTGGTCCGCACATCCTTGTCCGCACCCGCGCCAGCGGCCACAGGCGATGCCCGAAGGCCGCGTCCGAAAGCGCTGGAACGTGTAAAAAACTGTAAACCGATGCAATCGGATGTGCCCGGGATGATACGGGATGTAACGCCCTGCATGCGCCGCCGGACACTTATAAATCCGTCCTGAGCCAGCGCAGGCCCCGGTCGTCGCAGGGCGTTGCAGGTGCGCCATTCTTGCGTCCCAACCCCAACCCGAGGTTTCAATGAGCCTTCGCCTGCTACTGCCTCTGGGCGGTTCTATGCTTGCCCTGCTGCTGGCCCCGACCACCGCCTCGGCCCAGGACTACGACCGCGATTCATCACCGCGCACGACCTGCGAATCGCACTTCAACAAGACCCAGCAGTGCCCGTTCGAAGGACGCGCGCGACTGGCGCGGCAACTGTCGGTGACCCGATGCGTGGAGGATGACAACTGGGGACAGCGCCGCGGCATGCTGTGGGTTACCGATGGCTGTCGTGCCGAATTCGTGGCCGAAGAGCGCGGGCGTGGCCGCTGGCCAGGGCGTGACCGTGACCGTGATCGCGATGGCGAGCGCCTGGTCTGCGAATCGTACGAAAACAGGGAGAAGCAGTGCCGCATCCGTGTCCGTCATGACGTGCGGCTGGTCAAGCAGAAGTCGGTCACCACCTGCATCGAGGACCGCAACTGGGGCTGGGACCGACGCGGCGTATGGGTCAGCGACGGCTGCCGCGCCGAGTTCCGCGTCTACTGAGTGCGATGACTGCCGCTGCATCCTCGTTAGAATGAGGCCCCACAGCAGGAAGCGCCACATGGAACGCTGGTACCTGGCAACGATGATGTCCTTGCTGTTGCATCAGATCGATGCCGCGTTCTGGCAGGAGTGGCGGATGTTCCAGGTGCCCGGCGGCATCCAGGGATTCCTGCTGTTCAATCTGCTTGCCATCGGCGTACTGCTGCACGGTTACCGTCAGGTCGTGCTCGGCCTGGGCACTGCACACCGCTACGCGCTGCTGTGCGGCGCGCTGGGTATCGGCACAGCCCTCATCCATGCAGGCTTCGCTGCCGCCGGTCGCGATGAATTCCACCTGCCGCTGTCGCTGCTCACGCTTCTGGCCTGTCTGGTCAGCGGCAGCGGTTTGCTGCTGCGCAGCCGTCGGCGATGAACGTGCAGGCACCAGCAGTTGGGATACGCGCTGCCGTGTGCACGGATCTTCCTGCACTGATCGCACTGGACAGCGTTGCGGCCGATGACCCACGGCGTGCCATGCAGATCGGCCAGTGGCTGGCGGACGGCCACATGCACGTCGCCGAACTCGACGACACGCTGGCCGGCTACCGGGTCCAGCACCGGCATTTCTTCGGTGAAGCCTTCATCGAGATGCTGATGGTCGCCGCGCCACTGCGCGGACACGGCGTCGGCAGCGCGCTGCTTCTGCATGCCACGTCGTGCAGCGCAGGTGCCAGGCTTTTCACCTCCACCAATCAATCCAACGCCAACATGCAGCGGCTGCTGGCAGCCGCTGGTTTCCAGCAGTGCGGCATCGTGCACGGCCTCGACGAAGGCGATCCGGAGCTGATCTACCGCTACGCCACTGACGATGTGAGATAAGGCGCGACCTTCGCTTCCAGCAGCGCCATCAGCGCTGGGTCCATGCAGCGATAGTCGTCGGGGACATCCAGGCAGTGCAGCGGCGTGTGTTCAAGCAGGCGGGCAAAATTCGCCTGCAACCGATGCTGGTGCTTGGGCTCCATCACGAAGATGACATCAGCCCAGCGGATATCCGCTGGGCTGACGGGCCGGCGCGCATGCGGGCTGGTGCCTGCCGAGCGCGCACTGATACCTGGCCGGCGCTGCCACATCGTTTCAGCGGTGGGGCTGCGCAGCTGGTTGCGACTGCAGACAAACAACAGGTTCAACATTCCTGGTCCAGCAGTTGCCGCGGGCTGAGGACTGGATAGGTGAAACCCAGCTGGCGCGCCCGCAGCAGCTTGTCGCCGCGCGTATACGTCAGCTTCCAGTTCTTTTCCGGCTTGAAGATCGACGGTGCTGCCGTGTGGTCGCCAGCGTGGTGGCGCGACTGCGAGCGCCTCCAGGCGCGGTTCCTTTGCGTTTCCATGATCGTGTTCTCGTGAGTACCGGGTTCAGCAGCCGCGGTAGTACGAGTGCGCGCAGGATACAACGCCGCAACAAAAAAGCCCACGCATCGCTGCGCAGGCTTGTCTGTTACATCACAGTGGTCGGGACGGCCGGATTCGAACCGACGACCCTCTGCCCCCCAGGCAGATGCGCTACCAGGCTGCGCTACGCCCCGACTGATGCTGCGATGTGCCCGCCAGTGCGGCGGGCCGTGAAGTATAGCGGATTACGGCGGAAATGGGTCAGCGACGCAGCAGTTGCAGCACTTCTTCCAGTTCCATCCGCACCTGCTTGATGATCTGGTTGCTCAAGGCCGATTCCTCGCGTGCATCCGGACCATCCAGGCGCAGGCGCGCGCCACCGATGGTGTAGCCCTGTTCGTACAGCAGGCTGCGGATCTGCCGCACCATCAGCACGTCGTGGCGCTGGTAGTAACGACGGTTGCCACGGCGCTTGGCCGGCTCGAGGCTGGGAAACTCGGTCTCCCAGTAGCGCAGCACATGCGGCTTGACGTCGCACAGTTCGCTGACTTCACCGATGGTGAAGTAGCGCTTGGCCGGAATCGGCGGAAGTTCGCGGTTACTGCCCGGATCCAGCAT
>Ga0308158_10005676_pt1 | contig 10182 bp, 5 predicted proteins | sample PhyBR2_FD_201038 | JGI IMG/M metagenome (GOLD analysis project Ga0308158, IMG submission 201038) | Phyllosphere microbial communities from UC Gill Tract Community Farm, Albany, California, United States - DLSLB.R2 | ecosystem: Host-associated > Plants > Phyllosphere > Unclassified | place: USA... | reverse complement strand
TCAATGCCCGCGCGATCCACACGGCCGAGCTGGCGCAGAATGTCACCAATACCGTGTATATCTCGTCGTGGACGCGCTTCGATCTCGGCGCGCGTTATCGTACCGAGCTGATGGGCAAGCCGGTCGTACTGCGTGCCAGTGTCGAGAATGCCGCCAACAAGCGCTACTGGCTGTCGAGCAGCACGCTGGCGACGGTTGGCACGGCAGCGGCGCCGCGCACGGTGTTGCTGTCGGCGCAGGTCGATTTCTAAGTAGTCCTACGGTGCTAGCCGGGGCCTGCCTGCGTGGCGAATGCAAGCAGGTCCTGTGTTTTTTGGGCGGCGCCGGTGTCTGACGCACGAGATTCGGAACAATAGTTGTTTCAGCTGTTGTTTTGCGGTAACTGAATCGCGTGTATTCTGTTGCTCTAGGGTATAGTTCTTCACATATTTTGCGAACATGTGATGAAACTTATAACCTTTGAAATCAGCGATCGTTCCCTTGCGATCACTACAGTGAAAAAAGCTGGAGAGCAATGGGAGTGCGTACTATCGGCGTCCAGTGATGCCGGTAACGGCGCGATGTCAGCCATCATCCAGCAACAGATCAAGTTTGACGGTGCCTATTGCGCTGATATGGTGCTGGAGAAGGCGGTGGATTTCAGTGGGGCTTTTCTGCAGTTGATGATGTAGGGTTTTTGGCGTCGGTAGAGCGGTGCCCCCGTCGTCTGGGTGACCGAATGCGATAGAACTTACGGTTCGATTATTGCCGTGCTTTGCTCGGCAGACGAACTTCTTCCTTCTTCCTCATCGAGGTATCCCCAATTTTCTGAACCAGCGTCGCGCAGAGTGGGGCAGGCGTGTACGAGCATGAATCGCAATGACAGCAACTAACTATGGCGGGCTGCGCCTGAGTGTCGCCCCGATGATGGACTGGACCGAGGAAGGCTGGTTTTCATAGAGACCGGTGGCCGATCTGTAGAAAATTTGGAGTAACCGGATTTGATGTCGACTGTCGATGCTGGCCGACGAGTCAGGACAACGTGTTGAATTTTGTGATGTAGGGGAGGCGCTAGGGCCGCCCGACGCGGGTCAGACGACGCCTGAGATCTGATGCGAAGCAGCGTTAGGTGGGCACAGTTGGCGTCTGCAACCTGTCGAGGTAAGCCGCAACGTCAAGGATGTCTGGGTGCAGGGGGCCGCCTGACGGCGGGATTGGAAATTTATTTGCTGAGCGTTAATTATAGCCCGTCTTCATTGACATTCCGATGGCTTCGCATACCTCCTTGAGGTTCAAGCGTGGTTTGTTACAGATGGCGAAAAGCATGAATTCTGTTGCATGTCTGGCGCACCTCGGAAAGGTCAACGCTGACTTCACTTGTAGGTTAAGTCGATGCGTTGAGTGGCTGGGGGAAATATTGCGTACGGCTTTATCTATCCTCCAAGTAATCTGAGCCTTTCATGAAATTAGCATGAAGACTTTGCGGTTGATTGTGGCAGATCAATTGACTGACTAGCGAAGCCGGCCAACCTCAGAAGCCTTGGGAAACGCTGATCAATTGACGATTTCGGCGTCTCCGAGATTTTTTGGCGACGCGATCGCTCTCCAGCTTCGGTCTCGTTTTTTAGAGATCACTACAGCCTGTTTTTGGGCGATATTGCGGTACCCCTTGCGCCTTTCGGCGCTCAGGACGCAACTCGGGTTTCAGTGACCCTAAATCGCCGGCCAGCCAGCACTAAATTGGCGAGGCCAAACAATGTAAACAGTTGCGTAGTGTTCTTCGCCAGGCCGCGGTAGCGTGTTTTCCGATGACGGAACAGGTTCTCGATGACATGGAACGGATGCTCGACTTTCGCGCGCACGCTGGCCTTCAGATGCTCCAGTTTTTCTGTTATGCGGTCCAGTTTGTTTTTGGGCGGCGCCTTGCGTTTGGAGCGCTTCATAGCGACATGCCAAGTCACCGCTCTGCCAACATTTTCGGGGCGCTTCTCCATGCCCTGATAGCCGGCGTCGCCGAGCGTAGCGGTCTCGTCCCCATGCAAAAGCGCATGTGCTTGCGTCATGTCGGAGACATTGCCAGCCGTGCCCACGATGGTGTGCAACAGGCCACAGGCAGCATCAACGCCGATGTGCGCTTTCATCCCGAAGTGCCAGTCATTGCCCTTCTTCGACTGGTGCATCTCCGGATTACGCTTGCCATCCTTGTTCTTCGTCGATGGTGGCGCGGCGATCAGCGTGGCGTCAACAATGGTCCCCTCGCGCATCATCAAACCTTTTTCGGCGAGGTGCTGGTTGATCGTATCGAAGATCTGGCGCGTCAGATTTGTTGGTTCGAGAATGTGACGAAACTTGAGCAGCGTCGTCGCGTCTGGCGCCGACTCGCGGCCCAGATCGATGCCGACGAAAGCGCGAATGGCCTGGCTGTCGTAGATCGCATCTTCGATGCCTTCGTCCGACAAACCAAAGCATTGTTAGGCCACATACATCCGCAGCATTCGTGCCAGCCCGATCGGTGGGCAGCCAGCGCCTTCGACATTTGGATAGAACGGCTCGACCAGTTTGTGCAACTTGCTCCACGGCGTTACGTTATCAATCTCAGCGAGAAAACGGTCGCGCCGCGTGAGCTTTTTCTTGGCGGCGTATTCGAGGTCGGAGAAGCTCTTTTGCATGATCGATGGCGAGCGAGGAACGTAGCGTCATTGTCTCAAAAAACTTGGCACACAACACTTATCTGATTTTTAGGCGCAGTAAGAATTTTTGCAGATATGCCAAGCCGAGTGCAGTCATTATTTGCAACTGAGAATTTTCATGTTGCAGTGCTAAGTGCCATCCGCCACAATTGCCATTCAAAAAAACCTAGGAAACTTCATGACTGGCGAAAAAACTGCTGCCGCTTCCATCACCATCGACTTGGATCGAAGCGAGAACAATAGCTTTGTCAATATCGATGATCTGGTCCAGCGTGGACGCTTCGAAGACTTGTCCCTTCAAATCGGCACAGATCTTGCAAAAATTGAAAAAAATTTACATGGACGCGGGCAAGCTCCCAGCGAGTTCGAGGGTTACCCCGCCGGAAGTGGTCTAGTTTATTTCATTGACGGTACCAGGGGTGCGGGCAAATCGACATTTCTACAAACGACGTTTGCCAATCTGCCAACACGGCTCACCTGTCTGGCATCGCTTGCTTATATCGATCCGAGCCGAATTGAAGCTAATGAAATCATCCTACTGGGTGTACTGAAGGCCTTAGCTGAACGCATCGACGTGCGCACGCGTCAGGGTTCAACCCAAGATAGCATACCGGACTATCGACAGTTCCGTGAGCTGTTCAAGCGATTGGCGGGGGGGCTGAGTCTGTTCGCCGAAAACCATCACCAGCTGCAATACCTCGATCCTGAGCTGTTCCTTGATCATGGTCTTGAGCGAGCGAGACATAGTAAAGACCTGCGCGTCAATTTGCATGCGGTAATCGACACAGCATGCAAAATCCTTGGGGTAAAGGCGCTGGTGCTTGCGTTCGATGACGCCGATACCAATGCCAAGCACGCGCTAGCTGTCCTCGAATGTATTCGAAACTACCTCGATACACCCAAACTGATCGTTCTGGTAACGGGCGACATGGAGTTGTACTCGCTGCTGGTGCGAGACCACTTCTTCGAAAATCTAGGACATAGCAAACTTGATCAAGGAGAAGACCGCGGTAAGCAGCGCGTTAAAATGGTCGACCATTTGGAAGACCAATACTTGCTGAAGCTGTTCCCGATTCGTCGGCGCTTGCAGTTGAGGCCGCTCTGGAATTTATTGGAGCGTACTCAAACAAGTTATTTGTTAGCTCACGAGAGTTGGACCGCTGCGCGTGCTCCGACTATGGTCGTCGACGAATTGATACGTCGTGGACTTCGAGTCAAGGTCGGGAGCGACATCCGTCTTTATCGGGAGTTTTTGCTCAAGCAACCGTTGCGCTCGGTCTTACAAGTACTGTCGCGGTGCGCCCCGTACGTCTCGCAGACGGATGAAGAAGGCACAATTTCTAACGAGTGGGCGCCGGATGTCGCCGGACATTCCACTGACTCTCTGCTTTCAAACGCTTTACGCGAGAGCCTTCAAGCCATGGCGCTCGGCAGTCTGTATAAGTTTGGCGTCGACGTTGACGCAATTGCTGCCCATGAATTGCCCGCTTTGATCGACGCCGTGTTTGAATTATCGATTCTGGACGGCGACCTCGACACGGCTGCCTATCTGCGGCCTCAGCCGAGCGAAGAGAACCTGAAAAGTTGTTTCCCTGCCCTTGCTGCGGATGTTGCGAATCTCTGTGCCGGCGAGCCATCGTCAGTGCTGCGCTACCTGTTCGGCGGCCCTGGCAGTGTCTCCTTGTATGGGCAGGTACTACTGCGGAGAGGCAAGGAACAGCCGCAAGCTTCACTCAAGTGGCAATTTCGCCAATATATGGGGCTTGGCAGAAAAGAAGACGCTTTGAATTGGGCTCGCCACGCGACTGCAGTGCTGATCGCCCCTGGGGTCAATGGTGCCTTGGTCCGGTTCGGCATAATCGGTTTGCACATGCGCAAGCCAAAAGGCACACTACTGACAGCGACGTCGGTAGATGGTCCTAGCGCCGAGGGTTTCATGCCGATTAAAAGTGCGCTCAATAGCTGGGTTCAGACCGCGTCGCACCCCATAAATTGCAAGAAAAACATTCCGGCATTTGCGCTGAGCCTGGTTGAGATTTCGGGTTCTAGCAACCGCACCTACGCATCGATTTTTAATATCCTTGGAATTATCGAGAAGCTGTTGAGTCTCCAGCCAAACGATGAGGGAACATATAATGTGTTAAGTGTTCTTCCTAAGACGTATCCGTCAGTAAGCATTTCCTGCCCTCCATGGGAAGGAAATAGTCCGCTGCTGAATGACGAGGTGGAGCTGAAAGCTGCCACGGAAAATAAAAAGCCACCGAAGAGCGGACAGGACGTCGATACCGATATCGATACTGATGAAAATACTGATGAGGGCGTTGATGTCGATGATGAAAGCACTGACACGCCAATTCATGTTCAAAACCTTGCTAGTGTAATTAATCAATGGCTGAAGGCTACCAGTCATTCACGTGCCAGAATCACGCCTTCTGCCGTCCTGCTCGGTAAGATCTGGACGCGACTTTATTTTAGTCTCGAAAAAGTATCAGACAATAGGCGAGGGAAGATTTGTACGGCAAGCATGATGGAATTGTTCGCGTTGTGCGCGGTAAATGCCTTTTATGTCGAGGAAAGCGACCACCATCTGCTGATCGACTCAAAGGAAAATGTTTCTGCTCCCGGTATCGATCGAACCAACCCGCTGACATCGCCTAAAAATTTTTACGATAAATTAAAATTAATTAGAGATAACCGAGAAAGCTTGCCGCTTACGTATCTCATTGCAACATCGCCCCTAATCCTTGGATTGCTTCATCCAGTGCAAGCCCGTGCCAGCGTGACGAGCTTAGTCGAAACGCTAAAAGACGTTTCACCTGCGTTGTCTGCAGAAGACGTGCTATGTGATCCTTTAGCATGGGACCTGATCGAGAAATCATTTATTCATGGGATTACTTGGGCGACACAGAGCGCGAATGCCGATCGTACCGGGTTGTCAAAGAAGTTGCCTGTTCCCAGACTGGGTTCCCTTAATATCCGGACTACATCACGAGGGCAGTCTGAAGGAACCGCTGAGGCGACGTCGTCATGACAAAGACGCTATCGACACTTTCGCTCATCGGCACCACAGTGCTGTCGAGTTCGAAAGTACTTGAGCTGTTACAAACGCATCCTTTTCAAATGTCAATCCACCGGGCAACGATGCGTGAAGCTGTCTACCTTACCTATCAGCCATGGGCTGCCCGCGAACCGGATCATGTTTTCGAGCGAGCCTGGACCAGGTTAGAACAGTTGCACGGAAATAATAAAGGACAATGGTGGATGCCCGGCGCTTTGCATGCGCTACAGCAGGAGTTTCTGTGCGCACGTCACGGAACTCTGTATATTCAGATGGATAAATTCGGTGTCTGGCAGCAGAGTGTAACTAGCCGTATCTGCAGTTTGCCTGTGCAGGCGGCAGGTCATGCGTGGCCGGCTGATGGGGTCTATCTGCAGGACGTAATGCCTTCGAACTCGCTACCAGCGAAGGGAAAGTTTGCCTGGGCCAATTTCAACTTGACGGTCATGACGCCCTACGATCCAATAGTGGAAGACTACTTGGAACGCGAAGGCCTGCATGAAACACACCTGCATTTGAATGGCAGCACCCACGCCGAGCTATGTTGGTTGCGCGCTCTGCAAAGGCCTGAAGAAGAGACGAAGAAATTCGAGTCTACTTGGTTGAATGCATCATCAAACGGGAGCGTCAAGATGCGCGAGCTGGCGCATTCCGTTAATCCGGCGCTGTCGCCTAGCGAAGTGCGCCGTCAACTCCATGCCGCCAGAAAGCTGCGTGGCTGGCTGATAGCTGCGGCAACGAATGCACTGTCTAGCGATATGCTATTACCGCCGGATTATGCATCGGTGGCCGATAGCGGTGCAGATCACTGGGTTGCGCCTCTACCGGGCGAGCCCGCCTTGGCGCTGAGTTCCTCGACCACCGCGCTCGATGAGCTTCGATGGATTTGCCTGATCTTGCAGCGAATCGGCTTTGAGCCAGATACCGTGCTCGAACGGATGCTGCATTGCTATATTCTTCTGCAAAACCAATATTATCGGCTACTGGTACAGAGCGAGGAGCAATACGGCTTCGATCAGTTCCAAAAACTGACGTGGACTGACCTGCGCGAGCCAGTCGAACGTGATTACGAAAACCGTTTCCTGGCCATGCACGGACGGCACGCACGCTACAGCCGCGTTGGCTACTTGGAAGGACGATACGCACCAAAAGGAAATGCAGTCGACAATGCTGCTTTGCTGAAGCAAATATTGGGTGGCTATCGCATGTACCTAGAGTTCATCGGCATGTCAAGCAACGCAGCACCGATGTCATCATTACCGCTCAGCGCTTTGCTGGACGCCTTAGATGAAAGCATAAAAGCATGGTTGCCCTCCGATCGTCGGCAGTTGCGCCTTGGTTTGGTGGCACATTTTATTAAGCAACCATGGGATAGCAACAGCCCCGACGCCGGACCATATCGGTTCTACTCGCTGCGCCAAGATCTTGAGCTAAAAGCGCATGCTTTGATCAAGACCCTCGATGACTGGCCGCGGCTTCGATCTTGGCTAAGAGGCATCGATGCAGCAGCGAACGAACTGCATGCGCCGCCTGAAGTATTTTCGACGTGTTACCGGCTGTGCCGGCATGCTGGTCTGACGCGCAGGAGCTATCACGCTGGTGAGGATTTCCCCCACCTTCTAAGCGGCCTGCGCCATATGCTCGATGCGATCGAACTGCTCGACTTGCGTGATGGTGATCGGATCGGTCATGGCACTGCGATGGGTATTCTTCCGCAACTATGGTTAGCACGGATGCCCGCGGAGATCATCGTCAGCAAGGGAGAATGGCTGCTCGACCTCCTTGCGGCGTGGCGCCTGCTTAGGCGAATCGGCGCAACCGCCGAGGCTTATAGCGTCGAATGTGATCTTGCGGCCCTTTCCAGTCAGTTATTTGGCATCGATGTGAGTTGCACTGCGTTGGAGCGCGCGATGGGATTTCGTCATTTGCACATGGGGTATTTGCAGAAGGCGCAAAGCGCTGAATGGGCGCCGATGCTTACGCCTATAAACGAGCTTCAACACATGGAGGCGATGCGGGTATATCGCGCGAGAAGGGACTTTAAAGAGGATCTTGCGCTGTTGTGGCGTTGGCAAACCGATAAAGATTTATGGAAGCGAAGTAGTGCGCTTATCGACGTCAAAGCGAACTACCTCAGTGCCGCAACCTATCTTCGTCTGCAACAAGCGTTGATGAAGGAAGTCGGCGAACGACATGTACTGATCGAGACATTGCCATCTAGCAATGTACGTATCAGCCAATATCGTACCTTCAGCGAACATCATTCATTCCGGTGGATGCGCGTACCCGGATTCGTACAGAAAGGCGATCCGCCGATCATGGTGACGCTTGGATCAGACGATCCTGGCATTTTTGCGGGAGACCTCAGCAGTGAATTTTATCAGCTATATGCTACGTTGCGCAGCGCCGGACTAGGTGATAAAGATGCTCTTCGCTATCTCGCGCCCGTGAACGAACGTGGTCGACAATACCGATTTCATGATCCGGATATCGGGTAAGTCCTGAAGGTCCACTGAATCGCCACAAATTCTAGATACTCCTAAGCCATAATGCTAGTGGCAAGGAGAAGGTATGAGTGGAAATTAGTAAACAGAGGAATTCAAGAGCGGCGTTCAAGCAGATGGCGGAGCGTCATTACCCAGCGAGCGAGGTAGCGGTGCGCCTGGGGGTGAGCATTCACAGCTTGTACATTTGGACAAAGCGCTACGGTGTACCCGAATAAACACGCAAGGCTGCGGATACCCACGCTGATGAGATGCGTCGCTTGAAGGCTGAGTTGAAACGCGTCACTGAGGAGCGCGACATCTTGAAAAAGCCGCGGTGTATTTTGCCAAGACGTCCAGGTATGGTGCACTTTTATTGCTGAATTACAGGACCTGCGAATCCAACGATTAGTGTGAATGCGAAAACCTAGATCAGTCGACACTCTTGAAATTCTCGGGCGAGTTCGATTCTCCAAGCCATTCTATATGCGCGATTTTTGCATCGGTGTTTAGACTCGTGGGATCATGCACCCATCCGTAGCTGGCAGCTCTTCAAGGCCAGACACATTTTGCGTACACTGCACCCACCTGACTTTGCACCGATATTCTCATGACTCAAGCGCTGCACAGCCAAGCCCGTACTACACACCTTATCCGGGAAGAGATCAAGAATTCGACGATGCCTCAGGCAGAGTTGGCTCGGATCTACAACGTCACTCGTCAGACGATCCGGAAGTGGCAGGATCGCGACAGCCCGGTCGACGGCTCTCACTGTCCGAAGGCCCTCAACACGACGCTCACGCCCGAGCAAGAGTTGATCGTCGTGGAACTGTGCACAACCTTGCTGTTGCCTACTGACGACCTGCTGTCAGTCACACGTGAGTTCATCAATCCAACCGTCTCTCGCGCTGGCCTGGGACGCTGCCTTCGCCGCCATGGCGTGTCTGATTTGCGCGACTTGGTCAAGCAGGACGAAGAGTCGCCGGCGACGAAGAAAACCTTCAAGGACTACGAGCCCGGCTTCATCCACATCGATATCAAGTACCTGCCGCAGATGCCGGACGAATCTTCCCGGCGTTACCTGTTCGTGGTCATCGACCGCGCCACGCGCTGGGTCTTCATCAACATCTACGCCGACCAGAGTGAGAACAGTAGTGTCGATTTTCTGGCCAAGGCGCGTGCTGCCTGCCCTGTGAAGATCGTTAAACTACTCACCGATAACGGCAGCCAGTTCACCCACCGATTTACTGCCAAAGGCAAAAACAGGGAACCGAGTGGGCGCCACTTATTCGACTGTCTGTGCAAACAATTCGATATCGAGCATCGCCTAATCCCGCCGCGCCATCCACAGACCAATGGCATGGTCGAGCGCTTTAATGGGCGTATCAGCGACATCGTCAAACATTTGGACACGGCCTCGACCTCACCTTGTCAGACCCCGGCGCTTGCAAGTGCAACTCCGGTGTCAGGTCTGACATTTGCACACGACCCCGGCCTAACCTTGTTAGACCTCCAGCGCTTGAACGGCACCGCCCAGGCCCTGGCGCGCGACCTGAAGCCGGAAGCCACCCACGACGCCATCGTTTTCAAGTTTGGCGTCCGTGCTTCGTAGCGCTCGCTCCAACCGATCAGCAGCATGCATGCACCGCAAACAGCTTTGGCTTATGATGGCGCGTTTTCGACAGTATTCATCGCCTGCTCCCAGGCGACCACACCCTCCAGCATGAGCACTCCTTCGACCATTCCGGCTGCTACTGCCATCGTTCCGCCATCCCGCCGCCTGTCGGTTGCCCCCATGATGGACTGGACCGACCGCCACTGCCGCGTCTTCCACCGGCAGATCACCCGCCATACCTGGCTCTACACCGAGATGGTCAACACGGGCGCGCTGGTCTACGGCGACGCCGAGCGTCACCTGCGCTTCGACGACACCGAGCATCCCATCGCCCTGCAATTGGGCGGCAGCGATCCG
>Ga0308158_10005675_pt1 | contig 10182 bp, 7 predicted proteins | sample PhyBR2_FD_201038 | JGI IMG/M metagenome (GOLD analysis project Ga0308158, IMG submission 201038) | Phyllosphere microbial communities from UC Gill Tract Community Farm, Albany, California, United States - DLSLB.R2 | ecosystem: Host-associated > Plants > Phyllosphere > Unclassified | place: USA... | reverse complement strand
ACCGGGATGTCGTTGGCGATGTCGAAGTCGCACGCCAGGCCCTTGGCCGCGGCTTGCGGCGTGTAGACCTTGTGGATCTCGTCGAGCAGGTCCCACAGGTTGAAGTTGATGTACTCGATCGTGAGCTTGCCGGCTTCGATCTTGGAAAAATCGAGGATGTCGTTGATGATCACCAGGAGGTGCTCGCCCGAGCGTTTCACCAGCTGCGTGTAGTTGCGCTGGGCGTCGGTGAGCGACGTGGCCAGCAGCATGTCGGTCATGCCCAGCACGCCGTTCATCGGCGTGCGGATCTCGTGGCTCATCGTGGCCAGAAAGCCGCTCTTGGCGCGGCTGGCCGCTTCGGCCGCATTCTTGGCTTTCTCGAGCTGCTCGGTGCGCACGCCGACCTGGCGTTCGAGCTCGTCGCGGTGGTGCAGCAGGGCGGCGCCGCGCTCTTCGATCTGCGCCAGCATGCCGTTGAAGCTGTCGATCAGCACGCCCAGTTCATCGCTGCGCGTGTGCGGGATGCGCAGGCCGTAGTTCTGGCTGGCCGAGACCTTGTGTGCAGCCTGGATCAGCTTGGTGATCGGCTCGGCGATGCTGTGCTTGAGGCGCCCGGCCAGCACCAGCGACACGAGCAGCGCCGCGCCCATCGCCAGCCCGATTACGCCCAGGCTGGTGGCAATGTCGAGCCACATCGGCAACAGGTCGGCTTCGATCATCACTGCGCCCACCACCAGCTCGCCGTGCCGCACCGCCTGCACCACGCGCATGTGGCGCGCCAGCAGCGCGCGCCCGCCGCGGTTGATCCGCTCGAGCGTGCCGGCCTCGATGTCGTCCAGCGGCGCGAGGGCGGCGGCTAGGCGTTCCGGCGTGTGGTAGGCGGCAATGGGCTGGCCGAAGCGGTCGTACAGCACGGCGGCCGAGACGCTCTGGCGGGCTTCGAGGGCCGACAGCGTCGCGCTGGCCTGCTTGCGATCGACCAGCATCAGGTCGCCCGCGCAGGCCGCGCCGATGACGCGCGCGAACGCCGTCAGTTGCGCGGCTTCGGCGCGGCGGTGATTGTGGATGGAGGTGACGGCAAACGCGCCGAACACGAACAGCAATGCCGTCGCGGTCGAGAGCAGCGAGATGATGGTCAGCTTCCGGTTCAGGCTCGAGCGCTCGAAGTTCGGCATCGCAATTCCCGCGGTGGGCACAGCGGCATGGACCTGCACGACGCGGATCCTCCGCGCGGGCAAGAGCCCGCAGGAAAAAAATATACGGGGTAGGGGCGGGCGCGGCTTTGCGTGAACGCAAAGGGGGCGGGCGAACCGGGTTCGTGTTGCAAACACGCCCAATTCATCAATGTGCCGAAGTGGGCCACATCGGTGACTGTGGGATAACCCCATATGGGTATTTCGATAACGCGACCGGCTGGCTGTCATACAATCCTGCCTGGCACGACTCACAAGGATGTTCATGAACAACGCTTCCGCTACCGCCAGTCCCCAATGGGGCATGGCCGTCGATCTCGAACGCTGCATTGGCTGCCACGCCTGTTCCGTCGCCTGCAAGGTCGAGAATGCCGTCTCGCTGGGATTTTTTCGCACCAAGGTGTATTACTACGATTACGCGGCCACCAATCCGTTCAATCGCCAGCCAACGACGAAACGGGCGTTCCTGCCGACGCTGTGCATGCAGTGCACCGACGCGCCGTGCCTGGACGCCTGTCCCACCGATGCCATCACGCGCGGTGCTGACGGTATCGTGCGCATCGATGCAGACGTCTGCGACCGCAGTCGCGATTGCATTAAGGCCTGCCCGTACGGCGCCATCCACATCGATCCCGTCTCGCAAGTGGCCGACAAGTGCGATTTTTGCGCGCACCGGCTGGAGGCGGATATGGCGCCAGCCTGCGTGGAGGTGTGCCCGGCTGGCGTGTTTGCCTTTGGTGACCTGAAGGATCCTGCCAGCCCTGTCAGTGTGTTCAACGCCAGGCATGGCACGCAGGTCAAGGCGATGAAGGCGGAAGAGAAGACACGTCCGCGCGTGCAATACCGCGGCCTAGGCACGGCCGTGCCGCTGGCAATGGAAAAGAAGGTGCCGAAGGGACGCCCGCACGATCCGCTGTCGTACGAGACCGATACCTGGGACCAGCTCAAAGCGGCATTCTCGCCGGCGCCAGCGTCGACGCCCCACCCGAAAACACCACGGAAAGCGTAATCATGGACCGCCGTCATTTCATCAAGCGGGGCTTTGGCGCCATGGCCACGCTGGGCCTGGGCGACACCATCCTGCTCACGCACGGCGCCGCCCAGGCGGCCGAGCAGGTGCTCAATTACACCCCCGTGCTGGCGGGCGAACGCGCCGGCGAGCTGCGCAAGGTAAAAAATAATTACCGCACCGCCAAGCGCATCACCAGCGTGTGCCTGAACTGCTCGACCGTCTGCGGCATCGAGGCCCATGTGGTGGACAACAAGGTCATCAAGATTCGGGGTAATCCGCTCGACCCGAACATGGGCAGCCACATGACCTGCGCGAAAGGCCAGTCGGGACCGACGATCAACGATTATCCGGAGCGCCTGCTGTATCCGTTAAAGCGCGTGGGCAAGCGGGGCGAGGGCCTGTGGCAGCGCATCAGCTGGGACGAGGCCTACACCGAAGTGGTCGACCGCATCAAGGCCAGCATCGCCAGCGGCCATCCGGAGCGCGTGGCGCTGCACCAGGGCCGCTCGCGCATCGACGCGGAAATCAACCGGTTTCTGTCGGCGATCGGCACGCCCGTGCAACTGAACCACCGCGCCCTGTGCTCATCGAACAAGCGGGCCGCGAACTATGTATCGCTGGGCGAGACGGACTGGGAATCCATCGACGCCGAGCGCTGCAAGTACTTTCTTAATTTCGGCGCCAATTTCTACGAGGCGCACCAGGGCGGCCTGCACCTGGTCAGCCGCGTCGTCAAGGCGCGCTACGACCATGGCGCCAAGCTGGTGACGTTCGACGTGCGGCTGTCGAACACGGCGGGGCGCAGCGACGAGTGGCACCAGCCGTTTCCTGGCACCGAAGGCGCGGTGGCGCTGGCCATGGCCCACGTCATGCTGCGTGAAAACGAGTTCGACCAGGCGTTCGTGGACAAGTACGTCCAGCCGGGTGTTGCCACGCTGCGTACGTGGCTGGCGGACTGCACGCCGGCATGGGCCGCCAAACTGTCGGGCATCGCGGTGGCCGACATCGAACGGCTGGCGCTGGAATTCGCGCGCGCGCGTCCCGCCACCGTTGCTTTCTCTAACCGGGGCGTCGGCGCGCACTTCAACGGCTTCAATGCCGAGCGTGCGGTTGTGATGCTCAATGCGCTGGCTGGCTCCATCGCCAGGCCGGGCGGGTATTGCTACGGCCTCGACGAAAAATTGTCGATCGGCCGCTACCCCCAGCCGCTGCCGCTGCCGCCGGCGCCCAAGATTCGCACGGACCTGGAAGACCCGCCCGAGTGGCCGCTGGCGAACCGCTGGCAGAAGATGAAAGTGGGCCAGATCGTCTACGACTTCGTGCGCCAGGGCCGGGCCAAACTGGATGTCTACCTGACCTACACGCTGGGTTCGCCGATGACGTGGCCGGAGGGCCGCAGCACCACGGTCGAGGTGCTGCTCGATGAAACGCTGATCCCGTTCCATGCGTGTTCCGACATCGTCTATTCTGAAACGGCGCATTACGCTGACCTGATCCTGCCGGATGCGACGTACCTGGAACGCTGGGGCCTGGATATCCGCAACAATCTCGAGTTGACCCACTTCGTCACGCTGCGCCAGCCGCTGACCAGTCCACCAGGCGATGCACGCAGTTTTGCCGACGTCCTGTTCGACATCGGCCGGCGTCTGGGGCCGGAGCAGGCGAAATATTTCCAGTTCGGCAGCCACGAGGATTTCGTGCGCGTCCAGTGTTCGAAACTGCCGACGGTGGGGCCGGACGGGCGCCAGTTCAAGGACGGTTTCGAGTACATGAAATTCTACGGCGCGTTCGTCGACAAGTCGGCGCCGAAACCCTACGAGATCTATCGCAAGCCGCTTAGCGACCAGCAGCTGGCAGGGGCGCGCATCGAGGCAGGGAGCGGCGTGGTCTACCGCCCCAACGACAAGGGCAAGGACAGCGCCGTGGGTCTGCAGGTCGATGGACGGGCAGTGCGCGGCTTTGCCACGCCGTCACGCAAGTTCGAAATCCACGCGCCGGAGATCACGCAGGTGGCCAGAGCGCTTGGCATTGTCGACGATGGCATGCCGACCTTTGCACGCATTCCGTCACACGTGGACTTGCCGGCAGACCGGTTCATTCTGACCTCATTCAAATGGAACGTGCACACGCAGGGCAGGACGGCATCGCAGAAATACCTGTCCGAGATCGTGCACGACAATCCCATGTGGATCAACGTAGCGACAGCGAAAAAGCTGGGCGTGAAAAGTGGCGACATGGTCGAGCTGACGACGTACCGCCCGCGTTCCGGCGAGCACAAGGCGCAGCAGGCGTATCGCGGAACAGGCGAAGTGATCGGTTCGGCGCGCATGCGCGTGTTCGTCACGCGCGGCATCCATCCGCGGGTGGTGGCCGTGTCCAATTCGCTCGGGTGGATCAGTGGCGGCCGCGCCAGTGAGGGCAAGAGCGGCTGGCGGGCCGACGTGGCGGCGCGCGGCATCAGTCCCGATGCGGCCAAAGGCTACGCGCCGGCGCCGGCGCTGGATGACCTGAACGCTGGCGTCTGGTGGGACAAGAAGAACGGCGGGCGGGGCAATGGTGTCAACATCAATGCGCTGCTGCCGATCAATCCCCAGCCGCTGGTGGGCATGCAGGCATGGTTCGATACGGTGTGTTCGCTGCGCAAAGTGTCATCCTGAGCGCCGTCGCAGCGCACGGCTTCCAGCAGTGCGCTCGGCTTTCCTCCTGATATGTAACTAACCAACTGTGAAACTGCTGGGCAAAAAAGAGCGGTCTTCAAGGCCGACCCTTACTTACGACGTCTCAGGGGTGCACGTTGAGGAGGGCAGGGCAGTGCGTAAAGCGATACTCGGACAGCGAGTCGCTCACCTGTTCATGGTTGGAAACGCGGGCGGCGTACGCAGATCGACGCCGCCCGGCAGGTTACGGCAAATCGGGAATCAGTCGATTTCGCTGACGAACTGGTCGAGTGGACGGCGCACTTTCGCCAGTCCTGCGAGCCAATCATCTTCGGTCTTGCGGTAGCCCAGCGGCAGAATGACCACGCTACGCAGATTACGTTCGCCCAGGTTCAGGATGCCGTCAACCGCCGCCGGATCGAAACCTTCCATCGGCGTGCAGTCGACTTCCTCGAAGGCGGCGGCGACCATCGCCGCAGTGAAACCGATGTAGGCCTGGCGCGCCGCGTGCTCGAAATTCACCTGGGCGTCGCGGCCCGGGTAGGTCGACAGCAGCTGCTGGCGGTAGGCTTCCCAGCCTTCGTTGCGGAAACCGCGCACTTCGTTGGTCAGGTCGAACATGTGGTTGATCCGCTCGGGCGTGTAGTCGTCCCAGGCAGCGAAGACCAGCAGGTGCGAGGCATCGACCACCTGCGCCTGGTTCCAGGCGACGTCCTTGATCTTGGCGCGCAGTGCCTGATTCTTCACGATCAGGATTTCATAGGGCTGCAAGCCGGACGACGTCGGCGCCAGGCGCGCGGCTTCGATGATCCGGTCCATCTTATCCTGCGGCACCTTGCGGGTGGGGTCCATCGCCTTGGTGGCATAGCGCCAGTTCAGTTTGTCGAGCAATTCCATGTGAATCCTTTCAGATAAAAGATGCACCATTGTATTTTTTCTCAGCAGATAGATAAACTATGATTCTGACAAATGATTTGTTCTTGAGGAGACAAGATGGCGAGAAAGTTCGATCACTTGGCCGATGTGGAAGTTTTTCTGAGCGTTGTCGAGCACGGTTCGTTCAGCGCAGCGGCAGTTGTGCTGTCGACCACGCCTTCGGTGCTGAGCCGGGCCCTGTCGCGACTCGAAGCACGGCTAGGCACACAGCTCTTGCGCCGGACGACGCGCAGCCTCAGCCTTACCGACGCCGGCCAGCGCTACGCCAACGAGGCACGCGACGCCTTCGCCCGCCTCGGGCAGGCAGAGCAGGCGATGCGCAGCACGACGGCGCAACTGAGCGGCAAGGTCCGCATGAGCGTGTCGACCGGCTACGGCCAGCAGCGCCTGCCCCCGATACTGGCCGCCTACGCGCGCGCCTATCCGCTGGTTGAACTGGACGTCGACATCACCAACCGCAACGTCGATCTGGTGGCCGAGGGCTTCGACCTGGCGATCCGCTCCGGCCCGCTGCCAAGCAGCACGATGGCGTCGCGCCAGCTGGAAGCATCGCCACTGTGCCTGCTGGCATCCCCAGCCTACCTGGAAACAGCCGGATCGCTCGCGACGCTCGACGACCTGGCGCGCCAGCAATGCATCGCCTTTGTCCGGCCCAACACCGGGCGGGTGTTTCCCTGGCAGCTGCGCGATGGAGGCCGCGACATCGACTGGATCCCGCCGGCGTCGGTGATGGTGTCAACCGACGCGATGGGCGTCATCTGGCTGGCCGAGCAGGGAATGGGGATCGCACTGTGTCCGCGCCTGTTTGCCGAAGCCAGCCTGGCAGCGGGACAGCTGGTGGAGATATTGCCGCAGCTAAGTGGCCGCACGCGCGCATTCTCGGTCGTCTACCCAGCCCACCGCGGCCTCTCTGCCGCGTCGCGCGCACTGATCGACATGCTGGTCGCAGCGCGGGCAAATGCAAACAGCCGGGGTCAGGTCTGACATTTGGACACGGACTCTTCCTTAGTCCGTTCACAAGGTCTCTCATAAACAGACTATTGTTGAGCTCGTGTCCGAATGTCAGACCTGACCCCGGCTGTGATTCTGGTCGCTGGGCAAGCCGTGCAGCAACTTTCACTCTCAAATATTGGAGCCAATGTGCATAACGAATTACCCGCTAAATCTGCCAGCATCCGGGTCCATCAGGCCAGCCTCGCGGATCTTGAGCTGCTCGTCCCGATGTTTGACCAATATCGCCAGTTTTACGACCGGGACAGCAATCCCGCCGCAGTGCGAACGTTCCTGACAGAGCGTTTACATCATGGTGATTCAGTCTTGTTTCTTGCGCAGGACGGCGAGGAAGCGCTTGGATTTACGCAGCTGTATCCGAGCTTTTCATCCGTATCGATGGCCCGGACTTTCATACTCAACGATCTGTTTGTCGCAGAAAGCGCTCGCCGCCGCGGTGTCGGCAAGGCGCTGCTCGACGCTGCGATACGGCACGGCAAGGCAACTGGCGCGGTCCGTTTGGGCTTATCCACCGCAAAAGCCAATGAGACCGCCCAGACGCTGTATCAGGAAACCGGCTGGGTACGCGAAGAAGCGTTTGTAGCGTACAACCTTAGCCTGCTCAACTAAGGGCGCCTCGGACCTTATCGCGTTCTGGCAGCGCTGGCTCGCAAGGATTGGCCGAGTTCATGGGAGCGAATTCCGGGTCATGAAAAAACCCCAAAAGTTGGCATTTAACTTTTGGGGTTTTTAGTTACGCAGCGTCGCCTCTACGACGCTCAGCTGCTACAGGCTCAGCAGCACGAAGCCCGACTCCCCCCATACCGCGCCTCCTGGCGCTCACGGAAGAACTCCTCGTACGTCATCGCCGGCTCATCCGGATGGGTACGCTCCATGTGCGCCAGGTACGTGTCGTACTCGGGCAGGCCGACCATCAGGCGCAGCGACTGCCCGAGGTAATTGCCGGCCTGCTTCAGGGTGCCGAACATCAGGCAACCTGCGATGCGGGCATGGCGACGTACGGCGACTCTTTCGCGGTCGGGCTGTTCGCCTTGCGCGCATCCATCACGGTGCGCAGGCCATAGAACAGCACGGCCAGCACGACGAAGATGAAGAAGCCGGCCAGGCTGGCGTTGACGTAGTCGTTGAAGATGATCCGCTCCATGTCGAGGATCGACTTGGCCGGCGCCAGGATCGTGCCGGCGTCGTGCGCGGCCTGGTACTTGTTGGCGTGCGCCACGAAGCCGATGCGCGGATCGACGTGGAAGATCTTCTGGTAGCCCGCCGTCAGCGTGCAAGCCAGCAACCACAGCGTCGGCAGTGCAGTGACCCACGCGTACTTGCCGCGCTTCATCTTGAACAGCACGCAGGTGCCCAGCATCAGCGCGATACCGGCCAGCATCTGGTTGGCGATGCCGAACAGTGGCCACAAGGTGTTGATGCCGCCCAGCGGATCGACCACGCCCTGGTACAGGAAGTAACCCCAGGCCGCCACGCACAGGCCGGTGGCCAGCAGGTTGGCCGGCAGCGAGTCGGTGCGCTTGAGCGATGGTGCGAATGCGCCCAGCAGATCCTGCAGCATGAAGCGGCCGGCGCGGGTGCCCGCATCCACCGCGGTCAGGATGAACAGCGCCTCGAACAGGATCGCGAAGTGGTACCAGAACGCCATCATGGTCTGGCCGCCGACCACGTTCGACAGGATGTGGGCCATGCCCACCGCCAGCGTCGGTGCGCCGCCGGCGCGCGAGATGATGGTGTGCTCGCCGACGTCGCGGGCCATCTGTTCCAGTGCTTCCGGCGTGATCACGAAGCCCATCTGCGAGACGGCAGCGGCGGCCGACTGCGCCGTGGTGCCCAGCAGGGCAGCCGGGCTGTTCATGGCGAAGTAGACGCCCGGGTCGATGGTCGACGCGGCGATCAGCGCCATGATGGCGACAAAGCTTTCCATCAGCATGCCGCCATAGCCGATGAAGCGCGCCTGCGTTTCATTTTCCAGCATTTTCGGTGTGGTGCCCGAGGCGATCAGCGCGTGGAAGCCCGACACGGCGCCGCAGGCGATGGTGATGAACAGGAACGGGAAGATGCCGCCCGACCAGACCGGACCGGTACCGTCGACGAACTTCGTCACGGCCGGCATGCGCAGGTCCGGTGCGACGACCAGGATGCCGATCGCCAGCGCGAGGATGGTGCCGATCTTGAGGAAGGTCGACAGGTAGTCGCGCGGCGCCAGCAGCAGCCACACGGGGATCACGGCGGCAACGAAGCCATAGCCGATCAGCATCCAGGTCAGTTCGGTGCCGGTGAAGGTGAACATCGGGCCCCAGACTGGCGAATCGTGCACCCATTGGCCGCCGACGATGGCGAGCATCAGCAACACGAAACCGATGGCCGAAATCTCGCCGATGCGACCCACCCGCACATAGCGCGAGTAGATGCCCATGAACAGCGCGATCGGGATCGTGGCCATCACGGTGAAGGTGCCCCACGGCGAACCGGTCAGGGCCTTCACGACGATCAGCGCCAGCACGGCCAGGATGATCACCATGATCATGAAGGTGCCGAGCAGCGCGATCATGCCGGGAATCTCGCCCATTTCGGATTTGATCAGGTCGCCGAGCGAGCGGCCATCGCGGCGCGTGGACATGAACAGCACGATGAAATCCTGCACCGCGCCGGCGAACACGACGCCGGCCAGGATCCACATCATGCCGGGCAGATAACCCATCTGCGCGGCAAGCACGGGGCCCACCAGCGGGCCAGCGCCGGCAATTGCCGCGAAGTGGTGACCGAACAAAACGTTCTTGTTGGTCGGCACGTAATCGAGGCCGTCATTGAACTTGTGGGCGGGGGTTTGGCGGGTGGCGTCGAGCCCCAGCACCTTGTTGGCGATGAACTTCGAGTAGAAGCGGTAAGCGATCAGATAGACGCAGCCGGCGGCTGCGACGATCCAGATGGCATTGATGGTTTCACCGCGTTTAAGCGCGATGTAGCCGAGCGAAAACGCGCCCAGGATGGACAAGGCGATCCATCCGAGCATGCTCGTCATTTTCTTCATTGGTGACTCCTCCGATATGGATTGATGCTTCGTACGCCAGTACATGCCGGCGCCATTCTTTACAGCATGGCAATGAGTATCTTGCACAATTATCAGGACTGCAAGCGTAACAATTACGCAGGGGCTACGTACCACTACGTAGGACGCATGCCCGTAACGCACGTAAAATGCCTTGCTTTCCCCATCAGAAGGCAGTCGGCCCATGCGGCTCAAGCAAAAAGTCATCATGCTGGCGGTCGCGCCGCTGGTCGTGGCCCTGTGCGCGATTACCCTCTACGTGCGCCAGCAGGCTGTCACTCTGGCGCAACAGCAGCGCGACACGATCGGCAGCGCCTACCTGGCCAGCAAGGAGGCCGA
>Ga0308158_10005673_pt1 | contig 10184 bp, 11 predicted proteins | sample PhyBR2_FD_201038 | JGI IMG/M metagenome (GOLD analysis project Ga0308158, IMG submission 201038) | Phyllosphere microbial communities from UC Gill Tract Community Farm, Albany, California, United States - DLSLB.R2 | ecosystem: Host-associated > Plants > Phyllosphere > Unclassified | place: USA... | reverse complement strand
ACCAGCGGTTGCGGACACAAATACGGATCTGGATTATGGAGTAAAGCCGTTGCCGCACAAAACCCTTTCAGCCACCGCGCCATTGACCGGTATCGTTCCATGAATCCATTCGCCGCCCTTGCCGACTTCCCGCGCCACCTGCGCCAGCCTCAGGTACGCGATCTGGCGTGGGTCATCCTCGCCCCACCGCTGCTGCACACTGCGCCGTGGCCGCAACGTCACCCACTGGCCGGCAGCACCTGGGCCGAACGGCCCGAGCAGGTGCAAGCCTGGCTGCAGGCGCTGGACGACGCCAGCCAGCCGCTGCTCGACTGGCTGGCCCAAGCCCCCACCCGGCGCCTGGGCCTGTACTACGAGCGCCTGTGGCAATTCGCCCTGCACCAGGCGCCCGGTATCGAGCTGCTGGCCGCCAACCTGCCGATCCGCAGTGGCGGGCACACCCTGGGCGAACTCGACATGGTGATCCGCGACCGCGACGGCGTGCATCACCTGGAACTGGCCATCAAGCTGTATTTGGGGCCGGTGGCCGCCGATGGCCACGACGCCTTCCAATGGCTGGGCCCCAATACTCAGGATCGTCTGGGTCGCAAGCTCAACCACCTGACCGAGCACCAGTTGCCCATCTCCACATCCAGCCAAGGCCGCGAGGCATTGCAGGAACTGGGCATAGAACGGTTCGACGCCCACCTGTGGCTGGCCGGCTACCTGTTCTACCCCTGGCCAGGTGCAGCGAGTGCGCCCGAACATGCCCACCCCGACCACTTGCGCGGACGCTGGGTGCATCAGCGCGACTGGCCGACCTTCGTCGAGCAACGCCCAGACGGGCGCTGGCATCCGCTGCCGCGCGATGCCTGGCTGGCACCGGCTCGCCTCGCTGCCGCCGACGCCTGGGCACCCGACCAGCTCAACGCCTGGCTGCAGCAACTGGACCCACTCGCCGCCGCGCAGATGCTCGTGCGTCTGACCCACGACGCTCATGGTGACTGGCAGGAAGCCGAGAGGGTCTTCCTGGTCGCCGACCCCTGGCCAGCGCTACCAGGCGTGTGATCCCCCGGGCCGGCTAAAGATGTCCAGTGCCGGCCCGATACCCTGTGCATGACCGCTCGAGTAGTCGCCCCATGACCTGGAGAAACACCCACGAACGTTACGGCAGCCTGTCGATCGCCCTGCACTGGTCGATGCTGGTTCTGCTGGCTGCCACCTATGCCTGCATCGAGTTGCGGGGGCAGTTTCTGCGGGGCAGTGGCGGGCGTGCGCTGATCGTGCAGTTTCACTTCATGCTCGGATTGAGCGTGGGCCTGCTGGTGTGGTTGCGCCTGCTGGCGCGAAGCCTGGGTGCCACGCCACGCATCGTGCCGCCTCTGCCGGTCTGGCAGACGCGCCTGGCGAGCCTGATGCATGCTGCCCTGTATGCCCTGATGATCGGTTTGCCGCTGCTGGGCTGGCTCATTCTCAGCGCGCAGAACAAGCCCATCGTGTTCTGGGGTATCGAGTTGCCGCACCTGATCGCCGAGGACCGCGACCTGGGAGGCCGCCTGCAGGAGTGGCACATGCGCATCGCTGGCTGGGGCTACTGGTTGATTGCCCTGCACGCAGGACTGGGCCTGGCCCATCACTACCTGCGAGGCGACAACACCCTGCGCCGCATGCTGCCAAAGCGCGACTGAAGCCTCAAGGCGCCGCGCGCCACCCTTGCAGCCCTCCGGTGTGCACGAACACCACTCGCCTGCCTGCCACCAACACACCGGCTGCAACCGCCTCGCGCAGCGCCCACAGCGCCTTGGCCGTGTACACCGGCTCCAGGGGGATTCCTGCCTCGTCCTCGCAGGCCTGCATGAACCCAAGCAACGTACTGTCCATGCTGGCAAAGCCGCCACGGCTGGCATCGAGCAAGGTATAGCCGTGGTCGCCACACAGCGCGCTCACCTGCTCATGCACGCCATGCCTCGGCCCCACTGCCATGGCTCCGTACACCCAACGGCGCCCGCCTTCGGCGAGGACCATACCGGCCAGGGTCGTACCGGTACCCACGGCCAGCCACCACGCATCGAAATCGTCCCAGCCAATGTCCGCCAGCTGCGCGTGCGCCTGAACCTGCAAGGCAGCGCAGCCCTTGGCCCCCAGCAACCCACCACCGCCCTCGGGGACGGGTAGCAGATCAGGGTAGCGCGCCTGCCAGGGCGCCCAGAAATCTTCCCGGTGACGCTGCCGATACCCCTCGTAACCCAACCAATGCAGCTCCATTCCCCAGCGCTGCAGGTCGGTCACGGTCGGCGTGACCTGGCTGTGGCCGCGCAGCAAGCCGACCGTGCGCAGCCCCAGGCGCTCGCCGGCGGCCGCCAGGGCATGCAGATGGTTGGAATGGGCGCCGCCCAGGCTGATCAGGCCATTGCAGCCAGCGGCCTGAGCAGCCAGCAGGTGATGCTGCAACTTGAACGACTTGTTACCGCTGATCAGCGGATCGATGAGGTCCAGCCGCAGCACGGCGGCTTCGATCCCGGCCGCAGTGAGCCAGGACAATCGCAAGGGTTGCAGCGGTGCGCGCGGTAGGTCGAGAAGCATGGCTGCCTGACAAGCGGGAGGTAGAAATGAGCGGCGCCGGGTCCGACCCGGCGCTGCTCATTCTACAGCACCGCCGCCAGGCGCGAGCCTTGATCGATCGCACGCTTGGCGTCCAGTTCGGCGGCCACGTCCGCGCCGCCGATCAGGTGCACACGCTGCCCGGCATCGAGCAATCCCTGCTGGAGCTCGCGCAACGGATCCTGTCCCGCGCAGATCACCACGTTGTCCACCGCCAGCACCCGCGACTCACTACCACCGACGCGCACGTGCAGGCCGGCGTCGTCGATCTTCAGGTACTCGACCGCATTGACCATGCGCACGCCCTTGTTCTTCAAGCCGGCACGGTGGATCCAGCCAGTGGTCTTGCCCAGGCCGTCGCCCACCTTGCCCGCCTTGCGTTGCAACAGGTAGACCTCGCGCGCCGGCGCATGGCTGTGCGCTGCAACCCCAGCTACACCGCCGCGGGCCTGCAGTGTCAGGTCGATACCCCACTCCTTCCAGAACGCCTCGCGATCGAGGCTGGTGAATGGCCCCTGATGCACCAGGAATTCGCTGACGTCGAAGCCGATGCCACCGGCACCGATCACCGCCACCCGTTGCCCCACCGGGCGCCGCTCCAGCAGCACATCCAGATAACCCAGCACCATGGGATGGTCGATTCCCTCGATGGCCGGCAGCCGCGGCGCAATGCCCGTGGCCAGTATGACCTCGTCGAAACCACCGCCTGCCAATGTAGCCACATCGACCCGCGTGCCCAGACGCACGTCGACGCCGAGCCGCTTCAGCCGGCGATCGAAATAGCGCAGGGTTTCATTGAATTCTTCCTTGCCGGGAATGCGCTTGGCCACGTTGAACTGCCCGCCGATCTCATCCCGCGAGTCGAACAAGGTCACCTCGTGGCCGCGCTCGGCCGCCACGGTGGCGGCAGCCAGCCCGGCCGGCCCGGCGCCAACTACGGCGATGCTGCGCACCTGGGTCACCGGCAGGTAGTTGAGTTCGGTTTCATGGCAGGCACGCGGATTGACCAGGCAACTGGTCAGCTTGCCGGCGAAGGTGTGGTCCAGGCACGCCTGGTTGCAGGCAATGCAGGTGTTGATCTCGTCGCCCCGGTTGGCGGCGGCCTTGTTGATGAATTCAGGGTCGGCCAGAAACGGCCGGGCCATCGACACCATGTCCGCGTCGCCCTCGGCCAGGATGCGCTCGGCCACCTCCGGGGTGTTGATGCGGTTGGTGGTGATCAGCGGCAGCCGCACCGCCGTGCGCAGCTTGGCCGTGACCTTGCTGAACGCCGCGCGGGGCACCTTGGTGGCGATGGTCGGAATGCGTGCTTCATGCCAGCCGATGCCGGTGTTGATCAGCGTGGCTCCCGCCGCCTCGATGGCCTGGGCCAACTCGACCACTTCCTCCCAGATGCTGCCGCCTTCGATCAGGTCGAGCATGGACAAACGAAAGATGATGATGAACTCGCGCCCGACCGCTTGCCGCACCTGGCTGACGATCTCGACCGCCAGCCGCATGCGATTGGCGTAGCTGCCGCCCCAGCGATCGCTGCGCTGGTTGCTGTGGGCTGCCAGGAACTGGTTGATGAAGTAACCTTCAGAGCCCATGATCTCGACCCCGTCGTAGCCGGCCGACTGCGCCAGCCAAGCACAGGCGACGAAGTCGGCGATCTGCTTCTGAATGCCTTCTTCATCCAGCTCGTGTGGCTTGAACGGGTTGATCGGCGCCTGGATGGCGCTTGGCGCCACCAGCCTGGGACTGTAGGCATAGCGACCAGCATGGAGGATCTGCAGACAGATCTTGCCGCCCGCCGCATGCACCGCCTGGGTAACGAGCGTGTGCTGCTGCGCTTCCTCGGACGTACTGAGCTTGGCCGCCCCGGCATACACCCCGCCCTCTTCGTTCGGCGCAATGCCGCCGGTGACGATGAGGCCCACCCCACCCCGCGCGCGTTCGGCGAAATACGCAGCCATGCGTTCGAAACCACCGGGCTTTTCCTCGAGACCGGTGTGCATGGAGCCCATCAGGCTACGGTTGCGCAAGGTGGTGAAACCCAGGTCCAGCGGGGCCAGCAGATGAGGATAGGAAGCAGCGGCCATGGGATCTCCACAGGCAGGATCACGGGTACGTGCAGAGCCTCGTTCGGCGGGCTCGGTCACAGGTGGTGTCTAACAGTAGAGACGCGAGACGCCCGCCTCAATGACCAGAAATGACAAGTCATTGATCATGCCGCACGCGACGTCTACCCTAGGGCGGATTCACCAACAGGAGCCAGTTGTTGTCCTTCATGCGCAAAATCCTCATGTCCGCCGTCGCCCTGCTTTTGCTGGCAGCATTGACCACCTATGCGCTATGGACCACCCAGCGCCCCGTAGGGCACTACCTGTCGGACCTGCGTATCAACCTCGATGCGGTCGACGGCGCTTCTGCCGGGCGAGGCAATCTGCTGGGGATCCAGCCCGAACTGTTTCCGGCGGACTACCAAAGCGTCGAGCGCCTACGCCTGAAACTGGCTGGCTATCTGCAGCATGCCCAGAACGTCGGCCTGATCGGCAGCAAGACCGTCGTGGTCCTGCCCGAGCACATCGGCACCTGGCTGTGGGCGGTGGGCGAGAAGAACGAGTTCTACCAGGCCTTGCAGCGGCGCGATGCCGAACAATGGCTGGCCGCCAGCAACCCTGTGGACCTGCTCGCCGGACTGGCCCGCGCCCATGGCGACGATCGCTTCGCCGACGCCTACCTGCGCATGAAGGCCGTGCGCATGGCCGACCAGTACCAAGCGCTATTCGGCGGCCTTGCCAGGCAGTTCGGCGTGACCTTGGTCGCAGGCTCCATCGTTCTGCCCAGCCCCTCGGTGGTGGATGGTCGCCTGCGCACCGATAACGGGCCCCTGTACAACGCAAGCGTCGTGTTCGCCGCCGATGGCGCCGTGCTGGGTCAGCCGCAGCTGCAGCACTTCAACAGCCACCCCACGCGCCGCTATGTACAACCTCTTGGCGACGCGCCGTTCAACGTGTTCGAGACCCCGGCGGGAAAACTCGCCGTGCTGATCGGCACCGACAGCTGGCACCCGGCAAGCCATGCACAGCTGCGCCAGCAAGACGTGCAATTGCTGGCGGTACCGGCATCGGTGCTGGGCCGCGGCCGCTGGTCCAGCCCGTGGCGCGGCTTTCGCATCAGCGCCACCCCGGACAATGCCGCCCTGCTGCCGGGCCAGGTCAGCGAGGCACAAGCCTGGCAACGCCTGGGCGAAGAAAGCGCAGCGCAGGCGAGCATGACCGTGTTCATGGGCGGGCACTTCTGGAATCAGTTCTACGAGGGGCGCAGCTTTGCCCGCCAGGGCGAGCGCTTCAACCAGGTTGGCGACGGGCGCGGCGCGCGCCTGATCAACCTGTGGCTCTAGACTCGTGAGCGGCCAGCGCACCAGACTCGGCGACTTGTCGGTGGGCTTCACCCAGAGCCTGGCGCAAGCGGTACGCAGTCACGGCCAGGACCCCATGCCTCTGCTGGCACAGTACGGGTTGGAACCCAGCCGGCTCAACGTCGCCGGCGCCCGGCTGACCATCGCCCGCTACATGCGCCTGGGTCATGCGGCGATCGCGCTCACCGGCGACCCGGCCCTGGGTCTGCGCATCGGGCAGGCCAGCCGCCTGAGCCAGGCAGGCCTGGCCGGAGTCACGGCAGCACAGGCACCGACAGTGCGCGAGGCGGCCCGCACGCTCATTCGTTTCGAAGCGCTGTACGCCGCCAACTATCGCGGGCAGTCGAGCTTCCACGAGGACCGTGAAGGCGCTTGGCTGCGCTTCTATTCGATCAGTCCCTACAACGCCTATAACCGCTTTGTGGTGGACTCGCTCCTGACGGGCTGGCTACGGCAACTGAGCATTCTGGCCGGACAGAACCTGAATGCACAGCGGCTGGAGATCGAGTTTTCCGCGCCTGCCTATGCCGCCCACTACCCCGCCAACGCCGCCTTCGGCTGCGAACACAACCAGCTGCGCCTGACCCATGCCAGCCTTAACCTGCGCAATCCCGAACACTGCCCCAGTACCTGGCAACACCTGTTGCAGCTATGCGAGCAGGAACTGGAACGGTTGACGCGCATCCGCACTCTTGGCGAGCGGGTCAGCCAACTGCTGGGCCCGTTGCTCAATGGCGGGCGCGAGCCGACGCTCGATGAAGTCGCCGCCAGCCTGAAGATGCCGGCCTGGACTCTACGGCGCAAACTGACCCAGGAAGGTACGCAGTTTCGCTCGATTCTCAACGACACCCGCCGCGACCTGGCACAAACCTACATCCGCGATACCGAGTTGGCCTTCGGCGAGATAGCCTACCTGCTGGGCTTCACGTCGGCCGAGGCATTCCAGCGCGCCTTCAAGCGTTGGTGCGCGGTTACACCAGGCGAATACCGGCGTGCGAGCCGCCAATGACCTTCACAGGCCCAAGCCTCAGGGCTGGGGAACGGCCGAATCGACGGCAGGCGCCGCTGGCGCTTCAGGAGCAGCATCGGGCATGGCTTGGGTCGTCTCGGGCAGCGGAACGTACTGGATAGGTTCCGGCTGTGCAGGTGGGGCGATCGGTTGAGAGGCTTGCTGCTCGGGAGCGACCTCGGCCTGCGGCGCCTCGATGGCGGCCGGTGTCGGCTGAACCAGCGGCGCGGCCGCAGGGGCTGCTGCAGGTGTAGATGCAGGTACAGGCGCCAGGGAAGCGGCAGGGACGGTATCGGGCACGCCCAGCTCATCCTTGGCAGGCTGGGTCGGCACGACCTTCTTCGCCTGCACGGGCATGAAGCTCTCCACCAGGGAGAAATAGCGGTCGTAGAACTTGTCCGACGCCACCGTTTCGCTGGCCACCTTGACCATGGAGTCATCGGTTGAGCCGATCGGCATCGACACCGAACCCAGTACCCCGACACCCACGCTCGCGGAGTTGTTGACCTTCTTCAATGCGTAGCGATCCTGCAAGGCATTGGCGAACAACGTGGAGCTGTGCTCGCTGCTGGCATCGGCGACGCAGACCACATTGAAACTGATCTCGAGGTGACTTTCGCCGGTCTGCTGGAAACTCTTGTGCCCACTCACCTGACGCGGATCGTTGCTGGTGATGATGTAGCCCTGGCTCAGCAATGCCCGGCGCGCCGCCTCACAGGAGGCGATATCGCTGACCGGATAGTTGCGGGAAAAAGTGCCCGAATCGGCAAAGTTTTCATGTTCGTAGATGGCAGTCTTGGGCGAGGAACACCCTGTCAGGCCAAGCCATGCAAGAGCCAGAATGGCGCTGGGAAGGTGGCGCCCAAAGCGTAATGGGAATGACATTGTGGGTCCTGGAAAACGGTCTGCGGCTATTGTGCAACAGAAACTGCACCGATGGCGCAGCAAATACCGTTCAACCGGGACATGCGCTGATACGCGATGTTTCCACAGACTGCGTTACTTGACCACTACCTGCTGAGGCGCGACCTGCGCAGGTGTAGCAGCGGTGGCAGGTGAATCGACCAGTGTGCTTGCCAGGGTCGCGCGCTGCTCTGCCCTGGCCTTGGCGCGCAACTGCTTGCGCCAGCGACGCTTGCTGCTTGCGGCAATGTACCAACCAAACAAGGGGCCCAACAGCATGCCTGCGAGCATGCCCGCCAGAACAAATACCGACACCGGCAATGTCGGGCTGGACCACCCAAGAAAACTCAGCGCCACGCCCTGTTGGTTCTCCAGCACGAACACCAGCACCACAGCGGCGACTGCCAGGAAAATCAACACCAGCAGCAACTTCTTGAGATTACGCAAAGCCTTCTCCTTCAACGTCGATCAAGCGAGTTCTTCGTCCTCGTTCACCCGGTCGCGCAATTCCTTGCCGGGCTTGAAGTGAGGGACGAACTTGCCGTCCAGGCTCACCGACTGGCCAGTCTTCGGATTGCGCCCGACACGCGGTGCGCGATAGTGCAGTGAAAAGCTGCCGAAGCCCCGTATCTCGATCCTGTCGCCCGTGGCAAGGCACTGCGACATTTGCTCGAGCATGGTCTTGATGGCCAATTCCACATCCTTGGATGAAAGTAGACCTTGATGGGTGACAATACGTTCGATCAGTTCCGACTTCGTCATATTTTTCCCTTCTTTATCAAGCAGCTAGATCAGCGCTGAGAAGGTTTTAGCATGGCTTGACAGATTTGAACAGCCCGACTCTTGACTTCTTGAAAATGAGTTGGCGGCGCACTATTTGAATGCACTGCTCTTGCGGCATTTGACGATCATGCTGCGCGTCGAATAACCGGCAGGGTTGAGACCGAAGACGTAGTCGTCCGGTTCTTCCTTGACGTCACTGGACTTGGCGAGGGTGCGGTAGCCCGCAGGCCCGCAGGCGGATTCGGCTTCTTTCTCGCACTGCGTCCAGGACGAGGTCAGGCCCGAACAGTTGATATGCAACCCACGACTGCCACGCTTGCCGTGGGACGTGGAGGTGGCGGCGCACGCGGTCACCAGCAGCAGTGCTGCGATGAGCAGGGTAAATTTCATGACTCGAGCCTTTTCTACTTCTTGGATGGACACGGGTTCAAGGGGCGACTTTTCAAGCGAAATGTCGAAATCGGGGGACAGCGACAAGCCACCTACCCTATCCAAGTAAGTGGCCAATTGCTAATTTACTTCAGGCAGGTTTCAGTACGACGATTGAAAAGTTTGTAACTTTTCGTATGTCGCTTCCAGTTATAGATAGCGTCCCCAGGGCAGTCAGCCTTGACTGTTACAACGCACGAACATGGTCCGGCTGGCCATGCCCGGATTCCAGCCAAGAAAGCCATCCTCCGGTTCTTCCTTGATATCCGAGGTCTTTGCCAAGACCTTGTAGCCCGCCGAACGGCAGGCGTGCTCTGCCTTGTCGTAGCACTTGCCCCATGACGACCCCAAGCCACTACAGTTGATCTGCAACGCCTGCATGCCTCGATAATCTCGCTTGACCACCGAGGTGGACGAGCATGCGGATGTCAGACCAACTACTACGAACAGCATTGCGGTTACTACGGTTTTCATCCCTGGCGATCCTTGGGTATTCACTTATTGCCTTTGAACACCCAAGGCCCTGGTTAGTTCGCCATCGCCCGCCTGCGGCACTGCAGGGAGCACAAATCACAGGCACAAAAAAGGGCGACCGAAGTCGCCCTTTTTCTACAGGTCAAACAGAACTTAGTTCTGCTTTTCCATCTGAGCACGCAGCAGGTCGCCCAGAGTGGTCGGACCAGCAGCGATATCCGAAGTGGCTGGCTTGTCGCGCAGGCTCTGGATAGCTTCTTTCTCGTCTTCAACGTCTTTCGATTTGATCGACAGTTGGATGACGCGGGACTTGCGGTCGACGCTGATGATCTTGGCTTCGACTTCTTCGCCTTCCTTCAGAACGTTGCGCGCGTCTTCAACGCGGTCACGGCTGATTTCGGAAGCTTTCAAAGTGGCTTCGATGTCGTCGGCCAGGGTGATTACAGCGCCCTTGGCGTCAACTTCCTTGACGATACCGCGAACGATAGCGCCTTTGTCATTGACGGCAACGTAGTTGGAGAACGGATCGTCTTCCAGCTGCTTGATGCCCAGGGAGATGCGCTCGCGCTCTGGATCTACCGACAGGATGACGGTGTCGAGCTC
>Ga0308158_10005672_pt1 | contig 10184 bp, 7 predicted proteins | sample PhyBR2_FD_201038 | JGI IMG/M metagenome (GOLD analysis project Ga0308158, IMG submission 201038) | Phyllosphere microbial communities from UC Gill Tract Community Farm, Albany, California, United States - DLSLB.R2 | ecosystem: Host-associated > Plants > Phyllosphere > Unclassified | place: USA... | reverse complement strand
TGCCGTCGGCACCCACGGTGTCGACGCCGTCGTGCCGCCTCCGCCACAGGTGGTACCAGGCGATGCCAAGGAGGAAGCCGCCGGCCACGGCAAGGGCGCCAAACAGGGTGTGCGGGACGGCCACCAGGGCAGTGTTGTTAGTGAAGACGGCCCAGGCATCGGTCATGACCGGCCGGCCGTTGACCATTTCCACGCCCACCGGGTGCTGCATCCAGCTGTTGGCCACGATGATGAAGTAGGCGGAGAGGGCTGAGCCGATGACGGCCACCCAGAGGCAGGCCAGGTGGATGGCCGGCTTGAGCTGTTTCCAGCCGAAGATCCACAGGCCCAGGAACGTGGACTCGACGAAGAAGGCCAGGAGGGCTTCCAGTGCCAGCGGGGCACCGAAGACGTCCCCGACGAACCGGCTGTATTCGCTCCATGCCATGCCGAACTGGAACTCCTGCACGATGCCGGTGGCCACGCCCATGATGAAGTTGATGAGGAACAGCTTTCCCCAGAATTTCGTCATCCGCAGGTACTCCGGCTTGCCGGTGCGGTACCAGGCTGTCTGGATCACGGCCACCACCAGGCCCAGACCGATGGTCAGCGGCACCATCATGAAGTGGTACACGGTGGTGATGCCGAATTGCCAGCGTGCGATTTCCAAGGCGTCCATGGCAGTCCCTACTGTTAGCAGTGCAGTTTTCTACGCTCCGTAGAACTCTAACTTCTACACAGTGTAGAACATCGTGGGATGCAGCAAAAAACCAGCTGCCCCTCCCCTAGGATGGCGCGTCACGGGCCGCCGCGCCAGATGTTCTACCATATGTAGAAAGAAGTAGGGTTTCGCGGTAAATTTAGTTCTGTAGTTGAACCACCGCGTGACGTCACCGGGCGCTGCGAGAGCGCACGGTGCGGGGAAATAAAGGAAAAAATAAAATGGCTAGTCTTGGTGAACTGGAACGGGCGGTCATGGACCTGCTCTGGGCGGGCCAGGAAGCGGCTACGGCCAATACCCTGAGGGACCGGCTGGCGCGCTCGTCGGCGGCGCAGGGCGGGGCGGGCCACGAAGGCAAGGAACTGGCCGTCACCACCGTACTTACCGTGCTCTCCCGCCTGGAAAAGAAGGGGCTGGTGGAACGCGAACGCGGCACCCGGCCGCACCGCTACCAGGCCGTGTCCAGCCGCGCCGACCACACTGCCGAGCTCATGCACGAGGTCCTCGGGTCAGCGCCCGACCGCGAGGCTGTCCTCGCCCGCTTCATTGGATCTGTCTCCGAAGGTGAAGCCGCTACGCTGCGCAAACTGCTTGGCCACCTCTAGCAGACCATGTTCTGGGCCTCGTACCTGCTGGCGGTCCTTGCGATAGTCCTTGCCTGGCCGGTGCCCATCCTCCTGTCGAGGGCGCAATGGCCGGCCAGGTCACCCTTTACGGCGATGCTGCTGTGGCAGGCGATCGCCCTTGCGGGTGGCTTGTCAATGATCGGGGCCATGTTGGTCTATGGGCTGGAGCCGATCGGCGACAACCTGGTTGCCGGCCTCCGGGCCCTCGCCGGCATGGTGCTTTTCAGTGCTCCCACCACCGCGCTGGGGTTCTGGCACATCTTCGCGTTGTCTGCCGCGGCCCTGCTGACCGCGCACCTGGTTTTCACCCTGCTGCTCACGTACTACAAGATCCAGCGGCAGCGCCGGCGGCACCGCGAACTCCTGGCCCTGCTGGCCTCACCGTCCGGGCAGGACACCGGAACGCTGGTCATCAGCCACGACTCCCCGGTGGCGTACTGCCTTCCGGGCGGGTCCCGCTCGGTGACCGTCCTGTCGGACGGTTTGATGGCCGCCCTCGAACCTGCTGAGCTCCGTGCAGTCCTCATCCACGAGAACGCGCACCTGAGCCAACGGCACCACCTGCTGCTGTGGGCCTTTGCCGCCTGGCGGCAAGCGCTGCCCTGGCTGCCCACCACCAGGCTGGCGCAGGAATCGGTCAACTCACTCATCGAGATGCTGGCAGACGACGTCGCCCTGCGGACCGAAAGCAAGGCCACCCTGATCAAGGCCATCGCCATCGTCGCGAGCGGCTCGGCCGCGAATCCCGGCACCGCTGACATCCGGCCGTCCTCCCCCAGCCTGGCTTTGTCGGGGCTGGAGGCGGCCTCGGTGGGACCGGGCTCGGACGCGGTCCGGACAGCGGCGTCCAGGGTCAGCCGCCTGCTCACCCCGCAACCGCAGCTGCCGGCCGCCGTCCGGAGTGCCGTCCTGGCCGGCTGCATCCTGCTGCTCGCGCTGCCAACCGCTTTGCTCGTGGTTCCGGGGCTGCTCGGCTGACCTGCCGCCGTCGTGCGCTACGTCCTGGCGGTTGAGCCCCCTGGAACCCCGCGGTGAAGGCCAGCCCCGCACGGGCGGTTGAGCCTGTCGAAACCCGGGCGCGTCAGGCGTCGATGCGCTCCCGGTCAAGGCTGGACGCTCCGGCGATAATGAAGTCCTTGCGCGGGGATACGTCCGAGCCCATCAGGAGGTCAAAGATCTCCTCCGCCTGCTGGGCGTTTTCGATGCCCACCTTCCGAAGGGTGCGGTGGCGCGGGTCCATGGTGGTCTCGGCCAGCTGCTCGGCATCCATCTCACCCAGGCCCTTGTACCGCTGGATGGGTTCCTTGTACCGCTTCCCCTCCTTCGCCAGGCGGGCCAGCAGGACGTGCAGCTCAGCCTCCGAGTATGTGTAGATCATCTCGTTGGCCTTCTGGCCGGCATTGATGACTTCCACCCGGTGCAGCGGCGGAACAGCCGCGAAAACCCGGCCCTCGAGGATCATGGGCCGCATGTACCGGAAGAACAGGGTCAGCAGCAGGGTGCGGATGTGGGCGCCGTCCACGTCGGCGTCGGTCATGAGGATGACCTTCCCGTACCGGGCGGCGCCGATGTCGAAGCTGCGGCCGGAACCGGCGCCCACCACCTGGATGAGTGCTGCGCATTCGGCGTTGGAGAGCATGTCTCCTACCGATGCCTTCTGGACGTTCAAGATCTTGCCGCGGATGGGCAGCAAGGCCTGGAAATCGGAGGAGCGGGCCAGCTTCGCGGTACCGAGGGCCGAGTCGCCTTCCACAATGAACAGTTCGGAGCGTTCGACGTCGTCCGTACGGCAGTCAGCGAGCTTGGTGGGCATCGACGAGGTTTCCAGGGCGTTCTTGCGCCGCTGCGTCTCCTTGTGCACGCGGGCCGAGATGCGGGACTTCATCTCGCTGACGATTTTTTCCAGCAGCAGGGCCGACTGGGCTTTGTCGTTCCGGTTGCTGGAGGTGAGCTTGGCGGAAATCTCCCGCTCCACCACCCGGGACACAATGGCGCGGACGGCGCTGGTGCCCAGGATTTCCTTGGTCTGGCCCTCGAACTGCGGCTCGGCGAGACGGACGGTCAAGACGGCGGTCAGGCCGGCGAAGATGTCGTCCTTGTCGATCTTGTCGTTGCCCGCTTTGAGCTTGCGCGCGTTGGTCTCCACGGCTTTGCGGAATGTCTTGACCAGGGCTTGCTCGAAGCCGGACTGGTGGGTGCCGCCCTTCGGGGTGGCAATGATGTTCACGAAGCTGCGAACCGTGTTGTCGTAACCGATGCCCCAGCGCAGGGCAACGTCCACTTCGCAGTCCCGCTCGACTTCTGCCAGCTGGCTGTGGCCCCGTTCGTCCAGGACAGGGACGGTTTCCTTGAACTTGCCGGAACCGTGCAGGCGCCACACATCGGTGACGGCAGGGTCGGCGGCCAGGAATTCGACGAACTCCGAGATGCCGCCGTCGTGGTGGAAGACCTCTTCGTGCGGGCCTGCCTCGCCGGGGGTTCCCGGGAGCTTGCGTTCGTCGCGCACCGTGAGCTTGAGTCCCGGGACCAGGAAGGAGGTCTGCCGTGCGCGGGCCGCGAGGTCTTCGTAGGAGAATTTCGCGTCCGGGGTGAAGATCTGCCGGTCAGCCCAGTAGCGGATCCGGGTCCCCGTGACGCCGCGTTTGGCTTTTCCCGTGATGTCCAGGACGGAGTCGTTGACGAACGGCGTGAACGGCGCTGCCGGGTCCAGCCTGGATCCGGTGTCCTTGAACCGGCCGGGTTCGCCGCGGCGGAAGGACATCCGGTAGGTCTTCCCGCCACGGTCCACCTCAACGTCCAGGCGTGAGGAGAGGGCGTTGACCACTGACGCGCCAACACCGTGGAGGCCGCCGGACGCAGTGTAGGACCCGCCGCCGAACTTGCCGCCCGCGTGCAGCTTGGTGAATACCACTTCGACGCCGGTGAGGCCCGTCTTGGGCTCCTTGTCGATCGGAATGCCGCGGCCGTCGACGTGGATTTCGACGGAGTTGTCCGCGTGCAGGATGATGCGGATGTCGTGACCAAAGCCGGCCAGGGCCTCGTCCACCGAGTTGTCGATGATCTCCCAGAGGCAATGCATGAGGCCGCGGGAGTCGGTGGAACCGATGTACATGCCCGGACGCTTGCGGACAGCTTCGAGCCCTTCCAGGACGGAAAGGTGCCGGGCGGTGTACTCAGAGCTTGGTGCCACTGGTGATGAACTCCTTCAGGGACGTGGGAGCGGTACTGGAACCGCTCTTCCTAGGGTAGTCGGCGGCAGCGACAGGAGCCTGCTGCCACACCCGCCGGCCGCTGTGCGGCGCGCCACGGGCGGCGTCCAGGCGGCCGGTGGAACATTCTTGACCCAACCTTGCGGATACGCGCACAGCGAACTTGCCCCATCCTTGCGATGGATCGGATACGAATGCTGGTTATATAGATGTACTGATCTACTAAGGAGGCCGACATGACAACAGCAGTGGCAGACCGCACGCTTAACGCACTGGACCGGTGCGACCGTTGCGGAGCTCAGGCATATGTCCGGGTTGTACTCGAGTCCTCCGGCGGTGAGTTGCTGTTCTGCGGCCACCACGCCCGTGCAGTGGAGGCGACGCTGAAGCCGTTGAGCTCCGACTGGCACGACGAGACGGGAAAGCTTCAAGAGAAGGCTGCCGTCGAGATCGACTAGATGAGGCATCGGTAAAACGAACCCGGTGGGACCTGTCCGAATGGACGGGTCCCACCGGCGTTTAACCATTGTTCCGGTGCCTCGCGCGGGTTAAACGGCCGGGCCGCCCCACGCCCACCGCAGGGGTGGGGCTGGGACGGCCCGGTTGGTAGCGCCGGAGACTCAGTCCAGGTAGTCGCGCAGCACCTGCGACCGCGAGGGGTGACGGAGCTTGGACATCGTCTTCGATTCGATCTGGCGGATCCGCTCGCGCGTGACGCCATAGACCTTGCCGATTTCGTCTAAAGTCTTCGGCTGTCCGTCGGTCAGGCCAAACCGCATGGCCACCACACCGGCTTCGCGCTCGGAGAGGGTATCCAGCACCGAGTGCAGCTGCTCCTGGAGCAGGGTGAAGCTCACGGCGTCCGCCGGGACCACGGCCTCGGAGTCCTCGATCAGGTCGCCGAACTCGGAATCGCCGTCCTCACCCAGGGGGGTGTGCAGCGAGATCGGTTCGCGGCCGTACTTCTGGACCTCGACGACCTTTTCCGGGGTCATGTCCAGTTCCAGGGCCAGTTCCTCGGGCGTGGGTTCGCGGCCGAGGTCCTGCAGCATCTGGCGCTGGACGCGTGCCAGTTTGTTGATGACCTCAACCATGTGCACGGGGATACGGATGGTGCGTGCCTGGTCGGCCATGGCGCGGGTGATCGCCTGCCGGATCCACCAGGTGGCGTACGTGGAGAACTTGAAGCCCTTGGTGTAGTCGAACTTCTCCACCGCACGGATGAGGCCCAGGTTGCCTTCCTGGATGAGGTCCAGGAAGAGCATGCCACGGCCGGTGTAGCGCTTGGCCAGGGAAACCACCAGGCGGAGGTTGGCCTCCAGGAGGTGGTTCTTGGCGCGCTTGCCGTCGTGGATGATGAATTCGAGTTCGCGCTTGTACTTGGGGTCCATGGTGTCCCCGTCGGCGGCGATCTTCTCTTCGGCGAACAGTCCGGCTTCGATCCGGAGTGCCAGGTCGACTTCCTGCTCGGCGTTGAGCAGTGCCACCTTGCCGATCTGCTTGAGGTAGTCCTTGACGGGGTCGGCAGTGGCGCCGGCGGACATGACCTGCTGGACCGGGGCGTCGTCGTCGTCCGCGTCGGAGTAGACAAAGCCCTTGCCGCTGCCGGCGGCACCCTTGACGGGGTCGGCGTCTTCGGCCGCGTCGGGGCCTTCGAGGACGATGTCGTCGATGTCCTCCTCGACCTCATCGACGTCGTCCGGGTCAACGTCCCCGGCGGCGGACTTTCCAGCAGCCTCTGCTGCAGCCTTGGCGCCGGGCTTGGGCCCGCGCTTCTTCGGCTCGCGCCTGCCGTCCGCTGCAGCCTCGCCGGACGAAGCCTTATTGGCTGCCCGCGTAGCTGCCCGCTTGGCGTTGGTCGCGGCCTGCTTCTCCTCAGGGGACAAGACGTCCTGGGCGGCAGAATCCTTCTTCGTGGAAGACGGGGTCACAGAAAACCTTTCTAGCGGTGGTCTGTGGAATCACCATACGGGCAACACCACTATGACCCTGTCAAGTCCGTGATGAAAACCAAGCGCCACCACGGCCGGCAGAGTCACTTAAGACAACTCCCGGAGCAGCTGCATTGTTCCCTGGTGGGGACCGCTACAAGCACTCGATACACGGACCCAACCGGGTCTCGGCATCCATTGTCTCATGATTTGCCCTGATCCGGCCTCCCCTGCTTCGATTCGGTCCCGCCACTTGCAGAAGGCCTTGCCCATGCCGGCCGCGTATCCCGCTCCTTACTCTGGCCGGCCGCCCCTCACAAGCTCACACTTTCACCCGGCAGGGTCCTCCCCAAACTTCTGCCAGGCGGCCTCCTTGCGCGCCGCCCAGCCACAGAGCGTTCCCCTGCCCACGAGGTCCAGCAGAAGTTCCGCGAGCCGGTATTCCGGCTCAAGGTCCAGGGCCTGCCCCAGGTAGGCAGCAGCGTAGGAACCGCGGCCCCGGCACCACGCCACCCAGCCCCGCATGGTCAGCGCCGCAGCAGCAGCCTGCCCTCCCAGCACAGCCAATCGCCCGAGGACCCGGTCCAGGGCTTCCAGGCCTGCCCAGTCGGGGACGTCGGGCGCAACGCCCATGAGCACCTCGCCGTAGCGGGCGGGAACGGAATTGGAAGGAACCGCGCCATCTGTCGTCCGGCGCGGCGGCCGAAGGGCAGCTGCCCTTCCTCCTGCCACGTCCGTCCCCGGTTTGCCCGGCGGAGAGGCCGGGAGGGGGAATTCGGCCGGCGGCAGCAGCAGCGGCAGCAACACCACGGACCCGTCGGCGCCGCCCCCGTCATCCCCTTCCGGAAAGACGTTGAACTGTTCGGTGCCGGCTTCCGCAGCGCTCCTGCCCGCGGCGGCCATCACCATCACGGCGTCCCGCCACGTGGGGACCAGGAGCGTGGCACGAAGAAAGGCATCCCGCTCGATATCAGGCACCTCGGCATCTACCGAGGCCCGGTCCAGCAGCATCTGCCAAAAGCCGAGCACAGCCTTGAACTGCGCACGGCTTCGGGACCGCCCGCCCAACTCCTCTTCCCAGCTGGCCTGCGCTTCAAGGACCGCGGCCAGGTGCATGGCAGGAACCGGCGCTTCCGGCGCACTGCCGGCCCTTGGTGCGGGGCCGACGCTGCTCCCCCGGTAGATCATTTCAGCGTTAAGCATGCTGTCCCGTATCTCCTGCACCGGACGCCCCGGTAGCGGGCAACACGAACCGTCGCTGCACAGCGCGTCCCGCCAATAGTCATCGCCCACAAACCAGGCAGCACGGACCGGCATCCCGGCCTGGTCCAGGGAACCCTGCACTGTGGAGATCAGGAGGTCGTAAGCGCTCGGCGGGACCATTCCGGCGTCGCTGGTGAAGACGGCCAGCAGCGAGCCGTCGGCGTCCTGGTCCGACTCAAGGTAGCGGCGGACGGCGCCGGCAAACCCGAAGGGATCGGCCTGCCCGTCAGGTGCCGGAAGGTCAAGCCGCAGCGTGGCGCCCAGCCTGGTGCCGTGCAGTGTCATGGCCACCAGGCTGGAAGCCGGCCAGTACCCCAGGCTGTGTGGAATGAAACCAAGAATGTCGTCCGGCCCGCGGACTGTTAATCGTTCTGGAGCTGTCATGGCTCCAGTTTTCGCCGCCGGCACTGCCACGGGCAGGGGCAAGTTCAGCTATGTGGGCAAACAGCCCGGTGGAGGAACAGTGACAAAAGGAGGAACGGGAACGCCTCAGTCGTCTGTGCGTGCCGGCTGGCGGCGGCGGCGCGCCAGGCTTTCCCGGCGCTGCCGGGCCAGGGCGCTGCGCAGCGGCGGCACCACAATCCCCTGCTCCGCCATCTGCCGGCGCACCTTCCGCCGCGAGGCCACGATGGCGGCGGCGCCGAGGGCCAGGAGCAGGAACTGGACGCTCAGGGCCAGGCGGAAGGGATCCAAACCGTACAGCACCCCCTGCGAGAACCCGGTGGCGTAGAGGACATCGAGCACCAGGCCGATCAGGAAGATGGACACCAGGGCCGCGATGAAGCCGCCAACGTTCACGATCCCGGTGGCAGTGCCAATTCGGTGCGCCGGGTTGAAGGTCCGGGCGAAGTCGAAGCCGATCATCGAACCGGGACCGCCGATGGCCAGCACCACCACAAGTCCCGCCAGCAGCCACAGCGGAGCGCGCCCGGGCAGCAGCAGTACCGCGGCCCAGGCTACTGCGGTGGCGCCGGCAATCAGCATCACCATGGTGGAACGGCGTAGAGGGTGGCGCGAAACGAAACGCCCAATGAAGGGACCCGCCGCCATGGCCGCGGCGACATAGAGCGCCATCAGCGCGGCAACAGTGCCTGCGTCCAGGCCCTGCCCCGAAATCAGGAATGGGTAGCCCCAGGTCATGGCAAAGACGGTTCCGCTGAACTGGATGGTGAAATGGCTCCACATCCCCAGCCTCGTGCCGGGCTGGCTCCAGGCACGGGCCAGCGAGGCCCCGGTTGCCCGAAGCCCCTGCCGGGCGTGGGGACGCCCGGTCCCGGGGGGAGCATCCTGCAGCAGCAGGACGACCAGTACGACGGCGAGTCCAGACATTCCTGCCAGCATGAGGAAAGCGGGGGTCCAGCCGGACAGGTGCAGGACCGTTGCGAAGGGCAGGACGCTGAACAGCTGCCCCAACTGTCCGGACATGCCGGTCAGCTGGGTCACGAGCGGGACACGGGCGGGAGCAAACCAGAGCGGGATGAGCCGGATGACCGAGATGAAGGTCATCGCGTCGCCGGCACCCACCAGGACGCGGCCCAGGACTCCCCCGGGGATGCTGTCGGCAAACGCCAGCTGCAGCTGTCCCAGCCCCATCAGGACCGCACCGCCGGCGATCATGACGCGCGAGCCAAGCCTGTCCACCAGCAGGCCCACGGGAATCTGGAGCCCCGCATAGACCAGCAGCTGCAGGACCGTGAAGAAGGAGATGGCCGACGCCGTGGCGTGAAAGCGTTCGGTAGCCTCGAGGCCCACGACGCCGAACGAGGTCCGCTGCGCCACGGCCACCAGGTACCCGAAAACTCCGATGGTCCAGATAAGCCAGGCGCGGGGTGCAGTCACCACTTCATTATGCCCGGCGGGACGCCGCTTTCCCGGGCGTTGTGACCAGCGCTACTGCCCCGGGTTCTCCCTGGCCAGGTAGGCCTCCACGGCTGCGCCCAGGTCATCGGCGTCCGGAAGCTCATCATTTTCGTTGGCCAGAAGCGACCTTCGCACGATGCCGTCGGACTTTTCGTCGTACCGGGTTTCGAGGCGGGACACCACCTGCTGGACTTCCTCCGACGCTTCGATCTGCTCGGCGATCTGGCGGCTGACCTCGCGGCCTGATTCGCGGAGCCGGTCGGTGGGCAGCATCAGGGAGGTGGCGGCGCCCAGGTATTCCAGCCCGGCGACGGCAGCGGTGGGGTACTCGGCTTCAGCAAGGTAGTGGGGCACGTGGATGACGTAGCCGGCGACGTTGCGTCCGGCTTCCACGAGGCGCAGTTCCAGGATATGCCCGACGGCGGCGGGAACTTCGACGGTGGGCTTCCACACCGAGATGCCCTCAATAAGTTCCGGCCGGTTCCCGTGCACCGTCACCCCCACGGGGCGGGTGTGCGGCACGGGCATGGGAATGGAGTGGATCCAGGTGACGAGGTTGACGTCCAGCTTCTCCACGATGTTCACCACGGCACGG
>Ga0308158_10005669_pt1 | contig 10186 bp, 16 predicted proteins | sample PhyBR2_FD_201038 | JGI IMG/M metagenome (GOLD analysis project Ga0308158, IMG submission 201038) | Phyllosphere microbial communities from UC Gill Tract Community Farm, Albany, California, United States - DLSLB.R2 | ecosystem: Host-associated > Plants > Phyllosphere > Unclassified | place: USA... | reverse complement strand
GATGTTTCGGCAGTTTGATGCCCAGCATGTCGAGCACTTCCTTTCCTAGCGCGTCGAATTCGGCCACTGCCGGACTCTTGCCGAGCGAATGGACCGTGGTGCCAAACACTTGGGACTCGGGATACACGTTGCGCAATGCAATACGCGTCTGAAAAATCGGCAACTGCGCTTGCTTGCGCAAGGCAGCTTCACAGCTCTCGAACACGTTGCCGCGGCGAACCTGCGATAGTAGGTAACCGGCATGCAGCTCGCCCGAAATTCCGCGATCCCGGCGGGTCGTGCGCGCACGCAGGATCATCTCTTCCATCTGCTTCGACGCCCATACGTTGTCCATAAGGGGAATTACCGGGATGATGGCCAGGTCCGCCGCCATAAGTGCTGCCCAAGGCACCGGCGACTCCACCGCCGGGGGGCAGTCAATGATGATGAACTGATAGTTCTTAGCAGCCGAGACAAGCTTATCTAGGAAGGCCTCGCGTAGCGGCGCTAGGGACAGTACCGTAGCCGGGAATGGCGTCTCCGGATCTGCCTGCAGTGACCAAAGCGAAGCCGTGTTCTGGGGGTCCATGTCGGCGACGAATACCGAAAAGCCGACCTTCTGGAGTGTGCCCGACAATTGCATCGAAGTCGCGGTCTTGCAGCATCCGCCTTTCTGGTTGACAACGCAAATAATGATCGGACCTGCAGTGTGCTCAGTAGTGGACATCGGAGAAGCGTATTTGTACGCGTTAAAATGATGTAGAGAATTATAGTGCAGGCATGAACACAAATGCTAAGCTAGTGGAAAGATTTTTTATTATTCGGCCCGCGCCGGGCGGGTTCCGCTTTCACGCGTGAAAATGGAGTGTTCTGGTCCGTTAGGAAGCGAGCCAGGTTACATTCTTCAATAGTCGACACCGACAGTCAGGTGACCAAACAATTGGCGGTTTTCATAGCAGCGTTAAGGATTCGCGGCCTAAACGTCGTCAGGATCGCATCGGTAGCTAATTGCGCTCCTACACTTGCGCCGGCGCGACTCCGGTTCTGCTGCTGAACGCGAGTTACGCTGGCCGGGCCGTGGCCCAGGTGCCGCCCTGGCCGATCCAGCCTGCTTTCACGCGTGAAAGCGAGGCAACAACTCCATGGCGTGACATGTTTCGCAATTCCGTGTGTTTTGGCATACACCCTTTATTTGTGTTTGATAATATTGTAAGGACGCAGACGTCATGGGCGGGTGACGGCCGCTGATCGGCGGGTGATTACGCTTCCGTAGCGAATTGCTGGCCGAGAGCGCCAATTATGATCGCGTCCGGGGAACGACTGTATTTGCGGTGCCGAGCTGTGATTTCGCGGTGTCCAAGTCACTAATTACGTGCGCGGTAAGAGTTCCTTGCGCGGCTATATAAGCTTTTGTCGGGGGCGCTGCGCCTCACGTATATCCGCGTATACAGCGAACACTCGCGACGAACGGCAGGTATTCCATGTGCCTACCGATACATCATGTTCGTATCACCACGGGCGGCGCAGTCAAGTTCATGCTTGGAGCCTGAAAGGCAGGAGGAGTCAGCCAGAGGCTTTTACGTGTGAATGCGGATTAATGGCTAGTTGGGTAGCCGTTGGGTTAGCCAAGTTCCGCATGTTCGCCTCCACACTATAGGAACAAAGGTAGGCAAACAATTAAAGGAGCCTCCTAACGCTACGCCCTCGTGACGTACCGCAAACGCGTCACTTCAGAGTCACCCGAACAGGGGCTTCGAGCAGCATGCTTTCACGCGTGAAAGTGAGCGTAGTGCTGGTTACTACTGCTTCCCGCAAGATCGAACGAACGAGTGGTTCGCGGCCCGCCGGGTCACGATTCACCCTGAGCGCTCTGGCGGTGAACAATCTAGCGACGTCGCGGGCCCGCTCGGCGAGACCGCAACTGGTACGGCCGATCTTGATAAGTTGAGGGTCGATGCTGGGCTCTGTCGCGTTGTTGGTGAAACAGCTGAATTTCCCCCGGTCTGGCCTACATTGCTCAAGCTGCACGGATCATTCCTGCCAGCGTGGAAAATTGGTCGGTGAACGACATGGCCGCAGCGGCGTCGATTGCGAACTGGCCCTTGCGGATCATGTGGATCAGCTCGGTGCCGGCAAGCAAAGAGCCGGCTGCGCGGAATGATTTCAAGTTGAGCATCGGCCTGGTCACCCGCTTGATGGCGCGATGATCCTGCTCGACAATGTTGTCGAGGTATTTAACCTCGCGGACAAGGATCGGCACGGTGCGGTCGGCGTTGATCGCATCGATGGCCCCCTTGTCGGCACCGCTCTTGTCCATCGCGACTTTGTCTGGATCGCCGTTCGCCCCTATGGCCATGTCGAAGAAGCGCTTCGCCGCAGCCATGTCCCGCTTTGCCGTCAACAGGAAGTCGACGGTCTCGCCCTGCTTGTCGACAGCGCGGTAGAGGTATTTCCAGACGTCCTTGACATTGATGTCGGTCTCATCCATGCGCCGGCTGCGGCCGACTTGGCGCTTGTATTTCGGGCCATCTTCTCGATAAGCGGCAGAAAACGAATCGCCCCCGGTTGATCGACGAATGGTCGACCGAAACGCCGCGCTCTTCCATGCTCTCCTCGATGTGCCGGTAGCTCAGCGGGTAGGCTGCATACCAGCGGTTGCAGACCAGGCTCACATCGATCGGAAAGCGCATACCTTTGAAGTTGAGCATGTCGAGTCGTCCTGGATTCGGCACCGCAGTTCACTCGACCAATTCGCCAGCATTCCTTAATGCGGCAGAACCCTTCGCTATCCTAGCCAAAGCAGGTGTTGCCAGTATCGTGGCCGTCGTCCAACGCCACGCCCTTCTTCGAAATACCGTAGCAACAGGTGCGCAGCCACATTGCCGATAAGCTGCATAATCGGGACTAGTCAACGAGACTCTTCATCTGGCTAGTTGCCAACATGCGTCATGCTCCCGGCGTTGTAGCCCAAGGTAAACTGCTCTGTTGCGTCGGACTCGGTGATGCGCCAAGTGGTGCTGCCAAAGCCGGATTTTTGGATCTCCATTAAGTCGGCTCGAAGCGGCGCAACGTCAGGCGATGCGCGATTTCTCGGCGCCGGTCATACGGTTCTTCCTGGGCAGCGCAGTTACTGGTGAAGTCGCTGCGAAACTCGATCATGCCGAGCCAGAACGCTTTCAGGATTGCAGAGGTGTGTCGTCTCATGGTTTCTCTTTCCAGTAAGTGCCGAATTAGGCGGGACAAAAGGAGTAAGCGACATGGGCTCACGAAACTCTTTGAGGTCGGTGAATCAGCAAAAGGAGGGGAAAGCGCTGACCAGCATTCCGGTCAGCGCAAGGTTGCATTAGACACGCTTCACTTCGGCGAACGCCTGGCTAAGGGTATAAATACGCTGCTGGGCCTGCGGCGATACTAAGCAGCGTTTCCAGCCTGCTTCGAGCTGGTCGATCATCGCTAGCTTGTGAGGCCACCGGTTGCCTCGGATGAGCGAACGCGCTGCGTAGTGGTAAGGATTGGTCCCAATATAATTCTTCAAAGGCCTCAGGCCGCGCTCACGTGCATGCGTGCCGTAGGTCACGATGACGTAGGCCACGCTGGCGGAGGAGCGCACGATGTCGTAGCCCCCGCGCGCATCAACCCTTATCGCTTCGAAGGTGACGTAGTTCTCATCTGGTGGTAAATCGGCGCCATGCAGGAAGCCGTCGGTGGTCAGCCCGATGTCGGCTTTGATCAGACATCCGGCGACCCGGGCATCAGGCGCTAACGGAAACGGTTGGACGTATTAGATGCCCAGCTGATTGGACAGGCTAAGTTCGCTGCTTGACCGCTCGGTTAGTGTCGTGGTTCTCGGTACAGCCTTGGCAGGCTGCTGGGCCGATTCGATTACGGCTTCGTGGATGATGTGCATGGATTCGCCCTGATGTCGATGTTCGACGAAAGAAATGGGGAGTCCGTAGGGGACTCGCTGGGGCAGGCGCTTGGACGAGTTGATGAATGCTTGAGGATGCCTCACAGGCACGCTTGAATACGCTGGAAGGCTTTGCAGGGGATTTCAGGTACAACAATGCCGTATGGCGACAGCGAAGTATCGCATTTGTGGGGCGTTATTGTAAGGCATCCATACGAGAGGGCAGGGCAGGTTGCGGCCAGCGCCAATCGTAGAGTAATCCGAGCGTTCCCACAACGACGTTGCTCCCGGTTGATTTGAATATGGCGCCAGATCACATCAGCGATTGCACTAGTGTCCTCGGCGTCGTCGAGGCCGATTTGGCGTGGTGGGAGGCCTACGGGCGCGGTTGAGAGATGTATTTTGACTTAGCCGCGGAAAGCTCCTCATGGAAGGTTCGGCTAAACTATCTTTACACAGTTCTGTTGGAGGACGACAATGAACACCAAGAAAATGCTTGAGGCTGACGTCATCGCGACCTACTGCGCTGGTGCGGCGCGTCGTTGTGGGCAAAGGAACCTCGAGAAGGTGATCAGCGTAACCGCTCCAACTGCTTAGGCCAGCATTAACTACAAAAGCCGGCGTTGTCACCGTCAAAAAACCTGTGAATGTTCGACCAGTGTCTAGCTTAGGCGGACCAACGAAGGAATTAGGTCAGTCAAGCTTTGCCATCCCAGAGCTATGCCACTATGCCAAGCGCCTAAGGCGCTGAGACGCCATTTCCTGTGCATCCGGGTCGACGCCTTGCCCGGCACCAAACTCGACATTAGAAGATATATTGTCGAGTTAGCAACGAGCGAGTAGAAGTTCTTGCCGTATTCCGTAACCTTCTCACGACACGGCCTCGGGCGTAGTCTGATGAAGTAAAAGCGTGACTTACTCGAAGTAAAAGTTTGACTGTTTATGAAGTCATTGTGAGACTCGCTGTAGAACGCGACGAATCGGGGCACCGCCGGCTTCGTCGACGGTATCTCTACACGCTTACTGGAGCTACTAGCTCCAGCCCCTGATTGCGCACGTTTCCGATTGCCCGGTCGACCGCACGCCATGCAAAAGCATCCGGTCCGAGTGCAGCGATCCTTACGATTTCTTCAGCCATTTCCGGCGGGGTAGCTGGGTCTAGCCACGCTGCCGCCGCGTCAGCGGGCAGCAGAAACCGGTCGCCGATCATGCACGTCGACCAAGCCACCTTGGACGTCAGCCGTGACAATCGTGAAGCCATGAAGCGCCTTTGCGTCCATGCGTGGCCCGGGGTTGGCCAGCGCCGCCATATAGACCGGCCCCCGGTCACGCTTGTAAATATGCCATGACTGCTTGTCGCCTTTATCCCCGGTCCATTCATACCACCCGAACGCCGGCACTATAGAGCGTCCGGCCTTAAGTAGTCCACGCCAGTACGAGTTTGAGATTTTCTCGGCTCGTGTATTGATCGCCATCGGTACCTTGCCAGATGCCTCCGCCCAAGCCGATCGGTAACCCCAATGCAGATCGTCAACGACGAGCTGGTCATCCTCCATGTGCAACACAGGTCTGAACGTACCTGGTGCGACGTTGTAGCTGTCCTTTGCTTCCGTGCGGCTGATGATCGAATCAGCCCACGTAAAGTCAGCGATCAGCCGGGACACATCACTTTGATTTATACGCCCGCAAATTTTGGCCTCCAGTGGTTGTATCAAACTTTATTAGTGGAAGAAATTTAGGTACAAAAACCGTCACGAATTTGTTCCACGACCAGCAACGTCGCATTTTTCCAGTAGTTTACTTAATAATGGCTAAGTAAACTAGACAGTTTAAATAGGTACATTTATACTTGTTTCCGTACCTTTAGCTGCGTGCATGTGTTCCACCCTGCTGTGTCCGAAAACTAACTTTACGCTGATTGATCTGCGTGGCGCGGCATTGCAGCCACGCCTCCAGCGTCAACGAAAGAACTGCACCTTGGGCCGATTACCGTTCCAGATGTCCGATGAGCAAGCGAGCAAGCTGCTGCTACTCATCTTGCCGCTCAAAGAGCAATACCCACCTGGTCGCCCATCGAACAGGCCATTCGTGCATGAGTTCATTCGGGCCGTCCATACAGCGACTGGACGCACGTTCAGCCCAGCGATCTACCGGCGCTTGCTCAATGCTTACGCGCCTGATTACAAGCCATCGACCAATACGCTTGCGCTCGAAAAAGAAGCCGTTGAGCGGGATATTTCAGGTGCGGCCGCGCCGGCGTCGTATGCGGGTGCAGCGGCCTCGAGCTGGCCAGCGCCAGCCGGCGACATTGGTGGCCTGATAAGGGGCGCGGTTGAGGATGTGCTGGCACGTCAGCTCGGCGCCGTAGGAAAAGCACTCCAGGGAGAGCAGCAAATGGCTCAAACCTATATTGCCGACCTCAGCAACCGCCTTGCGGCCTCAGACCGGGCTTTGGCAGAGACGCGAGGGCTCGCTGCCAAGCTGGCGGCCGACCTCCAGGTGTCGACGGAGCGTGCAGCTGATGCGACCGCGCGGCTGCATCAGGCCGAAGCGTCAGCGCAGGCGCTGCGCGAGGCTCATGGTGCGGCGATGCAGGCAGTGGCTGACGAGCTTGCCGAGATACGGAAGTTCGCCATGCGCTCCATTGATGACGTGCGTGGGGAAACCCGGGTGGAGCGTGACCGCCGGAGCCAGCTTGAAGACCTGCTAAAAACGAATGAACGACTGATGGAAGTGTTTCGCCAGGCCGCATATCAGCGCGGCGGCGCAATTCCTCCTGAACTGCGCACGGAGCAAAAACGATGAAGAACGACCTGATTGTTCAGCCAAATGCCCTCCCCACCCGCTCGATCGACTCGACGCCGCATATCTTGGGCGCCGTGGTCGACGACTGGCACGCCATCGAGGTCTGGCTTGCAACGGTGGCGTCCAATAGCCGCAATGGGAAGACATCGACGGTTGCCACATATCGCTTCCACCTTGCGAAGCTGCGGTGGTTCTGCGAAAAGGTGCTCGGCCGCCCGCCTTCGACATGGAGCATGCAAGACGTTGAGGCGTTCCGCGATTTCCTCAAGGAGGTGCCGCCGCGGTACCTTCCCGCGAATAAGGGCGAGCCGAACCACACTCCCTTCAAGTCGCAGCCCTCAGCCAGCTCGCAAAGCGACATCATGCGGTTCACGAAGGCAATGTTCGGAGCCTTGCAGGCCAGCGGATACCTCCAGCGCGACCCGATGGCCATGACAAAGGCGCCAGCAGCCCGGCGCCTGAACGTGTCGCGAGCGATTCATTTGGATGTGTACGACACGGTTCTGCATGTGATGGACGAGCAGGATCGCGCTTGCTTGACTGACCGACGCCGTCACCTGCGTGATCGCTTTATCCTGGTATGTTTGCGCGAAGCTGGATTGCGTGCGACGGAAATTGTCGGAGCAAAGATGGGCGCATTCACGCAGTTGGCAGATCCTGCGAACCGCAAGACGTACTGGGTGTTCACTGTGTCCGGTGAAAACGCTAAAGGCGGCAAGGAGCGCCCAGTACCGGTGACAAGCCTGTTGATGGACGCACTGATCGCCTACCGGCTCTCGTTCGCCCTGCCCCCCTACCCTTCGCATGGCGATTCAACGCCCCTGCTGCTGTCGCCCCGCACGAAGAAAATAGAGCTAAAGGGAGGGACGATTACACGGGCCGCCGACAAACGCTTCTTTGGCGCTTGGGCAAGCGTAACCACGCGCCAAGGCCTTAACAAGATCATCAAGGCTCGCCTGTCCGATGCTGCCACGGTCATCCAAGCGCGAGGGGATCGCGCTACAGCCGATCGGCTCAGGGAAGCATCTGCGCACTGGCTGCGCCACACGTTTGCCACGGCAGCGCTCCTGAAAGGGCAAGATATTCGTACCGTGGCCTCTATGCTTGGCCATAGCAGCGTCGAGACGACGATGAACTATACGCGGCAGGGTGCGCTAGACGTAGTGCGTGCGAGCGAAAAGGTGGACTTTGGTGGTATTGCACAGGTTCAATCGCCGGCATTTCCAGACGGGAAAGAGTTCGACCCCAAGTAGGTATCAGGCCGTTACCGGGGACCACGCATCAGGATCCGTAAGTCGCCCACCAAGACGTGTAAGCTAACCCTACTATTTAGAGAGATGTTGATACATAAACATGATTATTTCGAGACAGGACAGTGAGAAGGCGGTAAAGCGGACGCTTGCTAATTTTGCATTGGAAGGCTTGAAACCCAATCCGCAATTCATTGCTTTACTTGATCGGTATATTTCCGGTGAGATTTCACTGGAAAGTGCTCTTGAGATCACTAGGGCGCAATATCAACGGGCACTTGATCCAGGCCAGAAAATGTCCGAATAAGCGCTGGAGGTAGGCGGGTTGGTGTTGCCTGCTCTGCCAGAAGCTATGTCCCGCCCCTCCTTAATCGGGCTGTGCCGGCCCAGACAAATCGACCTTGTGCGCCATACATCGGCCGGCTCGACCGCCTGTAAACATGCCGCGTCTTTGGCACGCCGTATGACCCGATGACCATTCTTGACCGCATAGCCATTGACAAGGCGCCACGTGGATATGATTTAGGCTAGGGCACCAATGCCTAAAATGCAGGCACGCTGATAGAACCCGCATGCCTGCTGCTTTTCATGTCTGGATTGAGGCAGTTCTCCACACGGATTGTGGATATCCTGACGATGCGTGCATGTTCAACGGCGGCTATCCCGGTCAACCCGTTGAGGCTTTTCTTCTTACGCCGGCCTTTAATCTAGGATCGGGTCGTCTGAGAGCCACATTAGCGCACCGTCTCGCGCAGTGCCGCCAACAGCCGTCCACGTCCTGCCCTCATCAGCGGCGATGCAACCCGGTTGCCAATGGTTCGGGTTGCGCAGCTTGTCAACCCAGGCATCAGCGGTATCTTTGAAAATAACTACTACGCCCCCGCGGCCGGCATAGCCCTTTTCTTCACGCCAGCGCCGTGCCTCTTCGGCAGGTGGCTTGACGGAGTCAGCAACGAAGGTCACTCCGCCGTCCCATTCAAGAAAGACTTTGGCTCCGCACGCACTGCACTCATGCGGGGCACCGTCGTGCGCATCGCCGGGCAGGTGCACTTCCCCCTCATGCCGGCATTGAGCACATTTGTACACGTACAGCGCGTTGGCCTCATCCATGGGTATCTTCGATCACGTGCCACTGAATGGGGCGCGTACTCGTTTGCAAAAAAGGTATGGCCGGTGGCCGTGCTCGTCGATCCTGTGACTCACCACGGCCACCTGCAATGCGACGTACCCGGCGTACTGTCCCTCAGCTTCCACAGCAGGCGCGTAAGGACCGGTGAAGCATATGTCAGGCATCAAGGAACGCGCTGCATGTATCGTTTCGCCCTCTAGGGGTACCGAACACATCTGCAATGTGAAACGCGACGCTGAAGGCACGCCTGACTTAACTCCAGCGAACCCACCAACTCGTAACTGTCGATGTCAATATCGATCATTGTTTTCCATTTGTTTAAGGCTTCTTAGAAAATGCGCGGCGGCACTTCTGCAACATCGCCTTTTCGGCCGCCTTGCTACTGATGCGTTCTTCGTAAACCCATACGACGGTGTTCGCAGCCCACTCGGCAGTATCACCCGTCGTCTCGATACGGCCTTCATTAACCATTTTTAAGTAGGTTTGGTCGATTGTCTTTCCCGATTCCCGCTCGCGTGCAGCGTAGACCGCGAGCTTTCCTAGGGGTTTGCAGATTGCATCATCTGCATGCGCTGGGGGAATCAAGTTCGCCAGCAGCAGAACCGCGATATTGCAAATCTTCATGTTTTCTGTAATCCCTAGAGTTTCGGTTTGACAATTGAATGGGTGTTCCGGGGGCAGTGTGCAGCGCGCACCGGATCAACGGCTTCGGTATCTGCAAGCGCACGCTTGACCTTCGAGAAGAACTAGGCGTGCGTCGCAGCCGCGCCGGCTGTGGACGAACAATAATGTTTGACACAAGCTCCCCTATGAAAGTGGGCGATTTCGATATGCAGCGTGTCAAAACAATGTTTGACACAAGCACCGGTCGAAGCCTGCCAAGTTCGAAGTTTGCAACAATAAAGTTTGACACAACGCCCAGGCGTTTCGGCCCCACGTGACCGGCTGCTATCGACCTTGGATTCAACCGATCGACGCAACACACTAAGCTCTGGATAAGCAGAAGGAGTGTTACGGATGAAGCAGAGAGCAAGGATTTACTATACGGAAGCCCAGAAGGCGTTGATGTGGGAGCACTGGAAAAAGGGCGAATCACTCCAGCAAATTGCCCAGTTG